>LWDU01036522.1_pt1 | contig 14241 bp, 8 predicted proteins | sample 727161 | NCBI WGS metagenome assembly LWDU01 (sample SAMN04566230, study PRJNA314399) | hydrothermal vent metagenome | isolation source: deep sea hydrothermal plume seawater | place: Mexico: Gulf of California, Guaymas Basin | collected 2004-07-11 | reverse complement strand
TTCGATTCTGCCGGAGGCAGTGTGTATGCCGGACTTGCCCTGGCCACGCTGATCAAAACGCGGGAACTGAACGCCACAGGCGTCGTGGTGGGAGAATGTTCCTCTGCCGCCCTGATGCCGTTCGCGGCGTGTCGAAAGCGATTTGTCACCGCGGTCAGCACGCTGCTGTTTCACCCGATGCGCTGGCAGTCCGAAGAAGACGTTCGTCTGGAAGAAGCCACGGAGTGGGCTCGCCACTTTAAAGAACTGGAAGGCGATCTCGATCAACTGCTGGTCAATTTGTTTCCCGTCGACGCCGACATGCTGCAAAAATGGACTCGGCCGGGTCGGTTCGTGACCGGTCGAGAGCTTGCCGCAGCGAAACTTGCGGTCCTGTTTGATCCGTTCACTGGTGACAAGCCCTGGCAGACGATCCGCACGGCCTGAGTCTCAATCTGCAGGCCTGGCCCTTTCCGTCCAGACCAGCCGTGTTTTTAAATGAATTGGACGTTCGCGGCGTCGATCGATTCTTCACGGCGTAAATCCCGGACGTACCGTACCGTCCGAATGAATCAGCGGTTGTGGGTTGTTGACTCGTCCAACAGGGCGACAGTTCGGGCCGATGCCCTGCCTGCCGAGGTCTTTGTCCATTACAGCGGCCATGGCCTTGAGTGTGGCAACGATGTCGGCGTTGTCCGCCGCGACGTTGTTTGCTTCGCCGATATCGGACCGCAGATTGAAGAGTTCATTCTTTGCCAGATGAAGTTTCCATGGCCCCTTTCGCACGGCCTGCAGATTCATGCTGCGAAAATAGAAGAATTCGTTTCTTGGACCTGGCCCGTCGCCAACGATGACGGGCCAGATGTTCATGCCGTCCAGCGTTCGATCTGTGGGCAGCTTCGCGCCCGCGAGTGCGGCGAAGGTCGGCAGAATGTCCATCGTCGAGGTGATGGCATTTGTGGAAGTGCCCGGCGAGATCTTACCGGGCCACCAGGCGATTGTCGGCACGCGGATACCACCCTCCAGCGTTGAACCCTTGCCGCCTCGCAGTGGTGCATTGTTCGCACCGTGACGAATGGATCCGCCGTTGTCCGACGTGAAGATGACGAGCGTCTTCTGCTCCAGTTTCAGGCTGCGGACCGCGGTGAGCACTTCGCCGACGGCCCAGTCGACTTCCTGCACCCAGTCGCTGAACAGACCGTTGCCGGATTTGCCTCGGAACCGCCGGCCTGGATACAGCGGAAAATGCACGGCCGTGTGCGGCAGGTACAGAAAGAAGGTTTCGTTGGCATTGAGTTGGATAAAGTCCACCGCCGTTTGTGCGTACCGCTGAGTGATCGTCGTTTGCTCGGCCGCCTTGACTCGTTCAATGACCTTTTCGAATTCCAGCAGCGGTAGTGGTGGCTGGTTATTGCCACGAATACCATCTTCCTGAGTGGGCTGAGCCTTTCTCGGTAGCGGCTGACCGGGATTGCTTTTGGCTCCGTCTTCAATAGGGCCCATGTCGTTGGAATACGGCAGGCCGTAGTAATACTCGAAGCCCTGCCGAGTCGGCAGGAATTCCGGCTGGTCGCCGAGATGCCATTTTCCGATGCAGGCTGTCTTGTAACCCACCGACTGTAACAACTCAGCAACAGTCACTTCCTGTGGATTCAATCCCACAGCGGACGACGGAAACAGAACGTGAGCAATCGGCAGGGCTCGCTTGGGATAACAACCGGTCATCAGCGATGCTCGCGACGGAGAACATACCGGTGCTGCGTAGTGGCTTTTCAGCAGACGGCCTTCCTTCGCCATCCGATCCAGATGCGGAGTCTTGTTTTCCGTTGAACCAAACGGACCCACATCGCCGTAGCCCAGGTCGTCAATATTGATCAAAATGATGTTGGGTTGATCAGCAACACTCACTGTGTTCAGAAGCAGTAAGGGAATCAGAGTCGCGGATAACATTCGGGCAAAGGCTACCCCAGGGGAAGCAAGCGGCAAAGGCTCAGGAGTTTTTTTCATCCGTTGCACGGTGATCTGCGATCAATCGCCGCCGATCCTCAGTGTCGACGTTGACGCGACTTCTGTGTTCTATGCTGAGTTGTTGGCTTCCCGGCAGCATCCTGGTGCAACTCGTGCCGAAACGCGAATTTGCGCCGCGAAAAGGCTGTTGAGTCAATCTATTCAACGATAGACTCCCGCTGCCGCACGCCGATTTCGCTGAGTGTCGTCACTCGCTGAATTGATCCGCTGCTGCAGACGCACGGTATAAACGATTTTCGCAAAAAGGCCCTTTGGAACCGCCACTGATGCCCGCTGATACCACTACGCTTGCAACGTCCCCCACCTGGGCTGAAATGGCCGATTCTGTTCTCCGCGGAGAAGTGCTTTCCCGGGAAGCCGCGTTGAGCCTGCTGGAGGCCGATGACGATCAGTTGCTGTCGATTCTGGATGCGGCTTTTCGCGTCCGACAGACGTATTTCAGCAACAGCGTGCAGCTGTATTATCTGAAAAATGCCAAGAGCGGCTTATGTCCGGAAGACTGCGGTTATTGTTCGCAGGCCAAGGGGTCCGAAGCGCCCATCGAAAAGTACGCTATGCTGAACGCAGAACGGCTGATGGACGGTGCTCGGAAGGCCTTCGAAAGCAAAGCTCGTACTTATTGCATCGTCGCCAGCGGACGTGGCCCGACCGATCGCGAAGTTGATCACGTCTGCAACGTTGTCCGGCAGGTCAAAAGCGAATACGGACTGCACATCTGCTGCTGCCTTGGACTGCTGAAGCCGGAACAGGCCGTCAAGCTGAAAGAAGCGGGCGTTGACCGAGTGAACCACAACCTCAATACCAGTGAACGATTTCACGACCAGATCGTGTCCACCCACACTTTCAAGGACCGCCTGGAAACACTGGATCACTGTCGTGACGTGGGACTGGAATTGTGTGCCGGCATGATTGTCGGCATGGGTGAAACCAGGGAAGATGTCGTCGATGTTGCATTGAAGCTGGCAGAACTGGAGGTCGCTTCGATCCCGGTTAACTTTCTGATCCCCATCGAAGGGGCCCAACTGGGCAGACCCGTCGATCTGGATCCACGTTATTGCCTGAAGGTGCTGGCTATGTTTCGTCTGACCAACCCGAAGACAGAACTGCGAATTGCGGGCGGTCGCGAGGTCAATCTTCGCAGCATGCAGGCCATGGGGCTGTACGCGGCAAATTCCATGTTTGTGAGCGACTATCTGACAACGCCTGGTCAACAGGCGATTGACGACTTCAACATGATCAGCGACATGGGGTTTGACATTACCGCTGGCGACTACGAGTCGGCTGAGTTGTTGCAGCAACTTGGCCAGACGCACAAGGTCAGCCAGTGCGCGACCGAAGGCAAGTCTTCCTGTTGCGGTTGATTCTGTATGACTGCAGCGACTATTGTCTCGGGGATGAATTCTGCGGAGATCCCTGACTCCGGCACAGAAGACGCCGGCCACGCGTACATTCGATCGAATCCCGTTGGAATCATCACAAAATCCCGCATTGCCGGGAAAAATCCGTCGAAGCAATTCGTCTTTCGACGTTTACTGTGCAATGGGGACACTGTCGTTGGTGTCTTCTGACCGTCTGTTCATGGCATCACAATGGACGAATCCCGTTCCATAACTGAAGCTGAAGCCATCGATAACAGCGCTACCGGCGTTGACGGCCAGGATACGTCCGGAACGAATTCACCACCGGTACAAACGCCGTCTGTGCTGCAGCAGGTGCAGCAAAAAACGCAACGCAAACGACGTCGCGGACAACCACCCGGCTGGACGATCTGGCTTGCCGGACAGGCGGCCCGCAGTCGAGGCGCGGTGACTCACACACTACCCATCTGGTTGATGGGCCACCGTCAGCAGGTCCTGACGGTGGCGATCAGCCTGGCCGTCCATCTGGCCGTGGCGTTCGTGATGGCGTTATGGGCATTGCCGCCGGACACAGCCGAGCGTCTGTTCGGTCTGATCGTTACCCGTGTTGATTCGGATACCGAAGACCTGCTGCAGGTCATCGACATCGAAGAAATTCTGCAGCCGGATTCGATTCAGGATCTCGACACGAACAGCAATATGAAACAGTTGGTTTCCGACCTTGAGGAGAATCTGACAAGCGATCTGACGATCGACACACAGGACCGCGACTTTACTCTCGAACTTGAGCCCACAGATGCCGAGATGAAGGTGCTTTACAAACAGGGTGAATTTGGTGGCCGGTCCGAAGCTGGTAAACAGGCGGCGTTAAAAAAGTACGGCGGTACGGCCGACAGCGAGAAGTGCGTGGTCTCAGGTCTGAAATGGTTGAAGTCGATTCAGCAGAAGAACGGTTCATGGAGTTTTGCGAAGCAGGGACCGGGCGCCGTCCCCGGTCGATTTAAGAGAACTGAAGTTGGCGCGACATCGCTGGCGTTGCTTTGTTTTCTGGGGGCCGGCCACACTCATGTGAAGGAAGGGCCGTATCGAGAGACGGTTGAACGGGCTCTGGCGTTCATTGGTGAAAGTGCGACGGTAACTCAGGGAACGGCTGACCTTCGAGGTAACTCTGAGGGGAATGCCGGGATGTATGTGCAGGGTCTGGCCACGATTTGTTTAAGTGAAGCGCATGCGTTGGAGCACCGCGACAGGAACCTGACAAAGATGACCGAAATGGCCGTCAGGTTCATTGAACGGGCGCAGAATCCCGTCACCGGCGGCTGGCGTTACAAACCACGTGATGACACCAGTGACACGTCGGTCGTCGGCTGGGAGGTGATGGCACTGCAGAGTGCGAAGTCGGGGCGTATTCGTGTATCCAGCAAATCGCTGCGATTGGCCCGCGACTTCCTGCGCAGCGCTCAGGCCGATGCTGACGGTGCGCTGTATGCCTACGTACCGGGTCAGGGAGCAAAACCATCGATGACCGCCGTCGGCCTGCTGTGCCGGATGTATCTCGGCTGGCGCAACGACAATCCATCGCTGCAAAAAGGCGTAAAGTACCTGGCTGGTCGTGGCCCCAATCGGAATGACATGTATTACAACTATTATGCCACCCAGGTGCTGCACCACTGGGGGGGAGACATGTGGAAAACGTGGAATCAGGAACTTCGTGAACAGCTGGTCCGAAGTCAGATCACCGAAGGTCCGGCCGCCGGGAGTTGGCGCCCCAATGGACCTCACTCTGAAGTCGGCGGGCAGCTGTACCAAACGACGTTGTCGATTTTGACGCTGGAGGTTTACTACCGACATCTCCCGATTTACCAGCGTCTGGAACAGGGTCCGGTCGACCCCGCAGTCGCGGAATGATCGCCACCCGGTAATCGACGTCGTATTCGTTTACGCGCCCCACGATGTGCAAACTCTGCCCTGGGCACAAAAAAGGGGACTCCCGCCCCCCAAATTCTGCAGAGTGATCGATTCCTCAGCGAAAATTCAATGAAAATGACAGTACGGACTTAACCAGACGGCAGTCCCGTGGAACAATGTGGCTCAAACACAACTCGACTGAGATGGCTCCCGGGAGCTGCCTCAGTCGTTTTTTGTTTTTATGACGCACACGCAGTGCTGACCGTTTTTGATCTGCAAGTGAACGTAAGAATATGACAAGGCATCTGACGTCTCTTTACGATCTGACGCCTCAGGACGTGCTGGCCATCCTCGACTCTGCGGCTGACCTGAAGACCCGACACAAAAGCGGCGACCGCCCGCCACTGTTGCAGGGACGCGTCCTTGCACAGATGTTTGAGAAACCGTCGCTCAGGACTCGGAACAGTTTCGAAGCGGCGATGATCAACCTTGGCGGAGCCGGTATTTTTCTGACAACCGAAGAAGCCGGTCTGGGCGGACGAGAGTCATTGAGCGATGTTGCAACCGTGTTGAGCTCGTACAGCGACATCATCACGATGCGGACTTTTTCACAGCAACTGATTGAAGATTTTGCGAAGGTCAGCAGCTGTCCGGTCATCAACGCCCTTTCTGATGAACGTCACCCGTGCCAGGCGTTGACAGACCTGTTGACCATCCGCGAGGCATTTGGCAGACTTAAGGGCCTGCACGTGGTCTTTGTGGGGGACGGCAACAATGTCGCGATGTCGTTGGCGATTGCCTGTGCGATGACAGGGATGAAGTTCACGTTGGCCGTGCCACAGGGGTTTTCGATGCCGGAAGAATTCTGCACCGAACTTGGAAATCGATTTCCTGAATCACAGGTGGAACAGGTGCACGATCCTTCGTCGGCCGTCAGGACCGCCGACGTTGTGTATACCGATGTGTGGGCCAGTATGGGACAGGAAGAAGAAGCTGAACGCCGACAGCAGGCCTTCGCCGATTTCCAGGTCAATGCCGCATTGATGAGTCTTGCGCCCTCAACAGTCAGGTTTATGCATGACCTGCCGGCGAAACGCGGTCTTGAAGTCACAGATGAGGTGATGGACGGCAGCACCAGCATCGTGTTTCAACAGGCCGAAAACCGAATGCACCTGGCACGCGGTCTGTTTGCGTGGCTGCTGGCTCAATGAGGTGATCGGAATCCTGGTTGAGTATCGCGGCTGTTATGAAACATTGTCCATCGCCGATACTCTGATGGAATAGCCAACGGCACGACAATGCGGCTACAATACCGTGACATTCGTTCTTGAACATTCGTTCCTGAGGCAGGGATTCTGCTGACCCGATTTGTGCTTTCCGTACGTTACTTTGACCGTGAATCTGATATGGCATTCGAATACGAAAAAGTAAAAGGCATCCTGGTGTGTCCGCGGTGCAAAGGCGAACTTGTTCATGATGGTGACTCGTTGGTCTGTGTGAACCCTGAGACTCGCTGGAGTTACCCCATTGTCGATGACATCCCGCGATTGCTGGTGGACGAAGCGAAAGAGTTGCCGACTGATGTCTGGGGTGAAGTCATGCAGCGTCAGGGGCGTGACATCCACACAGGGCAACCAGGCTGATCGCCGTGCATACTCTGCTTGTCACCGGCACGGACACCAGTGTCGGAAAATCCTGGATCAGCAGCGTCATTCTGCGCCAGTTGCGGGGTGACCACGTAAGCATCGGAGCGTACAAACCTGTCTGCAGCGGCGCGGAAATCATGGACGATGGGACACGCATGTGGCCGGACCCGGTGGCTCTGGCAAGTGCCATCAACTGGACGGGAGAAATCGACGCCGTTTGTCCGCAACGCTTCAAAGCTGCGGTCGTACCCAATGTGGCGGCTGGTCTGGAGGGCCGCGAAGTTGACGACAGTCTGCTCCGCACCGGACTTCGACGCTGGGAAGATATTGCGGACTATGTTGTTATCGAGGGGGCCGGTGGCTTGCTGTGTCCACTTTCCGATCGCACGACAGTGGCCGACCTGGCCGCAGATCTTCAGACACCGCTGGTCATCGTGGCCGCCAATCGCCTGGGCGTCATCAACCATACCCTGCTGACCGTGGAGGTTGCTCGCAGCCGGGGACTGACGACAGCAGCGGTGGTTCTGAACTGTTGTGACGCACCGGATGACGCGTTTGACCCATCGGTGGAGACGAATCAGAATCAACTTCAGCATTGGCTTCCCAATGTGCCGATCTTCGAGTGTCGGCACTCGGCACACCGCCTGGTCCATCAATCTGCCGTTGAAACAGTCGAACTACTTAAGCTCTTCGGAGCTTAAGTCAGGTTGCCTGGTCTCGAGCAAAAGTAAATTGCTTTAGTGCCCGCCACCAGCTGGTCGGCCCTGCAGGACGTGAGCCTGGGCCATGGCGTCTTCTGCTTCCAGGATCTTGCCGCAGCGCTGGTAGATGACTGACAATTGCGTGAACGAAAACGGGTCTTCCGGCTGAATTTCGGTCACCTTCACGGCATGCAGGATCGATTCGTCCAGGCGACCGAGTTTCTGCAGGTAGACACCCATTGCCATATTCGAGTGCAGATGATCGGGATCAATCTCAAGTATGACTGCTCCTTCCAGGTCTCCGCCGTCTTTTTGCTGAGTGGCCGCGTCGTACATCTTGTCGGGATTTTGATCGTCACCGGACATGGAAAGCTTTCGAAAGTCATCTGAAGCTGAGAAGGTTCGTGCACTGCGGACTGCCGCCCTGCTGCAGGTATGTTAGAGTGTTTTTCCGATACTTCCATGCGTTTTGCACACATCCTTGAAGCGATCCGTGAGATCCGAACACCTGGTTCCCGCGGCTGACTGCATCTGCCCGCGACGATGGCGCGTCAGACGCCAGCCACACGGTTTCAAACAAAGTTGACGGGCAGGTTTCAACGTTCCTGGGGCGGTGTGGAATGGAAGCACCGGCGCCTGTCTGCGATAATGTTCCGTCAGGTCCCGATTTCGGATCGCAGGATTCTCAGGGATTTGGTTTCGTGCGACAACTCCCCAACACACGTGTTCCCAATTGTCCCCGGGAAGCCGCAATTGACTTAGAGCAGCTTTCGAAATGACGGAACCGGTTCTGGCTCGTGGGAGCAGCCGTTCTGCTATCAAAACACGTGAACCGCGGCCATGAGTCAGCGATATTCGCTGTAGTCGGACAGAACATTAAATGGCGAAAGCCAGCTGGAGACGCAGGCAAGTGAATGACTTACTGCGAACACAGCTTGCTGTAGTATCGAACGTGTTTAGGGAAGTCTTTCAGGTCGACGGTGTTGTCCAGTGTACTCATGTAGCCATTTTCAAACACTTTTTCGTTGTCGTCCCCTGGCAGGCTGTCGGGATACGTCGGTTCCTGTGAGCAGCACGGCGCTAGCCGCCGGTTATTGGCCGTGTTTTTACCTGCGGCTAGCGCATTGCGGCTCACTGTTTCAGGTAATCGGACAGCCTCCCAGGGTGGCCAGGAATTCAGTGATGCGATGCTTAAACGTGGCAACATGGTTGTTGGTTGGACTACTTCCAATTGCCGCAGCGACCGGTCAGCCGCAGGACCCTGTGGCAGATGTGGACCAGAATCCGGAGCGGCGGAAGATTCTGCAGCTGATCTTCCAGACGAACGAAGCTATTGCCAAAGACCAGTTCTCGCAGGCTGCCGAGCTATTTGACGGCGCGTGGGAACTGGCAATGCGTAACGAAGACCCGTTGTTGACGATCAACACGGACGTCGAAGATCAATTGGCTCCTGGAGAACACCGTGTCCGTGCCGGAGCTCGGTCCAAACTTGAACAGTTATTTGAAACGGCCCCGGAAGCTTTTCAACGTACGTATCGACAACAGGTCGCTCAAGCTGCGGAAGCGGCGATCAATCGTGCGTTCGGAACGGCTTACGTGAATGAAGTGGTCGCCGCGATTCTGCGATATCAGTTCACACCGGAGGCGCAGCGAGCATTGCAAAGTGTGGTGCAGTTGCGGATCAGTCGGGGTGAGTTTTTGCAGGCAGCTCTGCATTCCGGCAAGCTGCTGCGTTTGCGCAACGATACGTCAGTGGACCAGGCAGTTGGCCTGGCGATACTGTGGTGGAAGGCGGGATTGCCCGAAGAGGCGGGCGACTATCTTGCGGAAGTTGTGCGCCGACAGCCGGCGCAGCAGATCACAATCGATGGCCGGAATCTTAAACTGCCCGGGGTGGTCGCAGAGATCCCATCGTGGTTTGAAGCTCACTTCCACGGAACAACGGCGGGCTCCGGCTGGCATCAGCCTCTCGGCAACTATCGGCGGACCATGACGCAGGACGCTGGGCCTCCGGTGCTGCAGCCTCGCTGGTCTCACTCCACATTTCAGTGCCTCGCGAACGAGGATCTGGCCGCGATGCTGGAACCTCTGGCCGCGCAGCTGGAAGGTTTCTCGGCAGACCTGCTGCATTCGGCAAACTCGGTCATGCCTGTGGCCGTCCCGTTGCTGGTCGGCGACCTGCTGATTTATCGGGGTGCGGCCAATATTCGGGCGGTCCACCGTGCGACCGGGGAACTTGTCTGGGAGACCTTTCTGGTGGACCGTCAGCTGGGCAGGGCCCTGGCGGCGCTGAACCGAGCCCGGGAGAAACGCACACCATCTGTGCAGGCAACGCAGTCTTTGAACGTGAATGATATTTCGATACACCCAAGCTCCAGAATGGGATACACGGCACGTGTTCAGAACACCATTCGTCACCCATTGTTTCAGCATTGGTTTCGCGCCAACATCGGCGGACAACTGACGACTGATGGCTCGTTGGTCTTCGCCGTTGAAGAGGCGACCGCAGAAACCATGAATGTGGATCTGGACAGTTATCCCGTCCCACCCGCGTCTCCGGTGAACTATCTGCGAGCTTACGATTTGTCCGGTCGCCTTCGAGGCGAGGCCGGCGGAAGCATCGGTCTGTCGACTGGAGCAGGTCCGGTTAATCCGCTGGCTGGGATGTACTTTCTGGGCGCGCCGCTGGTCATGGGAGATCGAATCTATGTGATGTCGGAGAGCGATCAGGGCATTTTTCTGTTGCAGTTGAAAGCCACGGGGGCGCGCGGTCCCGGTGGTGAGTTTGATATGCGCCCGGTTCGCTCACAGTTGCTGTCGACGCCGCGTCATCCACTTCGGCTTCATCCGGTCAGAAAATATGCCGGCCTGATTCCGTCCTACAGTCGCGGATTGCTGCTCTGCAACACCTGCGACGAACAGGTCATCGCCGTCTCGGCGGAAGACCATTCCGTGCGGTGGGTCTATCGGTATCCGTCCAATGTGGCAGAACATGAACTGGGGCCGGGCCGGGCCGTCATTGGAAATGCCTTCAGCCCACAACAGTCTGAAGTTTACGACCTGTTCGAAAGCTGGCGAGATGCACTTCCGCGGATTACGGGTGGTCGGGTATTGCTGACACCGCGTGATTCCGATCGCCTGATCTGCCTGGAACTGTCGTCCGGTCGGGAGCTCTGGACACGGCCACGAGGTGGACAGCGACAAATCGCGATGGCCCGGGCCGGGGCCGTCATACTGACGGGTAGAAACTTTGTCGAATCGCTCGATGTGGAAACGGGAGAACGGAACTGGATCACGCAGATTGACAACGGAATGGTCTGTGGCATGACGACCGCAAACGACCAGTTGCTCCAGGTGCCGACGTCGACGCCGGCGATCGTCACGTTGGATTCAGAAACGGGCCGCACTTTGCTGGTACGGCGGTTGGAAGGCAGTGTGCCACTGGGCAATCTTTTGACCGTTGACGGAAACGTATATTCTCAGTCCGTATCCAGAATCAGTAGCTTCGGCGGCCCTCAGGAAAGCCTGCCGTCTGCGACCGTGCTGGCCACACAGCATCTGCTGCAGCGTGATGTGGTGGCGGCGGTCAGGGTCCTGGAAGATGCCGTTCAACCGAGCAGTGGGCAGAACCCTGTGGAATTGAACCTGTCTCGACAGTTGTTGATCGACACGCAACTGGAATCTCTTCGTTTGGATTACGCGGCGACGGCGCATCGGATACCGAAACTGCGACAGCTGATCTCTGAAGTGTCGCCGGTCGATGACCAGGTCACTCGACTGATTCAGATGATGGTCGGCATGACGCTGGGAGATGTCGCATCGCTGCCGGCACAGTGGAAGCACGCCAACAGAGTTCAACGTCTGCTGGACCGGCTGAACGATCTGGAGGCACGAGGCCAGTTGCAGGACTCGAATGTGCCGCCCGCGGCGCTGGCCGAACGGATCGTCGTAATGTTTGACGACTCAGCCGCAGCACGTCACCGATACGTCACATCAGGTTCGCAGACGCAGCGGGGCCACCGCGTTGCGGCTGCCGCCATCCGATCGGCCATGGCGCTGCGGAATGCGGATGACAAACGGGACGTGCGTCGCATTGCGATACCGCAGATCGTGGAACGAATCGAAAATTCATCGTCTCCGGAAGAATCGCTCTGGTGGATCGATATGTGTACGCTGACGGGTTTTACGGACGTCGCTCAGCGAGTTTTCATGTCGGGGCAGGTTGAACTTTCACCGGTGGTTGAGACTGCCGTGCGCGATCTTCTGCTGATGACTGCCATCAATTCCAAATCGCCGACGGCGAACGAAGAGAGTTCCGTCGATGTGCTGATCTCAGACTGGGCCGACTCAGAACGCTGGCTGGACATTCGTGACCTGTTACAGCGAAGCGGCGTAGAAGTGAGTCAGAGTCCGGAATTGAAGTCTGACGGCGACGCTGCTGTTGCGACGACACACGAGCCATCTGTCGTCGCAGACTTCAGGCTGCCGGACAGTTCCGTGGTTTCCGACGCTGTGCGGGCGTTGTTGCAGAAGAGCGTGCAGTTTTCGCAGGCAGCACCCTGGCAGGGCGTCCCGCAGGTTGTCGAGTCTGAAGCGCACGCAGGCGGACCGCCCCACCGATCGTCTGATTCTGTACACAGCAACATCCCTTTGTTCGGCCCGGCCGGCGGATTTTTTAATTGGAATTTCCTGAAGAATCCCAGCTCAGTCGGGGTCAGATCGGCACCGCTGATTCATGCGTATGATGCGGAAGGGCGGCACCGCTGGACGTTTGAACCAGGCGAGCCTTTGAGCGTCACAAGCCGCTGGTCCACGCGGTCCTACAGTAAATTGTCAGCCAACTACCTGTGTGCTTATGGCCACCTGCTGGCCGCCAAACTTGGCCCGACGCTGTTCATGCTCGATTGCTCACACGCAACGCATGACGTTCCGCCGAAGGTTTTGTGGAATCTGAACATCGCGGCGACTGTGGGTGTCGCCCCGCCGTCTCAACTGTTCAGCCATGCGTGGCAGCGAACGACACAGTACGATATTCAGCCCGGCGGACTGTTTCCTGCGGGGCCGATCACGCGGCACGGCATCCCGGTTTACAGCGGTCAGCAAATGGTCATGCTCAATACTCTCACCCGTTCTATCGAATGGAAAGTCGACGGGCTGCCCAGTGACTGCACACTCGCGGGTGACGATGATTCGCTGCTGCTGTTGAGTGAATCTGCAGGAACGGTGGAAGTCCGTGACGCCGTCGATGGTGCTCTCAAGAGATCCCATCCGCTGCCGGACTGGTGGACCGCGGCGAACGAAAATTCAAATGCCTCTGTGCAATCGTTCCAGCTTGAACCGGGAGAGCAGCAACGGTTTCGCATCGCTGTGCGTGGACGATTCTGCCTGTTGTTTCGAATCAGCATCGAGAACTCGGCACTGGAATCGTTTGACCTGGCAGAAAATCGAATGGCATGGACAACCGAACTTCCTGCGGACTCTGTGGCCTCGAATATTGTGGACGGCCACGTCGCTGTACTTTCCGACGGCGATCAGCTGAAGATTTTCGATGTGGTCACCGGGCAGCTGGTTTCTGACGTGTCTGTGCCGGCCGCGGAAAAGTCTCAATACCTGTACCTGCGACCGGGCCGTGAAAACTGGCTTGTACTGACGTCGTGCCTGGATCAGGATTTCGGTGAAGAAAATCCTGTTACTGAAGCGGTCCAGGTGAATGGACAGGTGTATGCAATCAATCGCGGCGGGGGAGACGTTGCATGGACCACCAAAACTGATCACGAATGGTTGCGGACGTTGAATCCTTCCCGCAATCCTGCGCCCACCGTCAGTCCGCTGTTGATACTGCTGAAACGCCCCACGAAGCAACTTGTTCCCCGCGCTTACAACGGACGAATCTTTGACGTGCAGTCCGGGAAACTCCTCTACGAGGATCAGGACCTCGGGCGAGATCTGTCGTGGCACAGCACAACTCTGCGGCTGCAGAAGGATGCCATTGATATCGCGTTTGACAAACGAACGATCACATTCGACTACAGTCCGTAAACAAATAATTGATATTATGTCCCGAAAGTCGCTGTCAGCCTTCGAGTTGCTGGAAGAGCTGTCGCAGGACGGCTCTGATGGCGTGATCGTCTGGCGTGCTCATCCCACAGACGGTAAGGCAGACCTGCGACTGACGCTGTTCTCTGCCGAAACGTCTTCGTCGCCTGGTTTTCGGGCAGCCTTTCGTAAGGATCAGACGACTCTTGGGCAGGCACCTCATGACAATGTGCCGCTGATGCTGTTCTGGGGCGAGGACGACGGACAGTTGTTCTGCGTCACCGAGATGCTACACGGCGTTCCTCTCAGCGAACGACTTGATGCGGCCGTGGGACTGTCGTGGGATGAACTGACAGATATCGGCTGGCAGATTGCCTCCGTGCTGCAACATGCTCATAACCGCGGACTAAGCCATGGATCGCTGAGCACATCGTCAGTGTACGTTAGCAAAGGCGTTCGGGTTTCTGTCACAGATTTCGGAGTGCAGAGGTGGCTTGTCAGCAGTGACAGTACCCCCAGCTTTGTTCAGTCCGCGGCAACGGATCTCCGCGACTTCGGACAGTTGCTGAAAGTCTCCATGCGAAT
>LWDU01033546.1_pt1 | contig 14244 bp, 11 predicted proteins | sample 727161 | NCBI WGS metagenome assembly LWDU01 (sample SAMN04566230, study PRJNA314399) | hydrothermal vent metagenome | isolation source: deep sea hydrothermal plume seawater | place: Mexico: Gulf of California, Guaymas Basin | collected 2004-07-11 | reverse complement strand
GCTTCGACAACAACAACATCAAGTCCATTCCAATTCCCCGTATGTTCGACAAACCCAGCGCATTGGACGCTGACAATCTTTTCCAATTGGTCTAGCACGCCCGTTGCTTCAATGTGACTCGCGAACACAATGGCGATTTCACAATTGGGGATTTCTCGATCATCCGTCATTTCCTGCAAGTTCTGTGTTTGCTCACTTACAGCTGATTCCATTTTATCGCGCACCGCCTGCCCAGCAGCAGAGCGAAGATAATTCGAAACTAGGTAGCGAACAAGCACTTATTGGTTTTCCTTACAGACAATGTTTATTGATTACAACGGAACAGTTGGCCAAAATCCGAATCGATCTGTAGTTCAGTTTCTACCGAGATCACGCCCGCTGGCACAAGTTGCTTGTTAAACAAATCACGCGTGACATAACCATCGTAACCATAGGTTGCACGATAACGCTTGATTTCCTCCCAGCTAACATAAATATAATCCACATTTAACTCGGCCAGTGCCCCACGCTGGGCGGTGGCCGTCTTGCCATCAATCACACCCTGCAATACATCGGGGTCGAAGCACGTTGCATAGATCGTTTGTGGAGTTAAATCAAACGGCTCAGCATCTCCAACCAGCAGCACAACATCATCACTCGTTAGCTTTGCATTTAGAAACCGATGCACTTTCTCGGTCGTCGTTTCCGAAAGTGCGGGTCCATGCCGTAGCACATCTAACTTAACTAAAATACGACTGTCATTCTCCATTCCCGCACCAAGATACATAAATCCATAAAGCGATAGCCCAATACACACACCCCAAAACAACTTCGCATTGGAAAACAAACGCTCTAATGTTACACCTGCTAAAACCGCAGACAACGGAATCAACGGTACCAGGAATCGTTCCACATGATGCGTGGCAAACCACCAGGCCAGTACTCCAAACACTAAATACAACGCCAGCGGCACCAACCGCCGATCGGTGTACATTACTAGGCACGACAGCACCAATAATCCCATCAACAATGGACTTTGCCGTGAGCTCGCATATCCAATTTTACGGATGTGCTCTCCTACTGAATCACTGACTGGAACCTGATGGGCTCGATCCCAGCGCGCGTCTAGTTCCACATCCCGATCCGCATTTACAAACAATGTGCTTAACAACGGATAGGTCGGGTTACCCGTGAAGACGGCGTTTTTTATGAGCCACGGGCTAAACACTATCGTCGCCCCAATGGTGAAGACAACTGCGAAAGTCCAAACGACTTGCCAGGAACTCGTATCGTCATTTGCCGCGCCGACTGCGATTACTTCTACATCGTTGCCGCGTGTTTTGGCGACCCACAACGTCCACACAAGAAGTGGAAGAATGGCAAAGACGACACCCGTGTATTTCGTCGCCGCCGCGCTGCCCGCAAACAACCCAGCGAGTAACACGTGACGTAGCGGGTTCTGTGAAGTTTGAGCATTAAGGATTGCAAGTACGCTGGTGACGATAAAACAACCAAGCGCAACTTCATTGAGGCCGGTTGTTGCGACATATCCAATCCACGGGCAACTTACTACCAGAATCGCGGCAGCCCATCCACTACGCTGTCGACCGAACCTACGAGCAATCGCCATTACGGCCAAAGCCGCAAAAATCACATAAAACGACATCATGGTTTTACCGATCAACGCGCCGCTATACCAACTCTCTGCACCACTGCCCAACGCCATTGGTGGAATCAAAATCAATTCACTTGCCAGTGGCATATTGCCATAAACGTTATGCGGTAAGTATTCGATTTGTCCATTGCGATACCATTCAGCGGGAACTTGCATATGATACTCACGAACATCAAATTCCCAAGGTGGCAGAATTGCTCCGGCCACGATCAAACTAAACGGAAAGAGGATTAACCATGCTTGTCGCGGTGGCTTAAGACGAGCAACGAATTGCTGTGCCGTCGCCCGCACAGACATCTGTGTTCGACAGTGGTATACCTCATAAACCAACGCCAGCACGACGGGCATGATATACAATGTTTTAACTCGCAGGCCTCCTGCCAAGCCGATCAATAACACGTATAACGACACGGCGGACATACCCAACGCAAAACAATAAACGGACGACTCGAGAGTGTTCGTTGGTACAATCCTCAACAGTCGTAAAAGACTGTGGCCGATCAGCAAGACGGCTCCGAGTAATAACACGGCTCCACCTAAGATCGGAATTCGGTCTAAGATGCCAATCCGATTGCTATCAGATTCAAACCATTCGGCAATCATAAGATCTGGCACAATCAACCGTACCCACGGAACGTGATGTGCCGCCACAGGTTGCCCACCCTCGTCTGTGGAACTATCGCCCGCCGCCGGCGCTGGTAATAATTTGGTCGTGTGCGATTCGGCAAGTGAAAACACTAGGAAATATGCGAGCACAGCGCAAATCCGTATCCACACCGGGATGCGGTGAATTAGGTCCGTCTTTTCCAATTCGTTGCTCATATCACTTTTGGTTAATTAATGCTTATGCATTTTTGCGAAGACTAACGGTGACGGCGAACTGTGATTCCTCGTGGTGATGTTAAGGCTCTACTATAACCGTCACAACCCTAAAAACGAGTGCGCTATCTGTTTTAAGTATCGGTTCAAATGGAGGTTTTATTCGTTTTTTGATGCTCTGTATTGCACAAGGTCTATAGTTCTTTGTCGAATGATAAAGTTTTTTGATTAGGTAAGCTTCACGGGTTAAGAAACAGCTACCTATTAGCAGATCATCACAAATACTCACAACACATTCTCAACTTACATAGTAGACCCAAGACAATGAGCCAAGCTAAACTCGCTGGAATTTTCACTCCCAACATTGTATGCCTTGATGCCCAAGGTAATATTAACGAACGCGAAACACGGCGTTACGTCGATTGGTTGATCGACAACGGTGTGCACGGACTCTATCCAAACGGATCGACAGGGGAATTCACACGTTTTACTGCCGCAGAGCGGGAACGGACGATCGAAATTATCGCGGATCAGGTAAACGGACGCGTACCGATTTTAGCGGGAGCTGCTGAAGCAAATTCACGTGAGACGATTCGCGCATGCGAGCGTTATTATGAATTAGGGGCTACGGCGGTTGCCATCGTAGCGCCGTTCTACTATCAGATTGGATCTGAAGCGGTGTATACATACTTCAAAGAGATCGCTGATAATTCTCCGATCGATGTGACATTATACAACATCCCGATATTCGCGTCACCGATCGACGTCGATACAGTGGCGCGGTTAGCGGATGATTGTGAGCGCGTCATCGGTATTAAAGATTCATCGGGCGACCTCCCACAAATGATGCGTTTGATATCCCGTATTCGTCCGAACCGTCCCGAATTTTCCTTCCTGACTGGCTGGGACCCAATTTTAGTACCCATGATGTGGGCTGGGGCCGATGGTGGAACCAACGCATCGAGTGGAGTCGTGCCTGAATTGACGAGCAAGATTTATCAGCTCACATCTACCGGCGAATGGGATCTAGCTCGTGATCTACAATTTCGTTTACTGCGGTTGTTTGACGCGATGATTCTCAACAGCGAATTCCCTGAAGGATTCCGTGAAGCAATTAAGCTACGGGGGTTTGACACCGGTACCGGACGACAACCTCAAGGCCCAGTACTGACTGCCAAGTTACAGGAACTCAGCCGCGACTTGTCTACGTTGCTGCACGAGGAAGGATTCACACAAGCAGTTAACGCCGACCCACAAACCAGCAGCGTTGCTCCGATCGCCACTAACAACATTGACGCGATCGTCCAAGGGGTCCTCGCCGAACTATCGCGCCGCGGCTTGGCTCAATAGTTCACCGCAGTTGATAGACCAATCTCTTTCTGGCCAGCGGTCCATTTTTACCCCAATTACTATTGACGTAGATTGTCAAACTTGGCAAAATCCTTGCAAGTTGGCAGGCTTGGTAACTTTCGATGACTTTGGAAAACCAGGTGGTGTCAATGAAATGCGGTGAAACCGTAGATTAGTCGACCTAGACAGGTAAGACTAACCACGTAACTAGCATAACAAACATTACAACAGCATAAATTTCGTTCAGGAGGGACGGTACGTGTCACTCACATCAAAAACGGTGTTCACAACAGGTGAAGCTGCAAAGATTTGCAAAGTCAGTCAACAAACCATCATTCGTTGTTTTGACAACGGGTCACTTAACGGATTTCGAGTTCCCGGTAGTCGATTCCGCCGTATCCCGCGCGAAATGCTATTTTCCTTCATGAAAGAAAATGGAATCCCAACCGACGCCTTTGAAAGTGGTAATCGCAAAGTGCTTGTCGTCGATGACGATCTAGAATTGGTAGAACTGCTTGTCGATGTTTTCGAACGCGACGGCCGTTTCGATGTCAAAACCGCCAATAACGGATTTGACGCAGGCATGGCTGTTCGTGAATTTCGACCCGACCTTGTCGTATTAGATGTCATGCTTCCAGATATCAACGGTAAAGAAGTCTGTGTTCGAGTACGCAGCGATGACTCCCTTGAATCCGTAAAAATCATCTGTATTTCGGGGATGGTCGAGCAAGACAAAATTGCTGAACTAACCGCCGCCGGTGCAGATGACTTCATGCACAAACCATTCACCGTAGATCGTTTGCTTGACCGAGCGTGTGATCTGTTGGAAATGGAACGTGCGCAGACCAGCTAGTTGAAACTTTGTTTTAACTTTTAAGGTCGTACATCAACTTAAGCTAAACGCGCATCGTTAACCTACGATGCGCGTTTTTTTATTCTTCCCCCTAATTCATACTATGCAAACTTGGCCCACGATCGCGATCCAACATCGACGCCTGGCTCTGCCACAGGTTGCCAAGACGCTTAACCGATATGTAACAGGCGTTATTAAATTAAACCCACAAGAACGCACAGCACAACTGCTGAAACTTTTCGCCGACGATCCATTCTTTACCACTTGGGTATATGCCTTAGCCGCAGCCCGCGGGCAACATCCTAGCGATGTTTCTGAGCTCGTTGAATGGATGAACGATGCGGGGCAAACGTACGTTGCCGACCTCGACCCAGATCTTGCCGGTGAACTTCAACCGCCAGACCCTGCAGACAGTATTACTTTAATCACTACCCTTGTTAAGAACAGTCGCACTGCCGATCATGATCTCGTAGCTGAATTAGTCGCTTGCGATTTTGCCAAACTGTCTGCAACCGTCGACGCTGAAATCCACGATGCACTGACTCAACTCGCTGCACCGCCAACTGAACAAGATGGACTCAGGTTGGGGTTTTTAGATCTGCAAAAAATCTTACGGTGGGACACGATGGAACATTCCTTCCAACAACAACTGCACACCCAAAAGATGCTCGCCATCAAAAACTTCGCCTATGGTGCCAGCCACGAAATCAACAACCCGTTAGCGAATATTTCGACGCGTGGACAAGCATTGCTGTACGATGAGACCGATGCGGACAGACAACGATCACTCGGTACAATCGTCGCTCAAGCTTTTCGCGCCAATGCCATGATTGCGGATCTGATGTTATTCGCCCACCCGCCGACAATGAAACTCGAACGTCAAAACCTACAGGAAATTCTCCAACGCAGTCTTGAAGAAATGGCAATTCAGTTGGAAGCCCATGACATCCAGTCCGAATTAACAGGTGACTCGGACATCCATGTAATTGGTGACACCAATGGTCTATTTGAAATGTTCAAGGCCCTACTACAGAACTGTGTCGATGCTATGGAATCGGGAAACATAGCAATTGCCTGGACAACACAACTCGGCCAAGTACGTATCGAAATCTCTGATAATGGGCCCGGCATTGCCACCGACATTCTACCGGTGGTCTTTGATCCATTTTTCTCTGGTCGTGAAGCCGGGCGTGGTCTAGGTTTTGGACTTTCCAAGGCTTGGCGAATCACACAAATCCATCATGGTTCCATTGAAATAAAAAACCTCACCGATGACCGTGCCAATCCTACAGGAATATGTGTCACGATTCATCTCCCCGAGAGCCGTGAGTCCTGAGATGGCATATCCAAAACAGGATGTGCGCTTCATAATATTGTTATGAGTTCATCTACTTACCAATACGACGTGATTGTAGTTGGCGCGGGCCACGCCGGCACAGAAGCAGCGGCAGCGGCAGCACGAGCCGGCGCTCAGGTCGCGCTGCTTACTACCAATCTCGATACCGTTGGGCAAATGAGCTGTAACCCTGCCATCGGCGGTGTTGGTAAAGGGCAAATCGTACGCGAAATCGATGCCCTCGGCGGCCTCATGGGATTGGCCATCGATAAAACCGCATTACAGTTTCGCATGCTCAATCGCCGTAAAGGGCCCGCGATGCATAGCCCGCGTGCGCAGGCTGACAAGAAATTGTATCAGCAAGAAATCAAGCAACTCATTGAGCAACAAGCTGGACTGACACTGCGACAAGAAATGGTCGAGGATATTCTCACTGAAAAGGTTGGTGAGCGAGTGGTTGTGCGAGGTGTCCGCGTAACTGGCGATGCGGTCTATTATGCTCCTCGCCTAATTTTGACGACCGGCACCTTTCTCTCCGCCTTGATGCACACTGGTGAATCCCAAACGGCGGGTGGCCGCGCGGGTGAAGGAACAAGCAGCGGAATCAGCAGTGCTTTGAACGAAGCAGGATTTCGACTCGCACGATTCAAAACAGGCACGCCCCCTCGAATCAATGCCCGCACCGTCGATTTTTCCCAAACCGAGATTCAACCTGGTGATGACGATCCCCAGCCGTTTTCATTTCTAACGAAACAACTAACGCAAGAACAACTACCCTGTTGGATTGCGCATACAAATGAAGCCGTGCATGATCTTATCAAAGCGAACCTAGATCGAGCACCTATGTACAACGGCCAAATCGATTCGGGCGGCCCCCGATATTGCCCATCGATCGAAGATAAAGTCGTTCGCTTTGCTGACAAATCAAGCCACCAACTGTTTCTCGAGCCCGAAGGTTACGAAACCGAAGAGATATACGTAAACGGAATTTCAACTAGCTTGCCTCGAGACGTGCAGGATGCCATGTTTCAACTGATCCCTGGACTCGAAAACGCTCAAATTATGCGTTATGGCTATGCCGTCGAATATGACTTCGCCCCGCCAGATCAACTGCGTCCAACATTGGAAACCAAATTTGTTGATGGATTGTATTTTGCTGGTCAAATCAATGGCACAACTGGGTATGAAGAAGCGGGAGCTCAGGGTCTGATTGCCGGCGCTAACGCGGCGCTGGCTGAGAACAATGAACCGCCGTTAATCATCGGTCGCGACCAAGCTTACATTGGCGTGTTAATTGATGATTTAGTAACATGCGGTGTGGACGAACCGTATCGCATGTTCACTTCCCGAGCGGAGTATCGGTTGCTGCTACGACAAGACAATGCTGACCGCCGTTTAACTCCATTAGGATTTGAAAAAGGTCTCGTTAGCCAACAGCGTTTGGATCAATTGCAACAAAAAGAAGAGCACATTAAATCAGCGCGGGCAGCATTAGATACAAAATCGCTTGGTCAAGGGACATTGAGTAAGTACTTGAAACGTCCCGAGACACAATGGGAAGAAATTTTGGAGCACTTACCAGAATTGTCTGAGATGTCTGACGCCGTTGTACAGCAGGTCGTCTATGACGTAAAGTACCTTGAAATTGATCGGCAACAGCGACTGCAAGACAAAAAGATACCCGACGATTTTGATTACGATGGTATCGGCCATTTACGTACCGAAGCTCGTCAGAAGTTAGTGAAAATCCGCCCCGTAAGCATCGCTCAAGCTTCCCGTATCAGCGGCATCACACCGGCCGACATGGCACTGGTCCTAGCCCACTTGCGATCATAGTCATCCGTGGGGAAAATTTAGCCCCCACTCGTGAAAAGACAACACAGCTTGAGCTATTCATCCGTGGCACCACCAAGCGTGACCGATATTTTATATTTGTTTTGCAGATGAGCGTGTGCAGTACTCGCATAGGACGCCTTGGGATACTTCTTGCAACACGACTGAAACGCCTTGATCGCCAATTCACGAGATGTCATTGCCTCATAAGTATACGCGATTTGCAGCTGAGCCCAGGGAGCTAAACCTTCGTGGCCATTTACGATCTGACCATATAGAATCAAGGCTTCTTTGTGTTGTTTCAACGCTCGGTGACAGGCGGCCATTTGTTTATAATTTTCCGGAAAGTTCTCGCATTGTCGATAGGTACCAATAGCTTCCTTGAATTGATTCGCCTCGTGCTGAGTGGTTGCTAACGCCCATATCCATTGCTGGAAATTGGTGACATCGGTCTTCACTAAAGCTTGATAACCTTGAATAGCCTGAGGATACTTTTGAAACTGTCGATATGTTGCTGCTTCTGCACCTCTCCAAGTTGCACCGTTTTCCGCATCGATTCCAGCTAACTGCTTATACACAACAACTGCTTCATCCGGTTTCAATTCTGAGCGAAAACTCTGAGCGACCTTAGACAACCCGGCAACTTTATCCTTGAATTGACGATAGATCGTCCGCGACTGCTCAAATCGCTTTTGGGTCACATGATAATCTGCAATGCTCAACAACAAATCATCTCGGTTTCCAAACACTCCCAACATCGAGCGGTATGCAGCTAGAATTTCTTTATCGCGCCGGGAATATTTCTGCAATTCGATCATTTGACTCCACTGTCCGATCGCCTTGGCAGTCAAAGGTTCGGTCGACACATCTTTTTCAATATTTTCGCGCAGAAATCCTACGGCTTGATCAGCAACCTTATACCCCATACTTTGAGTCTCATCTGTGCCAACCAAGTTACCAATTGGAGTGCGGCTATAATAATAGACATAATAAGAAAGTTGATCATCTTGATAGTTGGTTTGCAGACTCTTAAGCCCGCTCGCAAAGACACCCTTGCTAAAGTAATACACAGCAAGCGAATTCGCAGCTGTGGCGCATGTGCTTCGAATCAGCGGTGTGCGGGGGATATCGAATGTCATCTGTTTCCAAATTTTTACCAAACTCGCTTCATCTTTTTCTCGAATCGCAATCTCTGCTAATCCAGCTAACGAATATACGGCCACTGCATCTTTGGGATAATCTATAATCGTATTCTGATATGCTTTCTTTCCATCTGGAACGCGTCCGATCGCGACATACGTTTTTCCAATGAGATACGAGGCTTTGGCGGCGTCCGCTGATTCTGGCCAATAATCGATAACCGATTGAAATCCTTCCTTAATTGCAGTGTTCTGTTTACGGAGTTGATTGAGACAAAGGCTCCACTTTAGTTGAGCAAACGAGGCAGCATCACTTGCTTCATACAACGACAAGTATTTTTCATATTCACTCATCGCCACATCAAATTTTTTATCCTTATAGTATTTCTCCGCAATGTTCATCTGATAGCGCTCAACTTCGCGCATTTTCGCCCAGCGATCGAGCGACATTTCAGTCAACTTTGTCTGTGCGTGCAGTACTTGAAATTCCATCGTTAGGACGAGCACCATTGCCAGCATCGAAAGCAGTAACCATTTCTTTCTGTATATCATTAGTCTTCTCCATTCGATTTTTGTTGAGCAATTCGCCAACGCGAATGTCCCACATGTGCATAATTAATAATATTCGCGCCCAAACGGTAACTGCTATTCCATATTTCAGCAGACACACCCGCATGTCCATCTGCCCAAGCATCACCAATATCACCTGGGTGGTAATAGCATATCCAGCGACCATCTTTAAACCAACCCAAAGCTTCGACACCACCATGTGGCGCCACGATCGGTACTTTTGGAATTTGATACGGTTTCATATGAATGTCATCGTCGGTTGGGATACGGACTGGTTTCACATCACCCGCAATTCGTTGCATCATCGCTAGAAACTGATTATGAAAGTGCCGACTGCCACCATTATCTCCAAAAATCATGCCGTGCTTTTCGAAAATGTACTCTCTGAGAATCTTGATGTCATTGTTTCCTAGGGAAATATTCTTTTGGCCTGTTATATAAAGTAGTGGTGGGCAACGCACCTTATCAAACGCTTTCAGTTGACTTGGCGTCACTGCCTTGGATTGTTTAGCCACATTCTGTCCGGTCAACTCGGTGTATTTAATTAACATATTCATGTCACCACCAATTCCGAAATCTTGGTTCCAATCACCACCGGCATACTCAAGCCGAAAAAATCCGACCGATCCTTTATTGGTTCCTCCGGCAAATCCGGCGCCTTCCCCTTCCCCATCGCCAATATTGTATTGATGTGCAGTAACTTCGCTGAGCTCCAATTTAACTTCATCAATCTCCGGGGCATTGTAATAGATGGCGCTATAGGGGTTTAGAATAAACTTCTTGCGGATAATCTTCTGAACCTTAACGACCCGTTGAACGGTTTCCGTAACTCCACCACCGGCTGGTAAATCGTAATATTGCGTACAACCACGAAACTGGCTCAGAATAATGCACACCAAAAAGAACGTGACGCAATAACTGACAAAACTGCTCAGCGATTGATTCAGCCGTGGAGCTTTCTGACCGTAGTACCATGCTTGCGGGTCGAGTGGATTCCAAATTTTAGCCTGCGATTTTTCGTCTTTCGTTTTCACAGGCGATTCATGCCGCAGTGTGGCTTGCAGATTAAACGCGTGGCGACGTTCTGCTTCAAGACGCTGCGATATTCGCTCGACGCCCCAGACGACCCAAATCAAACCCGTTATGAAAAAGGTTGCGAGCCCGCCGCGGGCGATATAGCCTCGCAATTCATCAAACTCCAGCCAATCAGAAAAATAGATCCCTGCCTGCCAAAATACCGGTATAGAAACAGTGAAGGCAAACCAAAAGCGGATGATGTTTTCATGGCGGCGACGATATTCAACCCGCATACGGATTGCCATCGCCGTAGCAGCGGTTGCGAAAAGCAACGTGGGATCCGGTATTAATCCGCCCCACACCCAGTCAAATACGGTAGCAAACCAAACAAAAGTCACTGCGACAGCTGTCCAACGCGTTCGTCGATTAATGTTGCGCCATGTTTCCAACAAAATAGTTCCACCTATTAAACTCAGACTCTATTCAATTCCGTCTAACAAGTCATTGAATTGACTATCAAGCGGGTTCGCATCTGGGTCCGCCGTTTTCGTTTCACCGATTTGAAGCTTGTCCAACAGTTCTTCACCCTGAGCTGTTGGAGTTTGTAAAGAATCTGATCCCCCTTGAGTGCCAGCATCTGCAGCAGAGTTTGATTCTTGTGTATCGAGGGCATTTTCTGACGTTGGTGTGATTCCTTGTTGTGTCACCACTTCATCCTCGTGTAGGAAAAAAGGGAACACAGTGAACACAAATAGCACCACTAAAAAACCGATTGTGGAGATCATCAGCCCGCGAATTAACCCGTTGCTCGAGGCAATCCCCATCGCTTCCTGAGGTTTCCGACCCTTTAAACTGCCTATAAACTCCCGCAATTCGGTAAGCGATGCGGCTCCATTGTGTTTGACACTACGAATATCCGCTGTAATTCCGCCGCTACCTTTGTCTTGGGTTTGTGTTCTATTCTGCTCAGAACTATTCATGGTCTATTCCTTTTTTTGCTCCAACACATGGATAAGATCCCCACCAACTTCACTAATCGCCGCTATCGCCGGTTCAAAATACATAGCCTGCGCATCTTTATGAACTTTAAAAAACACTCGACGGTCGCCGGCAGCAGCATTGCCTAACAGTGATTCTACTTCGCCAGCAATTTGTGTTTCACCAACTTGTTGTCCGTTAACATAGTATTTGTTATCACTGTCAATCAATACTGACACTTTGGCAGCGCCAGAGGCAGTAATTTCAACGGCCGAGGCGGGTTGCCAGTGCAAATGACTGTCATCCTCCGCTCGTGCCAAGATTACAAAAAAGATCAACAGGTTGAAGGCGATATCACCCATAGCCATACTGGGTACATCCGCTTTGGAAGCGCGGCGACTTATCTTCATAGCAACACTCCTCCCAAGTTACGAATTTGGCACAACCATTTGTTGCACCTCTTCTGTTTGAATGGTGACGATTCCACCTGCTTGATCAATCATCTCTGTAACAATGACCCAATGACTATACGGCGTGTCCGGTTTACTCTGCACAATCACCACGCGATCTTCTGGGCGTACTTTTCCTTTTAACGATCGGTTTAAGGCGATTACAAAATCATCTTGTCTGAGGATAGCTCCATTGAGCATGACTGCATTGCGCGTCAACTGTACTTGGATGTTTTCTGTCTGCTCTTCGGAATCTTGGTCACTGCGTGGCAACGACTGCTCGCGCCCGCTATCCGGTTGCACTGACGCACAAACTAAAAAGAAAACAATCAGATTAAAAGCGATATCTCCTGTCGCACTCGCTGGCGGTTCAACCATCGGGCTCAATCGTAATCGTTTTTTCCTCACGATTCACTTCCCTCCTCCGCCGCTTCATCCTCGAGTCCGGCAGCAGCCAGTTGGATTGTCACATTCTCAATAAGTTCAGTAGCCGATTGTTCGACTTGCAACACAAATTGATTGATGACGCTTGTGAAATAGTTAAATCCGACAAACGCTGGAATTCCCACAATCAACCCGAAACATGTTGTTAACAACGACACTTGAATCCCCGCTGCAGCAGCTTCGACGATATTTGTTTCGCCCATTTGATCCACGATATTTTGAAAAGCAACAATCATCCCCTGGACTGTTCCCAGGAACCCTAGCATCGGAGCAGCGCTGGACACGGTTGCCAGCACGGGCAAGTGTCGTTCTAAACCGGCGACGATATGAACGCTGTAGTCATCCATCGCTTTGACAACTTGTTCTTCCGTTCTAGCAACATCGTAATTCAATTTTCGCAAGACATAATACTTCCTCAATCCCGCTGACAAAACTGCCGGCACTGGACCGGACTGCTGGTCGCATAATTCCAACGCCTCGGAAACATTGTCATCAAACAATAGCTGCTGCACTTGGGCCCGCACTCCATCGTCGTCAACGTTGAGCATTTTGAGACTGCGGTATCGTTCAATGATGACACCTACCGCCAAGATTCCCATAATCAAAATGGGCCACATGAACAGACCACCGTTGAGTAACAACCCTAAGGCCCCCGAGTTCTTAAATTTAGCCCACGTCGCACCACTCACGGTTCCAGTTATCTCATCTATGGCATTTCCAGCCTCTGCCTCTGAATTCTCGGTATCACCAGCGTCGCTACTTGTTGATTCACTACCACCATTATCCGCAGAGTTATCTGCAGCTTCGTCATCCACAACCGTCGTGGCAGCATCTGCCACTGATTGTTCTGCGCTGGAATCATTCGTAGTGTTTTGCTGAGTTGACTCCGAATTGATATCACCGAGAATATCATCTTGAGCCACTGCAGGCTTAGCCTGCATCACACACAACAAGATGGCTAAGCATAAAATTAGGGCAGTGTTACCTATAAGTGCAAACTGGTTTAGTCGATTCAGTCGACGAATCATATTCTCGTACTTTCTGCAGTTTCAATTCGAGGGTTATTTCTTAGTTGTCATTGTCAATGCTGTTCGCTTCCGCTTCAAACTGGTTTAGCATCTCCGGTAACGCTAAACGGCCTCTGGCAAACTTCGCAGCTTCACTCGCAGGGAAATCCCAGCGGCAGCGGTTGTAACGCCGGAAAGCAAATTGATTATTTTTAGCCATACGATAACTTTCACCACTCCAGAATAAGCCATCGGCGCCTAAAGAATCATCCGGAAACAGCTTCGTGAAATTGTCGAACGACTCAGCAGCTCGTACAAACTCTTCGTTTTTGTAATAGGCTTGACCAACACGAAAAGCCATTCGTTGGGAATGCTCGTGCGCTTCAAATTTTTCCAAAAACTTTTCACCAACTTGAGCGGCAATCACGTAGTTTTCGGCTTTATAGAAATGATCCGAAATGCGGATCATAACGCTAGCAATCAAAGGGCTCTTAGGAAACGTTGCTGCCAATGTGACATACGCTTCAAGGGCTTCATCGAAATCCCCTGATTCTTCAAAGCATTGAGCCATTTTGAATTGCGCGTCCGGAGCGAGCGTATGATCAGTGTATTGTTGAAGTATCACTTCGTACGATGCAATGGCTTGACTCCATTGCCCTAATTCTTGAGAAAACTGTCCTAGTAGGTAGCTTATCCTCGGAACATATTTAGGATCGGGATAATCCTCCATCACTTCCTGTAATATCCGTCGACCGGATTCCAGATCTACCAATTGTTCCTCATCGCGGCCAATTT
>LWDU01038971.1_pt1 | contig 14248 bp, 11 predicted proteins | sample 727161 | NCBI WGS metagenome assembly LWDU01 (sample SAMN04566230, study PRJNA314399) | hydrothermal vent metagenome | isolation source: deep sea hydrothermal plume seawater | place: Mexico: Gulf of California, Guaymas Basin | collected 2004-07-11 | reverse complement strand
GGGTGCTGAGCACCGTGGGGTCGAGCCAGAAGACCGTGTAGGCCATGAGCACGATGAGACCCAACGGAATGAACAACTTCCAAGCGAAGAAGACACTATTGCGCTCCGCCGCATAGACGGCGGTCACCGTCGAAAACTTATTGACGCCATCCGGCGCCAAAGCGTCGCCGGCCAGCATGGGCTCCTCCTCCGCAACCGCCCAGCCCGCCACCGTAAATGGCTGCATGGGCCCAGAGCGAGCCTCGTCGGGAATCAGGAAGCGATTCTTGTTATCGAGGCTGCCCACCTCCACCTTGAAAAGTTGTCGGTCCATGGGAAAATTTTCAAGGTTCATGGGTGCACTGAGAGTGCCCTGATAGCGCTGGCGAAAGACCACCGCGCCTGTGCGGCTGACCTCGGCAATGGGTTCAAGTTTCTTCCGGAGCTTACGACTGTTGAGCACCAGCAGGCGCGGGGAGTCGACCTGATCGAGAGGAAGCGTGCGCACTTCCGGGGCGGCCGGATCGGCGAGGTCCGGGCGTTCCCAGCGGGCGATCACAAGGAAATCGGCCATGATGGCCTGCTCGAGTTCTTGAACCCGCGAGATATCCACGACGTAGATCGCGACGTACACGGGGCGCTTCATCGTTGGCGGCGGCGAGGCCAGCGCCTCGGAAAGCGGGCCGATGACCACCAGGAGCAAGGCGAGGAATCTGAGCACAAGCCAAGCCTAACGAACTCGGATCACCGGAACAGCGTCGCCGGAGCGACGATCAGACGAAGCCGCCGGTATGGGCACTTGCGAGCCCATTGGCGCGAACCCAGTCGATGGCGGCGTCGCGAAGTGGCCGGCCCGGCGAGCTCGACGCGGCCGGGCCCAACACGGTTTCCGCCAGCTCGTCGGCCGCGAAATCCGTGGTGGCCACGCGATAGGTGCTCGCGGCCTCGACGCGGTCGCCCCGGGCCGCGAACGCCGCGCGCAGCGGATCCGCCATGTCTCGCCCCCGGATCTCGAGCACCGCGACCCGATTCCGCCAGCTCTCGAGGCAGTAAATATCGCCGCTGCGGATCGTTCCCGCGCGTAGCCGGCCAGCAACGGTTTCCGCGTGGTAGTACGCGATGTCGGCGCCGGTCTCGACCCGGAGCACGCCTTCGAAGAGCCGCTTGACACCCGGGCGATCCAGCGCCGCCGGGTTCTCGGCCAGAACCTCGCCCACGCTCAGCGGGCGCTCGCCATCCATACCCACGTTCACGAAGGCATGCAGGTGGGGCTCGCCGCGGAAATAGAAAACCGCCGCCGGCCCCTCGAAGCGGTAGATCTGCGACGAGCCGTCACCCACGTTGCGCCCACCCTGATGATCCACCGCGTAGTCGGCGGCGTGAAGCGCGTCGACGCCGCCGTTTTGTGCCAGGCACTCTCGCGCGTAGGCGGAGTCCTCTTCCGCGTAGGTGGCCAGAATTTCGTCCACGGCGTCCCGGGCCAGCTGCCGGCTCCGCGCCCCGAGGTTCGCCACGGGAATTCCGTCAAAGCTCCCGGCCACGCCTCGCAACCCGATGTCGGTCTGCACCGGCGCCCGGGCGCAACGGGCCGCCTGGCGCTCGCCCTTCGTGAGGCTCGCGAAGAAGCGCTGGCCCCGTATCAGCTGCTCGCGATAGACATTGCCCGGGAGCCCCACCTCGTCGTTGCCCCCCTGGTCGCCGTAGACCTGGGGGCCGCCGAAGGCCACGCCCTCCCGGCTGCGGCCCCCGAGACGCAGGTTGAGATGCGGGCCGGTCACGAGCACTTGATACGGGCCCGCGTGGGGGTCGCCGAAGATCGCCAGCCGGGTGAGATGGATGCCAAAGATCTGCGACACCCACTGCTCGGGAATCCTTGCTCGTCCTTTCTCGGAAAGCCCCGCATGGACGAGATCGACCAGGATCTGGCGAGCGCCGCTGCCCAGAAAGAACGCCCAGCCGCCCCCGGTATCGACGCCGCGGTTGTGGTACTGGCGCAGCGGGTGGTCGTAGCCGAAGCAGACCGCCGCGCGCGCTTTTTCGTCGAGGCCGTCGTAGAGGCGCGCCGCCAGCGCGGCGGCGGGCTCCAGGTGTGCACTCGGCCGAGGCGGGAGCAACCTGCGGCCGCCCAGCCCGATCCCCGCCAGCGCCCCGGCACCGAGGCCCCATTTGAGAATTTGGCGGCGCGTCGGACGCATGGCCAAACTCCTAGGGCTCGAGCCCAATGAACCCGGCGATGTTGTCGCGATAGAAGGCGGCCATGGTCGCTTCGCTGCACTCGGTCATGGTCGCCTCGAATTTGGCGATGGGGTCGGTGCCGCCCTCGGGATGCGGGAAGTCCGTGGCGAAGACGATCATCTCCGGCCCCGAGTTCTCGATGATCCAGCCCACGGGTTCGCCCGCGAAGGGCGAAACCCGAATTCGCTCCCGGGCGAGATCCGAGGGTCGCGTGTCCTGGCGGGCGCCCCGCGCCAGCGCCCCCGCCGCGAAGTCGATGGCCTTCAGCCACGAGGGAATCCAAAAGGCGCCGTGTTCCATCGAGACACAACGCAGCTTCGGGTGCCGGCCGAAAACGTCATCGAAGAGCATCGCGGTCAGAAAGATTTCGGCGCTGTTGTTGATGGTCACGAGATCCAGAGGGCTGCCCGGCGCATCGCCCGCGGTCTCGGGCATGGCGCGGCGGTTGTTGCGAAAACTTCGGGGGATGGCCTCGTAGTGGCCGTTCACCGCCACATGGACCACGAAGGGCACATCCGCCGCATCGAAGCGCGCCCACACGGGATCGAAGTCGGGGTGGGTGAACGAGCGGGCGGCGGGATCGGGCTCGTTGGTATCGACCATGAAGCTAAAGCAACCCGCGGCCAGGCCTTCGTCCATGATCGAAGCCGTTTCTTCAGGCCCCACGCTGAAGGGCAAGTAGCCCACGGCCAACAGCCGATCATCCTTCGCACAAAAGTCCCCCATGGCCCGGTTCAGCACCCGAGCGCCGAGGGCGAGCAGCGACGGATCCTTCGAGTGCGCGACCTGGTGGAAGGCGAAGGTGGGCAACACCCATTGCAGTTCGAAGCCGAAGAGATCGAGGGCGTGGGAACGTTCGGCGGGATCGAAGGCGCCGAGCCGGCTCCAGCCGTTGCGGTGCACCTGGACGAGGCTCGCCTCGAATTTGGCCCGGGTTTCGGGGTCGGTCTGGCGCCGGGCAAAGAGTTCTCTGGCCCGGTCGAGGCCCTGTTGGGCCACGGGCAGCACCTTCTGGTCCGCCATCTTCGGCAGCCGATCGCGCTCGCTCGGCGTCGCGACATTCCAGAGGAAGTCGTCGAGTTCGATCACGTGGCTGTCCACGTCGATGATGCGGCGGCTTCCCGCGTAGGTCATGAGGGGCGGCTCCGTTTTACTTGTCGGGTATCCGAGGCTAGCCCGCTCGAGCGAAATAGCGATTCGTACCCGGCACGTGCGAGGAAACCCTCGCCCGGAACCCGCTACGGATTGCCCTTCCCGGTTCCGGCGAGCGTCGTAACCCAATCCCGATACCCTTGGGCCATGGGACGAATGGCGTGGATCGTTTTGCTGGGGGCGGCCGTGCTGGGAGTGATCCTGATGTGGGGACGTCTGGTCGACGGAATGATGTTTCATCCCAGCCCCGGGGCCGACCTGCGCCCGGAACAGCTGGGCCTGAAGGGCGAGGACGTCTTCCTCGAGACCGAGGACGGCGTTCGCATCCACGCTTTCTGGCTGCCCGCCGAGGGCGCCACCCGGGCGCTGCTCTTCCTGCACGGGAACGGGGGCAACGCATCGCACCGCCTCCCCAATGCCGCGCAGCTCGTCGCTTTAGGCGCCCACGTGCTGCTGCTCGATTACCGGGGCTACGGACTCAGTGAGGGGCGGCCCAGCGAGGCCGGCGTCTACGCCGACGCCCGGGCGGGGCTGGCGCATCTGATCGAAACCCGCGACATCGAAGAGGGGCGCATCGTCGTTTTCGGCCGCTCCCTGGGCGGCGCAGTGGCAGTCGACCTCGTCCAGGAGCGGAACGTCGCGGGGCTGATCCTTGAGAGCACCTTCACCTCGGTGGCCGACATGGCTCGCTCGGTGCTGCCCCCCGCCGCGCCCTTCGTGGGCGGGCGCTTCGATTCGGCGGACAAGATCGCACGGCTGCGCGCCCCCCTGCTCTTCTTCCACGGTGACCGCGACGAGATCGTCCCGTACCGGCTCGGGCAGGAACTCTTCGCGGCGGCGCCCGAACCCAAGGCCTTCGAGACCCTCGAGGGCGCGGGCCACAACAACACCGTGGAAGTAGGCGGGCGGCCCTATTTCGAGCGCATCCGGCGCTTCCTCGACGCCGTCACGCCGAACTGAAACCCCGGCGACGCCGGTGGGCGGGGAGCGATCTCAGATCTCCTTGTGCTCGCCGTCTTCCCATTGCTTGCGGAGCACGAATTTCTGGATCTTGCCCGAACCCGTCAGGGGAAACTCGTCCACCACGAACCAGAGCGAGGGCGTCTTCTGGGGCGACAGGTGCTGGCGGAGATAATCGAAGAGCCGCTTTTTCTGGATCTGGCTGCCCTTTGCCGGGCGCACGAAAGCCCCCACCACTTCGCCCATGCGGTCGTCGGGCAGTCCAACGATGGCCACTTCGGCCACGTCCTCGTGCTCGAAGAGCGCATCCTCTATTTCGCGCGGGTAAATGTTCTCGCCGCCCCGGATGATCATGTCCTTGATGCGGCCTTCGATCTTCGTGTAACCGCGCTCGTCCATGGAACAGAGATCGCCGGTGTGGAGCCAGCCGTCGGCGTCGATGGTCTCGGCGGTGGCGTCCTTCATCTCGAAATACTCGTGCATCACGTGGTAGCCCCGGGTGCAGTACTCGCCCATGGTGCCCAACGGGAGCGTCTCGCCGCTGTCGGGGTCGATGATCTTCACCTCCACGTGGGGCATGGGGGGGCCGAGGGTATTGCCCTTGTCCTGGACGCTGTCGTCGGGACGCGTCATGGACGCCACCGGGGAGCACTCGGTCTGGCCGAAGACGATGGTGAAGTCGACGCCGAGTTCCTTTTCGAAGCGCGCCACCAGGGCCTCGGGCACCGTGGTGCCGCCCGACGTCATGGTGCGAATGCTCGAGAGATCCCGGCGCGCGAAATCCGGGTGCTCGAGCATCGCGATGAGCATGGTGGGCACCCCCACCATGGCCTGGGCGCCGAAGGTCTCGATCATCTCGAGCACCAGGCCGGGCTCGAACTGCTCGACGAGCACCTGGGTGGCCTTCTTCGAGACCGCCGCGATGACGCAGAGCACGCATCCGCCTGTATGAAAGAGCGGCATGGTGGTGACCCAGACCGAGCCCTCCTCGACCCCCATGCGATCGATGGTGTGCGCGCCGTTGTTCACCAGGCCGCGGTGATGGAGCAGCGCGCCCTTGGGAAAGCCGGTGGTCCCGGAGGTGTACTGGATCATGCTGGGGTCGCCGGGGCTGACTTCGGGCAATTCGGCTTCGCTGCTCCGCCCCAACTCCATGAAGGCCTCCCACTCGTCGAAGCGGATCACCTCGCGCAGTTCGGGGCATTCGCCGCGCACCTTTTCCACGGACTCGAGCATGGGGTTGCCCCGAAAATGCGGCAGCACGAAGATCCCCGCGCTGCGCGATTGCTTCAGCACGTAGGCGACTTCCTCGGAGCGGTAGGCGGGGTTCACGGTGACGAAGACCGTGCCCGCCAACGCCGAGCCGAATTCCATCAGCACCCACTCGGGAATATTCGGGGCCCAGACGGCGATCCGTTCGCCGGGTTCGAAGCGCTCGCGAAGAGCCCGGGCCACGACGAGGGCGTCGGCGTAGAGCTCGGCGTAGGTCCACTGGCGGCGATCGGCGGGGTCGGACTCGCCAGTCACCAGGGCCAGACGGTCGGGGCAGCTCTCGGCGGCCTCACGCAGAAGCGCGCCAATGGTGATCTCGCGCAGCGGAGGCTCGCTGGGACCATGGGCGTGGGATTGTTCGAGTTTCATGGCTTTTCCTCCTCGGGTCCGAGAACGGAGCGCCCCGGACAAGCTGGCCAGCTTAGCGAGTCGTCGGTCCAAGGTGGTCGGTCCAGGGTGATCGGGCCACGTTGATCGGCCCAGGGTGATCGGGCCACCCCAAGCGCGGCCGGCTTCGCGCTCTCCTCCCACGCTCCCGGGTTCAGCGCAGGTTCTCGCCCGCGTGGACCTGCAGGGTTTCGCCCGTCACCATGCGCGAGCGATCCGAACAGAAGAACCCGATGGCCTCGGCCACGTCGTCGTCGCTGGGGATCTCGTCACCCAGGGGCATGCCGGCGGTGATCTCGTCGATGATCTGCTGTTCGTCCACTTTGCGCTCGCCCGCCTGCCACTTGACGTACATCTGCACCGGGGGGCCCCACATCCAGGTGGGCACCACCATGTTGACGCGAATCTTGTCCGGGCCGAGTTCGCGCACCAGGTGATACATGGCCGAAAGCAGCGCACCCTTGGACGACGCGTAGGCGATCTGGGGTTGGTCCGGGGGAAACCATTGCGAGCGCGAACCCACGAGAACCACCGAGCCCCCGCCCCGGGTCTTGAGATGCGGCACCGCGGCGCGCACGCAATTGAGAGTGCCCATCACGTTGGTCTCCATGGCGCGCGTCCAGTCCTCGGGCGAGGTGCTGGCCAGGTTGCCGAAAAGCGTATCCAGGGCAGCGACGCTCACCAGCGCATCGAGCCCTCCGAAGCGATCCGCCGCCGTCGCCATCAAAGCGTCGCAACTCGCGGGTTCGAGGATATCCGTGGCGCAGGCCACCACCCGCTCGCCCGAAGGATCGAGATCCTTCGCGATGGCTTCGAGTTTTTGCGCGCTGCGTGCGCCCACCACCACCTGGGCGCCGTCGCGCAGGGCCACCTGGGCTACCTCCCGCCCCAGTCCATCGCCCACACCCGCCACCGCAATCACTTTTCCTTCGAGCATCGCGTTCTTCTCCTTGGCTCTTCTGTTTATTTCTTTTTATTTCTTTGGTTTCGCGCTTCTTTTTTGCGCTTCTTTATTTGCGTTTCTTTATTCGCGCTTAATTCGTCGCGTTTCTTTTTTGCGCTTCTTTGCACGTCCGTGGAGGCCCGGACAGGGTTCACAATCCGGCCTCAGGGCTGGCTTCCCGCGTTCAGGGGTGCTGGCTCGAAACCGAGACCACTTCGCCGGTCATGTAGGACGAGTAATCGCTGGCCAAAAAGACCATGACGTTGGCCACCTCGAAGGGTGCGGCCCCGCGCCCGAATGCTTCCCGGGCCTCAAGTTCGGCCAACTCCTCGGCGGGCATGGTCTTCACCAGGAACGGATGCGCGGCGAAACTGGGAGAGACCGCGTTGATCCGGACCCCCTTGTCGGCCACTTCGAGCGCCGCGCATCGGGTGAGCGCCATGACGCCCGCCTTGGCGGCCGCATAGTGGGATTGCCCAGCCTGGGCGCGCCAGCCCAGCACCGAGGCGTTGTTGACGATCACGCCGCTGCCCTGCGCGATCATCCGGGGCAGCGCCGCCCGGGTCATCCGAAAAACACTATGCAGAGTGACATCGATGACGCGAAACCACTCGTCGTCTTTCATGTCCACGAGGTCACAAGTCCCGCCGAGTCCGGCATTGTTGATCACGACATCGATGCCCCCCAACTGGTCGGCAGCATCTGCGACCAGCGCCTGCACCTGGTCTTCATCGGTGACGTCGCAAAGTCGATGGGGAACCGGGGCTCCGGTGACTTCCGCCAACGCCTTGGCGGCTTCGGCGGTGCGTTTCTCGTGAACATCGCTGATGAAGACCTTTGCGCCCTCTTCCGCGCAGCGGCGAGCCGCCGCAAAACCGATGCCCGCACCCGCAGCCGCGGTAATCAGGATCCGCTTGCCGGCGAGGAGATCGTGGCCTTCGGGGTAGGGGGGCAGCGTTTTCGTCATGGCTCTCCCTGGGCGCACCAAGAACATCGAGTTTTCGAGTCCGTGGCACTGACAGATGAATTCAATGGGGTGGATGAAATAGAACGGTGAACGGAGGCAACGCGAGCCGGTTCAGACCGGCTTTGGCTCCCGGGGCATGCCCAGCGCGCGCTCGCTAATGATATTGCGTTGGATCTGATTCGACCCGGCATAGATGGTGTCCGAGCGGGTGAACAAGTACATGCGCTGCAAGCGACTGAGCGCATAGGGGGCGCCCTCGGCGATCTCGGCTTCGGGACCCATGACGTCCATCGCGAGCTTGCCTAGATCCCGGTGCCAATTGGCCCAGAAGAGTTTGGTGATCATGCCCGCCCGGCCAGAACCGGCCTCGCCTTCGGCCGAGAGCGTCCGCAGGGCGTTGTAGCGCTGGATGCGAAGGCCCATCCAGGCCTGGGCAATTCGCTGACGGATCAGGGGGTCGCGCCCGCGTCCGTTTGCCTTGGCGAGGGCGATGATCTCATCGAGTTCATTCTGAAAGTTCATCTGCTGGCCGAGCGTCGAGGCGCCGCGCTCAAAGGCCAGCGTCCCCATGGCGACCTTCCATCCCGCGCCCACGCCGCCCACCACGCTTTCGGCATCCGCCCGGGCATCGCTGAAAAAGACCTCGCTGAATTCAGCGTCGCCGGTCATCTGCACGATGGGGCGAACCTCCACCCCCGCCTGGTCCATGGGGCAGAGGATATAAGAGAGCCCCCGATGCCGGGAATTCGGATCGCCATCGGTGCGGCAGACCACGAAACACCAATCCGACCACGCCGCGCCCGAGGTCCAGACTTTCTGCCCGTTGAGCCGCCAGCCGTCCGACCCCAGCTCGGCGCGGGTCTGAACATTGGCGAGATCGCTGCCCGCACCGGGCTCGGAATAGCCTTGACACCAGATCGCGCTGCCGTCGAGGATGCCGGGCAAGAAACGCTTCTGCTGGGCTTCGCTCCCGAAGTGCACGAGGGTCGGTGCGAGGAGGCCCTCGCCGATATGCCCCACCCGGCCGGGCCCCTTGGCCCGGGCGTACTCCTCGTAGAAGATCACCTGCTGGCTCAGGGGAAGATCGCGTCCCCCCACCGCCGCCGGCAAACCGATACCGATCCAGCCGGCTTCGCCGAGCTTGCGCTCCCACGCCTTGCGCTCTTCGATCAGCGCGTGGTCATCGCCGGGTCCGCCGCGCCCGCGCAAAGGCGCAAACTCGCCGGCCAGGTTTTCGGCCATCCAACCCGCGATCTCGCCGCGAAAGGTTTCGTCCTCTTCGCTGAAGCGCGTGTCCATCGATTGCCTCTTCGAGAGGGAAAAGCGTCCAAGCCCGAAACCCGGCCGCCGAGGCGCCCCTGGGCGTCGCCGCTGGAAGCGTCTGGGACGTTACGATACGATGCGTGTCGAAACAAGGGTACCGCGACCCTAGACCCCCGCCATGGAGATCCTCTTGGAGCAAACGATTCCCCGCCTCGTGCAGGGCGCAGCCCAGCGCTACGGAAGCCTGTCCGCCCTGGAGGACGGCGACGTCCAGTTCGATTTCTCCAGCCTGGCGGCCGCAGGACTGGGCGCCGCCCGGGCCTTTATCGCCGCGGGGCTCGTCCCGGGCGACCGAGTCGGTATTTGGGCGCCGAATATTCACGAGTGGGTGGTGGCGGCCATCGGGCTGCAGAACGCCGGCGGAGTTCTCGTCACCCTGAACACCCGCATGAAGGGACCCGAGGCGGCCTATATCCTGCGCAAGAGTGGGACCCGTTGGCTCTGCACCCTGGGCGACTTCTTGGGGGTCGACTACGCGCGCGAAATTGCGGGGGAGGATCTGCCCGAACTCCAGTCGATCATCGCCCTGCGCGGCAAACCCGAAGGCGCGATTCCCTGGCGCGAGTTCCTCGCACGCGGCGAGACCGTGGACGAGGCCGAAGCCCAAGCCCGGCTCGAAGCCGTCGGGCCCGACGACCTGTCGGATCTGATCTTCACCTCGGGGACCACCGGGCGCCCCAAGGGCGTGATGACCGCCCACGGTCAGAATATCCGGGGGTTCGAGGCCTGGAGCGAAGTGGTGGGCCTTCGCGAAGGCGACCGCTACCTGATCATCAACCCCTTCTTTCATTCCTTCGGCTACAAGGCGGGCTGGCTGGCCTGCCTGATGCGCGGCGCCACCGCCCTGCCCCAACTCACTTTTGATATCCCCGAAGTCTTGGCGCGCATTGGCCGGGATCGCATCAGCGTATTGCCCGGCCCCCCCACCATCTACCAGTCGATCCTCGCGCACCCGGAGCGCGGCGATCACGATCTTTCGTGCCTGCGTCTGGCGGTGACCGGCGCCGCGCCGACTCCGGTGGAACTGATTCGCCGCATGCGCGACGAACTTGGCTTTGACACCATCATCACCGGATATGGGCTGACCGAGTCCTGCGGCATCGTGAGCATGTGCCGCTTCGACGACGACCCCGAAACCATCGCCACCACCTCGGGACGCGCCATCCCGAACATCGAAGTCCGATGTGTCGACGAAGCGGGAAAGGAAGTGCCCCGGGGCAAGCCCGGAGAAGTCATCGTTCGGGGCTACAACGTCATGCGCGGCTACTTCGACGACCCGGGCGAAACCGGCAAGGCGATCGATAACGATGGATGGCTCCACACGGGTGACGTCGCGGAAATGGACGAGCGCGGTTACCTGCGCATCACCGATCGCATCAAGGACATGTACATCATGGGCGGGCTCAATTGTTACCCCGCCGAGATCGAGAAGATGATGTACGACAGCGGCCTCTTCGCCCAGGTGGCGGTCATCGGCGTTCCCGACCCGCGCATGGGAGAAGTCGGCATGGCGTTCGTTGTGCCCGCCCCAGAGAGCGCATCGAGCCTGAGCCCCGAGAGCGTGACTGCTTGGTGCCGGGAAAACATGGCGAACTACAAGGTGCCGCGCCGGGTCGAGATTGTTTCCGCCCTGCCCGCTAACGCCATGGGCAAGGTCACCAAATTCGAACTCCGCAAGCGCGCAGCGAACGCACCCGCCTAGGAAGAGTCGCCGGGCGCCGAGCGCGGGGCGAGGATTCCCGCCAAGGCGAGATCGACCATGGGACCAACGCCCCGGGTATTGAGCCGTCCGCCCTTGAAAAAGAGACTGACCGCGATGGGCCCTACCACCAGATCGCACGCGAGTTCAAGATCCAGATCGGGCGAAATTTCGCCCCGCTCGACCGCTCGCTCGAAGGCGCGAACCAGCGGCCCGCGCCGAGCCAGACTGACGGGCTCGAAAACTTTCGCGAGTTCGGGGTTGTGGGCGCGCTCCCCCGCCAGGCTCGGCAGAACCGCCGAGAGTGCCGTCGAGTTGAAAGCCTGGATATAGCTGCGCAGCATTTTTTTGAGGTCTTCCCCGAGGTCGCCGGTATCGAAATCCTCCATCCCGGGCAGGCCCCCGAAGGCCTCGACGACCAGGGGCAGTTTGGAAGCCCATCGGCGATAGATCGTCGCTTTGCCGACTCCCGCACGGCTGGCCACGCCCTCCACGGTGAGCGCCGAGAAGCCCGCCTCGGCAAGAAGTTGCAGAGTGGCCTCGAGGATGGCTCGGTGGGCTTCTTCGCTGCGCGGCCGGCCGGTGCTGGCGCTGGTCTCCTCTGCGGTCAATTCGTCGTCCCTTCGCCTGCCGGGGCCGGCCTTCCCCCCTGAACATTACGATACTATACGTATCGTTATTGTTCACCCCGTGCGTCCCGCGCCCCGCGCGCCATCGGAGAACACCGCGTGCCCCCCTCCCCAACCCTCGCCGAGCGCATCGCCCACCTGGCCGCACACCAGCCCGAGCACGACGCTTATCGCGGCTTCGACGAAGCCCTGAGCTGGAGCCGCTACCACGCGGCCTCGGATCGACTCGCCGATTTGCTCGCCAACGCACTCGAATTGCCGCGCGGCGAGCGCGTCGCCGTCCTGCTCCCCGACGGCCCGGGGGTTCACATCGCCTTGGCGGCTTGCGAGAAAGCGGGGGTCGTAGCGGTGGGAATTGGCCCGCGCGCGGGACGCAGAGAGATCGAGCACCTAATTGGCCTCACCCGGGCCACCGCGCTGATTAGCCGTCCCATTCACAGCGAGATCAGGATGGGGGAAATCGTCCGATCCCTGGCAAACCGGGCGCTCCCCCTGAAGCATCATGTCACGACCGAGGGCGAACTTCTGCCCGGCGAACCCGTTTGGATCGACGGGGCGCTGGCCCCGAACTCCGCGCCCACCCGCCCATTGGATCGCGCCATGGGAGCCCATGAACTCTTCCTGTTGAACTCGACCTCGGGCACCACCGGCATGCCGAAGTGTGTCACCCACGACCAGGCGCGTTGGCAGGCTTTTCATGACTTGGCCGTAGAGGCCGGCCGGCTCACACCGGACGATGTTTTCATGAGCGTGGTCCCCGCGCCCTTTGGCTTTGGGATCTGGACCAGCCACTTCACCCCCACCCTGCTGGGTGTTCCCTGCGTGGTGATGCCGCGGTTTGACCCGGACGACGCGCTTGCGCTCATTGAGCGACATGGGGTGAGCGTGCTCGCGGCGGTCTCCACCCAATTCATCATGATGCTCGAAGCCGCCGAGAGTGGGCGCTACGACTTGAAGACGCTGCGAGTGCTCTTCACGGGGGGAGAGGCGGTCCCGTACGAACGCGCTGCGGCGTTCGAAGAAAGAACCGGCGCCCGGGTGCTCCAATTCTACGGCTCCAATGAAACCGGCGCGGTGAGCGGAACATCTCTGGACGACAGCCGCGACAAGCGACTTCGCACCGCCGGTCGGCCGATTCCTGCGATGAACGTGCGTCTCTTCAGCGAAACCGGAGAGGACGTTACGGCCCTCGGCCGAGGTCGTCCGGGCTGTAAAGGACCAACCCTTTCCCGGGGATACTATGGAGACGATCCCTCGGTGACCGAAGCCAACGCCGAACTGATCCGGGAAGACGGCTGGATGATGCTCGGTGACCGCGTCAGCATCGACCGCGAAGGCTACCTCGTCGTCGGCGGACGCTTGGACGACTTCATCATCCGAGGGGGTAAAAATATCAGCGGTCCCGCGGTAGAAGAACAGGTGGCCGAACATCCTTCGGTCGCCCTGGCGGCGGCCGTCGCCATGCCGGACCCAATCTTCGGCGAGCGTGTCTGCGTGTACGTCGAACTGCGCGAAGGCATCTCCGAATTGACCCTGGAGGATCTGGTCGCTCAGCTCCGCGGCCGAAACGTCTCGAAAGAAACTCTGCCCGAACGGCTCATTGTCAGCGAAGCGCTGCCCCGGGGCTCCGGGGGGAAAGTCGCCAAGCAGGCACTCCGCGAAGATCTCCGGCGACGCTTGGCCGAGGAAGAAGCCGAGAAACTCCGGCGGACGCCCAAAGATCGCATGGACCCCTAGCCGGGGGCGGGGCGCGTGCTCGACGATCCCCGAAAACAAAATCGCCCGGGCGGAGACCCCGGCCTTCGAACCCTGGACACGGAAAATTCAGGCCTTGAAACAGGCCTCGAGATCGTCCAGGACGCTGGCCTCGCTCGCCGACACCTTGTTCCCCAGACCGAGAAACCCACCGGCGGACTCGGCCACCTGGCGGGCGCCGCCCAGAATTCGGTCGCGCAGGGCATCGCAAGCGTCCGCATCCAATTGCCCGCGCAAGGCTTCGATATATTGCTTCCAGGCGTCAAGAAGACTGGCGTCGGGCGGAGCGGTCAGCCACGCGCTGAGCAGAGCGCGGTGCTCGCCGGCGACACTCGCCTCGTCGGACGCGCGCTCGATCGCATCCCGCTCGGCGTCATCAAGCGTTCCGTCGGCCCACGCGACCACCACCAGGGGAATCAGTGCGAGCGCGGCCACGCTTTCCGAGCTGATCCCAGCCTCGATCAGAGCATCGAGTGCTGCGCCATCGGAGAGCCCCAACGCACGCCCCAAGGCCTCGTGATTCTCTTCCACAGCCCGCTTGGCTCGCAGCGCTTCAATGGCCTTGGCATTCTGACGCATGAAGAACTCGGTCTCCAATGCATCTCCACGATCCTTCAGCGCGCCTGCGCTCATGCTTCAACTCCACGGGAAATAGGGAAAGCCAAAGAGCGATCACATTGGCAACAAAACCCGAGCACCGGCGCTCCGGTTCGCGGGGAACGGCGGATACTACCGATCCGCCCGGACCCCATCAACGGCCGACCCGGCCTAACCCGAAAACCCGCCCCACCCCGAGCCGCCTGCCCGATGAGCTGGCCGACCGGGCTGCCGCCTGCCGGCCGAAGGGACCCGCGTGAACGAGCTCGCCGAGCCCCGGGCCGAATGCCGTCGGGGGCCGGAGTGGGGTCGGGGTGGGTCGGGGGTCGGGGTGGGTCGGGGGTCGGGGA
>LWDU01000282.1_pt1 | contig 14249 bp, 11 predicted proteins | sample 727161 | NCBI WGS metagenome assembly LWDU01 (sample SAMN04566230, study PRJNA314399) | hydrothermal vent metagenome | isolation source: deep sea hydrothermal plume seawater | place: Mexico: Gulf of California, Guaymas Basin | collected 2004-07-11 | reverse complement strand
CGCCTGACAATTTTGGCCTTTCAGAATTGTTGGTGGGGGCGGGGCTTATCTATGTGGTTGGATTTAAAGGGCTGGTTGGCGCCTTTCGTTTTAACGCAATGCCAGGGTGGCAGAAAGCTGGCGCTCTCTTTTTAGGCTATGGCCTGTCTTGCGGTTTAATTAATGGTCTTATGCATGGCAATTCATTGTCTTTGATCATCAGGGATATCGTGCCGTTTCTATTCTTGTTTTTGCCTGTGTTCTTGGCAGGTTTTTTACGGCAGCTTGATGAACGTGAGCGTTTATTGCTAACCGTTTTTGTGGCGCTTTCAGGTGTTTGCTTTGCCATGCGGGTTATCGCGCCAGTATTGACTGATGGTAATTTGCCGGCTTTTGCTTTGCCGCGGTGTTGTTGTTGGGTGCTAGCGGCGCTGTTTTAGTTCAAGGGCTTACAGTGCGCAGTGCTTTATGCGCCATAGGAATGATTGTGCTAGCTCTGGCGCCACTGGCAGCTATGGCGGCGATACAGCAGCGCGCTAGTGTAGGCTATCTGGTCATTGCTATGTTTTTTTTGATGGCGGCAGGGATTTGTAAGCATCCTTATCGTATGGGCATTCCCGTGCTACTGGCCGTTGCCGCTGTTGTAATTATGGCGCCGATCTGGACGGATATTGTTCAAACGCTGACCCATAAGAATGCGCTTGTCGGCTTTAATATGCGCGGGCGGGAGGCGTCTGCTGTTATGGATGTGATCGATGAGGTAAGGGCTGGGGAACGACTGTCGTGTCGCCTGCAGTGGGCGGCGCGGTTGTTAATTTTACGCATAGTTTAGTAACGTCCACTTGGCTTAAGGCGGGACTGGTCGGTGTTTTTCTAATGTTGGCCTATATGGGATTGCTTGGTTTTCGGTTGTTGTGCGTTGTTAGAGACTATCCTGTGCTGGCGGTGGCGATTGCCGGACCTTTCCTGATCGATATCTTTTTATACGCCAGCTATAAATCACTCGATTTCGGGCTGTTGTTATTATTGATTCCTTTGTGGGTTGATCGCGCCGTTTTGTTGAAAAAAAGCTACGGCTGTAGTAAATAAAGACTATTCTCTAGGAAATTAAAAGGTAAGCAGCAGGGCGTATCCTATGGCGGCAAAACAGCCAAACAAGAAGCCATCCGTATTGTTTGTGAATAGGGTGTATCCGCCGTATCGCGGTGCGACCGGTCGCGTGTTGCGTGATTTGGCACGCGGGTTTGCCGCTAAAGGATGGGATGTGACTGTAGTGACGTCTGCACCCGAAAAGCGCATTGATCGCGATGGCACAATTAAAGTTATCCGCACGAAGGCCTCTATGAAGCGCCGTAATAGTCTGGATTACATGACCGTATGGGTGAAGCTTTTGGCGACAGCTTTGATGCAACCGCGCCATGATTTGCTCGTCACCATGACAGACCCGCCGTTATTGGTTGTTGCTGGGCGTGTTATTGCTTCCCTTAAAAAGAGCCGTCACATTCATTGGTGTCAGGACTTGTTCCCAGACATCGTGCCTGCGCTGGGTTTTTCGATGAAAGACTCCCGTATGAGTTTTTATAAGAAGATCTCGCGCAAGGCGATGAAGCAATGTGACAAGGTTGTCACTGTCGGGCGCTGTATGGCTAAGCATTTAACGCATACAGGGCTGGAGCCTAATCGTGTTGCAGTTATTCCTAACTGGCCAGATTACGAATTACTGCCTGCGCCTGCCAATGACATGCGTGGGCGTCGCCGTCGTCCGCTGCGCAAAATCAGTAAGGCAGAGGGCGCGCGTCCGTTTGATGAGCTGCGCCGTGACGGTACAGAACGCAAATTCCGTGTGCTGTATTCAGGTAATCTGGGGCGTGCCCATCCGATTGATACGGTTTTGGAAGCTGCCGCTATTTTGGGAAAAGAATACCCGGAGATTGAATTTACCTTTATTGGTGATGGTCAGAATTTTGAGCGCCTTGCGATTGAGCGTGCTAAGCGCCGCTTGGAGAACATCCGTCTGCTGCCTTTCCAGCCGATCAGCAAAATCCGCGATATCATGACAAGCGGTGATTTGCACCTGATCACGATGAAGCATGAAGCCTCGGGTATGATCGTGCCTAGCAAGCTTTACTCGGCGCTGGCTGTAGGTCGTCCTTGTATTCTTGTTGGTCCTGAGGATAGCGAGACAGCGCAAGTCATTAAAGATTTCAAGGCAGGTCGCGTAGTTCCTCAGGGTGATTCACACAAACTTGCTGCAGCAATTAAGGAATACAGGCTGAGCAGTGATGCGTGGTTTGCTGCGCATGAAGGTGCTGTAGAAGCAGGGCAGATTTTTGTTCCTGAGCAGTCTATTGATGCTTGGATTGAGCGTGCCTACAACATTGTCAGCGAAGACAAGGTTGCCTGATGGTCGCAGATACAGCCGTAACACCTAAGACTGTATATGTTTCCGAACCCGGATTGCTGGACTTGATGGCCGATCTTTGGTACGGCAAATTTTTCATTATCATTGGTGCTGTTTTAGGTGTTATTGCTGCGCTGATATTCTTTTCTATGGCACAGCCGCAATATCGTGCAGAGATGCTTGTGGGACCTGCCGAGCGTGGTACAGGCCCTGATATCAAGGCATTGCTTCCTGAAAATAGTAGCTTTGCCGTGCAGTATCTTGTGAACTCACTAGGGTCGCAAGACTCCAATGACTATATCCGTTTTGAATATATGCTGCGCGGTGTGACCGTCGCTTCGCAATTGGTTGATGACCAAATCGTAAAAGATGGTGTTGCACGTGCGGGACTGTTTGGTGCGGAAGGTTTGCCGGAGGATTTTAATGCGGATAGTCTGGCGCGCTTTCTGGATAAACACGTATCTGTGCAGCCAGTTGGCACGTCTCCTTTACGCCGTGTTGTATTCTCGCACCCCGATAAAGAATTTGCGCTGTACTTGCTGCAGCTTTTATATGATAAGACGGATGGCGTCATCCAGCAGGATGTGCGCAGCAAAACCGCAACACGTGCTGAGTATTTGCAGAATGCCATTCAGGAAACGCAGCACCCTGATCATAAGCGCGCGCTTACGTCATTGTTGATGGAGCAAGAGCATATAAGCATGATCCTTGATATGGACGAGCCTTTTGCTGCGCTTGTGGTAGAGCCGTCGTCAGTTGCTGATAAGCCTGCGTGGCCGCGTAAGGCTATATTCTGGCCTGCCTTTATCTTGGTAGGCTGTTTCTTAGGCTTTTTTGTTTACCAGCTGCGCAAGGCAGTTAAACAATCAGCGTCATGATACCCGTAACAGTTATGGTTATGACGTTAAACGAGGCGCCGCGCATTAAGGCGTGTCTCGATGCTCTGCAGAATTTCAACGAGATCATTGTAGTGGATTCCGGCAGTCGGGATGGTACCGCGAATATTGCCGCAGAGAACGGTGCGAAAATTGTGCACTTTTCATGGGATGGGCAGTACCCCAAGAAACGGCAATGGGCACTGGATAATATTGAAACCTTGAATGACTGGATCTTCTTTGTTGATGCGGATGAGATTGTAACGCCGAAGCTTGTGCAGGAAATTGCTGCGCTTTTTGATGGTGTTCCTGATTGCGCAGGTTACTTTGTAAAGGGGCGCTATGTGCTGGATGGTCAAGTAATGACATTTGGTTTGTGCAACAATAAGCTCGCACTTATCGACAAAACGAAGATGATGTTTCCTGTTGTGAATGATCTTGATTGTCCCGGTATGGGCGAGATCGAAGGTCATTATCAGCCAGTGCTGCGGGTTGGTTTTCTGGAAGAGCGTATTGGGCGCTTGAAGTCATACTTGCTGCATCATGCTTATGGTACGCAGCAGCAATGGCATGAACGCCACGAGCGATATGCGCGGTGGGAGGTGTGTATGAATGAGGCTAAGGCTTGGCCTGAAGACCCTGATACAAGGCGTGAAGCTATGAAGTCTTTTTTCAGGGCTTCGCGATTTAGGCCGCAGCTGGCATTTTTACATTCATATATAGTAAAAGCGGGCTTTCTTGATGGTTTAAATGGTTATAAAATAGCGGCGGACCGTTATAAATATTACAAAATGATCGCAGATATTTCCTATGACCGAAGCCGTACCACAAATTGATCCTGCCGTTTTACAGCAAGCACAACAATTATACAGCCAGACTGAAGCCTATATCGCCGAACAGGATTTTGAGAATGCTCTCGAGACGCTGGAACAGGCAGTTGATATTTTGGAAACGCCAGACGGCTATTACTGGCTAGGTGCTTTGTATAACAATTTCGAGCGCCAAGACGATGCACTGGATGCGTTTGAAAATTGCGTGCGGATGAGCGATGAGTATTTTGCGGCTCACGCGGAACTGGGAACATTGAAAATGGATAAGGCGCAGTTCTTTCCTGCGCTTCATCATTATCGCCGTGCTTATGAACTTGCGCCTGAAAAGCTTGTTTATGGAGTACAGATTACCGGCTTTTTGGAGCGCGTAAGGTCTTGGAAGTTCCAGCCAGAGATTAAAACTATGGTCACATTCTGTTTGTCGGAAGACGAGATTGATAGCACCATGCTAGGCCGTACTTGGTTTAGCATTCTGAAGACTGATCCGGTTTTGAAGTCACTTAAAACCCTGATGAAGCAAAAGAACGATAAGGGGTTTGATAAAGCGCTGCGTGGCTTGAAGGATAAGAATATCTTTGATGATGGTTTTCTTATTCAGGGTCTACAAAATCTAACGATTGCCGATTACGGTTTTGAGCAGTTCCTTGAGAGGCTGCGCCGCAGCCTGTTGCTCGGTGATCAAGCTTTGCGTGATGCTTTTAGTGTTAGGTTCTTGCAGGCGCTTGCTGTCTATTGCGGCACAACCGAATATATTTTCTATGCAACAGAAGAAGAAAATCAGGCGCTTGATCTGCTGGCTAATCAAGACAGCTTAAGCTCTGCTGAGATTTGCTTGCTGGCGTGTTACGGATATTTGCAGGAAGACAAGTACACATCCGTTATTACAGCGCATGCAGAGCTGGCGCTGCTGCAGAAATATCATGTCGATTTGCCGCAGCAATTATATGCTATGCGTGAAAAAATTCCCGCACTGACCCCGATAGATGATGACGTATCGCGCGATGTACAGGGGCAGTATGAAGAGTTTCCGTATCCGCGTTGGGAGCATTATACGCCCGCGTTAAAGGATCAGGCCGAGAATTTCTTGCGCGAAGGTAACCCGCAAATTCTTGTGGCAGGCTGCGGTACGGGCCTTGAGGCTGTGGAGTTAGCCACGGCATTGCCCGAGGCTAAGATTCTTGCCGTAGATTTGAGCCTTTCCAGTTTGTCTTACGCCGCGCAAAAGGCAAAAGAGATAGGCATAAAGAATATCGCCTTTCAGCAGGCTGATATTTTGAAGTTAGGTAGCATTGATCGCACATTTGACTTTATTGTGTCGTCCGGTGTTCTTCACCATATGGATAAGCCCGAGGATGGTTTGGCTGTGTTAACAGGCCTCCTAAAGCCTGAAGGCCGTATGCGTTTGGCATTTTATAGCAGTATCGCCCGCCGTTCGGTGATCAAAGCGCAAAACCTGATTAAGGATAAGGGCTACGGTAATGGGGCGGATGAAATCAGGCGTTTCCGCCATGATGCGCCGCAGCTTTTGTCCGGTAAGGAACTGGGAAATCTCTGTGATTTCCGTGATTATTACCTGACTTCGGAGTGCCGTGATTTATTGTTCCATGTGCAGGAGCATTGTTATGAACTGCCAGAGCTCTCACAAATGCTTGAGAGCAATAATCTCGAGTTTCTACATTTTTATCAGGACTCGCAAGTGATGCAGAAATACAAGATGCGCAATATGGATGATCCTGAAGGGCGTAATCTTGCGCATTGGCATGAATTCGAGAAAAAGAACCCTGATACTTTTGCAGGGATGTATCGTTTCTGGGTTGCCAAGAAGCCTTAGTTCTTGGATTTAAATTTCCAATAGAGTGCGGGGCATGCGGATCTGAATTTCAGATTCATGGCCTGTAATATGCTGGTAATCTTGTTCTGCAGCGGTGAGACAGTATTTAACTCTTCGCGAATGCGGAACTGTTCTGTGCGTCCTTGTTTTGCATTTTGCTGGGACACCCCGCCTTGCTCAAACAGACAGATTGGGAAGGGGGCGTATAGCACCGTGCTGCAGCTTTCCAGATATTGCAGGGTAAATTTGTAATCTGCGGCAATTCTATACGAAGAGTCGTATCTCAGATCATCAATTTTATCGTAGCGATACAGCATGGCTTGGTGATGCGTGAACATCCCTGTTTTGGCTTTGCTGTAGGGGCGCGCTTTTTTATAAGCGGTTTTGTCGATGCTGATCTGTTCTAGCGCATCTCCATATATAAAGTCAGGTGTTTCTTGCACTTCTTCTATATATGAGGCGATGTTTAACAATGTGTGCTCATCAGCAAAAGTATCGCCTGCATTCATAAATATTACAAAAAAGCCGTTAGCGCGCTGGATGCCTTTATTCATGGCATCGTAAATCCCGTTGTCAGGCTCGGAGATAGATAGAGCGTTTAATGACAGCAGCAGCTCTTTGGTGCCGTCAGTTGACGCACCATCAATGATGATCCATTCATAGCCCTCAAAGCTCTGAGATTTAACGGACTGCGCCGTGCGCTTTAAACCGTCGAGGTTATTGCGCGTCACTGTGATAATTGTAAAAAGCATTAATCGTCTCTGATGTCGTCAAGGAATATGCCTGTAATTGCCAGATTGCTCAAGATCTGGCTGACATCGCGGGCGCTTTGGATGAAATCAAATGGTTTGGGGTCGCGCGGGACGACGATGGTCGAGCCGGGCGGGATCATCACGGCGTTGTGATTCCACATACTTAATTGTAACGGCTGGGCGCTGCCATCGGGGTATAGCACGAATACGCGGTCTTTATCTGCGTGGTAAGTGTAGCCGCCAGCTTCAGCGACGTAATCGCGTGGGTTCTTTTCTTTGCGGAATTGCAGACTCGCGGGGGAGAGCACTTCACCTGCCACGCGCACGGTCAGCGGGCGCTGCGGTATATAAAGACGATCACCGCTTTCTAAAAGCATATCCAGTTCAGGCTGCGTGTCCAAGATGCCGGGGTCGGCTTCGACAGTAATGCGCCCCACAGCTTCGACTTGGCGCAGTTCTGCGGCCAGATCTCGTGCCATAGCAATTTGCGATGTGTCTGGGGCTTTGTCTTCGTCATCCATAGCAACGGCTAAAGCGCGCTCCATATCGCGCGCGGCGGCACGGAAGCGGGATTCTTCGGCGCGACGTTCTGATTCGCGACTGAAAATTGCGCCCTCAGCGTAGGCTTGTTGCGTCAGACCGCCAGCACGGTCAATCAGGTCAGACATTTTATCGCCCGGCATCAGATCGTATCGTCCGGGGTGTCTGACTTGGCCGATCAGTAAAACAGAATTATCGGCGACTTTATTGAATTTCTGGTTCACGCGGACGGTATCGCCTGCTTGCAAGATGACGTCGGCGGGGCTGTCTTCGGCAAAGTTGATGTGTTTGCGTAAGGTGCCACTGCGCCCTTCTGTCTGGTGGCCTTCGCCAAGGAGCGCCGAAGTGACTTCGATATTACGCGTGGTGGCTTCTAAAGTCAGACCGCCTGCGACCGCAATCAGGTTTTCAAGGCTTGTGCCTTCTGCGACAGGGTAGGCGCCTTCCTGTCTGACGGCACCGCGGATAAAGGCGGCACGTTCAGTTAGGAAGGATATCAAGATAGGATCCAGTTTTTCAGGCGCATTCATGGCAGAGCCGACGGCGGGCTCGATCTGTTCGGGGCTTATATTGTCTTTATGTGGCTTTTGCAACGCTGTGATTTGGTCACGGGAGAACAAGTGAATGACATCGCCGTCCTGAAGTTTGCGATCGAATTGGCCTTTGACAACCAGCAGCGGCGGGAAAGCGATCATTTCGCGCGTCATCTGCTCATCGTTCCAGCGTTCGATCACGCCGATCAAGGGATAAATGTCAGGTCCCAATACGCGTTCATTATCCAGCAATTCAGATAAGGTTGATGATTTATCGATGTCATGCAAGCCAGGGCGGCGCGTATGGCCAACCAGTTCGATCGTTCCAGCCCGCGACTCAACGGATGGGGATACCATCAGGATACTGCCGTCGCCGAAGACTTTATCGAGCGGACTGTTAATGTCTGTCACTGTTTCTTGGCCGTCAGCCGTCAGACCGAGTTTGATATATCTGTTTTGCCCTGGCGTCAGAACGCCACCGCCCAGTTCCAGCATTTCTTCCAGATTCATTTTGCGACTGGTGATATGCGGCTTGCTGAGCATGCCTTTCATATGAGGCAAGATTTCATAAATTGCGGGGCGCTTAACGCCGCCTGCCACGGCCACTGTCGGACCGATAGGCGGAATGACGAGCTTGTCACCGTCTTTAAGTGCCAGATCCATATTGGTACTGCCATGAATAAGCAGGCCGTAAAGGTCGATGATAGTGCTGCGGCCGCCGCGGATCAGTTTAATCTGGCGCATAGACCCTGTTTTCTGGACGCCTTCTGCGTAATTTAGAGCATCAAGCACTGTATGGAAGACTGTCAGAGTTTGGCGTCCGGGCTTTTGCACGTGGCCTAACACCAGAACGTCAATTTGGCGAATCTTATCAAGAGAGACGTAAACATCGGTGTTGTGAAGGTCTTGAGCTGTTTCTTCTAGAATTTCTCGCACCTGCCCGATTGTGCGACCTGCGGCGCTGATGGGGGCTAGGTCATCAATGATCAGCAGGCCTTCGCTGTTGATCTCATATATATTGTTACTACTGCGTTGTCCGCGAAAGGTAATATGAAGACTGTCTCCCATACCGAGGACGAAATCATCCTGCACGGCACCTGCGGGTAGATTGTGACGGGGAGTGCTGTGCTCCATTTGCTCGTTTGCGCTGCTTTGCTTGCCTGCGAACATCTCGTATCCGAACTGGTGTAGTTCTTCTATGATGCGGTTGGAGTAGGCGTCTTCTAGGGGAGAGGGCTGTTCGATATTCAGATCAGCGCCTTCCAAGGACATATTCTTTATAAGTTTGAGCGTATCCCGCGGCGATAGCACGGCATTGTCCGGCACATCGCGCAATGATTTGTAATTGATATTCTTAACGCGCTGGTCTGCGTGTTTGGTTTCGCTCTCTTGTTCGTAACCTTGGGACTGGAGCCATGGAACGAAGGGCGCGAGAAGGTAGCTATTGTTCTCTGCGCGCGCAGTGGTAAAGGCCATCGACATGACGGCGCCGCAAAGCAGAGCAGATGTTATTTTAAAAACCGGTTTCATATATATAAGGCTAGGTTTCCCGAATGGGTGAATGCCCGCGAAGCGCAGACCTTATTAGTATACCTATCTTATAAGTATATGTGAATCCCTAAAGACCTTACTTATTTAGGGGCAAGGCCATTATATAAGAATGCATCTTCTATATGACGGTCCATTTTTTCGATGACGCGTTGTGCTTGTGCAGGGTCTTTGATGTCATGCTGGTTTTCGAATGTTGTGATGGCGCCTGATTGAAAGTGTCTGTCGGTAAAAAGTTCTCCCGTTTCAGAGTGAACCAGTATGCCTATGGCTTCGGATATAGGCGCGAAGAAGTTTCCGCCGTCTTTTCTTCTATTATATGTCACAGAGAAATATGGTTCTTGCGGAAAACGGACAGTGGGAGGAATTCCTGAGCGTTCTGTGAATTCATGCCTAAGATTCTTATATAAGCGCAGCCAGCCTTTTGTTCTCATTCCGGCAAGGCTTCGGCCTATTTCTGCTTGCCCTTGAACGCGCCATGATTTCAGCATGGAGCCTTCTGACATATATATGTCGAAATGTTCAGGGTGTGCGGCCTTAGAGAAATCCAGTAAGGCATTTAATTTTGTAATGCGGTCTTTGGCGTTCATTGTTTTAATCTCCCTTATATATAGTGTTTAGATTTTCAGGGAGGGGATTGCAAATCTGTTTTCTTGGAAACTTATATATATGTCCCTATATATATAAGCATGGTTCTACATATTAAAAAATTAGTGGTTGGTATCGGCGACATCCAGGAACTTGTGGATGTGAACAGGAATCGTGTCGTCGATTATCATGGTCAAGCAGCGATTCCTGTCTGGACTCGACACAAACCTCGTCGTGAAGATGAACTTCGTGGGGGATCTTTGTACCGAATAATTAAAAATCGTGTGCAATGTCGCCAACAAATTTTAGGTCTTGAGACAATTATTGATGATGAAAATGGAAAATATTGTCTGATCATGGTCGACCCTGAAGTTATTCAAACCGTCTCAATAGCCCATAGACCGTTTCAAGGGTGGAGATATTTCGAGAATGCTGATGTCCCTGCCGATCGTGGGGTCTTTAGGGGTGAAGATTCGACTCAGCAAGGGGAAGAGATACCTTCGGAAATGGAAGAAGAACTGAGGCAATCCGGCCTCCTATGATTAAAATGAAAAAAAGTTCACTTTTTTTTAATTTTTTTCTTTACACGGGTCAGGGATGCGGATATATATCGCGTCCTCGGCACGGAACGTCGGAAACGAAATAACGGTCCGAGACGAAATCGAAAAAAGATTTCATTTTCTGCTTGACGAACTGAACTAGATCGATTAGATAAAGATCATTCTCAAACAGAGAGACGGTTGGGTGAAACGGTAATGAATTGCCCGACCTTTTTTACGCCCTGAATTTTGCCTTTATAGGCGACTAGATGAGCGTACGGTTCTTGAACATCGTGAGTGAAAAGAAGAGATACGCAGGCAGCAGTGTCGTGAGGTTCGCCTCATATGTATGTTGAATACATTGTAAAAAATGACCTGCTAATGCGTATTTCCAACTACTACGATCTATTCCTTTTGACGAGGGAATAGATAAGTTATGTGACGCAAGTGTTGCTCTATAGTAATATAGAGTAATCAATTTAAAATAGCAGGTCTCTGACACTTCCAGTTCATTTGAACTAGGTTGGTGTCACCTAGGGTTTCGACCTTAGAAAGAGACATCAATTCTATGATTCAAATGAGCGAGATGAAATCAAACTTGAGAGTTTGATCCTGGCTCAGAACGAACGCTGGCGGCAGGCCTAATACATGCAAGTCGAACGAACCCCTCGGGGTGAGTGGCGCACGGGTGAGTAACACGTGGGAATCTACACTAGGGTACGGAATAACTCACCGAAAGGTGTGCTAATACCGTATAACATCTCCGGATCAAAGATTTATCGCCCTAGAATGAGCCCGCGTTTGATTAGATTGTTGGTGAGGTAACGGCTCACCAAGTCGACGATCAATAGCTGGTCTGAGAGGATGATCAGCCACACTGGTACTGAGACACGGACCAGACTCCTACGGGAGGCAGCAGTAAGGGATATTGGACAATGGAGGAAACTCTGATCCAGCCATGCCGCGTGAGTGAAGAAGGCCTTCGGGTTGTAAAACTCTTTCAGTAGTGAAGATGATGACGGTAACTACAGAAGAAGCTCCGGCTAACTTCGTGCCAGCAGCCGCGGTAATACGAAGGGGGCGAGCGTTGTTCGGAATCACTGGGCTTAAAGCGTATGTAGGCGGACTTGCAAGTCAGAAGTGAAAGCCTGGGGCTCAACCCCAGAACTGCTTTTGAAACTGCAAATCTAGTGTCCCGGAGAGGTTGGCGGAATTCCGAGTGTAGAGGTGAAATTCGCAGATATTCGGAGGAACACCAGTGGCGTAGGCGGCCAACTGGACGGGTACAGACGCTGAGATACGAAAGCGTGGGGAGCAAACAGGATTAGATACCCTGGTAGTCCACGCTGTAAACGATGTGTGCTAGTTGTCGGGGTCTTTAGGCTTCGGTGACGCAGAGAAATCATTAAGCACACCGCCTGGGGAGTACGGTCGCAAGATTAAAACTCAAAGGAATTGACGGGGACCCGCACAAGCGGTGGAGCATGTTCTTTAATTCGAAGCAACGCGAAGAACCTTACCAACCCTTGACATCCCGATCGGGAATTAGAGAGATCTTTTTCTTCAGTTAGGCTGGATCGGTGACAGGTGCTGCATGGCTGTCGTCAGCTCGTGTCGTGAGATGTTTGGTTAAGTCCAGCAACGAGCGCAACCCCTATCGTCTGTTGCCAGTATTAAGTTAGGCACTCTGACGAGACTGCCGGTGATAAGCCGGAGGAAGGTGGGGACGACGTCAAGTCATCATGGCCCTTACGGGTTGGGCTAGAAACGTGCTACAATGGTAGTGACAGTGGGCAGCAAGGTCGCGAGGCCGAGCTAATCTCCAAAAGCTATCTCAGTTCGGATTGTACTCTGCAACTCGAGTGCATGAAGTCGGAATCGCTAGTAATCGTGGATCAGCATGCCACGGTGAATACGTTCCCGGGTCTTGTACACACCGCCCGTCACGTCATGGGAGTTGGCTCTACCCGAAGATGGTGTGCTAACCTATGGAGGCAGCCAGCCACGGTAGGGTCAGCGACTGGGACGAAGTCGTAACAAGGTAGCCGTAGGGGAACCTGCGGCTGGATCACCTCCTTTCTAAGGATGTATTTGGCATCGTGCTCTCTTTGAGAGTGACATTGCTGTCTACGCATCTCTTCTTTTCCGGAAAATGAACCAAACAGGATCGGCCACTTGGCTTTGGTCCGTTTTACAAACGGGCTCGTAGCTCAGGTGGTTAGAGCGCACCCCTGATAAGGGTGAGGTCGCTAGTTCAAGTCTAGCCGGGCCCACCATTTACCCATAATTAGGGCCTTTAGCTCAGCTGGGAGAGCGCCTGATTTGCATTCAGGAGGTCAGCGGTTCGATCCCGCTAAGGTCCACCATTTCTCACTTAAGTGCTTTATTTGAGCATTTAAATGAGGAATTTATTTTCCTCGGTTCTATTTTACATCGTGAATAAGTTTGAAAAGACATCATAGGGTGTTTGTATTTATACAAGCATCTATATGATTTAGTTGAAGCAAAGTAATCTACCAGGATTTACTTTGTAACAACATCCAATGTCTGACTTAAAACTGAGAACAAGCATATAATATTATTATATGTCTTTAATTCTTCGTATAGAGTTTTGAAGCTCGCTTTGTGAGCGGATTTAATTCTGTGCGTGGATTGAATTCAAGCGTTAAGAAGGGCAGCTGGTGAATGCCTTGGCAATCAGAGGCGATGAAGGACGTGGCAGGCTGCGATAAGCTGCGGTTAGGTGTCAACACCCGTTAACCCGCAGATTTCCGAATGGGGAAACCCACTCATTTATGAGTATCTCACAGTGAATACATAGCTGTGTGAAGCAAACCCGGAGAAGTGAAACATCTCAGTACCCGGAGGAAAAGAAATCAACCGAGATTCCGCTAGTAGTGGCGAGCGAACGCGGATCAGCCCAATGGTCTTTATTTAATAACGAGAAGTGTCTGGAAAGTCACACCAAAGTAGGTGATAGTCCTGTATCGGTAAAAATTATAAAGATCTTCGAGTAGGACGGAACACGTGAAATTCTGTCTGAATATAGGGGGACCATCCTCTAAGGCTAAATACTCCTGATTGACCGATAGTGAACAAGTACCGTGAGGGAAAGGTGAAAAGAACCCCGATGAGGGGAGTGAAACAGACCTGAAACCAGTTGCCTACAAGCAGTCGGAGCACTTTATAGTGTGACGGCGTACCTTTTGTATAATGGGTCCGCGAGTTACTCTTGCATGCGAGCTTAAGCCGTTAGGTGGAGGCGTAGCGAAAGCGAGTCTGAATAGGGCGCGCAGTATGTGGGAGTAGACCCGAAGCCCGGTGATCTAGATATGAGCAGGCTGAAGTATGGGTAACACCATATGGAGGGCCGAACCCACGTCTGTTGAAAAAGACGGGGATGACTTGTGTCTAGGGGTGAAAGGCCAATCAAACCGGGTTATAGCTGGTTCTCCGCGAAATCTATTTAGGTAGAGCGTCATGTATTACCCTGGGGGGTAGAGCACTGGATGGGCTAGGGGGGCGCGAGCCTTACCAAACCTAACCAAACTCCGAATACCCAGGAGTACAATCATGGCAGACACACAGCGGGTGATAACGTCCGTTGTGGAAAGGGAAACAACCCAGACCTACAGCTAAGGTCCCCAAATAATGGCTAAGTGTCAAAGGAAGTAAGAGGTCCAAGACAATCAGGAGGTTGGCTTAGAAGCAGCCACCCTTTAAAGAAAGCGTAATAGCTCACTGATCTAAACAAGACCTCTCGCGCCGAAGATGTAACGGGGCTCAAGCCATTTACCGAAGCTTAGGATGCACTATGTGCATGGTAGCGGAGC
>LWDU01035298.1_pt1 | contig 14253 bp, 12 predicted proteins | sample 727161 | NCBI WGS metagenome assembly LWDU01 (sample SAMN04566230, study PRJNA314399) | hydrothermal vent metagenome | isolation source: deep sea hydrothermal plume seawater | place: Mexico: Gulf of California, Guaymas Basin | collected 2004-07-11 | reverse complement strand
TCTTGAAAATGCGCCCCTGGATGTTTCCCTGGGCCAGCCTTTATGTCGTGCAAGTTGCCATTAGTGTGTTTGTCTGGGCACTTCTCGATGAGCGTGGTCGCGGATTAATCGGTGCGGCCATCAGTACTATACCGTTTATCGTTCTCGCTATTGCGCTGTGGCGAGCTAAGGAGAAATTTTGCCATCCCGCCAATAACAAAGACTAAGTAATAATTGGGGTCAGTGTAAAAATGACATTTGGCCTGTCTAGGTTGGGGTTATTTCTACTGGTGCTGATCTGCTGCTTACAAGTGATCGGGTTGATCACGGCGCAGTACTTTCCATACCACCGTCACCACAGTATTTCAGACGATTCAATAATTTGAGATTACAGAGCAATTCCCAACAGAAAATACCGCAGTATCCGTAGTATTTCCCATAATAAGACTATGCCGAGATTCCGACGCTTCAATTTTTACCAGATGCAGGTTACGTGGCCTTGATGGTGGACCATGGGATAATTACGACTTTCCGCACCTGTTTTAACAATTGGGAAATATCGTGGATTCTTTGAACCCCGCAAGAAATGCGAAGGTTAATGGTGGCCAGAGGTGGAATAACGGGGCCGCCCAGGTCACCGACACGGGGATTTTCAGACTGATTGTCCTACCTTGAAGAATCGCTAATACCCACGAATGTTGCACGTTAGAAGAAATCGTGGGAATGGATGATGCTGGAATTGTCGAGATTTACACCCGCCCAAATATCTAGCTATCAGCTGCTACGTAGGTGTAAAACTAAGCCGCTCTTACGGTTAACGAAACTTTATAGCCGGCTTTGCTGAGAAGGCCTATAAGTTTGTCTGTGGTAAATTTAGAAACCTGTCCCGTACTAATATAGCTTACTCTGTTCTGAGTAATTCCAAGATGAATGGCTGCTTCTTTTTGATTCCAGCCATTTTTATGAATGATTTCACGTAAATTAATCATTAAATCAGCGCGAGCTTGAAGTGCTAATGCTTCCTCTGGACTGCTGGCTTGCGACTCCCATACGTTTGATACTTCGGTATACATGACTTTTCCAATGGTGCTCATTATCTAGGTTCGTGCATTATATGCTTAGTGGATATAATTAATATATACCAAAATTGGTATTATATCTAGGCGGCGCTAAATGCGTTTGGCTTTGCGGTCTGCTTTGAGTTGCTTCCAGCGCCCATTAACCGTATCAATAGCAGCTTTATCAGCGCCTTCCACTTTTTTCTTAAACGCGTGCAGTACAAAGACTTTATCTTTGTACTGCGCAACGTACACAACTCTATAGCTATCCTTGTCCTTAACTGTGAGTTGATAAGTTCCTTTGATTTTTCCTTTCAACGGTTTGTCGGTAACTTTTCCTTGATTTTTCCAGTCGGGTAAATCGCTAAACGCTGTTGCTTGGTTATTCTGTAAAGACTGAAGATTTAGTTTTACGATGTCGCGGACATTATCTGGCCAGCTGTCGATGGTACGAAGAGTGCGAGCCATGAAGGAAATTGTTCTATTCATCAGGAAATTTTATCACAGAAATATTAATTTCTAATGTGATTCGGCAGACCATGGGATTGTTATCGCCCCTCTATAAGTGTGTCGGTTAGCGTCAGTGTACGATTTCCTATCGACTCGATACCCTAATCCCTTCGATTTTCATCTACCCATCAAATAACTGAACCTTCAAATACCGAAGATACCGCAGTATCTTCCTTTAATAGTTGAAATGCTGTTGCCATCTTCCAGATATAACAAGGAATACTGTGGTATCCGCAGTCTGCATCACACCAAACAATTCATCCACCCGTCCCTCGCAAATATTTGTAAGCCTTAACTTCATTGCGTTTCAGGCATTTTCAGATTAGTGTCTTTTGAAACGGTGATAGGTTGGCATCGTCGAGCATTCAAACTGTATTGGCAACACAAATCCAGAGGACATAATCGAGGATGACCGCCGTTGGATGCTGAAGTGAAGTCACTGGTACTGAAATTGTCAGAAGCAAATCCGTTGTGGGGTGCTCCCAGAATTCATGGTGAATTGTTGAAATTAGGAATCGAGATATCAGTATCAGGAATCATTCGTCGAAATAACCTTAAACCACCACCACAGACTTGGAAGGCTTTTATTAAGAACCATATAACGGACATGGTCGCAGTTGATTTTCTGGTTGTAGCGACGATTCGATTAAAGATGCTATTTGTATTTGTTGTACTGAGCCATGATCGCAGAAAAGTGATTCACTTCAATGTCACTGCGAATCCAACCGCGCAGTGGACTGTTCAACAGATTACCGAAGCATTCGCTTGGGATATAGCGCCGAAATACTTACTTCGGGATAGAGACAGGATATTCGGTAGCGTTTTTCAACATCGCGTTAAAGCAATGGGTATCGAAGAAGTATTAACAGCACATCGAAGTCCTTGGCAAAATGCCTATGTTGAACGACTCAATGGCAGTACCTAGGCAGCCCCATCCCAAGAGAATGTACAGATCACATAGTTGTTTGGAATGAACGACATCTTAAAAGAATTCTTAAAGATTATTTTGCTTACTACAATAGTGATTGAACTCACTTAGGTCTCAGCAAACAAACGCCAATTGTTCGCCAAGTATCCAAGAAAACTTCAAGAGCAGTTCAGTTGGTGGAATTTTCGAAAGTAGGTGGGCTTCATCATCGATATGAGTGGCGAGAAGGCTTGAATTTCCCCGGATCAATATTTGCGAAGGACAGGTATCATGGCAAACAGGTTGAATGGATGGCTTGGGAAAATGGTGAAAATAGAAATCGCCTAATGATTTTAGATACTTCTTTGGACGGGGGTGTTCGCATGTCTCCCGAAAAAATGGTCATGAATGATCTAAAACAACGATTGTTAACGGATATGACTTTTACCGATCAACAAGACCACTGCCGTGCTTACAAAATGTTGTTTGGAAACGATGGTTTTGTGCAGAAAGAGTATGACAATTTGGGCGACAAAGGTTGTTTAGTCGTTGGTTTGTAGAGAAGCTCGGGAGCAGGTGTTTGAACGCAGCCGAGCTAATTGGGTTCTGAAAATGAGTAAACTGCCCCAAGAACCTTTCTGTTCCAAGAATCCTTCTGTCCCAAAAATCATAGTTTTATTGTTATCTGTATCCTGAGTAGAACAAGGGAGGTCGAAATCTGCATTAGCGAATCTACTCACTTTGTAGATTTCACCTCACACCAATTATTCATTCTTCGGACTTTGCTTTATTCCGCTCGCCTCGTTCCTTTGCTAATTTGAAGGCAGCCAGTGTTTCGGCCTTCTCTTCCTCCTGGTGCGCGGCTTTCAGCTCTGTGAACTCTTTCATCCACCAACGACGTGTTAATTTTGGATAGGTTCTCATGAGATTGGCAGCTGCATTGGCTCCGCGATCCCGCCCTTCGTTATAACCGACAGTGTCATTGTTCAAAGCGGCGGACTTGCCGAACGGTATCAGGTCGCCTGCCATCTTTGGAAGCAAGAAGTATGGCATCGATACGCGTGTGTCGCCTGCGGGAATCATGGTGGTGTTCACTCGGTGGAGCGTTGCGGAGTAACGCCCCTCACTCAGGTGCATCAATGATCCTCCTGTGTTGACGATCACAGAACCGGGTATCACTGGCACGTCATAGTCGCCCTCGGCTGTCCGACATGTCACTGGGGCGTCCATCCATTTCCCTTCGCCCGCGACTACTTGCAATCCAGGTCGGTCGTTGATGAGCAAGGCGACGAACGGAGGTCCGTCAATGTGTGCACCCGTTACCGGGCTAGCAAACTTCTTATACTCTTCGCGAATAAAATCCTGTTTGTCTGCTGCGATCGCGTCTAGGCTGAAGTTGTGGTTTAAACTTGCAAAAAGATATGGTTCTTCGAGATTAAAATATTGTCGAAATTCGGCTGGATCTTCACCTAGCGACTCAACGATCAGTTCTCCTAATTGAAGCGTCAAACCGTGATAGGCCAAGTTGAGGTCTTCGAGCATTGGCTTAAAGCCTGGCACCGTTGTTGATTCTGGCCACGTGTTGGGTCCCCGAAAGAAGCGTTCGTGGATGGGCTGTGACTCGTCATCATGGGCGCACAAAGGCTTCTCGTCGAATCCGTACTGAAAGCTCTCAATCACCTGACCACGGCCAGAGTCCCCACGCGTTGGTAGAGAATAGCCTCGAACGTAAGGACTGTTTTCGATGGCCGCCGTTTTTTTGAAGTCCAAAGGTCTATCAAAAAAACCTCGGACTTCACTGAAGGCTCGCTGTTGGAATTCGTCATCAAGGCCGGGTGCATTCGTTAGAACAAGAAACCCACAGTCTGCAAGAGCATAGCGGAGATCTTCAAGAAACTTGTCGCGGTTGTTTTCAAGGTCAAGCCAATCAACCATGGGAATTTTTTTCACAGTGTCAGCGTTTTGAGTCGACTTGTTATTTGTATCAGACATCCTGATATTCCTCGTGACTATTTGTATGGTTATTATGTAAAAAAGTAATGGGGTGAGAGTGACTCTACCCCAATTCTAGTTTGATAAATGTTGTCGCAGGTTTTGATGAAAATGCACAATCGCTTTTTCAAAATGCCCAAACGTAAGGTGCTGGTTAGCTTTTGTGCTTAAGGTACCTTGAATGGCGCAAGCAGCCTCGCGATCTTCATCAAAGCCCGCATCTTTAACGAAGCTAGCATCCCGTTTTGCTTCCTCTATATCTGTACTTACCCCTTCAGCTGTCCTGTTTGTTGCTCGGAGAATCAACATTTTCGTGCGCGTTGGGCTTAGCGGTTCAAAGATGGTTACGGTTGAATGCTTGGAGAGAATCGAAATGGCAACATTAGGAAAAAGCTGATACACCGATGTCACCATGCCATTCAGATGCTGATCATTGGGGGCAATATCGCGAAGTTTCTCAATTCTCTTAAACGGAAAAATGACACGTGAGTGAGAACCAAAATTCTCAACCACCGTAATATTGTCGAGCCCATAGGGATAAAAGCTCTTTTTGTGGAGAGACTTGATGTGATACCCCTCCATGGTGGTTTCAGCTAGCAGTTTCCAGTTCGCTTCATCGATATATTCACTCTGATCAAAGTACGCTTGTTCGTTAGCAAAAAAGTCTGGCATATTTTCAAGCATCGAAGCATCTACCGCGCCACGCTGATTAACGTAGACGAGTCCTCCTTTCTCAAGAGCACCGACCTCAACGAGACCGTTGTCTTTTAGCTCCACGCCTGGAAACCCAGCGTGTCCGGGTATATGTCTGAGTTCACCATCAAGACCATAAGTCCACGCGTGGTATGGGCATACGAAAGCACGAGAGCAGCCACTGTCCTTGGCAACCTGCATGCCGCGATGTCGACAGGCGTTTATAAAGGCTCGAACTTTGCCGTCATCGCCTCTCACCACGAGCAGGGGTGAACCTGCAGCCTTTCTCGCAATGTAACTGCCCTTGTCAGGTAGCATCGCTGAAAGACAAAAAACAACAGGCAAGCGTCGCAACAACTCAATTTCAGATTCGAAACGTTCTTCGGACAAGTAGTTCGCCACGGGCTCTTTATGGACAGTATCGCCAAGATCCGTGGTTTTATTATCGATGTGATTGAATATGCGCTCTAGTACTTTTTCTTCGCTGAGGAGCGGGTTTTTGGTGTTCATGGTTACATCCACTAAATACAATGAGATTTTATAAGCAGCTATGTCTCGAAGAGATTCTGCCAAGTCACCTCTTTCTATTTGACGCAGGTTACTTTAGAGAATCTAAAGTAGCAAGCTTATTTTAGGAAGCCTAAAATATAGAGTATAGTGCGGCCATACTGAAAGAAATGAGCAAACATGACAAAAGTAACTCGGACAAGACTTGCACCGGAAAAACGTAAAAGACAATTGCTCGATACCGCGAGCGCGATGATCGTCAGTGAGGGGTTACAAAGTTTCACAATGGAAGCGCTTGCGAGAAAGGCCGGAGTGACGACACCACTTGTTTACAATTATTTCTCGAACCGGCCTGAACTCTTACATGCCTTACTTGCTCAAGAATATCGGACGTTCAATGCGCAAATTCAGATTGAGATCCAACAAGCTCAGAGCTTTGAAGAAATTGTTTTTGTCTTCATTAGGAGCAATTTCGATCACTTTTCAGCGGGCAACATATTGCCTATTTTGCAAAGTCAGCCAGAAATTCTCATCGGAATTCGAGATGAGCAAAGAAGGAATATTCGTCAGACAGCAGAGTACCTAGTGAACATAACTGCAAAAAGTTTTCGGTTGACGATCGCTGAAGCTGAACTAGTTACCACCATGTCTTCTAGTGCATCAATGGCGGCAGCACAACACGCAGCGCGACTCGACGTTGATCGAAAGGAAATCATTGATCTCGCTGTTACCTACGTTCTGGCTGGTATGAATGCTATCTCCGAGAAATGAAAGTGCCTTGTAGGTATTGGATTTCGATTTATTGAATCTCATCCGTACCCACTGTTGCCATTGGGTTCCGTTGCGTCTTGGAAGAATGCAGCGATGGTTAGGCGACCTAACCCAGCTGAAGTTCGACAAATCGCCGGTAGCCGCCTTCCGGGTGCTGCATCAGTTCCTCGTGGCTGCCTGACTCGACAATCCGGCCATCATCGATAAAACAGATCCGATCTGCCGTACGGATGGTGCTCAGGCGATGGGCGATCACGATCAGGACGCGCCTTTTGCGTTCGGTCTGCAACGCCTGCACCAGGGCGTTTTCGGTCTCCGGGTCGAGTGCTGCGGTAGGCTCGTCGAGTACCAGCACTGGCGATCGACTGACCAGCCCTCGGGCGATTGCCAGACGCTGTTTCTGCCCGACTGACAAGGTGTCTCCGTTGCGCCCGAGACGTGTGTCGAATCCCTCCGGGAGATTGCGGATAAACGGCAACGCGCCAGCGGTTGCCGCGGCAGACTCCAGTTCTGCATCGCTGGCATCCGGGTTACCAAGGCGGATGTTATTCGCCACCGTATCGTCAAATACCGCTGGTTCCTGAAAGACAAAGCTGACGAGATCCCTCAGGTTGTCGACTGCCAGCGTACGAGTGTCGATGCCATCGAGCAGCACGCGCCCTTCGGTTGGCTGTATAAACGCCGGGATCAGATAGGACAACGTCGTCTTGCCCGCACCGCTCGCGCCAACCAGGGCGACCATCTCACCCACCCGGGCTTCCAGGGTCACGTCGTCCAGCGCACGCGTTCCGTCTGGGTAGGCGTAACTGACATGGTCAATTCTGAGTCCTTCACGCACCGTTTCCAGTGTCTCATTGCCGTGGCGTTCATGGTCTGCCTGCTGATCTATGATCTGGAACACCCTGCGCATGCCAATGAGTTTGTCCTGCAGCTTGAACCACAGCCCACCGAGGGAGAGGGTGTTGAGCAGCAACTGGCCAAAGTAGGCATACAGAAGTCCGAAATCGCCTGGCGACATACGACCGTCAATTATTGCCTCGGCGATGTCGAAGAAGATGTACATGACCAGACCAGCGGCGATCGCGGATTGCAGGCCGATCAACATCACGTTCATCCACACAAACGACCGGTACCGGCGGAACGACTCTTTACTGTCGCGATCAAACTCATCCCGTTGCCGATGGTTGGCACCCAGACTTTGCACAGCGAGTATATTGCTCATCCCTTCTTCGACGGTCGCGGTGGTATCAGCACCGGCCTCGCGACTGGCAAGCGACCGGCGTCGGGTAACACCGGTCATCAGGAACGAGGGGATCAGTACCATGGGTGCAGCAAGCCAGGCCAGCAGTACCAGGGAAGGTACAGCCGAGAAGCTGTATTGCATGGTCCAGATGACGACCGCGATGAGAAAGAGGTTGCTGATCGGCACAACCAGGATGTCATAACAGACCTTGGAGATTGCCGGTGTGTCATACATCACGGCTGAACCGGGTCATCGGTAAGGACAACAGGCGATGGAACACCAGGCTGCGCAACTGGTGGTTAATACGGTGCGTGGTCTTCAGTTGGAAGCGGTATTCAAACAGACCGAGCAGACCGCTGACCCGGCTGCTGGACTCGTTCGCCAGGTTTTCGCTCTGGGTAGCGGTGTCGAGTCCCTGCGCCAGGTTGCCATTGGCGGTGTCAACGGCGATACCGGTTCCGAATGAGCCGATCAGGAGAATGCCAACCAGGCTCGCGGCGATGATCACCCAGACGATTTCAAATGGTGTCATGCCGTACAGCAGGTCGACAAACGGAAGAATATAGGGCGGAAAGGGGGTCGGTGAAGAACCGACCGGTAGCCCCATTACCACGTAATCAATCAGAATCTTCAGCGGCCAGGGCAGGAACAGGATGACCGTAATGCCGATGAAACTGAGGATCAGTTTGACGAGGATCTGCGGCCAGTACGGCCAGACAAAACGTAAAGAGCGACCGATAAGGGCCAGTGTCTCGCCAGTGGTGACCCGTTCCCCGCTCATGTCTGTGCCTCGATTGACATCCCTGTTTCGGCTTCGACAAATGACCGGTAGGCATCGTTGTCCCGGATCAGCTGATCGTGCGGTCCAAACGCCGCGACCCGGCCATCGCGCAGGTAGAGCACGTTGTGTGCCTGGCGGATGGTGGACAGTCGATGTGTAATCAGGAACACGCATCGGGATTCACCCCATTGGCGCAGATTATCCATCACCCGTAGTTCGGTCTCGGCATCCAGGGCCGCGGTGGGTTCGTCGAGTATCAGGATGGGGGAGTCCTTGACCAGGGCCCGTGCGATGACGATGCGCTGGCGCTGACCGGTCGACAGCTTGGAAGCGCGTTCACCAAGCGGGGTGTCATACCCCTTCGATAGCTGAACGATGAACTCATCAGCGCAGGCGATCCGGGCGGCGGCGATCACGGCATCCCGGTCAGCGTCCGGTACCGCATAACGGATGTTTTCCAGCACAGAGGCCGTAAACAAGATGTTCTCCTGCGTGGCAATCGCAATTCTGCGGCGCAGTGACGCAATCGTGATTTCACGGATGTCCTTGCCGCCCACGGTAACGGCACCCTTTTGGGGGTCGGCGAGCCGCAGCAGCAGCGACATCAGAGTCGACTTTCCTGTACCTGTGGGACCAACAATTGCAGTGATGTTACCGGGGGTCGATACCAGGTTGATGTCTGACAGAACGGGGCGCAGGTGGTCGTAGCCGAACGTCACATGTTGAAACGTCACACCGTCACCGATGTTCTCAAGGTCACTGGCGTCGGGGGCATCCATTATTTCTGGCTCAAGATCAAGAATCTCGAACACCCGATTGAGTCCGACAGCCATGTCCTGGGCGCGCCCCCAGATGGTGATGAGCGATTCCAGTGAGCCCACACTATCATTGATGCGGGTCGTCGCAGCGGTAAACGAACCAAGATTCCAGACTGCAAAGCCGAAACCAAGGAGCAGATTCCGCGCGTAGGTGTCCGCTTCCGCATTGGCATAGAGCGCCGCCACTGATTGGGTCGCAAGAACCGCCAGGCCCACAACCACGAACGCAAGGATACCCATTACCGTCAACATGACCCGGGCTTCGAATGCTGCCGCAAAGGCGTCCTGCGACAGGTGTTTAAATGCAGATTCACGCTGGCTTTCGTTGCCGGTGGCCTTGATGACACGGATGCCGACCACACTCTCCTGGATCCAGGATGTCAGCCGACTGTTGCGTTCCCGGGCGCGGCGGAAGGCAACCCGCAGCGGTGATGAAAAGTAACGCCCCAGGAACAGCACCGGGGCAATTGCGATGCCCAGGATAAAGGCCAGCAAGGGACTGAACGCAGCGACCACGCCAAGACCGAACATGTAGCGTCCCAGGAACATCAACGGGTCCAGGAAAATCGAGCGGATGATCGATGTTACCATCGCACTGTCCTGGTAGATCCGGTAGATCGTATCGCCCGTTCGCGCCTGGCTGTGGAATGCCAGCGATTGCATCTGCAACTGATCGATAAGGCGCAATCGCATCAGTTGGTTGATGCACTGAAAAATCCAGACGCTGTACTGGTACAGGAACATGCCAGCGATGATCCATACTCCGACCAGCGGAATGAGGGACCAGATCACCAGCCAGGGCAGCTGTCGCCGGGCGTCCGCGGACAGTTCCTCCACCTCGACGAATACCGCTGGATCGAGGCCATAAATGCCAACATGGAGAGGCCCGAGTGGTTTGGCACCGATAATGCCGCCGTTCAACAGGCCGGTGATGATGAAACCGAGAACAGTGGTAAACAGAAAGACCAGCGCCGAACACACCACAAAGAAGATCAGGTGTCGGGTCAGTGGTTTGATGAAAGTCCAGGTGCGCAGGAAAATCTGCAGAACGCGGGCAAATTCAAGATCATCGGGAACGGGTGTATCGTTCGCACCTTCGTAAGGCGTCGTCTCCGCACTGGTACTGGTCATTCTTCCCTCCCGCGAGCCGCTGACGCGGCGAGGTTAAGTTAGTGTATTCCTGGCGTAACGGGACGCTTGTCCATCACGCTAGTGAAGCCGGTTTAGCGACGAAGTTGTCTATCTTTATCAATATTGCTTGATTGCTCTGCGGAAGCGACTCATAAAATGCTTCAAGCGAACGAAGATTTTACCAACGCTTAAACTCGGTTTGAATCACCTATCCTCAGCTGATTGAGACGGACAGCGTTTAGGGACTTTTTAAATACCTGGGCTAATGCTCATCAAATCTTCAAAATTTTTGGCGTAGAAGTTATCTAACTCCTCTGGTGATGCTTGGACTAGGTCCAGGCTGCGTTCAAAATCGCCAAACGGATCACTGCCACCTTCGGGGTGAGGGTAGTCGGTATTGAACATCAACATTTCTTTGCCAACGCAGCGCAGTACCCAGCCTGTGTCTTCCACATGCAACGGTGTGGCTCTTACTTGACGCCTCATATAGTCTGAAGGTTTCATCGATAAGTTTTTCAAGCCGAGATCAAACTTGCCCAGCAAGGACACGCCCAGGTCCAGATTTGCCAAACAGGCAGGCAACCAATTTGCGCCCAGCTCAATGAGGCCGATCTTAAGGTTTGGGAAACGCTCCAGCACACCGTCATAGATCATGCAGGTAAGCCAGCGCTCTATAGAGTGGTGTAAAACGGGCAGGTCTTTTGGCGAGGTTGTTTCTACATTCATCGACATTGGGTCGAGCTCACGATTGGCGCCGGTATTCTTGTACTTTTTTGGCATGTTAATACCGCTACCGATGTGCAGCACTATGGGCACACCGGCTTCTTCCATTTGCGCCCAAATGGGGTCGTAGGCAATGTGTGAAGGTGCGCGTCCTTCAACGGCGTCTGAGCGTAGCCAAAGTGATTTAACGCCCATGTCGATGGATTGCTTGGCACTTTCCAACGCCAGTTCCGGGTCTTTTTGTGAGAGGTAGCCCACTGATAAAAGGCGCTGCTTATCGGCGGAGCAAAAATCGACCATGGCTCTATTCATGGCTTCACTGCCGCCGTAGACCACCTTTGGGTCTTTAGAATTTGCAAAGCGAGAGGCAAACACCAGGCCGGGGAATACTAACTGGCTGCTAATGCCTGCAATGTCGAGTGAGTCTCGGCGCTCCTCGCCATTAACTGCACCGTATGCCGCCATGAGGTTTCGTTTTCCGGGGCTGCCGTATAAGTCAGATTTCAAAAGCTCGGTCAGTTCAGGGTCGTTGCCTGCCAATCGATTTTCAGCCTGTGCAAAGGCAGGCTTTAATTGTGGAATGGCTTCAAGATCTATAAAGGGCTTGTCGAGGTTTTCTCGAACGTACTCGCTTGCATAATCTTCCATCGAACCACCGGACTCTGTAATGTGGCTATCGGCATCGTGGACTGTCCGGTTGGCGCAGTGTGCTGTTGGCTGGTTCATGTTGATTATTTCCTATATAAATGGATTGGTGTTAGCAACTCTTGACCTTCTTTCCGGGCCGCGCCCGATGTCCATCCCTTGCGGAGTTGACAAGAAAATCATCCAGCTCAAACAAGTGGTATCGACATCTATGATTCGGCGGTGTCCGCGTAGGTTATGAGGGAGTCCAGGCAGAGCGTTCTTATTTAAGAGGGTCTAAAATAGTGTATTTATTTGTGAGTGTCAATAATAAGGTACAATCTACTGATGAGCGCTAAACAACGAACTCGACTCTCACCATCAGCCAGAATCGACCAGCTACTCGATGTCGCCAAACAGATGATTGTGAGCGATGGGTTGCAATTGTTTACAATAGAGTCACTGGCACGCACGGCAGCTGTATCGAGCCCACTGGTCTACAATTATTTCTCAAGTCGCCAGGCACTGCTGCGGACTTTACTGGAGCGGGAGTATAGGGTAATCGGCAGTACACTATTCTCCGAAGTTGGCAACGCAAACAGCTTTGAGGAGGTTATTAGAATGTTCGTTGCTAATAACTTCGATCATCATGCACCCGGCAACATACTGCCTGTTTTACTGAGCCAACCAGAAATAGCCGATAGTATCAGGGAACTGCGTAAGCAGCAGGGCATACAAACCGCACGCTATCTGGTTGAGAATACCGCCAAAACCTACAAACTCACCGTTGAGCAAGCGCAGTTGGCAGTGACCATGTCCTCCGGTGCATCAATTGCTGCCGCAGAGTGGGTTGCGATGAACAAACTCGACCGTAAACACGCGATTGATATGGCACTGGCGTATATCAAGGCGGGCATGGAAGGTCTGGCGGACGATTAGCTCGCAGCCCTGAATGTTGGTGCTAGTGGGTTACCTGTTCTACTTCGAATACTTTCTCGAGAACTTCTCGCCTGTCCTGTGCGAATTACTAATACTGTATAAAAACAGCAGGATACTCAAGATCAGATCGAGTGATAAAATAGTGCCATGCTTGAAATCATCGAACTGCTAATTCATTTCGTTATCACCTTCATCAAACTTCTAAAGCCAGGAGGAGTGAAAGTGGTGATGGCTGAAACGATTGCAATGAAACAACAGCTCATCGTCATGAACCGTAGTAGGAAGAGGTCGCCAACGCTCGCTACTCGAGATCGGTTTTTGTTTGGCTTATTAACGATGTTGTTAGGTCGGTGTCGCCTTCAAAAGATTGCTGTCATCATAAAACCAGCCACCATTCTTGCCTTTCACAAGTCATTGGTGAAACGAAAATATAGCCTGCTCTATTCGAATAAGAAAAAGAAAGTCCCTGGTAGGAAATCACAAGATCAGGCTTTGATTGATCTTGTCATCGATATGAAAAATCGTAATCCATCGTTTGGTTATGGTCGCATTTCGATGCAAATATTTGAAGCTTTCGGGATTTCTATCAGCCGTTTCGCTGTTGGTAGAATTTTACGCAAAAACAAACGCAACCTGCCTACTGGCGATGGCCCGTCCTGGTTAACATTCATGGGCCATGTGAAGGACAGCCTATGGTCCCCGGAATGCCGGCCAGAAGATCTGTTTCGATGTGAATCGGCAACCTTGAAATCTCACTGGATGATGGTCGTCATTGATCAGTTTACGCGGAGGATTATTGGCTTTGCGGTGCATGCTGGTGACTGTGATGGCGTTGCCTATTGTCGAATGTTTAATCAGATAACAGCCGGTAATCCAATGCCAAAATATCTGAGTTCAGACAATGATCCGCTGTTTCTCTTTCATCGTTGGAAGGCGAATTTGCGTGTTCTTGATATAGACGAATTGAAATCTGTTCCTGGCACGCCGACATCACATCCGTTTATCGAGCGGGTCATTGGTACAACCAGGAGGGAATACCTGGATCAGCTTTTCTTCTTTAACGGGGTTGATTTGCAGCGAAAACTCGATCATTTTCAAGATTACTACAATGAAAATCGCGCTCACTCATCGCTAAATATGAAAACACCTCGAATGATGGCAATGGAAAATGCAGGTGAAAAGAATATTGCTTCGATTGACGATTATCGTTGGAAATCACATTGCAATGGACTGTATGAACTACCAGTAGCAGCGTGAATTAAGAAATCGCACAGGACACGATCATGAAGGACGTAAACTCAACAAAGCACAAATATACAGAGATTTAGAAGAATTATTCGGAAGACGTAACAAAGCTTTTGAACGCAGGATGATGAACATTTCGCATGTTGTTGTCACGCTAGGTGGTGAACCTGTGAAGGGTCTCCTCCCAGCCTCAAATATTGGTGCAAATACACAACCCATTATTGAGAGGATAGCAATGGGTTGGCGCGTATAGCCTAGAGCAAGGAGGAGACCACACTTGGACCGCTTGAAGAAATCGACGCTGGCCTATTACAGCCTGGCCGACCTGCCTA
>LWDU01038494.1_pt1 | contig 14257 bp, 13 predicted proteins | sample 727161 | NCBI WGS metagenome assembly LWDU01 (sample SAMN04566230, study PRJNA314399) | hydrothermal vent metagenome | isolation source: deep sea hydrothermal plume seawater | place: Mexico: Gulf of California, Guaymas Basin | collected 2004-07-11 | reverse complement strand
AAAGTGAAGCGCAACCTTCGGCTGTTGGATAAAGCCGTGGAGGAAATGCCCGACGAACCGGCGTTGCTGATGAACTACGCGCTGGATTTATTTAATGACGGCCGCATCGATGAGGCGATCACGCAGAATCGCCACGCAATGGAAGTGCTGGCGCAGCACGAGGCACAGCACGTGATGCCCGAGGTGCGCGAGCGATTGGTGAGCATGTTCTGCTTCCACCTTTTGCAGGCAGAAAAATTCGAGGAACTTTTGGAAGTAGCCCACAGCCAGTTGGCGAAAGATTGCGGGCCCACCGCGTCCATCCACTACGTGGCCGCGCTGGGGCTCATCAAGCAAGGGCGACACGCCGAGGCCATCCCGGAGCTGCGCGAGTGCATCAAGAAAAGTGATGAACAGACATTCACCCCGCGCTTCCGCGGCGTGGAAGCGCACGGGCCGTATCATTTGCTGGCCGATAGTTTGGCCGAAACGGGCGACCCCGAAGGCGCCGAGGAAGCCTTCCGGAAAGCACTGGAGATTTCGCCGGATGCCGCCGGCGTGCGTCACGGGTTGGGCACGTTTCTCGTGAAGAACGATCGCGCCGACGAGGCGGTGCAGTTGTTGTTCGAGGCGATTGAAAAAGATTTGATGACGCCCTCGCTGTGGAGCCTCGGCTGCAACATCGTGAACGGGCATCTGGACGACACAGAGATTGCGCTGCACTGGACCGATTGCGCGGCGCAGGATCATCCGGATCATCCGGAGATCACCAAGCAACGCGGCATCGCGCTGCTCACGGCGGGCCAGTTCAAAGTGGCGCTGCCGCTGTTCGAGGCATTGCCGAAACATCCGGCGAATGAAGCGGCGCGATTGCTGTGCCGGTTCGCCCTTGGGCAACCCACGCGGCTGGCCGATGCCGACCACGAAAAAGCCGTCAGCATGGCGTTTGTGGAATGGACGCGCCGACTGCTCGAACGCGGGCACGAAGAGCCGGTGCGGAAACTCACTGAAAATCTGGAAGCCATCACCGCCACGCTGCCCACCGCAGGCCAAGTGCTGGCCGAGGCCGCGCTGGCGTCGTAATCGCTATTTTTTCAGCCGACTCTCGCCGTCGCTGGTGTAGTACGTCTCGCCCTTTTCGTCGTAGGCCTCTACGCGCCAGTTGCGATGGGTGGGGCTGACGAAGGTTTCTCGGATGAGATATTCCCCCGGTGGCTGTATCGATCGCCACGTGATGGTCTTGGTGGCTTCCTCCCATGCCCCCTCGAAATGATCCACCGGCCCATCGGTGTGAAAATGGATGAACCGATAGACTTTCGTCTCGCGGTCAAATGTTTTGATCCACATAAAATATTCTTTTTCGCCCTCGCTGTGAATCACGCCCTCATACAATAGCGCACGCCCTCCGGGTGTCCAACGAGCGCGACCGGTCATTCGAATGGTTTTTGATTGGCCATCCACGGTGAAGGATTCCGACTCATTCCAAATCCCGCCGCGGCCCAGCCGGGCCAGTTCGGGCGTGGCGGGAGTCGCGGGCAGTTCAGTCTGGGCGCTGCCCTTCCGCTCCGCGCGCGTGACGGCGGTGATTTCCAATTTCCCATCTCGTGAAATTTCAGTTCGGGTTTCCCGCTTGCCCGGCGCGAGCTGCATTTCGTTCATGCGCTGGACCACATCCGCGGGCGCTCCGGGCAGGTAAACTGATTCCCATTCGAGCCGGCCGGAACCCACCTGCCATTTTCCCACAAACCCCCGCACGTAGCCATCGTCCTGCACCACTGTGTAGTGATACATGTTGATGTTGGTGTTGTAGTGTTTTACGGCAAACTCATAAGTCACGCCCCCCCCGGAGGGATCGAATACTTTTTCCTCCAGAAACAGGCAATGGCCGTTGAGCCCCCAGCGGGCATCGAGATGACAGGTGTTGCTGTTGGTAACGGTGGCATTAGAGGCGGAGCTTTCCGATTCCCATCGCCCCGGCTCATCGAGCACCTGCAGCCGTGGATGGCTGGGCGTGGTGGGCGACTCGGGCAGCGAGGGAATCTCGCCTGATTTGCCGCCGCCATTGGTAGTCAGCCAAACCAGCAACCCCACCACAGGCAATGCGGCTGCAATGCCACCCAATATCCAAGCCGTCCGCTCTCGCATAAGGCAACCTAGCACAGCCCGACCCAAGTTGGCAAAAAAGAACTGGACGGATGACGCCTAAAAGGTAGACTTCTCGGATGCAAACCCCCTGCAAGATTAATGGTGGGCCTATGGCCCGTGAACTGCTTCTTTGGATTCCCACGCTGTTTGTGATGGCCGGCCTCTGGCTCGGCTGCGGACAGCAAGTCGATTTGACACCCACAGCCCCATCAGCCCCAGCTGCGGATGCCGGAGAGGAAACTCCCGCCGCAACACCCGAAGCCGATGATAAGGCCGAGACGAACAACCCCCAGTTGATCGCCAACCCGGTGGCCAAGCCCGCTGCGGGCGCAGGCGCGCGTTCGCTCGCTTCGCATCTGCCCAAGAAAATGACGATGCTCTTCTCCGCCAACCTCAAGCAGTTGCTGGACAAGGGCGGGTACAAGGATTTGCTCGAGTCGGATTTATTCGAGCAACTCATGGAAGAGGTTGATGACGAGCTGGCGATTGCCATTCTCAAAGACCCCGCCGCGAGCGGGCTGGACATCACCCAACCGGCGCATGTGTTCATGAATGTTACGGCACCCGCCGAAGAATTTGGCGAACCCACCGTGACCGGTGGCTTGGTGATGGCAGTGAAAGATGCCGCCACGCTGGAGAAAATCATCAACAAAATCATTGCCGCCACCGGCATGCCGCTGCGAGTGACCGATGCCCAAGGCTACAAACAAGTGGCCATGGAGGGCGTCCCCGTAGCGTTGGGCTTCACGGATAAAGTTTTCGTGGTCGTGGGCACCAGCGACGAAACCAAGGTGGGGGGCGTGCCAGCAATGCTCAAGGCGCGCATGACGGGCAACACCAAGCCCACTGCGGACTTGGCCAAGCACTTGAAGAAAAAATACGATCTCGCGGCATGGTTTGATTACGCCCAGTTGATGGAGATGGTTAGCGAGGTCGTGGGCGAGGAAGACCCAGCGGCGGCGTTGATGATGGATCTTTACGAAGATCTCACTTACTCCTCCACGGTCAGCTTTGATGCGGGCGCGGTGACGGTGGATTTCTCCGGCAGCTTTGGCAAAAAGGAAAACGAGAAATTTGCCAACATGGCCGGCAAGGGCGCGGACGCCTCTTTGCTGAATATGGTGCCGGATGATTCCATTCTGGCTTTCGCCGAATCGGTGAATATGAAGGCGGTCCGGAAGATGTTCAACGAGGACTTCCTGCCGATACTCGAAGACAACGACGAATTCGGGGAGGTTTTGGAACTGATTGAGGAAAACCTCGGCCTCACACTCAAAGAGCTGCTCTCCATCCCCAAGGGCGATGTGGTGCTCAGCTGGGACAGCCTCGAGATGGCCGAAGGCGATTTTGGCCCCGAGCCGAAAGTTGGCTTTGTTTTCGGCTTCACGGTGGAAAACTGGAAGGCCGCCAACAAGCTCATTAATAACCCCGAGCTGCAGGAGGGCATGGCCATGCTCAAAGGCATGCTTGGCATTCAGTTCGCCCAAAACCAAAAGGCGCTTTTCATCACCACCGACAAACACGCCGGTGCCGTGGCCGAAGGCACCACTGTCAATCCCATCAAGGGTGCCCGGCGCAATCTGCTCGGCAAACACGTGGCCGGCGGCTTCATCCGATTCGATCGCGTGGCCGATGTGGTGGAAACCATGGCCGAAGGCGATGAAGATGCCGACAAAATCGTCGAAATCCTCCGCGTTTTCGATGAAGCCTCCTTCACCAGCGATATGCTTTCCATAAAAAGCAAGCTCACCTTTAAGGACAAGAAAACCAACGCTTTGAAGCAAATCGTGGATTTATCTGTTGAACTGGCCGAAATGGCGGGAGATTTTGGAATTGGCAACGATTTCGAGGACGACCCCGCCGACGAAGCCATCGCCATTGAGCCTGCCGTGGAAAAGGTTGCTCCCCGCGATCCCCGCAAAAAGTAGCCCAAATCATCGTTTTTTCACGCGTCCGGCCGTTTTCCAGCGGCCGGGCGTTTTTTTTGGGTTTTTCTCAATTTGGGCAAAACATTTCCTAAAGTCACCCCCCTCTTCTGCCGACTTATACATAGCGACATTTACAGCAATAACGCTGTCAACCACGTCCAAGGATGGACTCATCGAGCAGTTGCTCATGAAGTGGTATTATGAGAATCAACACGGAAGTTGAAAACAGCAGTTCCGCGCGCGACCTGAGTCACGCCGAGACGCTCAAGAAATTCGGCCTCTTCTTTCAGAAGATGGGAGAGCTGGATCTTGCTGTGTCCGTGTACTCCCGCGTGCTCGATCTCGGCGCCGATTCCCCCGAGCTGCGCTACAACTTCGGCGCCGCCCGCCTCAAGCAAATCCGCCCCACCGAAGCCCTCGAACATTTCAAAGCCGCTGCCCGCCGAGAACCCTCCGCCCACGGCATCCACCTCGGCATGGCCAATTCCCACCAACTCCTCGGCGACATCACCGCCGCCGAGGCGTGCCTCAAACAGGAACTGCTCGTCAACCCCGAAGCCGCTGATGCCGCCGTCAATCTCGGCTGGATTTTGGAGGAACAAAATCGCGTGCCCGAAGCGCTCATGGAATATCGCAAGGCACTCTACTACGAGCCCAACCACCCCAACCTCCGCTGGAACCACGGCCTCGCCTGCCTCATGCTCGGCGACTTCGCCAAAGGCTGGCGCGATTACGAATTTCGCTGGAAAGCCCGCCAGAAAAAGAAACCCGAATTCAACGCCCCCGAATGGTCGGGCGAGCCCCTCGAAGGACGCAGCCTCCTGCTCCACACCGAGCAAGGCTTTGGCGATTCCATAATGTTCCTGCGCTTCGCCCGCCAACTCGCCCGCGCCCGCAACCGCGTTTCGCTCCAATGCCAGCCACAGCTCAAGCGCCTCTTCAAAGGCGTGCCCGAGCTCGACACCGTTCTGGCCCCCGGCGAGACTCTTCCCAAATTTGATGTGCACGCCCCCTTGATGAGCCTCCCCAAACTGCTCAAGCTCCAACGCGAAACCGATCACCACAGCCCCCCTTACATTAGCCCCGTCGATTCCCCATCAAAACTCCCCGGCTACAAACCCGGCTACAAACACATCGCCGTCACGTGGACCAGCGCGCCGCACAGCGAAATCACCGAAAAGAAATCCGTGCCCTATTCGCTGTTCCGAAATATTTTCGACACCCCCGGCTGTCAGTTTTACAGCGTGCAAATCAATGCCGACGCCACCGCCGTGGCCGATATGAATCAACGCTCAAACGTCCACGACCTGCGCGATCACATCAGCGACTTCGCCGACACCGCCGCCATCCTCAGCCAAGCTGACCTCGTGATTTCTGTGGATACCGCCACCGCCCATCTCGCCGGCGCGCTCGGCCGTCCCGCGTGGACGCTCCTGCCCCACGCCGCCGATTGGCGCTGGCGCCTGCATCGCAACGACACCCCGTGGTACCCCACCATGCGCCTCTTCCGCCAAAGCCGCGCCAACCAATGGGACGATGTGATGGAAGAAATCCAGCATTGCCTGCTGAATTACGGCGCGGCACTGCGCACCTCAGAACTCGCCGGAGGCGTGGTGGAAGCGACCGCCGCCAGTTAAGTGCCCTTTTTATTTCGCCCGCTTCTCCCTCACCCTAACCCTCTCCCGCTGAGGTTGTGATTTTTTGAAATGCGGCACGCAATTGGAACGGGGTGGCTTCGGACTCGCAAGCTCGTCCCTCCAACCCCCGTGTTTTCCGGGAAAGGTTGAAATGGAGGGACGAGCTTGCGAGTCCGCGCAGGGCTTGTTGAGACCAATTTGGAAAAACTTACAGGCTCGCTGGGAGAGGGGGAAAACCACGACACGTTTCTGCAACAATTTGCGGTTTCAGAATTGATGGGAAGCATTGGCTACCACTCCCTCTCCCAGCGGGAGAGGGCCGAGCTACAATATCAACCCGCTGCGGGCGAGGGCGTTTGTAGGCCGGCGTTGACGAAGGCGTCGAAAAGATTTTCCGGAATGGCGCGATGAAAGTCGCCGGGGATATCTTGTCCTCCGGAAAGAAAGGTGATGGGCAATTGGGTGGCCAGCATCACGTTCCATACTTTGCTCCAGCGCTCGGCTTCGTCGATATGCGTCAGCAAAATTCCCGCGAGCGGTAGATGCGAAAACGCTCGCGCCTGCCGCAACAGCAAACCCAAATCATACGAGGCGTTGAGCACCAGTTGAATTTCCATCGGCGGCATATCCTCCAAGCCGCGCGCGAGGGCTTCCAGCGCGTCGGGGCTATTGGTCGCCACGCCGGGCAAATCCACAAACCGCATCGTGTCTTCCGGCGGCTGATCGTTGTCATCCCAAAATCGTTCCACCGGAATCTGCATCAACTCGCCGTGCAGGCTGAGAAATTCAGCGGCGTTGCTGCGGTCGCCATCCAGCCGCCACACACGCACGGGCTTGCGGTTCACCAGCGATTCCTGCGTCATCCATTTGCAGAGCGCGGTGGTCTTGCCCGTGCCCGGCGGGCCCACCAAAACGCGCACCGGATTGCCCGGCTTCTCCACGCGCCGGGCGATTTGATTCCAGTATTCCGAAAGCACATCGCGCAGTAATTCCATTTCTTCAATCAAATTGCGTGGCTTGGTGCCGCCCAGAAAATTGCGCGCCTGCGCCGAAAGCCAACGCGCGTGCGAAGGCAATAAACCCAACTCCTCCAAAACCTGCACTGCGGGCATCGCCACCGCCTCGGGACGGCCGCCTTGGACTTGGGCGATCATTTGCGCGAGCTTGGCCGGCAGCTTGGCGTCCGGATTGGGGCCGCCACTCTGCAGTACGCCGGCACCTCCGCGCGCGGTGAGTTCCTCTTCCAGCTCGCCCACGCGCGTGGCCAGTTCCAGCATCGCTTCTTTTTCGGAACGCTCGGGGGTGGATTTCGTGGCCAGCACTTCCACTTGTTTGCCGTTCCACATCCGCTTGAGCAAACCCGCCTGCACGGGGCGCACGTTGAGGATTACGGCGTCGACGCCCAGTTCGTCGCGCACTTTTTCCAGCGCGTCCTGGGGCGAATCGGCGATGAGTTTGACAACATTCATTCGATAAGTGACCGGTCAGCCACAATTATTGAATGGCTGGGATTGCTGCCACGGGCACAATCTCAATCTTCGGCGGCAGCTCCTCGTAGCTGAGAAACGCCAGCTCGGGGAACTTCGCCGCAAAGAACTTGCGGAGTCCAGCCCGAATCATTGCCGAACAAATAATCACCGGCGGTTTGCCCTCGGCGATCATCGGCTGAATGGCCTGATGCAGTTGATGGGAAAGGTGCTCGGCGATCTTGGGATCGATCAGCAGTTGCATTTCGTTTTGCGACGGCCGAATGCCTTTCACCATTTCCTCCTCGAGCCACGGATCCAGCGTGATGGCCGGCAGGTTGCCGGATTCGTCGAGGTAAGGCTTCACCACCTGCACGCCGATGGAACGGCGGGCTTGCTCGGAAAGTTCGTCAGGATTTTTCGTGGTGGCCGCGTAATCGGACACGCGCTCGAGGATGCCCACCATGTTGCGGATGGACACGCCCTCGGCCAGCAGGTTTTGCAACACGCGCTGCACTTGGCCCACCGAGAGTAAATTCGGAACCAATTCATTCACCAACGCGGGATGATCTTCCTTCAAATTATCGAGTAACACTTGCACGTCCTGTCGGCTGAGAATCTGGTGGCAACTGCGCTTGATCGTCTCGCTGAAATGCGTCACCAACACCGACGCCGGATCCACCACCGTGTAGCCCGACACCTCGGCGTTCTTGCGTTCCACCTCGGTGATCCACGTCGCCGGCAAGCCGAACACCGGCTCAGTCGTCTGCACGCCCGGCAGCACCTCGGTGCTGTTGTTCGTGTTCATCGCCAGCCAATAGCCGGGCATCACCTCGCCGGTGGCAATCATTTGGCCGCGGAAAATAAACCGATACTCATTGGGCTGCAGTTCCAAATTATCCCGCAACCGCACGGCGGGAATGATGAAGCCCATGTCCTGCACAAAATTTCGACGCACACTCGTCACGCGCTCGAGCACATCGCCGCCCTTTTTCGGATCCGCCAGCGCCAACAGTCCGTAGCCCAGTTCGATTTGCAACGTGTCCAAGTGCAGCAAGTCCTCAAGCTTCTCCGGCCCGGCGGGCGCGGTGCCATCGCCATCGCCATCGGCTCCGCCGCCATCAGGCAGTCCCGGCGTGGTTCCACCGTCTTCGGGGCGCACCATTATCATGCCCTTTTCTTCAAAGTTTTTGTACATGAAATAAAATACGCCGCCCATCACCGTGAAGGGGAACCAAGGCAGAATGCCCGACACCAACGCGAAGGCTGCAAGAATCAGCAGCGTGTACGAAAGAATCCGAAGCACGTTCGGCTGCAGGAAAAGTTGGGTGGTCAGCGTTTGGCCGAGGCTGGTTTTATCCGCCGAGCGCGTCACCAAAATACCCGCCGCGGTGGAAATCACCAACGCCGGAATCTGCGAGACTAGTCCATCACCAATACTCAGAATGGTGTAAGTTTGCATCGCCTGTCCCACGCCCATGTCGCGCTGAACAACACCAATGCCGATGCCGCCGATGACGTTGACCAACGTGATGATGATGCCCGCGATGGCATCGCCGCGCACAAACTTGCTGGCACCGTCCATGGAACCATAAAAATCTGTTTCCTTCGCGAGCTCTTCGCGCCGCGCGCGGGCTTGGTCTTCTTTGATGAGGCCGGCGTTTAGCTCTGCGTCGATGGCCATTTGTTTGCCGGGCATGGCGTCCAAGGTGAAGCGCGCCGCCACTTCCGCGATGCGGCCGGCGCCCTTGGTGATGACTACGAAGTTAATCAGCGTAAGAATAATAAACACAACGAAGCCGACCACATAATTATTTTGCACGACCACTTCGCCAAATTTTTGAATAATCTGGCCCGCCTGCGCCTCGCCCAAAATGAGGCGCGTTGAGGCGACGTTTATCCCTAATCTAAATAATGTGATGATCAGCAGCAGCGTGGGAAAGGCGGTGAACTCGGAAGGCTCGCGCACGTAAATGATGACGAGCATGATGAGCAAACCGGAGGAGATGCTGACCGCCAGCAAGAGATCGAGCATCCACGGGCGTATGGGCAGCACCATCCACAACAGGACGCTGAACACAAAAGCCACCAAGCCGATGTCGGCCCAGGGCATATGCTTTTGTGCCGGTGCGGTGCTCATACCACGAGACGCCTTCCCGGGGCGTGGGTTGCTGGCTGATTTTCAGTCATTTTCGGATAATCCGTCAAAGCGCGCATCCGTGCGCACACCCAATTATGCAGCAAATGGGATGCCAGTTTTTTCAATTTTTGGGGGAAATTTGTCATTTTCAACGATTTTTTGCCAAATTAATCCGTCGGCACCCGTTGTCCGCGGGTGTAGTAGCGATAACGGTTGGTGCGGTACACGTAGGCCAAAATCTCCGCCACGGCGGCGAACATCTCGGGGATGATCTCGCGGCCCACTTTGCAGTGTTTGAAAAGCAGCCGAGCCACCGGTTTGTTTTCCACGATGGGCACGTCGTGTTGCTTGGCGATCTCGCGAATGCGCAGGGCGTTGTAGCGCGCGCCCTTGGCCACCACGCGCGGCGCGCCCATATCGTCGCGGTCGTACTTGAGCGCGATGGCCAAATGCGTGGGGTTGGTGACGATGACATCCGCCTGCGGGATTTCTTCCTGCATCGATTCCATGAGCAATTGCCGACGACGGCGTTTTTGTTCGCCCTTGACTTGGGCGTTACCGTCGGCTTGTTTGGTTTCGTCCTTCACCTCCTGTTTGGTCATCAGGCTATCCTGTTCATTTTTCCAAACTTGAAAAGCATAGTCCGCCGCAGCGATCACCACCATCCCCGCCACCACGCGTATGCCCACGCTCTGCGCGGTTTGGCCCATGAACACCAGCAAATGTTTCACGTCGATGGCCGAATAAAAAACCGGGTCATCCAGCACATCTTTCAAAACCGGATAGGTGAATCCAAAGATGACCACAAACTTGGCAAGGCTCACAAACAACTTTGCAACCGCTTTGCTGCTGAAAATATTTTTGAAACCCTTCAATGGATTGAGCTTTGAAAATTTGGGCTCGATGGCCTTGGGCGTTAATTTGAATTTACTTTGGATGCCCGAGCCGATGATCCCGGCCATCACACCGGCTCCCATCACCGGCAAAATCAAACTGCCGGCCACTGCCATAAACTGGTTGAAGAATGTTGGAAACGACTCCGCCGTCATTCGCAGCGTGCTCATTTGCTGGATGGTGCTGGTCATGTACATCTGGAAGGTTGCCACCATTTTAGGCGCCATAATGGTGAACACCATCAGCGCCAGCGTCAGCAGCACCAGCGTGGACACCTCCTGGCTTTTCGCGAACTGACCGCCCTCCATCAACTCCTGCATTTTTTTTGCGGTGGGCTGTTCGGTTTTCTCTTGGCCTTGATCGTTTTCCGCCATGATTTATCCTCCCAATCCCATCAGCCGCGTGGCCACTACAAAATCGTCCGGCAGTTTGTGCAGGTACTCGGTGATTTGCCGCGCCGCCATCGAGAGCGTGAATCCAAACAGAAACACGCCCACCAAAATACGCACGGAAAAGCTCTCAATAAACACGTTGATTTGCGGAATAGTTTTCGCCAGCACCATCAATAGCAAACTCACCACGATGCCCACCGCGATCACCGGTGCCGCGATCCGCACGGCCACCACGAAGGTGTGCGCGCACATGGCGGTCACCGCGCTAAAAAGCGGGCCCGAAAGCTGCCCGCCACCAATGGGCAACACTGCGTAGGATTGCTGGAACCCCAGCAGCAACTCAAAGTGCACGTCCAGCGCGAACATCAGCATCACCGCCAGCAACGAAAGAATGGCGCTGGGCGTGGGCGAAGGATCTGTTTCGCCGGGGGCGATGAGGCTCGAAAGTTGCAGGCCCATTTCGGTGCCGATGTAATGACCGGCCAAGGCCACGGAAAACATAATGAGCCGCACCACAAACCCGAGCATCAAGCCGACCATCACTTCCTTGCCCACCAACAGCACAAATTGGAACAGCGTGAATTGGATCAAATCCGGCGGCAACAACACCCCGGGAAGGGTCAGCAACGCGAGAAATCCTGCGATGGCTAGGCGCAGGCGGACGGGCATGGCGGCGGCGGCGAAAATCGGGAAAATGAAAAGCATCGCGCCCGCCCGCACGAAGATCAAAAACCAAACTAGAAAAAGTTCAACCATCACCCGGCCATGGCTGGCATTTTCTCAATGATTTCGACGGTGTAATCCATCACCGTACGCACCATCCACGGCATGATGAGAAACAACAGCGCGCTCACCGCCAACGCCTTGGGCACGAAGGTGAGCGTTTGTTCCTGCAATGAGGTGACGGCCTGAAACAAACTCACCGACAGGCCCACGCACAAACCGGTGAGCAACAGCGGGCCGGCGATCATCAGCACGTGGGTCATCAACCCCTTCAATATTTCTACGGTATAATCCGGACTCATAATTTTCCTTTCAGTTGTTCACGTCCCGAAGCTCAAGGCGAGGGAGCGGACCACCAAGGTCCAGCCATCGACCAAAACAAACAGGAGAATTTTCAGCGGCATCGAGATCGTCACCGGCGGCAGAAACAGCAGGCCGAGGCTCATCAACACAATCGCCACCACGAAATCAATTAGGATAAACGGAATGAACAACAGGAATCCCATCTGGAATCCCGTGCGCAATTCGCTGAGGATAAAGCCGGGAATCACCACCGTCATCGGCAGATCCTTCACCTCGGTGGGGCCCATCTTGGCGAGGCCCACAAAAAACTCCACATCCCGCGGGCGGGCCTGGCGCAGCATAAAATCCTTCAAGTGCCCCTTGGCCACTTCCAGCGCCGCGCCACCGCCCAGCTGTCCCTCGGCGTAGGGCTGGATGGCCTCGACATCAATTTTTTGGTAGACCGGTTGCATGATAAAAAAGGTCATGAACAACGCGAAACCCACCATGATTTGATTGGCCGGCACGCCCTGCAAAGAGAGGGCGTTGCGCAAAAAAGAAAACACGATGACGATCCGCGTGAAACAGGTCATCAACATAATCAGCGAAGGCGCCACCGTCAGCAGTGTCATCAAAAACACAATGCGAATGGCGATGTTGATTTTGCCCGGCTCGGTGAGGCCGCCGATGCCGATGTTCAAATTGAAGGCGTCGTTGGTGCCGCCGCCCGCTTGGGCCCACAGCCCGCCCGCGCCCACCAGCAAGAGCACTGGAACAAGCCAGGCCCAGCGGCGGGGTCGCGGTCGGGGAGGTTTCGGCCGGGTCGTCACGAGATAATCATTAGGGTATGTGTTCATGACTTCTTCCGATCCAGAAAACCTTTGAGCTTGGCGGCAAACGAACCGGGCTTGGGTTCGTTGTCCGCATCGTCCTCCGCTTCCGCCACCTCATCGAGGTGGGTGAGGAAACTTGTGCCAGCGGGCGAGTCGGCAATTAGGAACCGCTGCTCGCCATATTCCACCACGTGCAAGGCGTGGCGGGAGGCGAGCGAGCGGGTTTCAATAATTTTGAGATTGGCCTGCGCCACGGGCACCAGCCCGATGAGGCGCGATTTGCGAAACCACCAAGCCCCGAGCAGCAGCAGGCTGATTATGATGGCCATCGCGCCGAGCAAACGCATGAACACACCGGCGACACCACTGGACTTGGGCTCATAAGTTTCGTTCGGTTTTTGGAGGCCATACACGGCGCGATTGGCGGCGGAGGTTTCACGTGGGGGAGAGTTGGTGGCAGTCGCCGCTTCCTTGGCGGGCGAGGGCGAGGATTTCGATTGTGCCGCCGAGGCGGGCATCACGAGCAGCGCGCAGGCCAGAAGCCCGGCAAACCACCTTTGTCTTGTGCGATTCATTTCCATTTTCAACCCTTTGGGTTGGTGCAATCCGTTGCGGCTGGCGCTTTCCGGCCCCGCCATCCTTGGCGGCTCCTCGCACCCGAGGGGACCGGCATTCATTGCCAACACACCCACAGAGCAGCACGTGGCGTGCCACTTTTTGGAAATGGAAGTAATCAGGTGTTTTATTAAAAAACACCCGTTTTTGAAGCTTAATTGTGTTAGTTTTTCAGTTTTACTTGAAAAACACTCCTTTTACGGCCCGGAAGATTTGGCAACGATTTCCTTGATCCGAATGCCAAAGTTGTCTTCCGCCACCACCACTTCGCCGCGGGCGACGAGTTTTTGGTTCACGTACACGTCCACGTTGGCGTTGGCGGGTTTATCCAGCTGCACCACGGTGCCGAGATCCAAATCCAGCAATTCCTGCATGGTCATTTTGCAACTGCCCAGTTCAGCGGAAAGCTTCACGGGCACATCGAGCAGGAAATCCAGGTTGGAAGGCGCGCCGGGCATGGTGCCTGCCTTGGCGGGGGCGGCAGTTTCCGCCGCAGCTTCAGTGGCTTCGGTTGCCTCAGTTGTGGTCGTCTCTTCGGTTGTCTCGGTATCACTCATAGCTTGGTTCCCTTTTTGGGTTAGGGTTTAAAATGTTCCTTGATTTGCACGGCGGTTTTTTTGTCTAGGCTGCCGAGGCGACCGGTGTATTTGGTGAGGCCGGCGAGCTGAACTTCCACTTGGTTGAGTCGCTTAGGATCTAGCGGGATGATGTCGCCTTCCTTGAGGTACAGCAGTTCGCGAGTGAGGATGGTGAGGTCGGTCCATTGGGCGACCACCGGCACCTTCACTTTGTCGTACATATGCTTCCACTTCACGTGCTCGACTTCGTGAAATTCTTCCTCTTCATCCTCGCTGCCGCTGTGGGTTTGCTGGATGGCTCGAGGCCGCGCACGGGGAGCAGCATTTGCATTTGATCCATGCAATCGCCCATCTCGGCCTCGATGAGGATGTGGTAAAAAGTTTCCTCCATGCTAGCGGCGGGGATGTGGGTGGGATCGCTTTCGTTGCCGAGCAGGGTGGCGCGAAGGGGTTCTTCAAAATTCCAAAACCTGGCCCATTCGCGCAGAAAGATTTGGGCGATTTGATCGATGAGGGCGGTTTCCACTTCGCGAATGACGCGATCGGGATTAACGGCAAAGCCTTTGCCGCCGAGCATGCGGTCGGCAATGGTGAGGGCGAGAGGCTTGGCGATGTCGAGCGCGCCGATGGCTTCGAGCGGGTGCA
>LWDU01039437.1_pt1 | contig 14259 bp, 13 predicted proteins | sample 727161 | NCBI WGS metagenome assembly LWDU01 (sample SAMN04566230, study PRJNA314399) | hydrothermal vent metagenome | isolation source: deep sea hydrothermal plume seawater | place: Mexico: Gulf of California, Guaymas Basin | collected 2004-07-11 | reverse complement strand
GGGAGAACTTGTTTGCACACTCCCTCCCCCCGCACTGGCACTGGGTGCAGCGGTTGGAGTCGTGAGTGAATACGGTGTCGTTCGTTGTTCCGTCATTCGAATTCCCCCCCCCTGACATTTTTTCCCATCAACACATCATGAAGAAGTATTGAGGTTTTACGCGCTTGCGAATCCGTGTTGCAAGTACGGTTCAGATCCTTACACACTCGAATTCGACATATATCTGATAACATTGGTTCATCAACATGGGCAGTATACCCGCAAGTGGGGAAAATTGGGCGGCAAATTCACACCATTGTTTATATTTTTTTACAAAAGTTAGGGGTTCTTGTTGAAAACTCTAGGGAACCGAATACAACTGCTACCGGACGCGCTGATCGACCAGATCGCCGCGGGTGAGGTCGTTGAGCGTCCCGCTTCCGTGGTCAAGGAGCTGGTCGAGAACGCATTAGACGCCGGTGCAGGGCGAATTCGCATCGACGTCAAAGACGGTGGCAAGGCGCTCGTCGCCATTACGGACGATGGCCGAGGCATGTCCCCAGGGGACGCGCGGCTGGCCCTATCCAGACATGCGACGAGTAAGATCACCAACCTCGCCGATCTCGAGACCGTCGCGAGTTTTGGGTTCCGGGGCGAGGCGCTGCCCGCCATCGCGTCAGTGTCACGCATGCGTCTGTTCACTCGGCTGGCGGACAGCGAAGAAGGTTTTGCGATCAACCTCGAAGCTGGAGCGGTCATCAACAGCGGAACCGCCGGGGGACCCCCCGGGACGCGCATCGAAGTCGCTGACCTTTTCGCCAAGATTCCAGCACGACGGAAGTACCTCAAGACTGAAAGCACCGAGTGGGGACACATTCACGACTGGGTGCGACGCCTGGGGCTCGCGCTTCCCGGGGTTCATTTCGAACTACGGCGAGACAACAAGACCCCCATCATTTGGCCCGCGACGAGCGACCCCATCGATCGCATTGCAGCGGTGCTCGGGGAAGGGGAAGCCGACGCGCTGGTTCCAGTCGAATGCGAAGACGCGACCGGACACCTGCAGGCGTTCGTCTCTTCCCCGGAAGTCACGCGATCCAACGCAAACGGCATCTACCTGTTCGTGAACGGACGTCCAGTGCGGGACAAGGTCATGCGGCACGCCCTGCTCACGGCCTACCGAGACCTGTTGCCGAAAGCGCGCTTCCCGTCTGCGGTTCTATTTTTGACGATTGTGGGCACAGGGGTCGACGTGAACGTCCACCCGGCAAAGTGGGAAGTTCGTTTCGCCGACTCGCAGGCCATCCATCAACTGATTCGGCGCGCCGTACGCGACGCGATGGCCCAGCGCAATTGGCTGGGAGAGGCCTCAGCTCAACCCAAAGCGACAGATCATCCCCTCGCAGGCCCCACGCACCCCACGTACCACACCAGCGGAACTCGCAGCCAGAACGCACGCGATGCACTGGCAACTTCGCCGACAACTTCGGTGGGAGAGCCCGCCGCAACGGATTGGGTCCTCGCGAAACGCGACGAAGCCAATGATCTCCCGGGGCTCGAAGCGGCGTCAAGCGAACTGCGCTCGTCGTCGCTCCAGTTTGGAAACTTGCGTCTCCTCGGACAGCTCCTCGCGAGTTATCTGCTGGTCGAAGGCAAAGAAGGCCTGCTGATGATCGACCAACACGCAGCCCACGAACGCGTCCTCTACGAAAGGCTTCGCGCCGAATGGATCGAACGCGGTGTGGACCGGCAGGGCTTACTGCTTTCGGTCACCGTCGAACTCGACCCTCTTGGCGCGTTGGCGCTGCAGCGACACATCGAAACTGTGGACCGACTCGGTTTTGAGCTTGAGCCATTCGGCGAGTCTTCGGTTGTGGTTCGCGCCATCCCCGCGCTCCTGAGCGGTCGTGACCCCGCGCCGCTCGTACGCGACCTTGCAGAACAGCTGCAAGACATCCCGGGTGGCGAAACTGAGGGAGCCGGTGCTGAATTACGTCTTCTCAGCGCAGCCGACAAGGTATTTGCATCCCTGGCCTGCCACAGTGCGCGCCGCTTTGGTGACCACCTCCCCGAGCACGAGCAACAACAGATTCTGCGTGATCTGGACACGATTCCTTGGGCACCCACTTGCCCTCATGGCCGCCCGGTGGCCGTCGCGTATTCCCTGCCCGAAATCGAACGCAGGTTCGCCCGGCGCTGAATCCTCGCGCAGGAATGGATGTGATGTAATGTCGCGCCGCCATGACACCCGACTCCTCCGAACGTGCGTCCGAAACTGCACCCCAAAAGCCCGTCGTCGTCCTCACCGGACCGACCGCGTCAGGTAAATCTTCTCTCGCCCTCAGGATGGCGAAGCGCTTTGACGGCGAAGTCATTAATGCCGATTCGATGCAAGTGTTCCGCTTCATGGACATCGGGACCGCGAAGCCAAGCCTCGAAGACCGGGCGGTGGTGCCGCATCACTTGTTCGACGTTGCAAGCCCGGACGACGAATACAGCGCCGGGCGATACGCCATCGAAGCGCGCGCTGCGGCGGAAAGAATCCACGCGTCCGGAAAACTAGTCCTGCTCGTCGGCGGCACCGGCCTCTACATTCGCGCCTTCCTCGAGGGTCTGATTGAAACGGGTGGGGCGGACGTCGAGCTGCGCGAGCGCCTTGAAAAAGAACATGCAACGGCAGTGGAGGCGGGTGTCCCGCTGAAGCTATTTCGCCGTTTGGAAGAACTCGATCCGCGGGCTGCAACCAAGATCCATCCGAACGATTTGCGCCGCACCATCCGCGCGCTCGAAATCGTTGACCGCTGCGGGCGAGAAGCATCGACGGTGCGGAGCGAACACGGCTTTCAATCGTCGCCCTTTGAAAGCCTGCACCTCGTCCTCGACCCGGGTCGCGAGATCGTCAACGAGCGCATCAACCGGCGCTGCGACGAAATGATGGAGCGTGGCCTTTTGCAAGAAGTTCGACGCCTTCGCGAATTGGGCTATGGCCCAGGCCTGCGGCCCATGCAGGCGATCGGCTACCGCCACATTAACCCGGTCGCGGACGGGAGCGACACGCTGGCAAATGCCGTCGAACAGATGAAGACCGACACCCGAAGATTTGCCCGTAGGCAGCGCACATGGCTGCGAAAGGTCGAAGGCGCCCAATGGTGCGACCCGGGTGAAGCGGGATCGATCGAGCAACAAGTCGAGGACTTCATGCGCTCGGGCGAGGGCGCATAGACCGGGTGCACACCGGCGTAGAGAGGACCGAGCGCGTCGGCGATTCAGCGGCTCTCGCGACCTACAAGCGTCAGTGACCTCAGAGGCGACCATGGCCCGTTAGGCCTTCAGCGACCCAGAACAGACTTGAGCTAGTTGACTGCGGCGGTGTAGTCGATGCCGAATTTGACATCGATGCAGCAGGGCGTCTCCATTTCGAACATCGCGGCGGCGTTGGCGACCGGCGCATAAAGAGAGTCGAGGTCTGCCTCAAACGGAACGAGGAAGATACCCGGAACAAACTCAAGCCCGCCTGTAATGAGGCGAAGCGTCCCCCCCCCAATATTTACACCGGTATTCCAAATGATCCCGGGAAAAAAGAACACGACGCGAACCGCGGTGGGATCTTCCTGTTCGCGCATCCGCGTGATCACACTATAGATTCCCACGAACGGCGAAAACAACCAATCGAGCGGGGCTTGCGAGATATTGCTCACGGAGCGCCTGAGCGTTTCGGTCGAAGCCACTGCTGGGGTTGCGGATGTCACAAGCACTGCGGTCGCGAGCAATAGGGCGGCAATACGAAACTGCGCGGTACGGGGCCGCGCAGTACAAGGCCGATTGACGGGGCGAAAGTTCACGAGGCGACTCCATGAATGAAGGGCAATTGCAGATACAGAGGTTGGTGCAGATCGAGCGCCAAACTAGGAGGAATGCGCGCGTATTGTCAAGCGCGGAGATGTGGGGGCGACACAGCGCCCCCTGGTCGTCGGTTCTCGAATTCACGTGGCCCCATCGGCACGCCTTGGCGTCAGGTCCCCGCTATGGTCCCGCTCGCTCATGACTGACCGCACCTCACTCCCCATCGTCGCCATCGTCGGCCGTCCGAACGTGGGCAAGTCGCGCCTGTTTAACCGGTACACGGGTCACAGGCGCGCCCTCGTGCAGGACCTGCCCGGCGTCACGCGCGACCGCATCGTCGAAGAAATGGGGCTACTCGGACGGCGTTTTCTGCTCGTCGACACGGCGGGGCTCGACCCCGATGAGTCGAAGGGACTCGAGGGCCAGGTGCAGAACCAGGCCCGGGTCGCGGTAAGCCAAGCGGACGCGATTCTGTTCGTGGTCGATGGCCAAGCCGGGCTGTTGCCAGAAGACCAGGAGATCGCGCGCACCTTGCGCCGAACCGACGTCCCCGTCGCACTCGCAGTCAACAAGATCGACTTGCCTGAGCATCAACACCGCACGGCCGACTTCTACAGCTTGGGCTTTGACTCGATCCATGCGATCACGGCGGAGCACGGTACGGGGGCATTCGACGCCCTCGAAGCGTTGATCGAGGCGCTGCCGGATGCACCGCCGGACGTAGCCTCCGACGAAGACTCGACATTCTTTCGGCACAACGACTCCGATGCCGACGATGTCCCGGACTTTTCGGACGAGCCCCTCGACGGAGCCTTCGGCGCTGAGGGCGAAGACACGTCCGCAGCAAAGCCGAAAGAGGGCGCAAGTCTTGATGAAATCCGGATCGCGGTTGTGGGCCGACCGAATGTCGGCAAAAGCTCCCTCGTGAACCGCTTGCTCGGCGAAGAGCGTGTCGTGGTCTCAGACGTGGCGGGCACCACGCGAGATTCCATCGACACCGAACTCGAGGTCGACGGTCAGAAGTTTGTGTTGGTCGACACCGCGGGGCTCAGGCGCGCGGGTCGTCGCAGCGAGAGCGTGGAACGAATTAGCGCAATCATGACGCTGCGAGCGCTCCAACATGCCCATGTCGCGCTCATCGTCGTCGACGCGAGCGACGGGATCGGCGATCAAGACGCCCACATTGCAAGCCTGGTGCGAGAGCGCGGATGCGCCGCCGTTGTGCTGGCGAATAAGTGGGACCAGATTGAAGGCGAGCAGGGCCCGGAAATCCTTGAAAAGATCGGGCACAGCCTGCGCTTCCTGGACCAGGTGCCCGTCATCTCGATTTCGGCATTGACGGGCGCAAAGGTCGGCCGACTGTTTCCGGCGATCCAGCGGGTCTCAGCGTCGGCCCATCTACGGGTCCCGACCCCAGCACTCAATCGCTGGCTCCAGCAAGCCGTCCGTAAACATGCGCCCGCACTCGGTCGGCGCAGCGGCCATGCCCGCCGGCCAATCCGTTTCTTCTACGCGGTTCAGACCGGTGTCCGCCCACCGACGTTTCTGTTCTTTTGCACGCTGCCGAAGTCGGTCATGACCAGCTATCGGCGCTACCTCGAAAACCAGCTTCGCGAAGCATTTGGCTTCGAGGGGACCCCGGTCCGCCTTCGATTTCGCGCGCGAAAAGGCTGACAAACCCACGAACTGTCGCGTTTTTTTCTTTGTCCGATACACTGGGCCGCCGAAAACAAATGCACGGACTTGATCCAAGCCAATCGGGGAGACCACTGATCGTGGCGGTTGCAAAGAAAAAGAAAAACAAGAAGACCAACGAAGAATCTGCCGCAGTCCGTCTCGACGCGATCGAGTCGCGCAGCCAGGACCTCGCCGACTGGATCGGGGACAACCCGATGCCGATCCTCGCAGCGGGAGGCGCAATCCTTCTCATCGCCGCGATCTACGGCATTGCCTCGAGCGGGGCCGAAGGCTCGGCCCACGAAGCGTCGACGGAGATCGCCTCGGTCAAGAATGAATTTCGCCAGGCGATGGGGGGCAGCTACGCTGGCTCCCTCGACATCCCCGAACTCGCGAACCCCGAAGCCGCCAAAGACACCCGAGAGCAATATCTCGGCCGTTTCCAGCAATTGGCTGCCGACCATTCGGGCAGCGAGATGGGAAGTTACGCGCTGATTCAAGCCGGAACGCTGCAGTCCGCACTGGAAGACAGCGCCGGGGCGATCGCGAGTTTCGAACAAGCCCTAGAGCCCTACGACAACGACGCTCCCATGCGTGGCATCTTGCTCGAGCGTCTGGCGCTTTTGCACGAAGAACGCGGCGAAGCTAGCGATGCCGTCAAACAACACATCGCGGCATCAAACGTGATCGGATACCCGCTTCGTTATTTCGCGCTGCTCAACGCCGCTCGCTTGCAAGCCGAGACGGGAGAAGTCGACGCGGCGATCGCAAACTTTGATCGCATCACGACCGAAAGCCCCGACTTGCTGCTGCCCGAACACACCGAAGCCATGCTGCGCGAAGCCAAGGCCAGACGCTCTCGCTAAGTACGGCGTCTGTTTCCGTGCAATTTTTCCGCCCATGCTTTCCGCCCATGTTTTCCGCGAATGTTTTCCGCGAATTTCACGCGCCAAATCGGCGGAGATGATTGAGGCCGCGAGTAGCAGTGCACCGCTGCCGCTTACACTCGGCACGACCCGTACTTTCGAGATCCCGAACCGGAGGAGCAAGCTTGCCTTCTCGGGAAACGAAGTACGCGTCCAACAAGAGCCCAACACCCCAAATTGCTCGAAGATCTCCTCTGGGCTCAAAATCCCTCCGATAATTCCGCCGATAAGATATATTATGACAAATAGAATATTGATGAGATCAGAGCCGGACAAATAGGCCGACTGAGGCTCCCTCATTCAAGTGCGCTGTGCGCCCTTCGCAACGCCATGACTCCGCCCATTCTAGGCAGAGGGAAACGAGATCCCGCGCTCTTGGGTCACCGGCTGGTCAATCGCGGGTGCGCTCAGCCAAGCGGAAGCGGCGCGCAAGAGCGCGGATGCGCCATTCTGGTCAGGCGGCACTGAGCCGATGCTTGTCTTTCAAGCGAGCGACGACCCCGTCGCGCCGCCAGAAGCAGCGGGCCTGGCCTTGAAGGCCGAGTTCCCGAGCCGCGTCACGTTGGTCGAAATCCCAGGGGCGTCACACGCCCTACTCCCGGAACGGCCCGATCAGATCGCGAAGGCTTGCGTTCAGTTTCTGAATCAATTTCGCTGATGCTGCAAACCAACGACGCAATCAGCAGATGACCAAGCCGCCGTTGGGCGACATCCATTGGCCGGTCACGAAGTTGCTTTCGTCACTCGCGAGATAAAGAACCGCTGTCGCGATGTCTTCGGCCTTGCCAACGCGCCCGAGCGGGGTGCCCTGGATCAAGCCTTTCAGGGCAAAGTCGGGGACTGCGGCGGTCATCGGCGTGTCGATCACACCTGGACACACCGCGTTCACGCGAATACCCAGCGGGCCGAGTTGGCGCGCGCAACTTCGGGTGAGACCGAGCACGGCGGCCTTTGACCCCGAGTAATGCGGCAAGCCAAGACCCGCCAGCGCGGCCATGCTCGACATATTGATGATGGATCCACCAGATCCAACACGCTGCATGATTTTCACGGCTTCACGCATGCCGAAGAACACGCCGTCGACATTGATCGCAAACATGCGGCGAAACGAATCGTCCGACATGTGAAGAATCTGAAGCTCGCCCTTCATCGCCGCGTCGAAGCCGTCCCCCTCCACGCGGTCGACGCCCGCGTTGTTCACCACAATATCGACTTGCCCAAACGCGGAGTCCGCGTCGGCAAATGCCTTGGCGACCGAAGCGCTGTCGGCGACATCCGCGGCAAGTGCAATGTGACCGTCTCCAGCGAGGTCTCCGGCCACGGCTTCCGCGGTTTCACCGCGAATATCGAGCAGTGCCACCCGCGCACCTTCTTTTGCGAAATGTTCGGCGATCGACTTCCCAATGCCGGAACCCGCGCCGGTTACGACTGCTGCTTTGCCTTCAAGTCTCATGTTGATCTCCTCATCGTGCAGAGTGGATTTAACTTATTCGCCGAAGCCGGCGTCGGTAATGCTCATCACGCTGTCTGCGCCGGCCAGTGCGGCGCGCGCGTGGGCGTCGGTGCGCGGCAAGATCCGCGTGAAGTAAAAGCGCGCCGCAGCCAGCTTGCCTTCGTAGAAGTCAGTTTCAGATGTGCCCGCGTCGAGCATTGCTTGCGCTGCGTCCGCCATGCGGACCCACATATAGGCGAGCGCGGTGTAACCGCTAAACATCGCGTAGTCGACTGAACTCGAGCCGAGTTCGTCGAGGTTCTTAATCGCTCGCTCGGTGATCGATTTCGTCAGCTCGTCCCACGCGTCGATGAGCTTTGAGAGCGGCCCGACAAATTCAGAGATCGCAGTGTTGCTTGCCTGTTCTTCGCAATACCCGCGAATGAGGTCTGTTGCATTCCGCAGCAGCGCCCCGCCGCTACCGAGTACTTTGCGACCAATCAGATCGAGCGCCTGAATGCCCGTCGTGCCTTCGTAAACCGTCGCGATACGAGCGTCGCGAACCAATTGCTCGATGCCATTGTCTGCGACGTAGCCGTGGCCCCCAAACACTTGAAGTCCAAGTGCCGCAACTTCTTGGCCGGACTCGGTGCAAAACGCTTTTGCGATCGGGGTCAGAAGTTCAAGCAAGTCCGAAGCGCTTTTCTGCTCCGCTTCGTCTCCGAAGCGAGACAAGTCGACCAGCTGGCCAAGCCAGTAGATCAACGCGCGATTGCCTTCGACCAGCGCCTTTTGCGTGATCAACATCCGGCGCACGTCGGGGTGCACCATGATGGGGTCGGCTTCGCCTTCGGGGTTCTTGGCTCCGGTGAGCGAACGCATCTGCTCCCGTTCGCGCGCGTAGGCGAGTGCCCATTGGAAGGCGACCTGCCCCATTGCGAGCCCCTGTACTGCGGTCCCGACGCGAGCGGTATTCATGAGTCCGAACATCGCTTCGAGGCCGCGGTTTTCTTTGCCGAGGAGATAACCCTTGGAACCGTCAAAATTCATCACGCATGTTGCCGAGGCCTTGAGCCCCATCTTGTGCTCGATGGACGAACAGCTCACGCCATTGAACTCGCCGCATTCTCCGCCAGCGTCGACCAATCGCTTCGGCACGATAAACAGCGACACCCCCTTGGTTCCCGGAGGCGCGCCTTCGACCCGGGCCAAGATGCTGTGGATGATGTTTTCGGTGATGTCTTGTTCGCCGCCCGAAACAAAGATCTTGGTTCCGGTGATGTCATAGGAACCATCGTCGTTGCGCTTGGCCTTCGTGCGTAGCAGCCCCACGTCCGAGCCGCAGTGGGACTCGGTGAGACACATTGTGCCAGCCCACTCCCCACTCAATAACTTCGGCAAGTACTGCTGCTTCTGAGCCGGCGTCCCCGCGCCTAACAAACACGTCACCGGTGCGAGAGCGAGACCGGTATACATGTTGAACGCCCAGCTACCGGACCCGACGAGTTCGCTTACGATAAAGCCAAGCGACGGCGGCAGACCCTGTCCACCTTCATCGGCCGGCGCGGTGAGGCCCTGCCATCCGCCTTCGGCGTACAGTCGAAACGCTTCGGCGTAGCCGTCCGGCGTATAAACGTCGCCGTTGTCGAACCGACATCCCTGCTGGTCACCGATCGCGAACAGCGGCGAAACGACCTGTTCCGCGAATTCGGCAGAGCCCTGAATGATCGCGTCGAGCAACTCGGGCGTCGGTTGTTCGCAGCCGTTCAGTCCGTCGTAGTGCGTGGCACTGTCGAAGACATCCTTCAGCAGAAAGTCGACTTCGCGCAGGGGGGCACGGTATTGCGGCATTGCGCTTCACTCTCCGATGGGGGCGCACGGGTCGGGCTTCGACGCGCGCGGACGTTTCAATCGAGGCGTGATCCTACCGCGTTCTTCCCAGCATTCACGAGTCAGATGGTTGTCACCGCACTGTGCGATCCGACCGCCAACGGGTACGCACCGATCGGTTTTCGTTCGCGTTCCAGCGACTGGCTATGGGGTCACCAAATACGGAGCCGTCAACTCGACTGTCCCAAGGTACCCGCCTCCGACGGCGAGATCGTCGTGGATCCCGAATCCCAAAAGCTCTTGCGCCCGGGTCGACATCCTCTTTGCGACTTCGGGCGGCGTCGACAGCGCGTTGTTCTCCTCGGTCCGCAACCAACCCGCACAATACGAAACGTGCATGCCTCGACGTCGAACGTCGCTCGTTACGTTCGCACCGCCGCCGTGAAACGTCTGTCCGATGTACACGATCGCGCTGCCTGCTTTCATCTCGGCCGCGACCGCCTCGTGGGCTTCGGGGTAGCGCCCTTCTTCCCATCGGTGGCTGCCCGGTACGACCAACGTCGCACCGTTATCGGCCGTAAAATCTACCAGGGCGACAACCGAAGCAAGCTGCACTTCCCCGATTTCACGCGGAAGCCGCTTCCAGACCCATCCATCGCGATGAATAAACTGCGCCTCGCATCCAGGCAGACGTTCCATCACATGCGCGATGTTCAGCTGATAGTCGGCGCACGCTGGCAACAGCACGCGATCACAAATCGACATATATCTCCGATGACAAAGGACGTGGTCAACGAACAGAGCCGACTTGCCCGCGATTCCAGCCACGTGAGCCACTTTGTCACTAAAAAAACCAGCAATCGTTTCACTGACAAACTGGCGCTCGATCCCGACCTCTTCTGCGAAGATCGAGTCGAGCTCGGCGTTGAACTTTTCGAGAACATCCGCTGCGAGCAAATCCTCGATGATGACGGCACCGTCGCGATCGAGGATTTCGAGCATTTCTTCGTCGGTTGCGTGGGAGGGTACGGAACGAACGGATGCGGACATCAAAACTCCTCTTTCTTCTGATCTTTCGCCGACGGTGGTTCTCGGCGAACGTCGCATAGAATATCACCTCTGCCGCTGGCTGAGTTTATCCAGGCTGGAAAACTGACGGCCGCGCCACAAAACAGAATATCACCACGGAGCGAAACCCGCGTGACGACAACAGACATCGATCAAGCGGCCCTCGACCAAGTAGACTTCGCCCTCGACTCCCTGCCGGGGCAGCGTCTCCACGATGTGCTCCACGCTTACCGCGCACGCGGCCCGGTGCAGCCAACGCGGTTCCTAACCATCCCGTCATTCGTGATCACAGGACATGCCGCCCTACTCGAAGCCTTCAAAGACGTCGCACGTTTTCCGCCCCACCTCATGTATCAGGCCACGATCGAAAAGGCCGCGGGCAAGACGTTTATTTCGATGGAAGACCCACAGCATCTTTTGTTTCGAAAGCTCGCCACACCCGCGTTCCGCTCCCGCGCAGTCGCGAGCTATGAAGAAACCGGCCTACGAGAACTGGCGCTCGAGCTTGTCGAGAAGATCGATGCAAGCCGCGAGTTCGACCTGATGCCCTCCTTCGTCTCTCGCTTCCCATACTTGGTGATCACGCGGCTGCTTGGGTTACCCCGTGATCGAGAGGATGAGTTTCATGAGTGGGCACTGCAAATGTTGCAAATAGGTCAAGACCCCGAAGCCGCGACCCGCGCAGGCGAAGAACTCACCAGCTTTCTTGCACCCGTCGTCGAAGCCAGGCGCCACGCGCCACGCAACGACGTGATCAGCGAGTTATTGGCCGCCAACGTCGAGGGCCGCGCGCTCACCGACGAAGAGATCTACAGCCACGTTCGCCTCCTGTTTCCCACCGGAGGCGAGACCACGCACGGATCTCTCGGCAACTTGCTCTATGCGCTGCTCGGCCACGAAGGTTCATGGAATCGCGTTGGCAATGACCGCAGCCTCATCCCAGGTGCGGTTGACGAGGGCTTGCGTTGGGAAACCTCGATCGCGGTGTTGCCGCGGCTTTCATGCGGGAAAGACATTGAATTTTGCGGAGTCGACATTCCCGCCAACTCCTGGGTGTTGTTTGCGATCGCCGGCGCGAACCACGACCCCGCGGTCTTCGAAAACCCCGATGCATTCGAAATCGGTCGCAGTACACAAGACGCCCTTACCTTCGGTCGCGGCGTAAAGGCATGCCCAGGGATGCATCTCACTCGCCGCAACATGTCGGTGGCGCTCGACGTTTTATTGGACCGCTTCCCGACTCTTAAGCTCGTTGCCCCCGACACCGCGATCCCCGAGCGCAGCACGTTGCGATGTCCAACAACACTGCGTGTCAGCGCCTAGACTGGCAGCGCGCGAGGGTCGCCTTGCGCGTACTGAAAAACAGGAGCCCAGCATGAAGAAACTTCGCGTGGTTCAATGGTCGACAGGCGGTTGCGGCTCGATCGCAGTCCGCACGCTGCACGATCGAAAGGACATCGATCTCGTCGGCGTCTGGGTCCACAACCCCGACAAAGTCGGTCGCGATGCGGGCGAACTTTCGGGGATCGCCCCGATTGGCCTGACCACAACAAACGACATCGAAGCCCTGATGGCCCTTGCCCCGGATTGCGTGTCTTACACGGCAAGCGGGGAATCGCGACCGAAGGAATGCATCGAAGACTACTGCCGGCTTCTAGCGGCGGGCATCAACGTCGTCACAACGTCCGTTCCCGGACTGGTACACCCGCCCGGCTTCGACGCCAGCCACGTCGCCGCGATTGAGGCGGCTTGCAAGAAAGGCGGCGCGACCCTGTACGCGTCCGGAATCGAGCCCGGGTTTGCAGGCGATCACTTGGTGCTGTCCCTCACCAGCTTGTCGCACCGCATCAACAGCATCCGCGCACAAGAAATCTTTGGCTACGAAGACTATCCAGTGCCATTCACCATCTTTGATGTGTTCGGCTTCGGCAAACCACCTGAACATCGATGTTTGATGGAGATTCCAGGCGTTCAAGCTTCGGCCTGGGCACCGCCGGTTCAGATGGTGGCCGACCATCTGGGCGCCGAACTCGACGAAATCCGCGAGACCTACGAAAAACGCACGACTGACCGTCAACTCACAGTCGCAGCAGGCACCATCGAACCGGGCACCGTTGCCGCCGTGCGCTTCGAAACCATCGGCGTCGTAGACGGACGGGACGCGATCGTGATCGAACACATCAATCGACTCGCGCCAGACATCGCCCCAGAATGGCCGACCGCATCCCGTGACGGAACCTACCGACTACTCGTCGACGGTGACCCGAGCTTCCAATGTGAACTCACCCTTGGAAACGATGCCGACTACAGCGCGCAAGGCATGGTCGCGACGACCATGCGAATCGTGAACGCCATCCCCTCGGTATGCTCGTCTGCCCCCGGCATTGTGACGGCGACTGATCTCCCACTCACCCTTCCCCGCAACCCATTTGCGCGCCCCTAAATCTGGATGTTCCAATGACAGCCGTTTCTGAACCCACGACCGACTCGTCCGACTCAACCCCGTAGTCGCAACACGATGCGCTCGCGCGCGACGGCTACGTGATCCTCGATGACATGCTCGACCCCGAGCAGCTCGCTCGCGTTCGAATTCAGCCATCCGCACTGCGAACCTTGGGCGCGCCCACAGGAGAGCTTCTGCCTGTCCGTCCCGGCCTGATCGCGTGATCGGAATGTCACCTCACCGGAAGTCTTTACTGGGCTGCTCGATCCACCCACTCTTCATCGGCCAGGTGGCCACGCGACACCCGCTCAAGAGACTCGAAGCGAACGATCGGAACTCTCTGGGCAGCGACGACGAGGCGATTGCACGGGGCGAAAAACTCGAGCCAGACCTGTAGGCACGCTGGACCCGCAGCGCCAACCGTAGTTTTGCTCAATCAAACACTCGACTACCGTGACGCAACTCTTCATTTGGCAATTGACTGTTCAAAAGCCGGAATTTCGACCACTTCCGCCCAACTTTTCCGTCGTCGACGCCATCTGGCAACAATTTCGCAGTTTCTTGCAACTTTTGCGTCCTTCCCAGTGGAAAATCGTCTGCAGACGGTGTACCTGAGGCTCCCAAGGACCCTTAAATACGGGCGGTTTAGCGCTGGCGCCTTCGGCACATACCAACCGCGAACGGGGGTGAACCCCTACTAATTTTCCCGAACTTGTTGCCTCGGGAAGTCGGGAATCGGCATATGAGCCCAGCAAAATCGAAGAAGAAAGCAAAGGCCAAGACCAACAAACGGCCCGCCCGCGCCACCGCGAAGAAGGCTGGGAAGAAGAAGGCTGGGAAGAAAGCCGGGAAGAAGGCTGGGAAGAAGAAGGCCAAGAAGCCTGCGGCCAAGAAGAAGGCCACCGCTAAGAAATCGAGCCGCGCGAGCAAGCACGCCGCCAAGAAGAAGGCCGCAGCGAAGAAGAAGGCTACCGCTAAGAAATCGAGTCGCGCGAGCAAGCACGCCGCAGCCAAGAAGAAAGCTGCAGCCAAGAAGAAGGCCACCGCTAAGAAATCGAGCC
>LWDU01037527.1_pt1 | contig 14259 bp, 15 predicted proteins | sample 727161 | NCBI WGS metagenome assembly LWDU01 (sample SAMN04566230, study PRJNA314399) | hydrothermal vent metagenome | isolation source: deep sea hydrothermal plume seawater | place: Mexico: Gulf of California, Guaymas Basin | collected 2004-07-11 | reverse complement strand
CACGCCGCCGCCGGTCAGCTCTTTGACCTGCTCGACCGGGTCGCCATTTTTCGGATTGACGAAATCGGTCGCGCCAAACTTCTTGGCCATCTTCAGCTTGTCGTCGGAGAGATCAATCGCGATGATCCGGCTCGCCCCGGCAATCGCGGCACCGTTGATTGCCGACAGGCCTACCCCGCCGCAGCCGACAACAGCGACCGTTGAACCCGGCTCGACCTGCGCGGCATGAAACACCGATCCGACACCGGTAATCACACCGCACCCGATCAGCGCGGCCCGGTCCATCGGCATCTCAGGGTCAATGGCGCAGAGCGTATTCTCATGCACCAGGATCTGCTCAGCAAAGGAGGAGAGATTCAGAGCTTTTCCTTGCCCGCATAAAGCCGCGGCGCATCATCCTCAGCGCGCTGGAAGAGCGGCCTGTTCACCGTATGGCAGACCGACATATGGCCGGTCAGGCAGAACTCGCACGTGCCGCAGAAGGGCGAGAGAATGGAGACCACATGGTCGCCGGGCTTCACGGCCGACACCATGCTGCCCACCTGCTCGACCACGCCCGCGCTCTCATGGCCAAGGATTGTCGGCAGTTCGTGTGGGAAGGCCCCATCCCAGAAGTGCACGTCGGAATGGCAGACGCCGACCGCCTTGAGGCGCACCAGCACCTCACGCGGCCCCGGCTTGGAAATCGAGCAGTACGGCAGCTTTCATGGGGTTTCCTCCTGTTTGCGGGCTGCTTTGGCGCAGCCTCTTCAAGCTGGAAAAACGCTACCATGAGGTCAGCGACCTGTCATTGCAGACGCGGCGTCACCCTTGAGGCGACGCCGCTCCGACTTACTGGCGGATCTCGTAGACGAGGCAGGCTTCGGCGCTGACGCCCATCCGGTCCGGCGTGTTCGGCAGCTCCAGCGCGTCGAGATCATCATCGGTGATCTGCGAGGTGCCAGGGCCTGGCGGCGGCGGTGGAGGCGGTGGAGGCGGCGGCGGAGGTGGCGGCGGCGGCGCGCTATAAAGCGAATAGCCCTCAGAGCCACGCCATTCGCCAAGGCACGGACCAGAGCCCTCCTGCACCACGAGAAGCCGGCCGAGGCTGACCCCAACAGCTTCTGCCATCAGCTGCGCGCGCTCTCGCGCGTCGACGATGGCGGCGCGGTAAGCGGCCTGGAGCACATCTGTGTCGCGCTCGAGGCTGTTGCTGAAATAGCTGGACGTCTCAGGCCCCATGGCGAGTGCTGCGGCGCGCGTGCGGCTTGCCTTCGAAAGGTCGCGCACACCGACCGAATAGGTCACCGTGGCTTCGTAGGCACGAATATTGTCGGCCGAGTAATCGGTGCGCAGATTCCCCTCATCATCTTCGACCTGATTGTAGATCGCTGAGACGCTGACGCGGCTTTCAATGGTGAGGTCCTCACCGGCGACACGCTCCATCGCATCATAGGCGCTCTTGGCACGGGCCGTGGCAAGCCGGGTCGCCTCAGATGCGGTAGCGGCGGTGTTCTTGAAGCCAACGGAGAAGTTGGACCGGTTCGGATTGACCTGAAGCTCTGCGCGGCCGATCGCTTCGATAACAGGCTTGTCGATCCAGTATGGCTTGCTGAAAGTCGCCGCCTCCTGAGCAAAGGCTGGTGCGGCCAGCGCAAAGATTGCGAGTGCCGGAATAGTCTGACGCATTGGATTCCCCCCTTCTGATCTGCAATGAAATTTGCACAAAGGAAGATGGCTCGCCAGTGGAAACTTTACGGCGTTTTCAGGGTATTGCGCTCAAGCGAAAGGCGCATCGATCGATTTCGAGAGCGGGCTGAACAGCTTCGGTCCGTCTTGCGTCATGTAGAGACAATCTTCCAGACGCACCCCGAACTCACCAAAAATGTAGATGCCAGGCTCATTGGAGAAACACATGCCGGGGGCAAGCGGCGTGTCTTCGCCTTCAACGAAATTCACTGGCTCATGCCCATCAAGGCCGATGCCGTGCCCAAGCCTGTGAGAAAGCCCCGGTGTCCTGTAGCCCGGCCCGTACCCTTTCTGCTCATAGAAAGCGCGCACCGTCTCATCGACAAGGCCCGCCCGCACGCCGAGCTGCGCGGTTTCGAGCGCCAGTTCCTGTCCTTCCTTCACCGTATTCCAGACCTCGCGCTGCTTGGCTGTCGGCTCACCGAACACCCAGGTGCGCGAAATATCGGACTCGTAGTCATGCACCCCGCAGCCGCAATCCATCAGGATGACAGAGCCCTCGCGAACCGTCTGCGGACTGCGCGTGCCATGCGGATAGGCGCTCGCCTCATTCAGCAACACCATGGAAAACTCCACCGAACCGCCGAGCTGGCGGGTGGCGTCGCTCATCATCGCCGATATGTCGCCCTGGCTCATGCCAAGCTCAATGCGAGGATGGATATGTCTGTAGGCCGCCAGCGTGATGTCATTCGCCGTCTGCATCAGCGCGATCTCGGCAGGCGATTTGTACATGCGTACGCCGCGCGTCACGCTCATGCCGGAGACGAGACTGAAAGCAGGCGCGGCTTCGCCGATACCGTTGGAAACAAAGTGCCGGACGGTTTCCTCGATGGCGACCTTGCCATCCTCATAGCCCCAGTCGCTGAGCGTCGCCGCAACCAGCGCGAACGGGTTTTCATTCTCGTGCCAGGTCCGTACCTCAACGTCGGCCTTCACGGTCTCGCGGACGGACGGCTCCTCGAAGTAAGGCGTGATAACGACCGGCATGCCCTCCTGCGAAGACCGGTAAAATAGACAAGCGCCGATCCCGCTTCGATCACCAGCGCCTCGATGCCCTGGTCCTGCATCAGCGCCTGCGCCTTCTCGATCCGCCGTTGGTGCTCTTGCGGGCTGATTGGCTGGGCGCTGGCAGCGAGGTCTGGCAGCGCTTCGCCCTCAGCAGGTGCCTCTGCGAAAGCTGGAAACCCGGATGCGAGCGCCAGTCCGGAGAGGCCGGCCCCTTGCAGCAATCCCCGTCTTGAAAGCATTCCGCACCTCCTCCCTTTCACTTGCCGCGACGCTAGCGGCATCGCATGCTGATGACCACAGTGAAATCCGGGAGCAAGGTCAGTGATTGAAGCCAGTTGCCATTGCGGCGCCATCCGCCTTCAGATCAATGCGCCGCTGACCGAAGTCACCGATTGCAACTGCTCGATCTGCCGGCGTTACGGTGTGCTCTGGGCTTACTATTCACCGCGGCAAGTGCGTTTCACCGCACCCGGCGCGACCGACACCTATATGTGGGACGACCGCTCCATCGCCTTTCACCGATGCGCGACTTGCGGGTGCGTGACGCACTGGCAGGCCGCCGATACGGGCCGCGACAAGATGGGCGTCAATGCGCGGCTGATGGCAACCGATGTGCTGAGCGGCGCGAAAGTGCGCCACCTCGACGGCGCACTGACCGAGCAGTATGTCGACTAGCCGTGTGGCCTATTTGTCCAGACACCACCGCATGATCGCCTTCTGCGCGTGCAGGCGGTTCTCTGCCTCATCGAAGACGAGCGAGTTCGGCCCGTCGATGACTTCGCTATCGACCTCTTCGCCGCGATGGGCAGGCAGGCAGTGCAGGAACTTCGCGCCCGGCTGGGCAAGGTCCATCAGCTCTTCGGTGACCGCGAATGGCTCAAGCTCTTCGAGGCGCTCATCGGCATCCGTGTCGCCCATCGACACAAACGTGTCGGCGATCACGACATCGGCGCCAGCCACGGCATCCTCGGCATTGCTATAAAGCTCCACCCGGCCCTGCAGCTCACGCGCGAGCTCGATGTCGTCATCATCGGGCACATAACGGTCAGGCGTGCCGACAGCGAGCGTAAAGCCGAACTTCGGCGCGGCATGGATGAAAGATGAGCAGACATTATTGCCATCGCCCACCCAGGCGAGCCGCGCGCCCTTGAGGTCCAGCCCGTTCTCTTCGAGCGTCATCAGGTCCGCCATGATCTGGCAGGGATGCGAGCGGTCTGTCAGCCCATTGATAACCGGCACGCTGGCGGCATCAGCAAAGTCTTCAACATCACCATGATCATTGGCGCGGATCATCACCATATCGACATAGCGCGACAGGACGCGGGCCGTATCGCCAATGCTCTCGCCGCGGCCAAGCTGCATGTCGGCGGAGTTGAGCACGATCGACGTGCCGCCAAGCTGGCGAATACCGACATCGAAACTGGTGCGCGTGCGGGTCGAAGACTTCTCGAAGATCATCGCCAGGATATGGCCATCCAACGGCGCACCCTCATCGACGCGGCCTTTCGGCCAGCCTTTGCGGGCGCTCTTCATCGCGTGCGCAAGATCGAGCATCTCGCGAAGCTCGCTGGCTTCCAATTGCCAGATATCGAGGAAATGCCTGATCGCCATGACCTGCCTGCCTTCCGCTTGTGGCCCATGCGCCTGAAATCGAAGCGGGCGCTGTAGAGCAAAACGGCACGGGATGCAAAATTTAGCATTTTACCGCCGATGGGCTGGAACGAATCTCCACACCAGACGATTTCATACTTTTGGTACCGTACACCCCTCGCTTGTGGCGCTGGAATCTGTCGAATAAGTGCCGAAAGATACTGGTGACGAATTGAAGAGGGGCCAGCAGTTTGATGTCGAGTTTGAGGCTACGCCTTCGCGAAGAGACCCGTGATGCGCACACGTCCGTCGACACCCTGTTTGGCCAGCACGATATCGCCACCCGCGAAGGCCTTTCTATAACACTGCAGGCGCACGCCATTGCCCTGCGCCGCGCGCTCGCCGCTCTGCCTGGGCGCCAGACCTTTACGCATGCGCGTACGCTTCTGATCATGCTCGCCGCCATTGAATCCGACCTCGCCGCACTGGGCGTCCCGGCGCCGGACGCCGACCAGGTCGAAATGAAGGACAGTGACATTCACCCTCTCGGCTTGATCTATGTGATTGCAGGATCGCGCCTTGGTGCGCGCATACTCCTCTCCGATGTCGAAGCGTCCAGTGACCCCGACGTCGCCTCCGCCACCCGCTATTTTGCCTGCCCAGAGAGTGATGAGATGTGGAAAAACGTCAGCTCGGCACTCAAGGCATGGACAGGCAGCACACATGAAGAAAAAGAGATAATCGCCTCAGCTCAAATAGCATTTTTGTGGTTTGAGGCGGCGCACCGTTCAGTTCAGAAGGCCCGTATTCCCGCATGACTTCCAATACCGTGTCGCCGGACACGAAGATTGACCTCACCAATTGTGACCGTGAGCCCATTCACATTCTCGGTCATGTGCAGCAGTTCGGCTGCCTCATCGCCGTGAATTCCGACTGGCTTGTCCAGCACGTTTCGCTGAACGTTGCCGACTTCCTCTCAAAGGATCCAGAAGCGCTCATTGGCGAGCCGCTCCGGGATATCATTACGGCTGACGCGCTGCAGGAGATCCGCAGCCGCGTGCAGCGCCTCGACGGCGATGATGCGGTGGAACGCCTTTTCGGCGTGAAACTGCTGACTGGCTTGGATGAGAAGTTCAACACCGCCGTCCATATGTCCGGCCAGTCGGTCATCATCGAGATTGAGCCCCAGCGCGCCGAGATGACCTCGGACTACACCTCCTATGTGCGCCCGATGATTGACCGGGTGCGCAAGGCCAGGACCGTGCCCGAGCTTTGCAAGATCGCTGCGCGTCAGATGAAGGCGCTGACCGGCTTTGACCGCGTCATGGTCTATCGCTTCGGCGCCGACCAGTCGGGCGAAGTGATCGCAGAGGCCGTCAGCCCGAACGTGGATTCCTTCTTCGGCCTTCATTACCCGGCCAGCGACATTCCCCAGCAGGCGCGCGAGCTCTATCGCCGCAACCTGCTGCGTATCATCTCGAATGTGCGTGAGACCGTCTCACCAATCATTCCGGAACGCGGACCAGAGGGTGCCCCGCTCGACCTTTCCATGAGTGGTCTGCGGGCTGTCTCGCCCATCCACATCGAATATCTGAAGAACATGGGCGTCGATGCGTCCCTGTCGGTCTCAATCCTGCACCGCGAAGACCTATGGGGTCTCTTCGCCTGCCACCATTACGAGCCGCGTGTGCTCTCCTATGAGGTCCGCTCAGCGGCAGAACTTTTTGCCCAGCTTTTCAGCTTTGTGCTCGGCCAGCTCCTTGCCGACGAGGCCAGCGAACATACGCGCCGCGTCCAGGTGCTGCATGACAAGCTGATGGCCCAGCTTGCTGGCGGCCAGTCAGTGCGCGACCATTTCCCGGCCATCGCAGAAGCCCTCAGTTCGGTCATCCCGAATGACGGTGTCGCCGCCTTTGTCGATGGCGATTTCGTCACGCTTGGGTCAACACCGTCCCGCGAAGAGTTCATGGGCATCATCAGGTTCCTGAACACAACGGCGGGTGGGCGCGCCTATGCAACCGACGAGCTGGGCGCCGTGCATCCGCCTGCGCAAGACTATGTCAATCGCGCTGCAGGCCTCCTCGCCGTCCCGGTCTCGCGCCGCCCGCGCGACTATGTCGTGCTTTTCCGCCAGGAATTTACCCGCAAGGTAAACTGGGCCGGTAATCCGGAAAAAGCCGTGACGCTCGGCCCCAATGGCGCGCGCTTGACCCCGCGCAAGAGCTTCGAGACCTGGCAGCAGACTGTCACTGGACAGTCGATGCCCTGGCTCAAATCGGAAATCGCCGCCGCTGAACAGCTTCGCGTCACCCTGCTCGAAGTCGTCCTGCGCATGTCGGACGAGGCTAATCAGGACCGCATGCGCGCCAATGAGCGCCAAGAGCTGCTCATCGCGGAGCTCAATCACCGTGTCCGCAACATCCTGAACCTGATCCGCGGCCTTGTCGGCCAGAGCTCACGTGAAGCAGGCTCTGTCGAGGAATTGAGCACCATTATCGGAAACCGCGTGCACGCGCTTGCCCGCGCCCATGACCAGCTAACTGAGGACAATTGGGGGCCGGCTTCACTCCAGGGGCTGATCCGCACCGAAACCGAAGCCTACCTCGGAAACAAGGCGTCTCGAGTTCATGTCGAAGGTCCTGATGTCTTTCTGATGCCGAATGCCTTCAGTACGCTCTCGCTCGTCCTTCACGAACTGACGACCAATTCGGCAAAGTATGGCGCATTGGCGGATTCTGACGGCGAGATCATCATCACGATCAGGCCTGAGGCGGATGATAATCTCGAACTCGAATGGCGCGAGCGCGGTGGCCCGGCTGTTCAGGCGCCTAAACGTCAGGGGTTCGGCACAACCATCATTACCCGGTCCATCCCTCACGAACTCGGCGGCACCGCTGATATCCGCTACGCCTTTACGGGCCTTGAAGCAGATTTCTTCATTCCGGCGAAGCACGTCTCGAAATTCGTCAACACGGCCTATGCGCCGACGAGCACCACACCCCTGTCAATGGCGGGCGAAAGCGCCCAATCCGGTCTTCAAGGTCCGGTCCTTCTGGTTGAGGACAATATGATCATTGCGCTCGATGCCGAAGACATTCTTCGCGATGCTGGTGCTGAAAGCGTGTCTGTCTGCTCATCGGTACGCGAAGCTCGACAGGCGATGGCATCGACAGAGTTCAGGATCGCCCTTCTCGACGTCAATCTTGGCAATGAGACGAGCGAGCCGGTGGCGCACGACCTTCAGGACAATGGCACCCCGTTTATCTTCGCGACCGGCTATGGCGACTCCAGCGTCCTGTCCTCGAAGTTCCCGTCAGTGCCTGTGCTCAAGAAGCCTTACAACAAGGCGGACCTGCTGAGCGCGCTGAACTCTGCCCAAGGACTGATCGGACCGGCTCTTGCCTTGCCTTTGGAGGCGTCAGACGTACAGTTTGAGCGATGACAACTGCACTCGTTCCAACAGAAACGCCGAGCGTCCCTGACAAGCCGGCCGATGGTCCAATGCTCATCGGTTGCATCCTTGATGGCCGGGGCGGCGCCACAGAGATCGACTGGCAAAGCGCCAAGAACTGGGCCCCGTCCAGGTCCGGCGAAGTTCTGTGGCTTCATCTCGATCGGATGTATGAGGATCTGGACGACTGGCTGATCGAGTCGCTTAATCTCTGCGAGGCGACGGCTGAACTTCTCCTCTCAAATGAAACCCGCCCGCGGGCCTTCCGCGAACGAGACAGCCTCATCGCGGTCCTTCGCGGTATCAATTTCAATCCGGGCGCAGAGCCTGAAGACATGATCGCGATGCAGATCTGGAGTGACGGACAGCGGCTGATCACCCTGCGCCGGCGACGCCTGCAGACGCCGCGAGACGTTCATCAGGAGCTTCTGGCTGGACGCGGCCCATGCACGGCTGGAGACCTCTTCTCCGCTCTGGCAGAGCATCTCGTCGTCAAGATGAACTACTCCATCGTCGATATGAACAACCGCATCGACGAGATGGAGGAAGACGAAGATACCGACATCGAAGAGCTTCTCTCCGAAATTGCCGACATCCGGCGCAACTGCCTCGCGCTGAAGCGCTTTATGTCGCCGCAGCATGAAGCGATGCTGGCCATCCAGAAATCGCCGCCGCCCTGGCTGTCCGAAGACAATCTCACCGACATCAGGGAGACCGGCGAGCGGCTTAAACGTTATCTCGAAGACCTTGATGTTTCGAAGGAAAGCGCCATCGTCCTGCAGGATGATCTCAATAATCGCGCGCAGGCCAAGATGAACCAGACGATGTACATGCTGTCCATCGTTGCGGCGATCTTCCTGCCGCTCGGCTTTCTGACCGGTCTTCTCGGGATCAATGTCGGCGGCATGCCCGGCGTCGATTCTTCCAATGCCTTCTGGATCACCTGCAGCGCGCTTGTGATCCTGATGGGCTTTCAGTTCTTCATTTTCAGGAAACTCAAATGGCTCTGATGACGATTGCCTCATTCCTCGCCCGGCAAGCCACACCAAGCGAGCAGATCGCCGAGGAGTTGCCTGCCGGTGAGGAGAATGCCCAGGACGGATCTGGCAGCGACACCGCCGACAGCGGCGAAAGCAGCAATAGCGATTTCGTCCAATCGAACATTGAGTGGGAAGACATCCGCGAAAGCGCGATTTCGACGTTTCAGAGCTTCCAGGAGAACTTCATCTCATGGGGGTCGCTCTGGCAGCTTCTGGCCGTGCTGGCTGCGCTTGGGCTCGGTTTCGTCGCGTCCCGCTATCCAACCAGACGCCTTCGGGCCTGGGCTGACGCGCGTGAGACGCGTGATGTCCTGACAAGGCTTGCCCATTCGGTCGCCAAGATCATCTGGCCCGCTTTCACCGTCATAGGCCTCTGGATCGCCACCGCCGTCTTTGAGGCGGTCGGTTTCCCGAACGAAGGCCTGCGCGTTGCTGCAAGCCTCATGAATGCATGGATCGTGGTGCGCTTCGTCACGGCGAACATGCAGCCAGGCTTCTGGCAAACGGCTATCGCTGTCGTGGCGTGGACCGTCGCAGCCCTCTACATCCTGCACCTTCTTGACCCTGTCACGGATGCGCTGAACGCTGCTGCCTTCACGGTCGCTGGCGTCAAGGTGACCTTGCTGCGCGTCATCACGAGCATCTTCATTGCGATCGTCGCGCTCTGGCTTGGACGCATAGCCGGGGACGCGGCGCAGTCCCAACTGAAATCCAACAAGTCGCTCAACCCATCCATCGCTGGCATTCTGGGTCAGGTGCTCAAGGTTGGCTTCATGGCGGCCGCGATCATCGTCGCCATGTCAACACTGGGCATCAATCTGACAGCGCTGACCGTGTTTGGTGGCGCCCTCGGTGTCGGTATCGGTTTTGGCCTTCAGTCGATCTTCTCGAACTTCATTTCCGGCATCATCATTCTCTTCGAACGGTCTGTTAAAGTTGGAGATTTCATTGAGCTTCAATCCGGCGTGACGGGTCTCGTCAAGGAGATCAATATCCGCTCGACGCTGGTCACAACGAACGACAATGTCGATATCCTCGTCCCCAATGAAGAGTTCATCAAGGCGCAGGTCATCAACTGGACGCTGCGCGACGCGCGTCGGCGTATGCGGATCGGCTTCGGTGTCGCCTATGGCACCGACAAGGAGCTGGTGAAGAAGGCCGCCCTCGAGGCTGCCGAAGAGGTGCCGTGGACGTTCAGCGGCATCCCGGGCCGTGAGCCGCAGGTCTGGCTCGTTGGCTTTGGCGACTCCAGCCTCGACTTTGAACTCGTCGTCTGGCTGACCGAGGAAGCGGTGAAAAAGCCATCCCGCGTGAAGGCCGACTACTATTGGGAGCTGCACACGGCGCTCTATAAGTACGAGATCGAGATCCCCTTCCCGCAGCGCGATATCAATTTCCGCAATGTCGGAGAGATCGCACTCCTCAAGGATGGGGCACGTGTCAGCGACGCCAAGCCGAAACCCGAACCGCTGCCGCCGTCATCACCAGCACCGCTGCGTAACGAGCCAGAGGGCGGCGCCTCAAGCCTTGCAGGCGACGGCGACGATGGCGACGGGGATGCAGGCGACTAGTGGCTGAGCCAGTCTCTGGCGGCCTCAAGCGCAAGGTCTGGCCCATCGCCATTGTCTGCAATCACCGCATGGGGCGGGTGCCAGACGTGCCGCTCCATGCCCTTGATATGATAGAGGTTGTAGCTCGGCAGACGCACTGACCAGCCACTCGCTGGCAGCTCGAAACTCTTAACCCCACCTGCCAGCGCGGCCATTGGAGAGCCGAAAACACGCGCCCGGCGAAGGCCATCAAAGCCTATTGCCAGCCCCTCGCCCATACTACCTGTCCAGCGCCCGGCGAGCACCGCCACCCGGCCTTTGACCCGCCATGGGCCTCTCGAGGCAACATGCCGGACGGCTTCGCCTTCCCAGCGCGGACCAGCCTTCTGATAGGGTTTCACGCCGCGAATGAAGCGGCCAAGCATAGGTTCTGCGACGCCGGTATTGCCGCCGCTCGGCGTATTTCGGAGGTCGATGATCCAGCCAGAGGCCCCGTTCAGAGCTCCAAGCGCGGAATCCTCAATCCGGATATAGCCGATATTGCCCTTGAGCCGTTTGTATCTGACCGGCTCTTTTGGCTGATCAGGCATAGGCTCATCAAGGATCAGGTTGAGCTCCGTCCCGTCCCTTTCAACGGTGACACCGCGCATCTGGCCGCGATATCCCGCCGCCTGGGCATTCAGCGCCCAGTTGAGGCGCGCTTCGCTGACGGCGTTTCTGCCATGCCGGATCCGGTCACTGGCAGCGCTGAGAACCGGAATGCCATTCATCGCGACCACCTGATCGCCGACCTGCAGGCCGGCATCTGCAGCACCAGAGCCAGGCCGGACAGCCGTCACAACGGCATTTCCGCCTTTGAAATCAATCCAGTAATCGCTGCCTGACGGCACCAGCCGCGGCGATGTCGACGAATTGATGTTCAGCGAAACATGATTGTCCCAAAGCTGGTCGAGCATGTGTTCGAGCAGCTCGAGGTGCCCTGCAGGCGTCACCGCAGCCTCTGTCACCGCCGCCTCCTGCGCCGCTTCGCAAGTCGTATTCCAGACATCTTCGCGCGGCGCGAAGTAGACATAGTGCTCGCGAACAAGCGCGCAGAGCGCCTCGACATCCTTCAGCGCGTCGCTGTTTTCCTCCGTCGGAAAGTCTTTTGCAGGCACAGAGGAAGTTTGGGCGTATCCATGGTGCACTGACGGTGCAGCCACGGTGCATAGGCAGGCCATCAGAGCGGCCCGAAAGAAACCTGCGAAATTCCTCACCGGTCAATTCTGGCGCAAACCGATGGCGCGCGTCTATCGGCTCAGCTGCGTTTAAACCGGATGGACTTGCCGAGGACGAAACCGATCACAACGCAGATGAAGATCAGAAGGACCCGGCGCGTCTCAAAACCAAAGCCAAGAAAGTTCACGCTGATCAGTTCCATGTTCTGAAGCGCGAAGATCATGATCAGTGCAACGAGAATGATGGCGAGCCAGTTTTTCGGGTTTTTCATCATAGGTCTTCCCTCCGGATTTCAGCTTTACCCAATACTGGCCGGGGAGTGCCCTGCGTCAAGGCGACGCCGGAACGAGCCATTCTGGCCGGAGTTGTTAGGCTGATGATTGGTTCGGAACTTGTCTACAAGATCAGGAACGCCCCGCTTTACCAGCGCTGGGGTCATCCTGTCGTGAATACCGTGACGCGCACCTTTCGCCGTATAGGCGAGGACGATGTGGCGCTGGTGTCGGGCGGCGTTGCCTTTTACGCCTTTCTGTCCGTCTTCCCGGCCGTCGCCTGCGCGCTGATGGTCTGGGGGCTTTTCACAAGCTCTGCCGACCTTCGTGAGTATTTCGAGATCATGCAGACATTCCTGCCTGATGAGGCCTACCGGCTGATCACCGCGCAGATGATCCGCATCGCAGATTCGCAATCCTCTGGCCTCTCATGGGGCGCGCTTGTCTCGCTTGTCGTCGCCCTCTGGTCGGCGTCGCGGGGCGCCAACGCCCTTCTGCTGGCGATTGCCGTGACCTATGACCGGCCCGCCAAGCGCGGCTTTGTCCAACAGAACCTCCTGGCGCTGGGGTTTACGGCTGGCGCGATCGTGTTTGCCATCATCTCGCTTGCTGCGATTGGCGCCGTGCCGCCAATCATCGAAGCGCTACAGCTCGGCGCGTTCCTTGATGCCCTGCTGCGCATCATTCGCTGGCTGGGCCTGATCAGCCTCTTCCTGCTTGGCATCTATGCCTTCATGAGGACCGCCCGCCCACACAGCGTTCGGGCCCATGAAAGCCGCGCGCGCCCGATCCTGCCCGGCGCAATTGTTGCGGGCGTCATCTGGCTGATGGCCTCGGTTGCGTTCTCTTTCTATCTCAGCGCCTTCGCAGACTATAATGAGACGTTCGGCTCGCTGGGCGCGGTCGCCGCGCTTCTCATGTGGTTGTGGCTCTCCTCCTTCGCGATCTGCGCAGGCGCCGAAGTCAATGGTGTCATCAGCCGACGAGAGCGTGGCCTGACCACCAAGACAGCGAAGCAGAAGGCAGAGAATACAGAAAAGCCAAGGCGATTCAGGCGCCAGAAGAAGGGCGACTGAACCCTGCGTCATGGCTTGCCGACCCGGCAGGCGTAGATAGTCTCGCGCGTCAGAGAAAACAGAAAACGCCCGAGGAGACGCGCCATGAAACTCTATAATTCAGTCGGACCGAACCCGCATGTCGTTCGCATGTTCATGGCCGAGCGGGGCATCGAAATCCCGACAGAAGACATCGACATCATGGTCGGCGCGAACCGCCAGCCTGACTATCTGGAAAAGAACCCGCATGGCCAGTCGCCAGCGCTCTTTCTCGATGACGGCTCGCTGATCACCGAAATCACCGCGATTTGCGAATATCTCGATGAGACCAATCCTGGCGACAGCCTGATCGGCTCAACCCCGGAAGAACGCGCCCAGACTCGCCGCTGGACCCGCTGGGTCGACCTCAAGATCGTTGAGCCCATGACGACGGCTTTTCGCGGCGCTGAAGGCCTGCCGATGTTCAAGGACCGCATGCGCTGCCTGCCAGAGGCGTCAGACGGTCTCAAAGCCTTCACGCAGGACAATATCGCCTTTCTCGACAAGCAGATGGCTGGCCGCGACTATGTCGCTGGCGACAAGTTCACCCTCGCCGACGTCCTGCTGTTCTGCTTCCTCGCCTTTGGTGAGCAAGTCGGCCAGCCGCTGAACCGCGACTTCAAGAATGTCGCTGCCTGGTTCGACAAAGTGTCGAAGCGCGAGAGCGTAAAGGCTTAAGCCCTACCCTTCCGCCTCGACCATCGATTCTTCGTCGCAGAGGGCGATGATGCGGTTCAGCTTTTCGGTGAATTGCATCAGCGCCTCTGCGCCGAATTCCTGTTCGATGCGGCGGTTGATGGCGATCGGGTGGTTTACGGCCCGGTCGATGGCGGTCTGGCCCTGTTCAGTCAGCTTGAGCACAAAGGCGCGGCTGTCGCTCTCGCTGCGCGTCTTCTCCAGCATTCCCATGCCGATAAGTCGGCGCACCATGGCCGTGATGGCCGAGTCGTTCAGCCGCAAATCCCGTGCGAGGCTTGTCTGGTTCAGCGCCTTTGCTGCGCCGACCCGCGTCAGCACGCCAAGCTGCGGTGCTGTCAGGCCGGCCGTCTCGACCAGTTGGCGATCTGCAACCTTGCGATAGAGCTGGGCGGCGATCTGCAGGCGCGAGTAGATTCGCGGGTTTCGTGTGTCGTGCGTCATTCCTGCCCCTTGCGAGTCCGTGCCCCAGACGATATACTTCACTAGTGAAACAATCAACTGTTCGGCGAGCTCTCCAGGTCGTCCGGGCAGCAATCGGCTTAACACTCGATCTTTGGGAGGATCAGGAAATGGATACCGCAACAATCGGCACAATGGGCGTTCGCGATG
>LWDU01043973.1_pt1 | contig 14260 bp, 14 predicted proteins | sample 727161 | NCBI WGS metagenome assembly LWDU01 (sample SAMN04566230, study PRJNA314399) | hydrothermal vent metagenome | isolation source: deep sea hydrothermal plume seawater | place: Mexico: Gulf of California, Guaymas Basin | collected 2004-07-11 | reverse complement strand
GTTGCGTTCTGGTGTTTCGCCGCTTTTGTCCCATTGATCCTGGTCGGTCTCTTCACCGCCTGGCGCGTCAGCCGAGAGTGAAGGAGTTCCGGTTTCGCTGTTGATTCTGCCTTTTCTTTCCTACATTTAAATAATTTATCCAAAACCCCACAGAATCCCAAATTATAAAAATTGTTTGTAAACTTACTTATCAGCCACAAGGTTTTGGATCTGAACACCCAATTGTTCAATACCAAGCTGCATCGTTTGACCTGCGCGAAGGTATATTGGTTCAGGTTTTTGTCCCATGCCAATTACGGGTGGGGCATCAAATGGATTTTCCATTATAGAATAAAATGGTGTCCTGAATTTCCGGTAGTGCTGCTATTAATCGTTTCGTATTATTCTCAAATTAATATTATTGAATGATTTTAGAAATGGATACAAAATTGTTATCAATTTATCTAACCTTCTTTCTTTGGAAAAGTTAGTCTAATAAATAAGACCACTAAGACCATCCTAGTTAGTTAAGAATGTGGTTGAAAAAAACAAACTCACATTATGCGGAAATTAATTGATCCTGGGCATCAAAAAAAAGTGTTTTTTCAGGATCAATTCCTACTTTTAAAACATCACCATAAGAATATGTTTTTCTGGGGTCAGCATAAGCAAATACTTCATGTTCGTTAAAGTTGAGTAATAAAATGGTATCTGCACCTAAATTTTCAATTCCGCTAACCGTCCCTTCCATTTTGGAAGAGCCAAGTATAACATCCTCTGGACGAATGCCAAGGGTTTTTGTTTCAGCAGGTATTTCAGGGAAATCAAATAGATCTTTTGGAAGCAAATTGATTTGTGGAGACCCCAAACGGCAGGCGACATAAGTATCTGCCGGGCTGGAATATATTTCAGAAGGAGTTCCTATTTGAATGAGCTCTCCTTCCCGTAAAACACCGATACGGTCTGCCATCGTCATTGCTTCAATTTGATCGTGTGTGACATATAGAATGGTTGCACCCAATTCTTTTTGAATGCGTTTTAACTCCACCCGCAAATTCCCTCTCAGTTTTGCATCCAAAGAAGATAAAGGCTCATCCATTAAATAAATATTAGGAGTCCGGACTAATGCTCTGCCAATGGCTACTCTTTGCATTTCACCTCCGGATAATTCAGTTGCAGAATTATTTAATTTATTCTCAATTTTAAGCAAAGTCGCAACTTCAAGTACTCTTTGTTTAATCTTTTCCGGACTTTCTTTTCTTAATGGAGAGCGTAAAGGAAAGGCTAAATTATCAAAAACGCTATAATTTGGATAAAGAGAATACTGTTGAAATACAAAAGCTGTATCGCGATATGCTGGCTGCACCTTTGTTACGTCTATTCCGTCAATCAGTATTTTTCCGGAATCCGGTCTCTCAAGTCCGGAAATTAGTCTTAATGTTGTTGTTTTGCCTGCACCAGTAGGGCCGAGTAAAATAAAAAATTCAGAATTTTTTACTTCAAAATTAATATTTGATAGTGCAGCTGTTGTTCCAAAATTTATAGAAACATTCTCAATTTTTACCTTTGCCATATCAAATTGTCATGTAAGCGCTTTGCAGGGCTTTATCAGAAGACCCGTCAAAAATTATTCCAGAATGTGAATCAAAAGATATTTTAACATTTTCGAGAGGAGAAACTTTGATGTCTTTTGAAACACGAACTTTGAATTGCCCGACTTCAGTATTGATCGTTAGGACATTTCTGGTGCCAAGATATTCAGAACCATAAACTTCTCCGGAAATACCTTGATTTTCAGAGAGTGTCATTTTCTCAGGCCTGATACCAATAAAGTTTTTATCGGCAATTGTTCCTTCATGTTGTTCTGGGATATTGAACTCATTACCGTCGATAACAATAGAAGTAGCACCCTTCTCGATTGCCGAATCAATTGGAATAAAATTCATCGAAGGTGAACCGATAAAAGAACCGACAAATTTTGATCTTGGCTTGGAATAAATTTCATTTGGTGTTCCATTCTGTAAAATTTTTCCTTGATTCATAACAGCAATTTTGTCGCCCATTGTCATTGCTTCAATCTGGTCATGAGTCACATAAACTGTAGTGGCTTGAATGCGATTATGTAATTTTTTTAATTCCAGACACATTTTCTCTCTGAATTCAGTGTCTAGTGTACCCAAAGGCTCATCCATTAAAAATGCGGCAGGTCTTCTGACAATTGCTCGACCAAGTGCTACCCGTTGTCGGTCTCCTCCGGCAAGATTTGAAACATTTAATTTTAGTAAATGTTCGATTCTGAGCAATTGAGACACTTCTCTGACTCTTTCTTTGATTTCAGAGGACTTCATCTTTTGCATTCTCAGCGGGAATGAAATATTTTTTTCTACATTTAAGTGTGGATACAATGCAAATAGTTGAAATACGAAAGCAATATCTCTTTGAGAAGCCCGGAGAGAAGTGACATTTTTATTATCCAACATTATGTTGCCGGAAGTTGGAATGTCTAAGCCGGCAATCATTCTTAGTGTGGTTGTTTTTCCACATCCGGAAGGCCCCAGCATCACAAAAAATTCACCGGTTTCTACTTTTAAATTCGAGTTTTCTACAGCAGTAAAATCCCCAAAGTTTTTTTGTATATTCTGTAAAACTATTTCAGCCATGTTAAGATTTACCGCTGGGAAAGTGGCTGACAATTAAAAAAGTGAGTGTTCCGCCTAAAATAAAATTAAAGGAATATGTATAAAGCACTATCATGTAAGGTTGTAAAAGCATAACAACCCCAATAATTATTACTGCGGATGCAATATTTTCCCAAGGTTCTTTGACAAAGATTCTTCTCAATAAACTTTTATTTTCAGGATTCATTTTCTAACTGCTCCAAAAGTAATTCCTCTTAAAAGATGCTTCCTCAACACTACAGTAAAAATCATCACAGGGACCAGAAACATGACCGTTCCTGCGGCAATTGCCGGCCAGTCTAACCCCCCTTCTCCAATGATTGTTGGAATGAATGGAGGTGCAGTCTGAGCTTCAGAGAAAGTCAATAGCACGGCAAAAGCATATTCATTCCAGGCGAAAATCATACAAAATATTGAAGTTGCTGCAATCCCTGTCATGGCCTGTGGAATTACGATTTTGAAAAATGCCTGCAACCTTGTGTAACCGTCAACCATTGCCGCTTCTTCGTATTCCTGAGGGATTTCATCCATGAAACCCTTGAGTAACCAAACTGCTAAGCTGAGGTTGACCATTGTGTATAATATGATCATACCTAGATGAGTATCGCTCAATCCTAATTCCCGATACATAAGAAAAATCGGTACAGCGACAGCAATCGGCGGAAACATCCTTGTCGATAAAATAAAAAATAGCAAATCTTCCTTGAGAGGAATTTTGAAACGCGAAAAAGCATAGGCCGCCAATGCACCAAAAAAAACAGATAAAAAAGTGGAACCAAAACCAATAATCAATGAATTAAGAAATCGCCCCAGAAATCGTGACGGCCCGGCTATTACCATTTGTCTGCTTCTTACTAGTTCTTCATACCAAGTTTCAGGAGGGGGGAGAGATTTCAGATATTCTTTTGACTGTCTGCTTCTTTGGGTAAAAAGATTGACCCAACCTTCCATAGAAGGTTCAAAAATAACTTTTGGTGGATAACTGACCGCATCATTTGCACTCTTGAACGAAGTCATCACCATCCAGGCAATAGGAACCAAAGCTATAAAGGCATAAATAATGATAAGTGTTGCCGCGGATTTTCTGCTAAAAGACGATGGATCTAACGGTGAACGATCTGTATTTAGAGCACTGCTCATTTATCCTTTATTTTATTCATAACTTTAACCCAAATATTTCCTAAACCAAAAATGGTGACAAACATAATAACCGCAAAGGCAGAACTATAACCCGTTCTCCATTTTTCAAAGGCTTCCCGTTTCAAATTTATAGAGGCAACTTCTGTTGTGGAACCTGGTCCACCACCTGTTAATTCAACGACTAAATCGAACATTTTGAAATTTTCTATACCTCTAAAAAGAAGTGCTAACAACAAAAAGGGTAAAACAGAGGGTAGTGTAATATGTAAAAATTGTTGAAATTTATTGGCACGATCTACCTCTGCGGCCTCATAAAGATAATTTGGTATTGACTTAAGACCGGCAAGACAAATTAACATGGTAAACGGAGTCCACATCCAGGTATCCACTAGGACGATACTCCAAGGGGCAAGTTGTACATCGCCAATCATTGTAAATTCGCCAAAATCATAAAAGAAATTGATTATATAATTAAATATTCCGGATTGTGGCTGATAAATATAGGTCCAGAAAACAGCAACCACTGCCGGAGAAAGCATCATTGGTAAAACAATAATTGTTGTGAGGATTTCGTTTCCTTTGAACTTTTTATTCAGTAAAAGAGCTAAACCTAAACCGATTAAAGCTTGTAAAAGTAAGGTCCAAAACATGAAATGTGCAGTTGCCTGCATCGTTTCCCAAATATCTTCTTTGTTCAGGATTTTAATGTAATTTTTTAAGCCAACAAATTTGATTTCCATTCCTGGTTTATTGGCATAAAAATTTGTAAAAGACATTCCGATGGCATAAATCAGAGGGTAAATGTTCACTGCCAACAATAAAATAATCGTCGGCGTAACAAATAACCAAGCGATTGCTCGATCTGAAAGACCTTTTGTTTGGTTAGAAAAATTTTTCACTTAAAAATTATTTTGTAAGCCGAATTAGTGTTTAGGTTAATCCGGCTTATTATTGTTATTATTTGCGGTGAATTTTAAATAGAAGGATTAAAGTTTACCGTCTGCTTCAAAAGTTTCTGTCCAATCTTCTACGAGTTTGTCCATAGCTTGTTTTGCAGTTCCTTTGTCTCCAACGACGTAGTCATGCACACGTTTTTGCATAGCCAGCATCAATTCTACAAAGGTCGGTTCCTGCCAAAAATCTTTAACTTTGCCCATTGAATCCAAAAATCCTTGAGCATAAACTTGTGAGTCAACAAATCCAGGATCATTGAGAACGTCTTTATGACAAGAATATCCACCTAAAGACCACCATTTTGCTTGAACTTCAGGTTTTGCAAACCATTTGATGTACTGAAGAGCAAGGTCTTTTTTATCGGAGTAAGAGACAACAGACATTCCCTGTCCACCGAGAGTTGCTCCTTTTGCCTTTTGATCTGGATTAGCGAAAAAACCAGATTTGCCCCCACCGACATCAGGATCTTTGTTGACTCCAGGCCAGAAGGCATACCAGTTCATTTGCATAGCTACTTGTCCTGATTTATAAGCATCCAAGTTGGCTTCCATATAAGCATCTGAATGTCCAGGAGGAGTGCAATCCTTGTAGATTTTTTTGTAAAACTCCAGTGCTTCAATAGCCCGGTCACTATTGACATATCCTTCCATGTCATAAGGCTTGTTCGGGTTTTGATACTGGAATCCCCAAGCATACAAGGCCGCAGTTACGCCCATTGTGATGCCTTCAGAACCTCTTTCGGTATTGATTGCCGCTCCGTAACGTTTTTTACCGTCAATGACTCTACCTTGAAAAAAGGAACAGACATTATATAACTGATCCCAAGTAGTGGGAACACTTAGAGGATAACCATGTTTATCCTGGAATGCTTTTTGGAGCTCCTGTTTTGCAAACCAGTCTTTCCTGTATGCCCAAGCCAATGCATCTCCCATTGCTGGTAGTGCGTAATAGTTTGGGGTACCTTTGGGCCATGTCGAGTAGGCGTACACGGTGGGAGCAAAAAAATCATCCATCGTGATGCCTTCTTTGTCAAAAAAATCATTGAGCTTAACATAATGCCCATAGACAGCTCCGCCTCCAATCCATTGACTATCTCCAATCAAGACATCGAAAGTTTTACCACCGGAATTAAGTTCATTCAGCATCCTGTCCGCAAAATTGGGCCAAGGAACGAACTCGTATCGCATTTCGATACCTGTTTCTTTAGTGAAATCTTTGGACAATTCCACCAGTGCATTTGCCGGATCCCAAGCGGCCCACCCAAGAGTGATATAACGTTCAGCTGCACTCAAGCTACTGAACGAGATTAAGGAACAAGCCGCAAGAGCGACTAATTTTGAAAACAGTTTCATTTGAACCTCTTCTGTTTCAGATTAAAAATGGGATTCCCAAACAATAAATTAACAGGATTCCTGACACCACGTCAGGCATTTTACGATTCCCAACCGCAAGGCTAAAAAAAAATAGCTCGCCAGACTATTCCACATTGAATATGCTCCCTCAACACTTCCACCGCAAAGACGCCGTGTGTACGGGAGCATCCCAATATCCACTTATTTCTTCATCTAACGTTGTTAACGTAATAGAACAGCCGTTCATTTCGAGTGAAGTCACGTAGTTACCGACCAAGGATCGGCNNCCTACCGCAGGAACAGTACAACTAGTTAGGGCAACGCCCATAGAACGGGTTTGGGAATTGACTTTGACGCCTATTGCGTGACAAATATTTAAATCTAAGCCCTTTTCTGCAGCCGCACCGACGACTTTTTCAACGATTAATGTGCCTGCAACTCCACGCCGACCAGTAGTAAAGGAACTGTCTTCCACTGCAACGTCATCATTGGTCAAAATAGTTTTATTAGGCTGTTCAAGCATTTCCGACGCAATCTCAAAGTTCATAACATCACCGGAATAATTTTTTACTATATATAGTATCCCTGCACCACCATCAACGATTTTTGCAGCACTCTGCATTTGATCTGGTGTGGGTGAAGTAAAAACTTCTCCTGGGCAAGCGGCATCTAACATACCTTTGCCAACAAACCCTGCATGTAAAGGCTCATGTCCGCTTCCTCCACCCGAAATAAGCGAAACTTTCCCTTTTGTGGCTCCGTCTTTTCGGAAAATAAATCTAGGCTCTGGATTATATGATACTATTTCATTGTGTGCTGCAGAAAATCCTAAAAGACTTTCGTTCAGTATTTGATCTGTTTCATTGAGTAATCTTTTCATAAAACCACCTTTCAGTTGGTTTAATTTAGTATTGAGCGGGCTCTTCTTACAGCTGCTTTGACGGGTGCTATTGAAGTTGCTGTTACAGATAGACAGCGTATTCCTGCGGCTAACAGTTTTGAGGTGTATTTTGTGTCACCGGCAATATTTCCGCAAACACTCACTTCTCTTCCTACTGCATTACCGTGAGATGCTACTGCAGCAATAAGTTCCCACAAAGCAGGATATTCTGCATGGTAGAGATTTACCACTTCTGGATTGTCTCTGGATGCTGATGTTAGATATTGGATTAAATCATTACTGCCTATTGAGTAGAAATCTACATCAAAATTTTCGATTTGCAAAGCTGCAATGGGAACTTCAACCATCATTCCTAACTGTGGAATTTTCGCCTCTATCCCTCTGTCCAGCAGTTTAGCAACCTCATCTTTGAGTAGTTTACGGACTGCTTGAATCTCAAAATTTTCAGTTACCATTGGAATCATGATTTTAACTTCCCCCAGACTACTTGCTCTTGCTAAAGCCCTAAGTTGTGTCCTGAATATTTGCTCATTTGCCAAGGAAAGTCGCACACCTCTAAGTCCGAGAAATGGATTAACCTCATGTTTAGGGGTTAGTTGCGGAATTGTCTTGTCACCACCTCCATCCATAGTTCTGAAAGTAACAGGCTTCCCTTTTGCCCATTGAATCAGTTTAGCATAGTACTGAAACTGTTCTTCCTCATTTGGAAGATAACCCCGAGTGAAAATAAATTCAGTTCGAGTCAATCCTATTCCATCACAGTGTTCAGGGGGCAATTCCGGACTATTTAGAAGGTCATCCATATTTAGCTGCACTTGTATTGTTACTCCATCTTCTGTAATTGCTGGTTTTTCAAGAAGTGTTTTTTCATAATCTTTTTTGTCCCTGTACTTTGCTATGATATTGTTGTACCGGACAACTGTTTCCTGATCAGGCTCAATAATAAAATCACCTTTAATACAGTCTAGAATAACGGTTGTGTTTGAACTGATTTGATTTAGATCAATATCTGCTCCTGTTAACATGGGGATCCCTCTGGATTTAGCGAGAATAGCAACATGACTGTTTGGACTATTATTGATCAGGACAATACCAGAACAATTTTCCCAGTTTGTCTCAATGAACTGGGAAGGAGTCAGCTCTTTTGTGATGATAATTTGTTCTGAAGAATTTGCTTGGTTATCAGCAATTTTCAAAATCTCTGAAAATCCAACTCCATTCAAATTGTGCAACACTCTCAGTTTTAAATCTTTCAAATCCTCAGAGCGTGCTCTGAAATAAGAATCCTCTTCTGTATCATACTCTTCAATCAAATCGTCAAGAATATTGCTCCAAGCGAGAGGTCCCGATTCATTGAGTTCCAGTCTATTAAAAATTGGTTCAAGAAATTCGGAGTCTTCGAGTAAAGATATTTGAAATTCCAAAATTTCGCCTTCAATTTTCTTTTTTGAATCAATCAATTTTTGCAGTTGTATTTTGGAAACATCAATAGCGTCAGACAAAGTTTCAGCAGAATTATTATCCTCAGCAAATGATTGTTGGTGCTCAGCTGAGACTTTTAAAGAACTGCCAATTACTACCCCCTCACATGCAACTTGTCCTGTAAATATATGCATTTAATCTGTTTAAATATTCAATTCGAAGATGTCAACCAGCACTGGTTTTTCTATTCACCAAAATTAGTATCTACCAAAACTATTAACTTTTTTACAGCTTCAGCGGCATCACATCCAGTAGCCCGTAAATTCAAGACTTTACCATGGCGAGCTTTCAGTCCCATAACTCTGACAATGCTTTTTGCATCCACCCAATCAGTTTGTTCTTCCAATTTTACCTGTACATTGGCCTCAAAACTTTTTGCCAACTGAGTAAATTTTACTGCGGGTCTGGCGTGCAGGCCTATGGGATGCGCTATGGTGACCCGATGCGACTCAATAGAGTCCGAAATTTTATCAATTCCCACCTGTTTTTTTTCTGCAACGGACGTAACCTGTTCCAGATGGCCTCCACCACACGATTCAACACCAGCCAGTATCGCACCTTCCACTAAAGGAGCCTCACAGATTTTTATTCTTTTCTGCTGGTATTCCGGAAGCATTTCAATTGCTGCCTCTGAACTCATTTCAGCACTACCAAGATCATACAACACAACAATTCCTGCCTCAGTCCATATTTCTTGTAAGCCTTTGAGAATTACCTCAACGTCTGTACCTAAACCACCATCAGCATTACCACCCGCAAAAGATATTGGAATATTATCGCCTCCTATTTGACGAACCATTTCTGCTGTTCCTGAAGCAACAGCTAACGAATGAGATACTATCATCACACCTACATTATCACTCATTTTATGTACACTCTTTGTGGCTGTTAATTATATTACAAATAGTCTTAATCAATAAACAAATGGACATTGCACCAGGATCAAGGTGGCCAATACTGCGTTCACCCAAAAAAGAGGCTCTTCCTTTTGTGGCCTGCATGAGTCGGGTTGCTTCCAGTCCTTTTTCTGCTTGTATAATGATATTTTTGATAAGTTGTTCCTTGTCAATAATATTATTTGCATCTTCTTTAAGCTGCAGAGAGACTGGGACTAATACATCCAGCATTGTTTTTTCTCCAACATCTGACTTTCCACGTTTTTTGACATCATCAACACCTTTTTCGAGCATTACTACAAATTCCTTTAAATTGATTTCTTCTTGCGGAGTGGCTTTACTCATTCCAATCAATAAACTGCCATAAAGTGGTCCGGATGCCCCTCCTACTTTCATGAGCATGGTCATACCGGCTTTTTTTAGGGCTTCTCCAAAATTTAATTCAGATAATTCCGGGCTGATTGCCAAGATTGCCTGAAACCCTCTTAACATATTTATTCCGTGATCAGCATCTCCAATTTTGGAGTCAAGCTCGGTTAACAATTCCCGATGTTCTTCTATGCATGTAGCAGTTCCAGTAATTAGAAGATTTATACATTGAGCTTTCATGCTATGTATGTTAATCGTGGGATGAAAATGATTTATTGAAAATTAAAACCCAAATAATAGGATGAATACTATGTAAGTTGAGAAGGCTTGTCAATACTTTTTTTTGATTCATAATATTTACTTATTCTCGTTAAAAAAAACTTAACATGATAAAAAGGAAGATGACTGACATTTTAGAGAAATCATTTTCAGGTATTTCTGCATCATCAGGAGTGGTTTCAGGTGAACTGATCTGGCATCCAACAATTGATGACGAAGTTTCTATATTCAAATCAGAAGTTGAAGAAAAACAAGTATTCACTGAAGCATTGGAACGGGCGGTTGCTCAACTGAGAAAAATCTTAAGTAAAATAGATTCAAACTCAGCACAGTTTTTAGAATTTCAAATTTCTATTTTAGAAGATTCAGTATTATTAAATTCTGTTGAGGTTGAGTTGGAGAAAGGTATGTCCGCTGAAGGAGCCTGGAAAAAACAATTGGACCGTCTAATAGATCATTATCAGGAGCTGGATGATGAGTACTTTCGAATCAGATATGAGGATTTTCTTGACGTAAGAGATAGAGTCTTGGGAATATTGCGTGGACAACAAAATAATCTCCAGTACAGTGGAAAAACAATTTTCGTTGGAAACGATCTGCTACTTTCTCATTTTTTGGAAATGGATTTGGGCAAAGTATGTGGAGTTGCTTTGCTTAGAGGTAGTCCTGCAAGTCATGTAGCTATTCTGGCACGTGCCAAGGGAATTCCCTATCTGGTGAAGATAGAGGCTTCTGCCATAGAATTTTCAGAAAAGTCATCAGGCATTCTTGATGCTCAAAAAGGATTGTTGATTCAAAGGCCCGTCGAAGAAACCATTAAAATCTATAATTACCTTAAAAAACCTAATAACTTTGCTGACAAAGATGTTACTGGATTAGTCTCGACGACATCTCCCTCTAAAAATTCAATGCTTCTTCAGGCCGTAATCAATGAATTAGGACAAAAAATAATTCGAGGTAAATTAGAAGCTGGAGAAAAATTGCCAATTGAACCAGAACTTGCTGCATCGATGAAAGTGGGGCGCAACATATTACGTGAAGCGATAAAAATCCTTGCGGATAAGGGCTTACTTTCCACGGGGCCAAGAAGGGGAACTTTAGTCCAATCACGTACCGAATGGAATTTGTTGGATTCTGATGTCTTGAACTGGATGATAACAGCTAGTGATTCTTCTTCTAAATTTTTAGCAGATTTGAATGAACTTCGTTTACTTCTAGAACCATCGGTAGCAGAACTGGCAACAAGACGTGCCAGCGAGGAACAAAGATTAACAATACAGCAGACTATGGATAAAATGGAGGGCACAAGTGGAATTCCTGATAAGGGAATTGAAGCCGACATCGCCTTTCATTCCGCTATCTATGAAGCAACAAATAATGAGATTTTGTCCAAATTAAAATTTGTGACCTCCACTTTGATTAAAGCCAATTTTAAACTACTGAAAGGCGAAACGCCCACTAATCTCACAATTCACAGAAAGCTTTCTGATGCCATTGTCAGCAAAAAGGCTACTGAAGCACATAAAGCAATGAAAGAATTGTTGATTAAAAATAAAAAAGATTTGAAACGAATTTTATCAATTCAATCTAAATATTTATAAATGTTTTTTGCTAAATTATAATTTAAACATGCAAAATCGAAGTTATATATTTATTTAAACTCTTAAAGCTAGGAGAATATTTTGATATTTTTTGTAGTTTACATCAATGGTTTAAATCCTTGCACTCTAAATCTAACATTCTAATCTAACATTTCCCAATTCCCGCCATTTTGTGAAGAACGAACAGCGGCACGGATGAATTTCATACCGGCAATTCCGTCTTCAAGGTTTGGGATTGGAGCCGGATTGTTTGAAGGATAATTTTCGCGTCGGTGGAGAATGAGGTCAGCAGCATCTGTATAAATTTGAGCAAAGGCTTCCAGGTAACCTTCAGGATGTCCCGCCGGGATACGGGTGGCTTGCTCAGCCCATAGACTTTGCTGGCTTCCACCGCGAGTCAGTTTTACGGGTGGTTCTCCATGCACACAGAAAGTCAATTCATTCGGATTTTCTTGCACCCACTGAAGACTTGCCTTCTCTCCGTAAATTGCAATTTGAAGGTCATTTTCATGGCCTACGGCAACTTGACTGCACCAGAGGCTCCCTCGTGCACCATCGGCATATCGCAATAAAATACTTGCGTCATCATCAAGTTTGCGTCCTGGAACAAAGGTAGTCAAATCTGCTGCAAGTGACTCCAATTCCAGTCCTGAAATGTAGCGGGCAAGATGAAAGGCATGACTACCAATATCACCTACGGAACCGGCAGCTCCACTTCTGGAAGGATCGGTTCTCCATTCGGCTTGTTTGAGACCTTGATTTTCTAAATCTGTAGTCAGCCAATCCTGCAGGTATCTGCTTTTGATCACTCTTATTTTTCCTAGCGTACCATTGTGTACGAGAGATCGGGCTTCACGAATCATGGGATAGCCTGTGTAGTTGTGAGTCAACGTGAAAGTCACTCCACTTTTTTTCACAACATTGGCGACCTCTATAGCCTCCTCCAAGCTAAATGTCATCGGCTTGTCACAAATAACATCAATTCCGACTTCCGCAAAAGCAATACTGACTTCTGCATGCAAATGGTTTGGAGTGACAATGGCCACGGCTTCAATTCCATCTACACGTTTTGATTCGGCGGCTGCCATTTTACGAAAGTCGGCATATGAGCGATCAATATTGATACCGATTTCTTCAGCAGAGGTTGCTGCACGTTCCGGATTTGACGAAAGTGCTCCGGCCACCAATTCATAGCGGTCATCCAGCCTGGCAGCAATCCGGTGGACTGCCCCTATAAAAGCTCCTTGACCGCCCCCGACCATACCAAGTCGTATACGTTTATGCATAGTTTCTCTTAAATTCCAAGTATTTTGCGGTTTACAGTTTCGTCTGAAGCACCTGCAGCAAAGTCGTCAAATGCTTTTTCTGTCACTCGGATAATATGCTTACGGATGAATTCTGCGCCTTCTCGGGCACCGTCTTCAGGATGTTTCAGACAACATTCCCATTCGAGCACTGGCCAGCCTTCGAAACCGATTTGTGCCAATTTGGAAAAAATTGCTTTGAAATCAACTTGACCATCACCAAGAGATCGAAATCTTCCTGCACGTTCACTCCAGTTTTGATAACCGGAATAAACCCCTTGACGACCACTGGGTATGAATTCAGCATCTTTAACGTGAAAGACTTTGATGCGCTCTGCATAAATATTTATGTACTCCAAATAATCTAGTTGCTGCAAAACAAAATGACTTGGATCGTAGAGAATATTGCATCGACTATGGTTATCAACTCTCTCCAGAAACATTTCAAATGAAACTCCATCGTGAAGATCTTCTCCCGGATGAATTTCATAAGCTAGGTCCACTCCTGCTTCGTCAAAAGCATCCAGAATGGGCAGCCAGCGTTTTGCTAGTTCGTCAAACGCTGTTTCGATTAAACCTGCCGGACGTTGTGGCCAGGGATAAACATAAGGCCAGGCCAAAGCTCCGGAAAATGTTGCGTGTGCCTTTAGTCCAAGATTTTTTGAAGCTTTAGCTGCTTTCAATAATTGAGAAACTGCCCATTCCTGTCTTGCTGAGGGATTACCTCGAACTTCTGGAGCAGCAAAACCGTCAAACATTTCATCATAAGCAGGATGCACCGCCACCAATTGCCCCTGAAGATGGGTTGAGAGCTCAGTGATATTGAGACCAAATCCCTTGAGCATTCCTTGTAAATCATCACAATAGCCTTTGCTTTCTGAGGCTTGATCGAGATCAAACAATCGTTGATCCCAAGATGGGATTTGTAATCCCTCAAAACCGAGAGAAGCAGCCCACTCAGCGATTTCACTCAGACTGTTGTATGGTTTCTCGTCTCCAACAAACTGAGCTAAAAAAATAGCCGGACCTTTCATTGTTTTCATATTGTCTCCTTAAATTATATTTTGAAATTTTGTTTGCACCTTTCAACAGCCAGACAGTTTCGTGAGAAAAATTTTTCTGAAAAGTTTAATTATCTGCCACAAGGTTTTGGGTCTGAACACCCAATTTTTCAATACTAAGGCGCATCGTTTGACCTGCGCGAAGGTAGATTGGTTCAGGTTTTTGTCCCATTCCAACTCCGGGCGGTGTTCCGGTAGAAATAATATCTCCGGAATGGAGTGTAAAAAACTGGCTCAGATAGTGTACCAGATGTGCTACACCGT
>LWDU01038970.1_pt1 | contig 14263 bp, 15 predicted proteins | sample 727161 | NCBI WGS metagenome assembly LWDU01 (sample SAMN04566230, study PRJNA314399) | hydrothermal vent metagenome | isolation source: deep sea hydrothermal plume seawater | place: Mexico: Gulf of California, Guaymas Basin | collected 2004-07-11 | reverse complement strand
GAGTGGTACCGCCGGGTCATCGAACCCACCCAAGGACGCACCTTCGAGAGCATGGACGGCCCCGACCACCTGCTCTATCGGCGACTGGCAACCCCCGCGTTCCGGTCCCGGGCGGTGGACCGCATGGAGACCGAGGGAATCGGCGAACTCGCCCACGAACTTCTCGGCGCGCTTCCGCGGACGGGAGAACTGGACCTGATGGGCAGCTTTGTCGCCCGCTTCCCCTTCCAGGTGATCTCCAGGGTTCTCGGCATTCCAACCGATCGCGAAGCCCAATTTGTGGGTTGGGCCCTGGGCATTCTTCGCTTCGACCCGGGAGCGGCCCGAGAATTCAGCGAGTACATGCGGCCGGTGATCGCCGAGCGGCGCGTGCATCCCCAGGAGGACGTGTTGAGTGGACTTCTCCATGCCGAGGTGAACGGCCAGCACCTGAGCGAGGAAGAAGTTCTCTCGCATATCCGTCTGCTTTTTTCGGCCGGAGGGACGACGACCCACGATGCCCTGGGCAATCTCCTCTATGCCCTTCTCACCCACCCGGAAGAACTCGAAGCCGTGCGCCACAGTCCCGAGAGAATGTCTCTCGCCACGGAAGAATTACTCCGCTGGGAACCGCCCGTCGCGCTGCTCCCGCGCCTCTGCTTGACGGGAACCACTCTCTGCGGAGTATCGATTCCGCCCGAATCCCAGGTTCTGTTTGCCATCGCGGCCGCGAATCGGGATCCCACACGCTTTGATCGGCCCGATTGTTTCGACCCGGATCGGCGAACCCGGGACAAACTTACCTTCGGGCTGGGTTCACATTCTTGCCCCGGTCTTCATATGGCCCGCGCCAATATTCGCATCGCCGCCCAGGCGATTCTTGATCGTTACCCCAACATCGAATTGCACGATGAATTCGCCGCACGCCCCCACGGCACGACACTCCGGGGTCCAAGGGTCCTCCCCGTCCGCCTTAACGGCTGAGCCCGATGGGTTCGAGCCCAGCAGCTTCACAATTCCGGGCCCTTTTCCCCGACCGGGTGCGAGTACGATCGCGAATCGAGACGAGATCTGGGATCCAGCCCGACTCTAACTACTTGTCGCTCGCTACTTGTCGCTCTCTACGTCGGGGGAGTAATCCCCGGTGCGAAGCCGATTGAACACCGATTCAAGCAAGCCGACGCCGACCAGGAGCCCGACCGTCAGTCCAGAAAACACGAGGGCAGCCGCGTAAAACCCAAGGCCGATACAAGCGCCGATCGCCGCCAGAATCCAGATCACTGCTGCGGTGGTTACGCCGATCACGACGCCCCCCCGAGAGATGATGACCCCTGCGCCGAGAAAACCGACACCGGTCACAACTTGTCCTAGAACCCGGGTGGGGTCCGCTTGAACGCTCCCCGAAACGCCTCCAAGCTCGACGAATATCGAAGTACCCAAGCAGATCAAGATACTTGTGCGAACGCCAACCGGCTTCCCGCGCATCTGACGTTCGACCCCGATGAGACCACCCGAAAAAACAGCAACAGCGACCCGAATCCAGAATTCGGGGTCGAAAGGATCAAACTGATTCATACGAAATTCCTCGACAGGGTTCCCCACTCGAAGCTCAGCTTTACGATGTGGCCGTTTCCCCTGGATCCAGGATAGCCCGAATTCGCAGCAAATCCCCGGCGCGGGCGTTCCCCCGACCCAATGCTATTTTTTCTGCACTCAAAAGGAGAACACCATGGCGAGCATTCACGATTTCGAAATGACTTCAATTACGGGCGAGAGCGTTCGGCTTTCGAACTACGAAGGTCGGGTCTGCCTGATTGTCAACGTCGCGAGCAAGTGAGGCCTCACTCCCCAGTACGCAGGTCTGCGTACACTGCACGAAGAAAATAAAGCCAGAGGATTTGCGGTTCTCGCTTTCCCCTGCAATCAGTTTGGGGGCCAGGAGCCCGGCTCCCACGAAGAGATCCTCGAGTTCGCTGAATCCAAATTTGACGCCTCTTTTCCGATATTTGCCAAAGTCGAAGTCAACGGAGACGGCGCTTGCGAGCTCTACGATTTCCTCAAGAAGGGCAATCCCGACGACGAGGGCAAAGAGGATATCGCCTGGAATTTCACGAAATTCCTGGTCGGGAAAAACGGGCAGGTCATCGCCCGCTTTGGCCCGACGACAACACCCGAAGAAATAGCAAGCCAGCTGGGCGAACATCTCTAGTCCGAACTCGCCGCCGGCTGGGGTTCCCCGCCAAGCCCAGCCGGCGGCGCTAGAATCCCGCCTTGCAGCAGACCCGGCAGTCATCCACGCGCGCGCCCACTTCGACTATCCGCGAGGTACCCGTGATCCGAGCAGTCGCTCTATTCTGGCTCTCCTTCGTGATCAGCGCCCAGGGCGTCCATGCCCAGCCGTCCGCGTCACCCACGTCACCCACACCACTCGCGTCGCTCACGCCACCCACGCCACTCACGCCACCTCAGCCCTTCGACGAACTTGGAAAAACTGAGCTCGCCCCGGTGGGTCCGCACTGGGTCTGGGTCACCGATCAGCTTATTCGTCACAGCCAGCTCTTCGATGCCGGAAGCGGCGAAATGCTCGCCTCCATCGACAACGCTTTGGGATCTTTTCCCAAGACGCCCATTTTTTCGGACTCCCGAAACGAGTACTACGTCGTCGAGGCGAAATACGAGTGGGGGCACCGGGGAAAGCGCACCGATTTTGTCACCGTTTACGACGCGACGACCATGACCGCAAAGGGCCAAATCATCGTCCCCACCCAAAGCGCCGAGAGTGCCGCCAATCTCGCCTACTCGGCTTTGCTGGACGGCAATCGAATTCTCGCGGTATTCAACCAATTTCCCGTCCAGACGGTTTCCATTGTCGACCTTGAAGCACGCAGCTTCGTCGATTCGATTCCGACTGGCGGCTGCGCAGGGGTCTACGCCACCGGCGCACAAAGCTTCGCCACCCTCTGCGGCAACGGTACTCTCCTCCACGTCCGATTTGACTCTCAGGGCAACGTGACCCGGTCGGAGTCCTCGGCGGTTTTCTTCGACCCAGTCCAGGATCCCATCATGATGCAGGGTGCCCGGGTCGGAGACCGCTGGTTTTTCGTTTCTTTCGCGGGCGTGATCCACGAAGTCGATTTCGGCCAATCACCGCCCGCGACTCGATTCTGGTCGGCGGTGAGCGACGCCGAGAGGCAGGCCGACTGGCGTCCGGGCGGGCGGCAACTCACCGCCGTTCACCGTGACCTTGGGCGCCTATACGTTCTTTTTCATCAGGGCGGCTCGGGCACTCACAAGGATCCAGGACCTGAGATCTGGGCCTTTGACCTTGAGACCCGACAGCGAGTGGGCCGCTTCGAAGTGCCCAACATGGATGCAACCGCCTTTGCGGGGATCCTCGGACTGGACGGTGGCCTCTCGGGTTGGCTCTTCGAACTCCTCGTTCCGGCCACCGGCGCCGATACGGTAACGGTCACCCAGGACAGTGACCCCTTGCTCTTGGTGCGCAATTCGGGCCTGCCCGTCATGGCGGTTCTCGATGCCGAGAGCGGCGTCCATCTCCGTGATATTGAGGAAATTGGATTGGCGGGCAATCGATTGGCGGTGCCGCGATGACCCCCTTTGTCGAAGGAGTAGACCCGGTTTTTTCCGTTCTTATTCGGCTCGGTCTGAGCGGCCTCTTTCTCAGTGCGGCGCTCCACAAGGCACGCGACCTTTCGGATTTCGCGGGCACGATTCGCGACTATCGCATCGTACCCGGATGGGCTTCAAACTTTGGGGCCAGGGTCCTTGCCTCTTGGGAAGCCGCAGTCGCCCTGTGTCTGCTTTTACCCCGGCTCGATCCCCTGGGCCCGTGGGGTGCCCTGGGCCTGCTGGCTCTCTACAGCGGCGCAATCGGAATCAACCTGGCCCGAGGGCGTCGTGATATCGACTGCGGGTGCAACGGCTTCGGCCAGCAGCGCCAGACCCTCAGCGGATGGCTGCTGCTTCGAAACACGGGCCTCGGCGCCCTGCCTATGCTGCTCTTGATCACGCACTCAAGCGGGCGCCCCTTGGGCTGGCTCGACCTGATATCCATTGCGGCAGGACTCGGCGTGGCGGTTCTGATCTGGCTAGCCGCCCACGAGCTCGCCGTGGCGGGGCGTTCGGAATCGGTACTCGGAAAAAATCCATGACCGATGCTCTCGTGGTTTCCAATACCCTGCTCTGGGTCGCGCTTCTTTTTCTCGGTGTCCTCGTGATGGCGCTCACCCGGCAAATCGGATTGCTTCACGAAAGGCTGGCCCCCATGGGCGCTCTTGCCCCGGAACGCGGCCCCGAAGTCGGCGACGCCGCGCCGCGGCACGAGCTCGTCGACCTTTCGGGCCGGGCTCTGGATCTCGGTGGAGCTATTCCGGGCATCCGCACCCTGATCTTTTTCTTGTCGCCCACCTGCCCCGTATGCGAAACCCTGCTGCCCACCCTTCTTCGCGTGGCTCGGGACGAAGCGCCGGGGCTTCGTCTGGTTCTGGCCAGTGACGGCGATCCCCAAGAACATCAACGATTTCGTACGCAGAAGGGGCTCGACGATCAGATCTACGTTCTTTCGCAAGAACTCGGTCTGGCATTTGCGGTTTCCAAGTTGCCGACGGCTATCCTGATCGATGAAGAAGGCATCGTTCGCGCCAAGGGAATTGTGAACACCCGTGAACATCTTGAAAGCCTTTTCACGGCCCACGAACTTGGAGCCGGCTCGATCCAGCAATTCATTGCACAGAGACAACCGTCCAATGACTCGGTGATTCATCTGGAGGTTCAAAAATGAGTCGACTCGATCGCTGGCTCGAAGACTCGGCCCGTGGGTTGGCCCGGAACTCGGGGCGTCGCGGTTTCTTGGCCCGGGTGGGTCGGATCTCGGCGGGACTCATCGGCGCCTCCGCGTTGCCCATTTTACCCGTGGCCCGGGCGAGCAACGAACCCCAGGCCCTGCCTGACGAAGTGGAGGGAGCCGAGGGAGACCCGGAAAACTGTGAGTATTGGCGCCATTGCGCCATCGACGGTTTTCTGTGCGCTTGCTGCGGCGGGAGCGCGACCGCCTGTCCGCCCGGCACTTCGTCGAGCCCGGTGACTTGGATCGGAACTTGTCTCAACCCCGCCGACAACCAGCATTACATGATTTCTTACAACGACTGCTGCGGGAAGGGCTTTTGCGGCCGGTGCGCTTGCAATCGGAACGAAGGTGAGCGCCCCGACTATCACTGGTACCGCGCCAACGACATCAACTGGTGCGCCGGTGCGAGCAGCCAGGCCTACCACTGTTCGGTGGCCCGGGTGATCGGGCGCGCTAGCGAGCAACAGCCCGAGCGATGAAGCGCACGCGTAGCGGCTTTGCCGCCGTTCTTCTCGGATCTCTTCTCGGTCCAATTCTCGCGGCTGGATCCGATTTCCCCCGAACGGATTTTCCCAAACCCAGCGCCGCAGAGGACTACGCACTCCACTGCTCGGCCTGTCATACCCGGGACGGAAGAGGCTCTCCGGAACTGGTTCCTTCGCTTCGGAACCTCACCCCGTTGCTCGCGCTCCCCCGCGGACGCGAGTATCTGGTCCGTGTGCCCGGTGTCGCCCAGGCGCCGCTCTCCCCCTCTCGACTCGCCAGACTCCTCAACTGGGTCCTTGCCGAGTATTCCGGTTTGGATCTGCAGCCTCGCTTCAGCGCCGCCGAAGTCGAAGCCTTGCGGGCGTCCCCCCTCCGCGACCCCAAGGGCTTTCGTGCAGCCCTGACAAACCAGGCCGAGGACCCAAGGGCCGGCGATTAGCCAGCCACCTGCACCTGGACGCGTGTCGATCCGGCGCCAAGCGCCGGTACCTGAGCGACCAGCTCGAGCCAAGCGCCGGTGTCCAGTCCATCGGAAATCCATTGCGCGAGCACGGGGACAAAGCCCTCATCCACACCCGCAACCATGTTGCCCCCCACCGCAACGCGTCCCGCCAGGTCCATATGAATGAACCACCACGGCATCATCTCTTCCATGAACTCGGGGGAGCAGAACTCCATGATGCGTCCGTCCAGGGCCCAGAGTTCCTCGGCGCTGAAATTCTCCATCATGGCCGGCATGACGACACGGCGCTCCTCGATCAAATGACATTCCAACTCCCGCTGGAATCCACCCAACCGCTCTTGCACTCGGTTGAAGTCGAGAAAACCCGTACCTTCCGACCACGCGACAAGCTGAGCCAGGTGATCTTCGAGTTCGCGATGCGGGGCCTCGGTGGTCGAGGTCGCTCCCGGTGCGCGTTCCTCCAGCGCGGGAAAGAAAAGTTCTTCTTCGAGTTGGGTATGCGCCTTCAGAATTCGCGCAAAGCGGGGAAACGATTCAAAAAAGAGCCTCTCCCCACCTTCGATAATTCTCGCGAGATCTCTAACCAGCGCACCGTGGATGTGGATGAAGTTGTCTTCGACAGCAGCGAATTTCTCAGGGTTGTACACGACTCTTCTCCTATTCCGACCATGACCCAAGTTGAATTTTTCTCTCGAACGTGGCCTCGAACCCGCCTAGAGACGAGACATCAAAGCCTTTTTGTCCCAGTAGGACCGGATGGACTGGATGAACCCGTCTTGATTGACTTCGAAAACTGAAGCTCCCTCAAAGGTCACTTCGGTCGGCTTCGATCGAAGCATCGCGACACCCGTCCAGCGGACCGCGACCTCGTTCCCACAAACAAAAATGTCGTCCTCGGTGAGCGCCATTTTCTCGAAAATATTCGACAACGCTCGAAAATAATTCGTGGACTTATCCCGCACCCGCATGGGGGGCGAGCCAACCGGGTCCCAGCTCAAGGCATCGTCGTCGAAAAGCTCGTGGAGACGGTCAACATCCATGGTTCGCAATGATGAGAAGTAAGCGCCTACCACCTCGCGAACCTGCTCCTCACTCACGGTTTTGGGCGGGGCGGATTGGGGAGGGGCAGGCGGCGCTTCTTCCAGGTACTGCTCCTTGAGGATTTCGATTTCCGCGTGATCCACCGGCGGAGCACGATGAGTCGGAACGTAGCGGTCGACGTATTCGCGCAGGGATTCGGGAAGCTCTTCGTAGTTTTTGAAACAGCGAGCCGTGGTCTGCATGAGGCCGTCGCCCAGGCCGGCGAAGGCGGGCAGCGTGCCGTTTCGGTTCATCACCATGATGTCCGGGGAGGTCGACGCGTTGTAGGCTTCGTTGAACCAGACCTTTCCCACCGGGGTATCGACCTGGCCGAAGAGGGTCCAGTAAAAGAACGTCGAGCCTGCGGAATCGTGGGCAAAAACCTTATCGTTCGTCACTCGGGCCAGCCCGTAGTGACCGTTGCCGTGGGGCCCACTGAGACCCTCTGTTTCGATAATGAGGCGACGCCCCCGATGCTCGAAGCGAGCAATGATATACGGATATTCTCGAACGATATGGCGGCCATCGGCATCTTGAAGAATTTCGTGGGTCTCCGGGTCGCGATAGAGAACGATGGTTCGACAGATCGCCTCGGCGGTGTTTTCGTCGTGAGCGATCAGGCGATTGCTCACGAGCGCCTCTACGTCGGCGATGATCTCGCCTCCGGGATGACGGTAAAGCTTGCCCAGGCTATGCCAGTAAAGAGGCGAACCGTTCCCGACGTCAAAGCGGATGAACTCGCGGAAGGCGTCACTGTCGAAGCCGTGGTCGGCATTTTCAGCGGCGCTTTCGCCGCCCAGAGTTACGATGTCCATGATGGGTTCCTTCGGAATGAATGAATGAATGAATGGGAAGTAAGCGAAATCAGTAACTAACAGCCTGGCGCTGGGAGAAGCCTATGGGCGCGAGCTTGACCAGCGCGCGTATCCAGCTTCCATCCAACTCTTCAAAAATTTTCTGATTGAGAGTGAAGACCCTGTTCGATTCGGCAATGATTTGATCTCCCTGGTCGCCGCTGATGGGCAACCCGTCCAGACAACGCCGGTAAATGTTCTTGAACGCCTTCACATCAGAAATATCATCGAAGTGAAAGAAACGGAATCCCTCTTTCCCCTCGGCCTTGAGCGAACGGCGCACGATGCGTTCCACGACTTGACCACCGGAGAGATCGCCCATGTAGCGCGTGTAACTATGCGCCACGAGGAGGCCGGGATCGTTCTCACCCACCCAACGAATTCGGTCGAGATAATTCTGGCGAGCCGGCGTGATGGTCATCCGATTCTTCCACTCGCCGCCCCAGAGCGCATCCAAGTCCTGTTCCAGGGCCCGGCTGCGGGTCAGGGAAGGGAAGTACACGCTCCGAACGAGCGGGTTGAGATTGTGCCGCTCGAGTTCCCTTTCCATCGCGCTGTAGATGACGTAGAGACCGGTCTGCATATTTCGGTAGCTTTCCATGTCCACGGCGCCGCGAAGGATTCCCTTCACAAAACTGGTGGACTCGGTGATGCGATGGGCTTGCGCGGTTTCGGCGCGAATCCGCTTGGAGAAGGTCATGGGCGCCGCTTCCTCGTCCGTCGCTTCCGCCACCGGCGGATCGATCCGTCCCGTGGTTGGTTGCGCCATACGACTCGCGCGTCGTAGTCCTGAGTTGTTTGACAGAGTCGAAGCGAAAGAGGGCAAGCTGCTCATATCAGTCTCCTAGTGGGATTGGCCGGGTCAGCGGTCCGAATATTTGAATTGCGCCGGGGCCTAAAACATTCCGGCATCCTTGGAGTGGGAGTCGGGCAAGTCTCCGGAAATGGATCACCGAGTCGCCAGGTAGTCGAGGGCGTGAAAGATCGGAGCCCGGAGTGGCGGGGGCCCAGCAGCGGCGGGCCCTGAAGCGCTGAACTCGAACCCAGGGAGCCTGGCCGAGAGCGGCGGGAGAGGTCAGCCCGCGGGGAAAGCGGGTGGGGTTCCAACCTGGAGGCGCTGGTCCAGCTCGGCCAGAAGCCGGGCCTCGGCGTTGGGGCCCCGACACTGGCCGAAAACAATATTGTCCGGCCGAACCAGTACCGCGTCGCAATCGTGCGAATCGAACCACAGCGAATAGGCCCCGTCGACATCGCTTTCCGGATTGATAAGCACCCGGGAAATCTCCAAAGCAGCGCAGAGGTCCCCGGCGCGGGCAGGAATTTCACAGGAAGCGTCGCCCCGGGTCATCAGGGTAAAGCCCGGACCCACCGCGTCGTCGAGAAGTTTCGAGCTGCCCCCCGGACCGCGCACCCTCGCTTGAAGACCGAGATGCCCCCCCCGGTGGTCACCCTGGTGGAAGCCCGGTCCGACATTGGGAAAGGCAGGAGACGGCAGGACGCGGCTTTCTCGAGCTAGGAACTCGGCATCCCGGGCCGACGCGGCTTCAGGGTCCCGAACGCAGATAATGCCCCCCATGTTGACCGCGATGCCGATCAGCGCGCGAACGTGCGGCTCGCGCTCGCTCTGGTAGCTGTCGAGAAGTTCCAGCGAAGCCTGGCCCCGAACCGCCAGAACGAGCCGCCAGGCCAGGTTCGCGGCGTCGCGAATCCCAGCGCACATGCCCTGACCCAGAAAAGGCGGGGTTTGGTGCGCGGAATCTCCTGCGAGGAAAACGCGCCGAGTGCCCCAGCGCTTGGCCACCAGCGCGTGAAAGTCATAGACCGCGCTGCGGATGACCTCGACCCGGTCCGGATCGACTTGCTCGGCAATCAGCCCCCGCACGCGCTCGGGACGGAGCATCTCCTCCCGGGTTTCGCCCGGAAGGAGCATGAACTCCCAGCGGATATAGGGCCCGGCGACAGGAACATAGGTGACCGGGCGCGCCGGGTCGCAGTACTGGGTGGGGTACGGGGGTAAGCCCAACTCGGTGGGGGGTGTCTCCACCGTGGCGTCCACCACGAGCCAGGGTTCGTCGAATTCGAGGTCGTCGAGGCCGAGCCCGGCCGCCTTACGGACAAAACTATTCGCCCCATCGCAGCCCACGACAAAATTCGCCCGCACGGTTCGAATTTTTCCAGTCTGCAAATCCCGAGCATCCAACTCGACCCAGTCTTCCCGCTCTTCCATCCGCAGGGCTTCGTGCTCCAGATCCACTTGCAAGGTCTTGTGACCCGAGGCATTTCCTCGCAGGACGCGCTCGAGATCGGGCTGATGGAACATGTAATCCGGCCGCCAACCTTGATGGGTCACGCCTTGATTGTTCATCGGCAGGGAAAAGAGCACGTCTCCGTGACCGTTCACGAAGTCATAGCCGAGAATCGGCGCGGTATGACCGAAGTCGCCGTCGCCCAAGCCCAAGGACTGAAAAACGCGCATGACCTCGTGATCGAAATGCACCGCCCGGGGCAGCGTGTAGATCGCCCTTTCGCACTCGAATACCCGAACGCGGAGTCCTTCGCGCCCGAGAAGGCTCGCCAGAGTCACGCCTACCGGGCCGTATCCCACAATCGCAACGTCGCAGTACTCCGGCTCCACCGCCCCCGCAGCGGATGTCATCCGATACGGACCGTGCTTTCGGGCTCGGCAATGACCGAGTTCTCGATTTCTCCCAACCCCGAGATGGCGATCTTCACCACGTCCCCGGCCACCAGAAATTTCGGCGGCTTCATGACGGCGCCGACACCGCTCGGGGTTCCGGTGGAAATAACGTCGCCCGGTTCCAGGGTAAACGCCGTGGAGAGGTGTTCGATCAGGGTGTGGCAGTCGAAAATCAGGTGCTTGGTATTGCTCGACTGGCGAAGCTCACCGTTTACCCAGGTCCGAAGGTCCAGGCAATGGGGATCCGTGACCTCGTCGGGCGTTACGATGGCGGGACCCAGGGGACAGTGGGTGTCGAAGGATTTCCCCATCGTGAAGGTTGGCACACGGAGCTGCCAATCCCGTACCGAAACATCGTTGCAAATCGTGTAACCGGCGATCACTTCGTGGGCTCGCTCCTTGGGTACGTGGCGGCAGCGCTTGCCGATGACCAACGCCAACTCGCCCTCGTAGTCGAGCGCCCCAGAAGCCCTGGGCAGGTGAAAGGGCGCATGGGGGGGATGCGCGGCCGTGGACTGCTTGTTGAAAATCATGGGGAACTTCGGTGTGTCCATGCCGGCTTCGGCAACGTGGTCCGCGTAGTTGAGGCCCACGGCCAGAATTTTGGGCGGTCGTAAAATCGGCGATTGCAACACCACGTCCGCCAAGGCGAGACGCGAACCCCCGGCGGCCTGGGCTGCACGCGCCGTCGCGAGCGCGGCATCGCCGGCCTCGAGAAAGGCGACCATTTCCCGGGGCAAATCGGGGGCAGCCGATTGCAAGTCGACGACTTCTTCGCCCTCGAGGATTCCGATCCGAGGATTCCCCCCTGCGGTAAAAGTGACCAGCCTCATTTGGGGTGTCCTTCCTTCTAGTGTGGCGGGCGGCAATCTCTGCGGGGCATGCCGTGCCGAGGGAAAGGACTTTCTAGCATTTTCTAGACATTTGTCTAGAATGGTTCCGTCCTCGCTCACCCCGCCCCTCTCCCACACCTCCCCCACCTCCCTTCCCCACACTTCCCCCACACCACCCCAACCCTACCCCCAGGAGTGAATACCTTGGGCCCAACCCGAACAGGCCCGAGATGAGCGACGCCAGCGCGGTTCGCGGGAGCGATGCCGTTCGCCGTGCCCTGATCGAGGCGACGGCCTGCATCCTGGCCGAGTCCGGGCCCGGGGCGGTCTCGGTGCGCGAAGTCGCCCGAACGGCCGGGGTCAACCATGGCCAGATCCATCACTATTTCGGGGGAAGGCGTGGCCTCCTCAAGGCCACCATGCACCATCTGGCTTCCGAACATCTGGCCAACGCAACCGCTGGCTCCAAGGGCAATCCCATTCCCCGGGCTCTCCAATTGGCCGAAGACCGCCACTATTGGCAGGCGGTCTGCCGATGCGTGATGGAAGGCGACCTCGAGCTTGCGGGCCTCGAAGTCACCGAGGGGATCTCCGTCCCCAGGCGAGCCCTCGAGAGCTTGCGAGATCGTCTCAAAATTGCCGAAACCGATCTCGACTTCAAGGCAAGCTTTGCCGCGGTGGCCGCGCTTCAACTCGGTTGGGTCGCGCTTGAAGACTTCATCATGCTGATCGCGGATGTCGATACCTCCGAGCGCGACGCGGTCCGCGATCGCGTGAAGGCCCTGATTGGGAATTGGTTCGGCCCGCTCCCTCCCTCCTAGAGACAAAAAAGGCCGAAGCGTGTGCCTCAGCGAGGGTTGGCGCCCTCCTTCAATAAAATTTTAATTTGAGCAACCTGCAGATGGAGATTCAGCCATGATCAAGATTGCCGACGTCGCATTCGTTCGCTTTTCCGCGCCCGATCTCGATGCGATGGAACACTTCGCCGAGGCTTTCGGTCTGGCGATCAGCGAACGAACCGACCAAACCCTCTATTGCAGAGGCACCGATCCCGAACCCTACATCCACGTCACTCAGCTCGGCGAGCCAGGCTTTTCTGGAATCGCTTTCGACGCGGTGAGCGCCGAAGATTTAAAGGCCGCGTCTCAGCTCGAAGGGGCTTCCAAAGTGGAACCCCTCGAGGGTCCGGGCGGGGGGCAGCGGGTCCGATTTTCCGACCCCGACGGCTTCCCGGTGGAAGTCGTCCACGGTCGTGCGCCGCTTCCTGGTCTCGAAGTGCGCCGGGGCAGCCCCATCAACACCGGGAGCAATCCCGTCCGCTTCGGGACCCTCCAGCGCGTGGAAGCCGGGCCCGCCCAGATCAAACGCCTGGGCCATTGCGTGCTGCGGGTCTCGAATTACAGGGCCAGCGCCGACTGGTACCAGTCGCGTTTTGGTTTTCTCGTCTCGGATTCCGTCTACGTGGGCGACCCAAAAAACGAACTCACCGCCTTCATGCGTTGCGACCGGGGCGACACCTATGTGGATCACCATTCCCTGCTCTGCATCGGGCTCGGCGAAGCCGCGTTCGACCATGCCGCATTCGAGGTGGAAGACTTCGACGCGGTGATGCTGGGCAACGATCACCTCAGTAAAGCGGGTTACGACCATCACACGGGGATCGGTCGCCATATCCTCGGCTCCCAGGTCTACGATTACTGGAAGGATCCCTGGGGCCACGTGGTCGAGCATTTCACCGATGGCGACCTCCTCAATGCCAGCGCGAAAACCGGGAGCTGCGAGCCCGGGGTGGCCGTCGGCACCCAATGGGGAAGCTTCGCGCCCTGATCCAACAAGCGGGCCCGACATCATCGCGATCCAGACCGAGCACCCGACCGCCAAGATCGCGACAGCCCCCCTGGCTCGCTAGGGGGAGTCGGGAAAGCGCGCTCGCTCCAAACGCATGGCAATGCGCGTGCTGGGGTCGAGACCCTGCTCGGCTTCCCGGGCCAGGGCGGCTCGAATTTCTCGGCCCTGGCGGGCGACGGGAATCGGCTCGAAGCCAAGGCTTGCATAGAAGGGTCCGTTGAATGCGAGATGCCGAAAGGTTGTGAGAGTCAGGGAGGCAAAATCCTCTTTCCGCGCCCAGCGCGCCACCTCGAGGACGAGCGCCCGGCCGAGGCCGCGGCGCCCGTGGGCGGGCAACACCGAGAGCTGGTGGAGGTGAGCCCCGGCATCGAGCAGGATCGCGGCCCCAAAGCCCACTGGCATCGCGGGGTCGAGCGCACGCGCGACCCAGAGCCGTTGGGCGAGCCTCGCCTGCTCGAAGAAGGACAGGGGCAACCCCGAATTTTTCCGGAGTTCAAGCGGAATATCCTTGAGGGGGAAGAGATTCTCCGATGCCTCCTCGATGGCCGGGAGAAGCGCGACCTCGTCGGTACGCGCGAGACCGATCGAGTAGCCCTGGGGAATGCTGTAAGACTCCGCCATCAGGCGAGATCGTACGCCTGGCGAAGATCCGATAGCGGGTGGTCCCAGTACTCTTCCCAGTGCACGCCGATCAGGGGCTTTGCCCGCCGGCCTAGCGCCCAGCCTTCCGTAACGGCATCCATCACGATCGGAAGAAGTTCGGGCTTGTAAAGCACCATCTGAAGCGGTCGGGTCGCAATAATCATGGCAGGATACGGTGCGGGAATCTGCGCAACGGTAAAGCTCACCACACGCACTTCTCCCAAAGGCGTCGTATCGAAGCCCGTCAGCACGTGGAAAAGGTCATGGAGTTGAAAGCCCCGTTCGGCCAGGTAGCCAACCTCGTCACCGCGCGCTCTGTGGGCGTCGATGAATGCGGACTCGCGGAGCAGGTTTACATCGAGATTGTTGTCGCACAGATAACGAGCGAATTCCCGGCCAAGGCTTCCCTCGGCGAGAGACGAGAGATAGTCCGTGTCGGGAACTGGGCTCAGATAACGCTCTTTCAGCATTTCTTCGGCCACAGGGCTGCTGCGCGCCAGGGTGTCGAAACCC
>LWDU01037990.1_pt1 | contig 14263 bp, 14 predicted proteins | sample 727161 | NCBI WGS metagenome assembly LWDU01 (sample SAMN04566230, study PRJNA314399) | hydrothermal vent metagenome | isolation source: deep sea hydrothermal plume seawater | place: Mexico: Gulf of California, Guaymas Basin | collected 2004-07-11 | reverse complement strand
AGCTCGGGAGCCATAGCGCGCGGAGCCGGCGAGCCGTCCGACGTTCAGTCGCGCGAGCTCGCGTTCACCTCGCCGGAACGCTCTTGACCGCTGAGGGCTGCGATCGCGTTCATCGTGCGCTCGGTGATCTGCCGCCGGGCTTTGCCTGCCGGAACGCCATCGAGATCGGAGAGGTCGAGCGGCTCACCGAAATGCACCTCGATTCGAGACCTTCCCGGCACCAGGTGGCTGAAGGGCTTGACGGTGCCGGTACCGATCAACCCCACGGGGACGACCGTCGCGCCGGTGTCGTACGCCATCCATGCCGCTCCCCCGTGCCCCTCGTGCAGTCTGCCGTCGCGCGAGCGGGTGCCCTCGGGGAAAACGGCGAAGACGCTGCCGGCTCGAAGGATGCTGGCACCGGCCTCGAGTGCCGCGCGCGCATCGCGTCCCGTTGCGCGGTACACCGGCACCCCGCCGATCGACGTGAAGAACCAGCGCATGAACCGTCCGAGCAGCCCGGACCCGGTGAAGTACGACGACTTGATGAGGAACTGGACAGGTCGCGCGGCGGACGTAGGGATGATGACGGTGTCGAGAGACGAGAGGTGATTGCTCGCGAGCAGGACGGGTCCGCGCGGGGGCACGTTTCCCCGACCGACGATGCGCGGCCGGTACAGGATCCAGAACAGCGGGCGGAGGACGACCCGCCCGAGGAAGTAGATGAATCCTGGCCGGGAGACACGGCGGGGCGGAGCGGGATCTGTCACCCCGCCACCCTATCGGCGGCAGAACACGGCGTGATGGCACGCCCTGAAGGAGGAGCCGATCAGATGGCGAAGCCGAGGGCACGCATCATGTCGCGACCATCGTCGGTGATGCGCTCGGGGCCCCACGGCGGCATCCACACCCAGTTGATACGGAAGCGTTCCACGACATCGTCGAGGGCCTGCGCCGTCTGCTCTTCGAGGACGTCGGTGAGCGGGCACCCGGCGGAGGTCAGCGTCATGTGGATGACGAGAGCGTCGTTCTCGTCATCCCAGCTGAGGTCGTAGATCAGTCCGAGGTCGACGACATTGATCCCGAGTTCGGGATCCATGACGTCCTTGAGGGCCTCGGTGACCTCGTCGAACTTCTCAGGGCTGAGAGTCGCGGTCATGACTTGATCCTAGGCGCCGGATCCGGCGGCGGGCTCGAGAAAGCGATCGTATCCCTCGGCCTCGAGCCGGTCGGCAAGCTCCGGCCCGCCCTCTTCGACGATGCGTCCGCCGACGACGACGTGCACGAAGTCGGGGTGGATGTAACGAAGGATGCGGGTGTAGTGCGTGATCAGTAGCACGCCCATGTCGGTCTCGGCCTTGGCACGGTTGACGCCCTCCGAGACGACCTTCAGGGCATCGACGTCGAGACCCGAGTCGGTCTCATCGAGCACAGCGATCTTCGGCTTCAGCAGCTCGAGCTGCAGGATCTCGTGGCGCTTCTTCTCGCCGCCCGAGAAGCCCTCGTTGACGTTTCGCTGCGCGAACTTCTCGTCCATACGGAGGTCCGCCATGGCCTTCTTGACGTCCTTGGTCCACGTGCGGATCGAGGGCGCCTGCCCGTCGATGGCGGACTTCGCCGTGCGCAGGAAGTTCGTCACCGTCACGCCGGGGATCTCGACGGGGTACTGCATCGCGAGGAAGAGACCGGCGCGCGCGCGCTCGTCGACCGACATCTCGAGGACGTCTTCACCGTCGAGCGTGATCGAGCCGCTTGTCACGGTGTACTTGGGGTGCCCGGCGATCGTGTACGCGAGGGTCGACTTGCCCGACCCGTTGGGGCCCATGATCGCGTGGGTCTCCCCCGTCCGAATCGTGAGGGTCATGCCGTTGAGGATCTCGGTCTCTCCGGCATCCGTGTCGACCGTGACGTGCAGGTCGCGGATCTCGAGAACAGCCATGGGGTTCCTTTTCAGTGGATGTCTGGGGTGACGGCCTTGGTGACGGCCGGGTCGATCAGGACGTCGTCGCCCTCGATCGTGACCTCGTACACCGGCACCGGCTCGTACGCGGGAAGGTTCAGGGGGCGGCCCGTCAGAAGCGAGAACGCTGAGCCGTGGGCCCAGCATTCCAATGTCTCGCCCTCGACGAAGCCGTCGGAGAGCGAAATGTCACCGTGTGTGCAGGTATCGCCGATGGCGTGCACGTCACCGTTGGAGTCTTTGACGACAGCGATCGCAACACCGTCGATCACGACGCGCTTGGCAGCGTCCTGTTCCAGCTCGCTCAGCGAGCACACGCGGGTGGCGCTCACGCAGCCGCCTCCTGTTCGAGTTCGGCGGTGACCGCCTCGGTGAGTTCAGCCTCGAGCTCGGGGATGCCGAGGCGCTGGATGATGTCGCTGAGGAATCCGATCACCACGAGCCGGCGGGCTTCGTCTTCGGGGATACCTCGCGCCTGCAGGTAGAAGAGCTGCTCGTCGTCGAAACGACCGGTGGCGCTGGCGTGTCCGGCACCCTGGATGTCGCCGGTCTCGATCTCGAGATTCGGGATCGAGTCGGCGCGGGCACCGTCGGTGAGCACGAGGTTGCGGTTGGCTTCGTAGGAATCGGTGCCGACGGCCTCGCGCCCGATGAGCACGTCCCCGACCCAGACGCTGCGTGCGCTCGAGCCCTGCAGGGCTCCCTTGTAGAGCACGTCGGCACTCGTGTTCGGGCCGCGGTGGTGGACGTACACCTGGCTCTCAAGGTGCTGACCGGAGTCAGCGAACGACAGACCGTAGACCTTGCCCTCGGATCCGGCGCCGGCGAGATCGACGGAGGGGTTCACCCGCACTACCGCGCCACCGAGGCTCACGACGGTGTGCCGGAGGGTCGCGTCGCGTCCCACGACAGCCTGGTGCGCGGCGACGTGCACCGCATCGTCGTCCCACCGCTGCAGCGAGACCAGCGTGAGGCTGGCACCGTCACGGACGATGATCTCGACGTTCTGCGCGAACTGGGCCGACCCTTCGTGGCGAAGCACGACAGTCGCACGCGAGTGCGGGGCAGCTTCGATCACTACGTGGGAGTGGGCGCGGAGTTGGGCGCCGGAGCCCGTGAAGACTACTTCGACGGGCTCATCGAGTTCGGCATCGGCCGGCACCTTCAGATAGAGCGCTTGCGCGGAGCGCTGCCAGGCGATTGCGCTCGGCAGATCCTCGGGCACGAAGGCTTCGCCGCGCGGTGACTCGCCGACAGCGAGGCCGGCTGCCGCGAGCGGGCCCGTCACCGTGATGCCGACAGCGCCTTCGTCGCCGGGCTCGTCGGCGAACAGCGGAGCGACAGCCGCGATGGGGCTGTGCTTCCAGTTGACTTCGCGCCCGGTCGGTGCACCGAACGCCGAGGGCTCGTACGAGCGCGGGCGTTCGGAGCGGGTCTGGACGGGAACGAGGTCCCAGCCCCCGTCGGTGTGCGCGGTCGATCCGGGCGCCGTCGCCGACGCCTGTGCGGTAGTCGTCATCTCAGCCGACGCTGCCTTCCATGCTCATCTCGATGAGCTTGTTCAGTTCGAGGGCGTACTCCATGGGCAGTTCGCGAGCGATGGGCTCGATGAATCCACGAACGATCATTGCCATCGCCTCGTCCTCGGGAAGCCCCCGGGACTGCAGGTAGAAGAGCTGCTCTTCACTGACCCGCGAGACTGTCGCCTCGTGTCCCAACTGCACGTCGTCGACGCGGATGTCGATAGCCGGGTAGGTGTCGGAGCGGGAAACGGTATCGACCAGCAGCGCGTCACAGCGAACCGTGTTGGCGGAGTGGTGGGCATTCGGGTCGACCCGGACCTCGCCCCGGTACCCCGCGCGACCGCCGCCTCGGGCGATGGACTTCGAGACGATCGAGGACGTCGTGTACGGCGCCATGTGGATCATCTTCGCGCCGGCATCCTGGTGCTGCCCGGGGCCGGCGAAGGCGACCGAGAGGGTCTCGCCCTTCGCGTGCTCCCCCATCAGGAAGACCGACGGGTACTTCATCGTCACCTTGGAGCCGATGTTGCCGTCGATCCATTCCATCGTGGCGCCCTCGTGGGCGACGGCGCGCTTGGTGACCAAGTTGTAGACGTTGTTCGACCAGTTCTGGATCGTCGTGTAGCGCACGCGGGCGTTCTTCTTCACGATGATCTCGACGACTGCCGAGTGCAGGGAGTCGCTCTTGTAGATCGGGGCCGTGCAGCCCTCGATGTAGTGGACGTATGAGCCCTCGTCGGCGATGATCAGCGTCCGCTCGAACTGGCCCATGTTCTCGGTGTTGATCCGGAAGTAGGCCTGCAGCGGAATCTCGACGTGCACCCCGGGCGGCACGTAGACGAATGACCCGCCCGACCACACGGCGGTGTTGAGAGCCGCGAACTTGTTGTCACCGGCGGGGATGACGGTGCCGAAGTACTCCTCGAAGAACTCGGGGTGCTCGCGCAGCGCCGTGTCGGTGTCCATGAAGATGACACCCTGCGCCTCGAGGTCCTCGCGGATCTGGTGGTAGACGACCTCGGACTCGTACTGCGCCGCGACGCCCGCCACAAGGCGCTGGCGCTCGGCCTCGGGGATACCCAGCTTCTCGTAGGTGTTCCGGATCTCTTCGGGGAGGTCTTCCCAGCTCTGCGCCTGCTTCTCGGTGGAGCGCACGAAGTACTTGATGTTGTCGAAGTCGATCGCGCTGAGGTCGGCACCCCAGGTGGGCATGGGTTTGCGGCCGAAGAGCTGCAGGCCCTTCAGTCGGGTCTTCAGCATCCACTCCGGCTCGGATTTCAACGAGGAGATCCCACGGACCACGTCCTCGTTGATTCCGCGCTGAGCCACCGCGCCGGCGGCGTCGGTGTCGTGCCAGCCGAACTCGTAGACTCCCAGGCTTTCGAGTTCGGGACGCTCGATCAGCACATCGGACATCGGTTTTCTCCTTCGCGGCCATTGCGGTGTCATCCGCACCGACATCCGTCGCCCCCGGCGGAGTACCGGAGGGGATGTCGCTTACGGGCCCTTTCACGTCTTCGGCGAATTCTCGCGCCTAGACTGGTGATGATCCTGCGGCATTTCTCCGCGGAATCAGACCCTTCGAGTCTACAGGCATCGACCCAGCCCCGGGCCGAGCACGCCGCGCCCCCACAGGGCGATCCCAGGAGTGAAGACCGTGTCCGCACCGTCCCCGTCCCCCGCCCGCGTTTCGCTATTCGGGAGGTTCTGGGCATGGTTGCCTGACCACGTCGATCGGCGCGTCCGGGTCGCCGCGTGGTTGTCGTTTCTCGCCGAGGTGCTGATCATCGGGACCGGGGGCGCGGTGCGTCTGACCGGCTCGGGCCTGGGGTGCCCGACCTGGCCCACCTGCACCGCGGAGTCGATCGTCAACACGCCGGAAATGGGTATTCACGGGTTCATCGAATTCGGCAACCGCACCCTGACAGGTCTTGTCGGCATCCTCGCGATCATCGTGTTGGTCTTCGTGCTGAAGATGCGCCGGGAGCGCCGCGACCTTTTCGTTCTTGCCCTGGTGGTGGTGCTGGGCGTGGTCGCGCAGGCTCTTGTCGGCGGCATCACCGTGCTCACCGGGCTCAACCCGTTCATCGTCGGCTTCCACTATGTCGCCTCGGTCATCCTCGTGGCCGTGTGTGCCGCGTTCCTCGTGCTCATGCGCACGCCGGGGGGCCCGCGCGCTCGCGCTGTGACGCGTGCTCACGCACTGTGGGCCCACGTGGCCACGGCTGTGCTGGCCCTGACGATCTTCTTCGGCATCCTGACCACCGGTGCCGGCCCCCACTCGGGCGACGAGGATGCCATTCGCAGCGGCTTCGATGCGGAGCTGCTCGAACACATCCACGCCTGGCCGTCGTACGCACTGTTCGCGCTGACGCTGGTGCTGCTGGGCTTCGCCTACCGGCGGCGCCAGGAACTGCCACGCGTGTTCGGTTGGACCCTCACGGTGCTCGGGGTCGAGATCATCCAGATCGCCGTGGGCCTCTTCCAGGCCCGTAACGGACTTCCCCCGATCGCCGTGGGCATCCACATGGTGCTGGCATCGCTGCTGGCCGCCGCGATGACGGCGCTCATCCTCAATCTCAAGCAGCCGCGTGTCGCCGAGTTCACGCCGTCGGACCCGGTCGGCGCACAGGCGATCCATAGCTGACGCATCGACACGGCACGCGTCGAGGGACCAGACTGGTCGCGCCGATCTCTTCGGCGTGACTGACATCGATCCCTTCGCAGGAGTTTCCCTATGACCAATCGTCTCGCCCGCAGCGTTCCCTTCTGGGTGCTGCTTCTCGCCTCCCTCGCCAGCATCGGCATCGGGCTCTGGCTCGTGCTGACCAAAGTGAGCGAGATGAGCGCAACGCTCGCGGATGGTTCGGCGACGTACGAGCAGGTCTACGTGAGCCCTGCGTGGATCGGATTCGGCGGTGTCCTGGTGGGCGCCGGCATCCTCGGTCTGCTGCTCGTGCTGACCCTCGCCGCCCTCCGCTCCGCTCTGCCCGCCCCCGCGGCCGAGACCGCCATCGTGGAAGAAACCGTCATCGTCGAGGAGGCGGCTCCGGTCGCCGAGCAGGCTCCTGTCTTCGAGGATGCCGACGTCGAGACCTCGACGACCGACACCGCCCCGCCCGGTGCCGCGGCAGAGGCCGCAGCGCAGAGCGACACTGGCGCACCCGAGAACCGCTGACCTTAGCGCCGGCTCATAGCGAAGGCCCTCCCGCCGAACATCGTTCGACGAGAGGGCCTTCGCTTATCCGCGGGCCACCCGGGGATGGCGCGCTCAGAACGGGAGCAGCGGATCGACAGCGATCGCGACGAACAGCAGCGTCAAGTAGGTGATGGATGCGTGGAACACACGCATCGGCCGTGGCTCCGTGCCCCGCACCGCGCGAGCGTAGAGAACGTGTGACTCGTAGATGAACCACCCACCGAACACCAGCGCCGATGCCGTGTAGACGNNNNCGGCGATGCCGCCCCACACGATGTTTTGCTCGGTCCGGCGCTTGAGGATCATCGTGTAGATGACGACGTAGAAGAAGATCGCACCCGCCGACAGCGCCGCGGCGAGCCAGTTCGTCGTGAAGCCGAGCCACAGCGTCGAGGCGACAGCAAGCGACCAGGCGAAGATCAGTGCACCCCGGGGCGAGACCTCGCCGGTGACGAGCGGGCGATTCTCCGTGCGCTGCATGTGCGCGTCGATATCGCGGTCGAGGTACATGTTGAACGCGGCAGCCGAGCCGGCGCTTGCCGAGCCGCCGATCACGGTGGCGACGACCAGCCACAGCGGCGGGAATCCCTGCTGCGCGAGGATCATGACCGGAACCGTCGTCACCAGCAACAGCTCGAGAACGCGCGGCTTGGTCAGGGCGATATAGGCGCGGACGGTGCGGCCGAACGAGGCGGGTGCGAGCTGCGCACGCGTCGTCGTGGAAATGTCCATTGCCCTCACTATCGGCCGTCAACCCGGGGTTTCCAGTCTATGGCATACCCCACGCGAGGTAGGCGCCGGCGGAGCATGCACGGCACGCGGCGGCCGGGGTGCGGGGCGTCGAAACACGGCCCACTGGGGGAACCGGAATCGCTATGCTGAAAACACACGCGCGCTCTGCGCCGGCTGCTCTTCCCGTGGTGACGCGGTCTGCGGACCGGTGGTCTCAGGGCGCACCCCTCTCGAACGGAAGGCAATCCGGTGACGGAACTGCGTTGGGATGAGATCGACAAGCGCGCGGTGGACACCGCTCGCGTTCTCGCGGCGGATGCCGTGGAGAAAGTCGGCAACGGACACCCCGGGACGGCGATGAGCCTCGCTCCCGCGGCGTATCTGCTGTATCAGCGCGTCATGAAGCATGACCCGGCTGACACGCACTGGCCCGGCCGCGACCGTTTCATCCTCTCGTGCGGTCACTCCTCGCTCACGCAGTACATTCAGCTCTACCTCGGCGGATTCGGTCTCGAGCTCGATGACCTGAAGGCGCTCCGCACGTGGGGATCTCTCACCCCCGGTCACCCCGAGTACGGCCACACGAAGGGTGTGGAGATCACGACGGGACCGCTCGGCCAGGGCCTGGCATCCTCGGTTGGTTTCGCCTACGCAGCACGGTACGAGCGAGGTCTGTTCGACCCTGAGGCACCGGCCGGCGAGTCGCCCTTCGACCACTTCATCTACGTCATCGCCTCCGACGGCGACCTTGAAGAGGGTGTGACGAGCGAGGCATCCTCGCTCGCTGGACACCAACAGCTGGGCAACCTCGTCGTCATCTATGACTCGAACCAGATCTCGATCGAAGACGACACGAACGTCGCTCTGACCGAGGATGTCGCGAAGCGCTACGAGGCCTACGACTGGCACGTGCAGACCGTCGACTGGAAGAAGTCGGGCGAGTACGTCGAGGACGTGCAGGAGCTGTACGACGCCATCGAGAAAGCCAAGGGCGTCACCGACAAGCCCTCGATCATCATCCTCAAGACGATCATCGGCTGGCCTTCCCCCGGCAAGCAGAACAGCGGCAAGATCCACGGCGCCGCGCTCGGCGGCGAAGAGCTCGCCGCGACCAAGAAGGTCCTCGGCTGGGACCCCGACACGACGTTCGACGTTCCCGGCGAGGTCATCGCCCACACCCGCTCGCTCGTCGAGCGCGGCGAGGCCGAAAAGGCTGCGCCGCAGCTAACCCCGAGCGCAAGGCGCTGTGGGACCGGCTTCACGCTCGCGAACTTCCCGCGGACATCGCTGACGCACTCCCCCAGTTCGAGGCAGGCAAGGATGTCTCGACCCGCGCCGCATCGGGTCAGGTCATCAACGCGCTGGCCGCTGAGCTGCCGGAGCTCTGGGGCGGCTCAGCCGACCTCGCGGAGTCGAACCTGACGACCATCAAGAATGCGGCGTCGTTCATCCCCGAGGAGTGGTCCACGCACGAGTGGTCGGGCAACCCGTACGGCCGCGTGCTGCACTTCGGCATCCGCGAGCACGCGATGGGGTCGATCCTCAACGGCATCGTGCTGCACGGTCCGACCCGTCCGTTCGGTGGCACGTTCCTGATCTTCAGCGACTACATGCGCCCGCCGGTGCGCCTTGCTGCGCTGATGAACATCCCGACGCTGTTCGTGTGGACGCACGACTCCGTTGCCCTGGGTGAAGATGGGCCGACGCACCAGCCGATCGAGCAGCTCGCCGCTCTCCGCGCGATCCCGAACTTTGCTGTTGTGCGCCCGGCCGACGCGAACGAGACAGCAGCCGTCTGGCTCGAGCTCGTGCGCCGCCACGGGGGCCCCGCGGGAATCGCATTGACCCGCCAGAACGTTCCGACGTTCCCCCGTGGCGAGGGTGAGGCATCCGGCGACGAGTTCGCTTCGGCCGACCTCGCCGCCAAGGGCGCGTACGTGCTCGCCGACTCGCCGACCGGCGCCGTCGATGTGATCCTGATCGGGACAGGCTCCGAGGTTCAACTCGCCGTGGCTGCTCGCGAGCAGCTTGCCGAACAGGGCATCGGCGCACGGGTTGTGTCAGCCCCGTCGCTCGAGTGGTTCGCCGAGCAGGACGACGCATACCGCGAGAGCGTGCTGCCGGCATCCGTCAAGGCGCGGGTCTCGGTCGAGGCAGGCCTGGCGATGCCGTGGCGCGGGATCGTCGGCGACGCCGGCCGGTCCGTGTCGATCGAGCACTTCGGTGCATCGGCTGACTACAAGACGCTCTTCCAGAAGTTCGGCATCACGACCGAAGCCGTCGTGACCGCCGCCCACGAGACCATCGCTGCCGCCGGCGCCTGAGCCGCGGCTGCACACGAAGGAGAACCCATGACCACCCCCACCGAGAAGCTTGTCGCCGAGGGCGTCAGCATCTGGCTTGATGACCTGTCGCGCGAGCGGATCAGCTCCGGCAACCTCGCCGCGCTGATCGTCGACCGCAACGTCACCGGCGTCACGACCAACCCGACGATCTTCGCCGGCGCCCTGGCGAAGGGTAACGCCTACGACCAGACCATCCGCGACCTGAAGTCTCAGGGGGCTGACACCGAGACGTCGATCTTCACGATCACGACGACCGACGTGCGCGACGCCGCCGACATCTTCCGCCCGGTCTACGACGCGACCGGCGGCGTGGACGGCCGCGTATCCATCGAGGTCTCGCCCGAGCTCGCACACGACACCGAGGCGACGATCGCTCAGGCCAAGGAGCTGTGGAAGGTCGTCGACCGACCGAACGCGCTCATCAAGATCCCCGCGACCAAGGCCGGACTCCCCGCGATCACCGAGGCGATCGCGTCGGGCATCTCGGTGAACGTCACGCTCATCTTCAGCCTCGAGCGCTACGCGGCTGTCATCGACGCCTACCTCACCGGCATCGAGCGGGCCAAGGCTGCTGGCCACGACATCAGCACGATCCACTCGGTCGCCTCGTTCTTCGTGTCGCGCGTGGACACCGAGGTCGATAAGCGCCTCACCGCTATCGGGTCGGATGCCGCGACGGCACTGAAGTCCCGCGCCGGCATCGCCAACGCGCGCCTCGCGTTCGAGCTCTTCGAGAAGGAGTTCGCTACCGAGCGCGCAACGGCACTGGTCGCCGCAGGTGCCACCGTGCAGCGTCCGCTATGGGCGTCGACCGGCGTCAAGGACCCCGCTCTTCCCGACACGCTGTACGTCACCGAGCTCGTCGCGCGGGGCACCGTGAACACGATGCCTGAGAAGACGCTCGAGGCGACCTTCGATCACGCCGACGTCGTCGGCGACACGATCACCGGCAACTATGGCGATGCTCACGCCGTGTTCGACGGCCTCGCATCGGTGGGGATCGACTTCGCCGATGTCACGCAGGTTCTCGAAGACGAGGGCGTCGACAAGTTCATCGCCTCGTGGCACGAGTTACAGGCGACGGTGACGACAGCCCTCGAGAACGCGGACGTCTGAGCCGGCGATGGCATTCGACATCCACCTGACCGGGCACGTCAAGTCGGTCGTCGAGGCGACGCTGCCCGGTCTCGTCGGCGATCTCGTCGCGTCGGGCCTCACCGCGGGCGACAGCTCGCTGTGGGGTCCGGATGCCGAGGCCGAGGCATCACGCCGGCTCGGGTGGCTCGAGGCTGTCACGGTCTCCCTGCCGCTGGTGCCGCAGATCGTTGCGCTGCGTGAGGAGCTCGTCGCGAAGGGGCTCACGCGGATCGTCCTAGCCGGCATGGGCGGGTCCTCGCTCGCTCCCGAGGTGATCGCGCAAACCGCCGGAGTTCCGCTGGTCATCCTGGACTCGACGTCGCCCGGTCAGGTGCTCGCAGCCCTCGACGGCGACCCCGAAGCTGGCGGTCTTGAGCGCACGGTTCTCGTGGTGTCATCCAAGTCCGGATCGACGGTCGAGACGGATTCCGCGAAGCGTGCCTTCGAGGCGGCATTCCGGGACTTGGGTATCGACCCCACCGAGCGGATCATCGTGGTCACCGACCCCGGTTCGCTCCTGGACGAGTCGGCACGTGCCGACGGGTACCGAGTGTTCAACGCCGATCCGAGCGTGGGTGGCCGATACTCAGCGCTGACGGCTTTCGGGCTGGTCCCCGCGGGCCTTGCCGGCGCCGACATCCAGGAGCTGCTCGCCGAAGCCGATGCGACCCTCCTTGAGGTCGCCATCGACAGCCCCGAGAACCCAGCACTGGTGCTTGCTGCCGCAATCGCCGGCGGCGAGCCGCGCCGCGACAAGCTCGCTCTCATCAGCGATGGCACGCACATCGTGGGGCTCCCCGACTGGATCGAGCAGCTGATCGCGGAGTCGACGGGAAAGAACGGCACCGGCATCCTGCCCGTTGTCATGCTGCCCGTCTCACCCGAGCTCGAATCCACACCCGCAGACCTGCAGGTGCTGCGTCTGGTCGACGAGGCAAACGAATTCCACCTGTTCGAACATCACCAGGGCGAGATCCTGGTCAGTGGTTCCCTCGGGGCCCAGTTCGTCGTGTGGGAGTACGCGACCGCGATCGCGGGACGGATGCTCGGTATCAACCCGTTCGACCAGCCCGATGTCGAGTCAGCCAAGGAAGCCACGCGGGGACTCCTCGAGCGCACGCCCGAACCGACTGCACCGGCGTTCGTCGTCGATGGCGTCCAGGTGCGGGTCACGGATGCCGCGCTTGCGGCATCCGGCACGATCGCCGGCGTCCTCGACGCACTGTGGGCGCAGCTGCCTGCCGACGGATACGTCTCGGTGCAGGCCTACGTCAACCGCCTCGCGATCCCCCAGCTCCAGGGCCTGCGCGAACTCGTCGCTGCCGATTCGGGCAGGCCCGCCACGTTCGGCTGGGGCCCCCGGTTCCTGCACTCGACGGGGCAGTACCACAAGGGCGGACCCGCGAACGGGGTGTTCTTGCAGATCGTGGAGCGCACCGATACGGATGTCGAGATCCCCGGCCGGCCGTTCACCTTCGGTCAGTTGATCGCCGCGCAGGCCGCGGGAGATGCCGAAGTCTTGGCCGCGCACGGGCGTCCCGTCGTCACGCTGACCCTCACCGACCCCCAGGTCGAGGTTCTTTCCCTGTTCGAAGCTGCTCAGTAAGGCATCCCATCCGATGACAGTCGAGATCTCTCGCGGGCACAATCCGCTGCGCGACCCCGAAGACGCACGCCTGAATCGGATCGCGGGCCCCAGTGCCCTCGTGATCTTCGGCGTGACCGGCGACCTCTCTCGCAAGAAGCTCATGCCGGCCGTGTATGACCTCGCCAACTGGTCGGGTTCGCCCGCCGCGACTGGGAGGATCAGGACTTCGCGCAGGTTGTGCACGACGCGGTCCGCCAGCATGCGCGAACCGCGTTTCGCGAGGAGACCTGGCAGCAGCTGCTGCAGGGCATCCGCTTCGTTCCCGGCGAGTTCGGCGACGACGACGCCTTTGCGCGGCTGCGCGAGACCGTGCAGAGCCTTGACGAAGAGCGTGGCACCATGGGCAACCACGCGTTCTACCTGTCCATCCCTCCGAAGGACTTCCCGGTTGTCGCACGGCAGCTGCGAACGTCAGGTCTCGTGGATGACACCGCCGACCAGCCCGAGCGGTGGCGACGAGTCGTCATCGAGAAGCCGTTCGGTCACGATCTCGCGTCGGCCCGCGAGCTCAACGACGCGCTGCGCTCGACCTTCCCGGCCGACTCGATCTTCCGGATCGATCACTACCTCGGCAAAGAGACGGTCCAGAACATCCTCGCGCTGCGGTTCGCGAACGAGCTCTTCGAGCCGATCTGGAACCGCAACTACGTCGACCACGTCCAGATCACGATGGCCGAGGACATCGGCGTGGGCGGCCGCGCCGGCTACTACGACGGCATCGGGGCGGCGCGCGATGTCATTCAGAACCACCTGCTGCAGCTTCTCGCGCTGACGGCCATGGAGGAGCCCATCAGCTTCGACGCGAGCCACCTGCGTGCCGAAAAAGAGAAGGTGCTCGCTGCCGTCACGCTGCCCGCAGACCTGTCGCTCGCGACAGCGCGCGGCCAGTACGCCGGAGGGTGGCAGGGTGGCGAACACGTCACCGGATTCCTCGACGAAGACGGGATGAAGCCGGACTCGACGACCGAGACCTACGCGGCCCTCAAGCTCGAGATCAACACGCGCCGCTGGGCGGATGTCCCCTTCTACCTCCGCACCGGAAAGCGACTCGGACGCCGCGTGACCGAGATCGCCGTGGTGTTCAAGCGCGCACCCGAGCACCTGTTCACGCGTTCCCAGACATCCGGACTCGGTGAGAACGCGCTCGTCATCCGCGTGCAACCGGATGAGGGTGTCACGATCCGCTTCGGCTCCAAGGTCCCCGGTGCAAGCACGCACGTGCGAGACGTCACGATGGACTTCGGCTACGGACACGCGTTCACCGAGGCCAGTCCCGAAGCCTACGAGCGGCTCATTCTCGACGTCCTGCTCGGGGATCCCCCGCTGTTCCCCCGCCACGAAGAGGTCGAGCTCTCGTGGAAGATCCTCGACCCCGTCGAAGAGTTCTGGGCGCAGCAGGGCGGGCCGCTCGACCAATACGAACCGGGGTCGTGGGGGCCGAAGTCAGCCGACCAGCTCCTCGCCCGCGACGGACGCACCTGGAGGCGGCCATGATCGTCGATCTTCCCGACACGACAGTCAGCAAGATCTCGCGCGCGCTCATCGATGTGCGTGAGGAGGGCGGCGCCGTTGCGCTCGGACGTGTGCTCACGCTCATCATCGTGACCACCAACGGCGGCACCGAAGACGGTATCGAGGCTGCCAACGACGCGTCTCGCGAGCATCCGATGCGAGTCATCAGCCTCCGACTCGACCCTGAGGGCGAGCCGAAGCTGGATGCCGAGATCCGCGTGGGCGGCG
>LWDU01034382.1_pt1 | contig 14267 bp, 12 predicted proteins | sample 727161 | NCBI WGS metagenome assembly LWDU01 (sample SAMN04566230, study PRJNA314399) | hydrothermal vent metagenome | isolation source: deep sea hydrothermal plume seawater | place: Mexico: Gulf of California, Guaymas Basin | collected 2004-07-11 | reverse complement strand
CACTAAACCTTGCTACATAAAGCTCATCAGTATGTGGGTTTTTTGCCTTCTCTAACACTGCTTTATCCGGGCTATCAGCAAATACTACTTTTTTTCCTAACTGCTTAATTTTATCCATTATCTACAGGTCCATCATATATACATCCCTCACCGCTTTGATCTCTATGAACTTCAATTTTTTTTAAGTTAGAAAATTTTAAAATTAATTTACCCCAAATAAATATACATAATCCTTCTAAAGTAGGATTATCCAAACCTTTGACATTATTTAAAGTATTATGATCAAGTAGTTTTTTTATTTCTTTGCATTCCTCCGATATATAACCCAAATCTGTTATCATATTATTTTTTTTTAAAGGCTCTCCTTGAATCCAGACCCTTGCCCTAAAAGAATGTCCATGAATTTTTCCATAAGGATGATCCTCTGAGTATCCATCCAAAACATGTGCTGCATCAAAAGTAAAATCTCTATAAATTAACATATAATTACTACCTAATTCCAATCACTTTATGAGTTTGTATTGATACTCTCCATGTAGGATTTTTCATACAATACTCCAAAGTTAAATTTGTATTATGAACCTTTAACTCTCCATCCATTGGCTGTAAACTAAAATTTTTAAAAGCATACTTTTCAAAGCTACTAGGTTTAACACCTATTTGAGGATATACTAATTTTAATTCATCCCCACTAGTTTGAATTATCTTGTTTCCCGCTTTTGGACTAACGCAAATCCAATCAATTTCTCTTGGAACTTTTATTGTACCGTTAGTTTCGATAGCAATTTCACAGTCATATTTTTTTAATGCACTAATTAGGTAATTATCGACTTGTAGCATTGGTTCTCCCCCAGTTAATACTACATAGGGTCTAGTATCAGAAGACCAATATGATATAATAGCCTGTGCCAACTTATCTGGCCCAATGAATTTTCCACCTCCCTCTCCATTCGTACCTATAAAATCAGTATCACAAAATGAACACTTTGCTGTTTTCTTATCTTCTTCCTTACCACTCCATAAATTACAACCAGAAAAACGGCAAAAAACTGAAGCTCTACCAGTATGAACCCCCTCACCTTGTACTGTATAAAAAATTTCTTTTACTGAATATGTCATTTAGTTTTTAACCATTTTTTATAACCATTTTTTCTTAATATACAAGCTGGACAAGCACCACACCCATATCCCCATTCATGTAAAATAGACCTGTCACCAATATAACAAGTATGGGTATCATCCTTAAGGAGTTTATGAAATTTATCACCACCAAGATTATAGCTAAAAGCCCATACATCGGATTTATTCATATCCATCAAAGGTGTATGTATAATCACCTCTTTATCTAACCCTAATGATAAAGCGTTAGCTTGAGCGTCTATTGTTTCTCTCCTACAATCTGGATACCCTGAATAATCTGTATCACACATACCCCCAATTAAATTAAAAATATTTCTTCTCCAACCTAATGCTGAAGCCATATTAAAAAACACTAAATTTCTTCCTGGAACAAAGGTACTTGGTAAGCCATTATCTTGAATAAAAATCTGAGAATCTCTTGTAAGTGCGGTTTCTGACAACAAACCTAAAGCAGGTATATCAATAACATGGTCTTCCCCAAGAAGCTTTTTATATTCAGGAAACATTTCTCTAATTTTAATTAATATTGTTTTTCTACATTCCATTTCAATTAAGTGTCTTTGATTATAATTAAATCCTACTGTTTCTACATGCCCAAAATTTTTGCAAGCCCAAAGTAAAGATACAGTGCTATCTTGCCCACCCGAAAATAGTACTAATGCTGATTTATCTATCAATTTTAACCTTACCAAATATTTTAAAAATTTATATTATATATACAATCTATATGCTAACTATATAAGTATCTAAATAATATTAAACAATATGAATAAATTACTTTTTGGAGGTATCAATGAATCGTAGAAATTTTATTAAATTTAGTTCTGCATTAAGTTTAACAACTATAACAGGATTATATTTACCTAAATTAGTATTTGCTGAAACTGATATAATAAATAGCTCATTAGCTGGAAAAATTTTTTACACACAATATAACCCAGGGAGATGGAGTAAAAAAATAAAAGGTCATTTACCAACCTTTATAAATAATAATAATACTCTTGAAGTAACAACTGGCCATGCAATGAATGGCTATGAGCATTACATTATTAAACATATGTTATTTGATGAAAACTTTAATCTTATTAATGAAATAATGTTTAATCCTGAAAAAGATTCACCAATTTCCAACCATGATATAAGCCAATTAAAGAATAAAGTTTATGCATTAAGCCTTTGCAATAAACATGATGCATGGCTAAATTCATATAATATTTAAAGATATAATTGATAAAAAAATATTTTTTATTTTTTGTAATTATATTTAGCTGCTTTATTTATAGTAATATTGTTTTTTCACAAAAATGGAATATTACAATTGATGGCTATTTATCTGGATTCAAAGTAGGTGAATCAAATGCTGTATTTGACTTAGATGGTTTTAATTATAGTCTTACGGTAAATTCAACTACAACTGGCATAACTAAATTTTTTTATCCTTGGAAACAAGAAATAAAAATTTTAGGTCGAATACATAATCATATTATTAAACCATCATACTATGCTATAAACGATATAAGAGATAATAACAAATCTGGTCATATGCATATTATCTATGAAAATGGTATACCAATTGTAAAATCAGCTATTCCTGATCATAATAATGATACAAGAAGAGAAAAAGTTTCAGAAAAACTACTTTTAAACGCTATAGACCCTGTTACTTCAATAATATTATTGGGATTATTAAGTGGTAATACCAATGATTGTGATCATGAAATTCAAATTTTTGATGGACGAAGAAGGTTTAATTTAAAATATTCATTAAGTGAAATTAATAAAGATACCATTACTTGCAAACTAAACATTATTAGAATAGCTGGATATAGTAAAAAAGAACTAAAAAAGCATCCTAAAGAAGGAATTGTAGTATTAGAAAAGTTATCTAATACTGATAATTTTTATTTTCCAACTGAAGTTAGAATACCTTTAGTAATTGGTTCCTTTTTTGTTAATTTAAATACAAACTTAATATTGCAATAACTGTGCACTTTAGTTTAATATAAGATTTTGTATATCGTCATAAACTACCATTATACTAAATATTCAAATAAGGAGATAAATCATTGAAAGCTCTAGTATGTAAAGAATTTGGTCATCCTATTCTAAATTCAGAAGAAGTATGTATTAAAGTACATGCTGCAGGAATAAACTTTCCAGACATCTTAATGGTAGAAGGAAAATATCAATTTAAACCAGAGTTTCCTTTTGCACCAGGTGCAGAAGCCGCAGGTGAAATAGTAGCTATTGGTGAAGGTGTAAAAAATTATAAAATTGGACAAAGAGTTATTGCAATGACTGGTCACGGTGCATTTGCTGAATTAGTTAAAGCACCTCAAAAAAAATTAATCCCCTTAAGTGATAAAATAGATTATGAAACTGCTTCAATTTTACCTATGGTATATGGAACATCCGCTCATGCGCTTATTCAAAGGGCTAAATTAAAAAAAGGAGAAACATTACTCGTCCATGGCGCAGCTGGAGGTGTTGGGCTAGCCGCCGTAGAAATAGGCAAAGCTATGGGAGCAAGAGTGATAGCTACAGCAAGCACAGATGAAAAATGTCAAGTAGCTAAAGAGCATGGAGCAGATGAAATAATAAACTATTCTAGTGGAGAATTTAAAGAAACAGTCAAATCAATGACAGATGGTAAAGGAGCTGATGTAATTTACGACCCAGTAGGAGGAGACGTCTTTGATCAGTCTCTTAGGTGTATCGCATGGGAGGGCAGATTATTAGTAATTGGTTTTACATCTGGGAGAATCCCTTCTGCTCCTGCAAACTTAGCATTATTAAAATCATGCGATATAGTTGGGGTTTTTTGGGGAGCATTTGTTGAAAGAACGCCACATATAAATTTAGAAAATTTTGATAAACTGTATCAATGGATTGAGGATGGGTATATTAAACCTAGAATATCTATGAAAGTACCATTAGAAAAGACACTAGTTGCTATGAAAGCTATAGCTAATAGAGAAATTATAGGAAAAGCTATAGTTAAAATTTAATTACAAATTAGATATAAAATTTAAAAGCACTTTTATAACTTCTTCAGGTTTTTCTTGTTGAACCCAGTGCCCTGCATTTTCAATAAGTGAAATTTCTTGCATGTTAGAACACGATATATTTTGCATATTTTCTAGTGCATTTGGTTTTTGATATATACCCCAATCTTTTTTACCTGCAATAAATAATGATGACACTGCTATTTTCAAACCACTATATATCTCTAATCTTGATCTAACATTACTATCTATCATACATCTATACCAATTAAGCCCTCCCTGAAATCCAGTTTTATTATAAACAGTAATATAATATTCTAATTCTTCATTTTTTAACCATGTACAGTTTTTTATTTCTTCTTCAGATGGCATCTCTAAATTTACTTGTTCCGCCATATTTAAACCATAATCCATTATATAATAACCTGGTAATTTTTCTAATTCAGAAGCGTCCCAGCTATTTAATTTAAATGGTTTATTACTTTCCCAGTCGCCACTTTTTACATGGTAGTAAGCTCTTAAAAAGTTTTTTAGTCCTTGTATAGAATTTATCATATCACTATTTGCTTGATCAGTTGAATAATACCACTGATAATGTTTTCTAGGTTTACTTAAATTTGCCATATCCTTATGCACATCTGCAATATCTACCTTAGGTTCAATATCAATACTTGGAACTCCTTCAAAAGGTGCACTCATTAATACAACAGCTTTAAATACATCAGGTCTAATCAATGTTGCATGGGCCGCTACAATTGATCCAAAATCATGGCCTATAAGACAATCTATTGATTTTCTTCCTGTGGAAAAAACTAAAGATATAATATCTTTGACTAAATTTGTGATTTCATACTCAGAAATATCACCTTCATAATTACCATTCCAACCTTCTGTATAACCATATCCTCTTTGATCTGGTGCAATGACATAATATCCTGCATTTGCTAAAGGCAATAATACCTTTCTCCAGCTATATGCTAATTCAGGAAAACCATGAAGAAGAACTAAACAAGGTTTATTTTCACAATTATCATACCCTGCTTCTAAAACATGCATAGTTAAACCATTTATATTATGAATTTTTCTAGATCTTACTCCTAAAGGATATATATCCATAAATTGTCTCCTTAAAATAAAATACAATTTATATTATAAAATAAAGTTCTTTACAAAAGTATTTTATTATCTTACCTTTAAATAAGCGCTGATTTGAGCTCCAGCTTGCGAGCGCTATATAAATACTGCTAAAGAGGTGGTCAGGGACCACCAAAGAAATTTGAGTGGTTTTTTTTTCAAATTTTTTTGACCCTTTTCCATAAAGAAGCTGGAGTTATAAATTAATACCCAGTTTACTGGGAAAGGAGATTACTATGACTAACTCTAATAAACCGGAAACAATAGCTTTACATAGTGGATGGAGATCTGACCCTACTACAGGTTCAGTTGCTGTTCCAATCCATCAAACTACTTCTTATCAATTTAATGATACTCAACATGCTGCAAACTTATTTTCTCTAACTGAACTAGGAAATATCTATACACGTATCATGAACCCTACAACAGACGTTTTAGAAAAAAGGCTTGCTGCATTAGAGGGAGGAGTAGCTGCTTTAGCTACTGCATCTGGACAGACTGCATCTGCAATTGCTGTTCAAAACATTGCTAAAGTTGGAGATAATATTGTTTGTTCTACAGATATATATGGAGGAACATGGAATTTATTTGCTAATACTCTAAAAGATCAAGGAATTGAAGTGCGTTTCGTAGATCCTTCAGATCCAAATAACTTTTTAGAAGCAACTGATGAAAAGACTAGAGCCTATTATGGAGAGACACTTCCAAATCCTAAGTTAAATATATTTCCAATAAAAGAAGTTGCAGATATAGGAAAAAAACTAGGAATTCCTCTTATAATTGATAATACAGCCTCTCCTATAATTTCAAGACCAATAGACCATGGAGCAACTATTGTAGTCCACTCTACAACCAAATATATTGGTGGGCATGGAACATCTATAGGAGGAATAATAATAGATAGTGGAAAGTTTGATTGGGAAAGTTTTAAAGAAAGACAACCTTTATTAAATAATCCAGATCCTAGTTATCATGGTGCCATATGGACGGAGGCAGTAAAACCATTAGGCCCTATTGCGTTTATTCTTAAAGCTAGAGTAACTTTATTAAGAGATGTAGGTGGAGCAATGAGTCCATTTAATGCATTTCAATTTATCCAAGGCTTAGAAACACTGCCTCTAAGAATAAGAGAACAATGCAAAAATGCAAAATTGGTTGCTGAGCATTTATCTTTATCTAAAGCAGTTACTAATATAATTTATCCAAGTTTCTTTACAGGTGAAAATAAAAATAGAGTCGATACATATCTAAAAGATGGTTATGGAGCTTTAGTTGGTTTTGAAATAGAAGGTGGAATTGAAGCTGGTAAAAAATTCATTGATTCATTAGAACTTTTTTATCATGTAGCTAATATAGGTGATAGCAGAAGCCTCGCTATCCATCCTGCATCTACTACACATTCACAGTTAAATTCTGAAGATCAACTAAGAGCTGGCGCAACACCATCCTACATTAGATTATCTATTGGAATAGAACATATTGATGATATAATATTAGATATTGATCATGCTATAGAAAAATCTAGAACCTTTATTAAAGCAGCTTAGCTAAAATACATAATACAGCCTGATTAAAATATATCAGGCTGTCATTATGCGACCAAGTATATTACTTAATGATTTTTCTTTTTATGCAATTAATTTTTTAAATATGGAGTAGAAAATAGATATTAAACCCAAATATTCATTAGAGATATTTCCTCCAAAAAATACGGAAGATACTAATAATTTAATTAGAAAATTAAATTATATGAAGTTTCCGCCTGAATTTGTTTCAGTTACATATGGCGCTGGAGGTTCAAATCATAATGCTACAGTTGATTTAATAAAACGTTTGCATGATGAAACCAAAATTGATATAGCTGCACATTTAACATTAGTTAATTCCTCAATTCTTGATGTTAAAGATCTAATAAAATTATATGCTAGCATTGGAATTAAAAAAATTGTTGCTTTAAGAGGTGATCCTCCAGGAGGTCTTGATAAACCTTATGAGGCATATATAGATGGTTTCCAAAGAACTTCGGATCTTATAAAAGAAATAAAAAACTTAAATACTTTTAAAGTGTATATAGCTGGATATCCAGAAATTCATCCTGAATCTTTAAATAAAGAATATGATATTAATACACTTAAATCTAAAGTTGATGCCGGAGGAGATATTATAATAACTCAATTCTTCTTTGACAATCAATTCTTCTATAATTTCTTAGAAACATTAAAAAATAAAAATATTAATATTCCTGTAATGCCTGGAATCGTTCCAATTGTTAATTATTCTGCAATTGAAAAATTTGCTAATAAATGTGGCACAAAAATTCCTAATCTAATATCTAAAAAATTTTTAAACGCAAATGAGAGTTTAATAAAAAATAATGACCTATGCATTAATATAGCTGTTAATCAGATTGTTGCTCTTTTAGAGAACGGAATTAAAGAGTTTCATCTTTATTCATTAAATCGTATACAACTTATTGAAAAAATATGGATTACAGCAATTAATAATTATTAATCATATCTAGGATATATAATAATAATGTTTCAAAATTATTTAAAAGAATTGTCTACATTAGCTAAGAAAAAAATATTAATTATTGATGGAGCTGTTGGCACTGAAATTCAAAATTTACGTTTGAATGAAGAGGATTATAGAGGAAAAAAATTTTCTAAATCTAATATGTCCTTAAAAGGCAATCACGATCTTTTATCAATAACTCAACCAGAATTAATAAAAGAAATACATAATTCATATTGTAGTTCTGGCGCTGATATTATTGAGACAAATACTTTTTCTTCAACATCTATAGCTCAATTAGATTATGGATTAGAAAAAATGGCTTATGAACTTAATCAAGCTTCAGCACAAATCGCAAAAGAAGTTGCTGTTGAATATTACAAGAAAACTAATCGTAGAGTTTATGTAGCTGGCGCAATTGGTCCTACCAATAAAACTGCCTCAATGTCTCCTGATGTTGAAGACCCAAGTTATAGAGCAGTAACATTTGATAGTTTAGTTGAATCTTATTCAGATGCAGTTAATGGATTAATTGATGGTGGCGCAGACATACTTTTATTAGAAACTATATTTGATACATTAAATGCTAAAGCAGCATTGTATGCTATCCAAAGTGTTTTTATAAAGTTAAATATAAAACTTCCAATTATGATTTCAGGAACCATAACAGATTTATCAGGTCGCACCTTATCTGGTCAAACTACAGAAGCTTTCTGGCATTCTATAAAGCATGTTAATCCTTTTTCTGTTGGTTTAAATTGTGCACTTGGGGCAAGAGAAATGCAGCAACACATTTCAGATTTATCAAGGGTAGCAGAAACATTTATATCTGCATATCCAAATGCTGGATTACCTAATGAATTTGGTGAATATGATGAAAGTCCTTGCCATACTGCTTCTATGCTTAAAGAATTTGCTTTAGAAGGACTAGTTAATATTGTTGGTGGCTGTTGTGGTACTACACCAGAGCATATCAAACATATTTCCGACGCTGTAAGCGGGATTTTGCCTCGACAGCCAATTGTTAATAAACCTGTATTATGTCTTTCTGGATTAGAGGCTTTTAAAAAAAGACCAAATGATAATTTTATAAATATTGGTGAGAGAACTAATATTACTGGTTCGGCAATATTTAAAAAACTAATTTTAAATAATAAATATGATGAAGCTCTTAAAATAGCTAAGGATCAAATAGAAAATGGAGCTCAAATTATTGATATAAATATGGACGAAGGTTTATTAAATTCTGAATTTGCAATGATAAAATTTCTTAATTTAATCTCGTCTGAGCCGGATATTGCAAAAGTTCCAATAATGATAGATTCTTCAAAATGGTCAATAATTGAAGCTGGACTTAAATGTGTACAAGGAAAATCAATAGTTAATTCAATCAGTTTAAAAGAAGGAGAAGAGAGTTTTATTGCAATAGCACAAAAAATAAAATTATTTGGGGCAGCTGTTGTAGTAATGGCTTTTGATGAATTAGGACAGGCAGAAACAGAGAAAAGAAAATTTGATATTTGTAAAAGGGCCTATAAAATTTTAACGGAAAAAGTAAAAATTCTTCCAGAAGATATAATTTTTGATCCTAATATTTTTGCTATCGCTACAGGAATGGAAGAACATAACGGATATGGTGTTTCTTTTATAAATGCTTGCAGGATGATTAAAAAAACTATGCCCTTGTCTAGTATCTCAGGTGGTGTCTCTAATTTATCATTTTCCTTTCGTGGTAATCAAAAAGTTAGGGAAGCAATGCATTCTATATTTTTATATCATGCTATAAAAGCTGGAATGGATATGGGTATTCTGAACTCTGGACAACTAGCAATTTATGATACCATTGACAAAGATCTGAAAATATTATGTGAAGATGTTATTTTAAATAAGTCTAAAAATGCCACTGATTTATTATTAAATGAAGCTAAAAAATTCAATCAAGATCAAGTAGAAACTAAGGCTAAGAACTTAGATTGGAGAAATTTAACAATTAAAGAGAGGTTGTCATATTCTCTAGTAAAAGGAATAAATGATTTTATTGAAAAGGATGTAGAAGAAGCTAGATTAATGTCAAAACTAGCACTTGATGTAATTGAAGGTCCTTTAATGGATGGAATGAACATCGTAGGAGATTTATTTGGCTCAGGAAAAATGTTTCTGCCACAAGTTGTAAAAAGCGCAAGGGTAATGAAACAGGCTGTAAGTTATTTATTGCCATACATGAAAAATGAAGAATTAAATCCAAAAACAAATAAAATTTCATATGCTGGAAGGATAGTACTAGCTACTGTAAAAGGTGATGTTCATGATATAGGAAAAAATATTGTAGCTGTTGTATTACAATGCAATAATTTTGAAGTTATTGATCTTGGTGTGATGGTGCCTACAAATAAAATCATAGATACTGCTATCGAAGTAAATGCTGACGTAATCGGCTTGTCAGGCTTAATTACTCCAAGTTTAGACGAAATGTGTATTATAGCAAGTGAACTAAGTAAAAGGAAGCTAAACATCCCAATGTTAATTGGAGGTGCAACAACCAGCAAATTACATACTGCAGTTAAAATAGCACCTAATTATGAAGATGGACAAGCTATTTATGTTACTGATGCGAGTAGAGCTGTAGGTGTTTTATCCACACTTGTTTCTAAAAATAAAAGAGAAAAGTTTATAAAGGATGTTAATGATGAATATAAAACTATATTATTGAATCATAGTAAAAAAAGTAGGGTTAATAATAGAGTATCAATTAATATTGCCAGAGATAATAAATTTAATATTGATTGGTCTAATTACACGGCAACAGAACCTAGTTTTTTGGGTGTTAAAAAAATAAATAATATTAAGATAAGTGAACTTAAAAGGTATATTGATTGGAAACCTTTTTTTCAAACTTGGGAATTAAGAGGTGCTTATCCAGATATACTTTCTAATCCAAAATATGGAGATACTGCAAACCAATTATTTTTAGATGCAAACAATTTAATAGATAAAATTATTATTAATAATTGGCTAGAAATTAGAGCATGTTTGGGTTTTTGGTCTGCTTTATCAATAGGTGATGATATAGAATTATATAGCCAAAAAAATGATACTGAAGCAATAGCTACTCTTTATTCTATCAGACAACAGATGGCAAGAGAAACAGGGAGATATAATTATGCTTTATCAGATTTTATTGCACCTAAAAAACTGGGTATAAAGGATTATATTGGTGCATTTGCTGTCACAGTTGACTTAGGAACAGAAAATCCTATGTCTTTTTTTAAAAGCACTAATGATGATTATAATTCTATATTATTTAAATCTATAAATGACAGATTAGCTGAAGCTGCAGCAGAATTTTTACACGAGAAAACAAGAAAGGAATTATGGGGTTACTCACCAAATGAAAATTTAGATAATGTTGATCTAATCCAAGAGAAGTATATTGGAATTAGACCTGCACCTGGATATCCTGCCCAGCCTGATCATACAGAAAAAATAACTTTATTTAATCTATTAAATGTGGAGAAGAATGCAGGCATAGTTCTTACGGAATCTTGTGCAATGTTGCCTGCTTCCTCAGTTTCTGGATTATATATAAGCCATCCAGAATCTAGGTACTTTGGCGTTGGTAAAATTGGACGAGATCAAGTAAATGATTATGCAAAAAGAAAAGGCTGGAGTGAAGTAGAGATAAAGAAATGGTTGAAATTAATCTTATCATATGACTTATAACTTTCAAACAAAAGTGCATACTACATTACATGACTGATGGAAGTGGGTAGCGATACCTCTGCTTTTAAATAATTAGAAACATCTACATGAGATAGGGGATGTCAAAGTATTCATTATTAATAAATAGATTCTTTTTTCTTACTTTCTTCTAATTCTTTTGGTTCTGCAGGAATAGGCATATTCATAAAACGAATTTTAGCTCCATTATGTAGAGGAATTTCAGTATTATTAATTGAAGGAACAAATTTTTCAGACCTTATTAACGCATCAGCAATTCTCCAAGTATGGCTATCTGGCATTTTAGGCCTAGCAATTAAAACCATTTCACCAAAATCATATACTATATTCATGCTCACTGGAGAAAAATCACTAAAAACTCCTGTCCCATATAATAATGAAATAGCTATATCTTTAGATAAAACAGCTAAAGGCATTTGGTCTGTAGATAATAAATTATAAACTCTTCTATATCCTCTTGCTCTAGCAGGTCTAGCTCTTGCTTCAGGTAAGGTTTTTTCTAGTGATTCAATTATTTGTTTTGAAAACGGGTAACTTTTTTCATCTTCAATCACACTTAAAAGTAACATGTGCCGCATACGATAAACTTGCCATTGCCCCCAAGGTGCGTGTCCCATAGTCACTAATGATATAGGAAATATTACAAATTTAATAAAAAAACGTCTATTCAACATAAGGGCTTTATACTATATATGAGAGATACAAACAATGTACCTCTCATATATAATAATTAGACTATACTAGTTACGGTTTTTATCAAAAACGTTCAAGTTTAGAACAGCTGTAATTATAAAATTAGGAACATCAACTACTTGTCCTACTCTTAGATCTACGGCTACAGAGCATAAAATATAGGCTTGTTCTCTAGATAAGCCATGCTCTCTAACGATATAGTCAATCATTTGAATTAAAGCATGACGTGCTGCAGCAGTTAAATCCTCAGATAAATTATCTAAATTAGTAATTTTTTCAGAATCTAAATATGCATGAAATGGAAGAGCTACACCCTTGCCTTTTAATGGAATTCCTACTGTTTGATAATAACGCGTAGGTTCCATATCTCTAATTTGATCATCACCTACTGTAACAGGCATATCCATGTCTTTACCTTTGCCTTTAAGAATTCTAGTTCTATATACATTAATAGCACCCATTTCAATTGCAGTACCTGATACCTCACCATCCCCTTGGGCATAGTGCACGTCACCAGTAAACAAACCACATCCATCTACGAAACAAGGAAAAATAATTTTTGTACCAATTTGCATTTGTTGGACATCCATATTTCCTCCATTTTCTCTAGGTGGAATAGTTCTAAGACAATCATTAGCATGACTACCGCCTTCTCCACATACGGATGCAGGAAGTGCTCCTCCAGTTGAAGGGCCAAGCACAACGCCACCTGCAGCTGCTAAATCAGCTTCACGTGCTTTCCATGCAGCAACTTCTGGTAAACCTGGTAAAACACCTATAGAACCTGGAAAAGCTTCAAAAGGAACTGTTATTCCTGGCATTCCATCTGAAACTGCCCCTATTCTTGTAAGTTTCCAATTAACTATATAAGGATCTGGATATAAATCTCTTAAAAAACCAAAGCCTGGCACAATAACTGTATAACCATACTCATCAGGAATGATATCTATAAGCTCTACTTCTAATGCATCGCCTCTCTTAGCACCATTTATATGAACTGGACCCGTCATAGGATGAACTAAACCTAAATCTACTGTTGAAAGATCATCAGCTATAGAATCTAATCTAAATTGACTGTCCAAAGCATCTCTAGAATGAATAATAATAATATCCCCTGGATTTGCTTTTGCTACTGCAGAAATTGCTGGATGATAACGATTAAAACAATTACTATCATCTATACAATGTGCACCTTTTTTAGTTACTTCTACTTTATTCATCCATTTCTGATCTGTAGTATCAGCAAACGCTGATAAAGCCAAAAATGCAGAAATAAATATTGTATATATTATCTTCATATTCTCTCCCCCTAATTACATTTATAATGTATAGTAAATGCTACACTTATTATTGTGTTATGCAAATAATTTAATATTAAAAATACATATAGTATTTAACTATTGATATATTGTTTTTTTATTTTTCGTTACCGCTTTTTGATTTTCAAATATAGAACCTTGGTTTTTTGCTGCAGGTAAAGGCATTCTTACTGGAACGTTACTTAATCTAGGGGTATTTATTATATTCCCTGATATAATTTTTTTATTAAAATCATCATAATTATTGATACCCATAAGAGGCCATGCATCATTAGCAGCAAACTCCCAAAGTAAAAACCTACGCATGCTATTAGAATTATTAGGCTTAGACGCATGCAATAATCTGGCATGATGTATAGTAATACTCCCTGCCTTTCCTGTAACTTCAACAGTTTTACTTAAATCTATCCTATTTTTTTCAATATCTATTGCACCTGCAAAATAGCCCTTATGATGATGATCATAAACTTGACCTTTATGTGAACCAGGAACAAATAATACTGTACCATTTTCTAATGTCATATCGTCTAACATTATACCCACTGCTAAAACATCATCGTTAGAATGTGGATAAAAAGCCCAGTCTTGATGCCAATCAACTAAACCTCCTGCAGAAGGTGATTTCATATTCATCTTACCGTTATGTAATCTAAAATTATTACCTAATAAAGAAGTTACCTTATCTATTACACTAGGATAAAATAAAAGTTCTTTAAATGTATTA
>LWDU01032407.1_pt1 | contig 14268 bp, 14 predicted proteins | sample 727161 | NCBI WGS metagenome assembly LWDU01 (sample SAMN04566230, study PRJNA314399) | hydrothermal vent metagenome | isolation source: deep sea hydrothermal plume seawater | place: Mexico: Gulf of California, Guaymas Basin | collected 2004-07-11 | reverse complement strand
ACAAAAACAATAATGGCGAATACCAAAAAAGAAATATTAGCTTTGATGGACAAGGTGTCTAAACTTATAACATCAGACGAAGCCCAAATGAATAATAATACCAAAGGTATTAAATTAAATGTAAAACATGTTACACAAATGGCCGATGCACTTAAGCCCGATAAATAATAAATTTATATATATAATGACACTAACATTAATTCTAATTTTTTTAATGATGTATTTAATTATTCAACATTTTATAACTGATATAGAAGGTTTAGCCAACTGCAACCAAGACCAACACGACTTGACATACAAAAACACGGCTACCGTAGAGCAACAACAAACGGAAATAAATGATTTAAAAAAAGATATGAAAGCACGCCTATCAGCATTGCAAACCCGAGTAAAAGGATTTAATACGCAGATTTCCAAAAATAAAAAAGATGTTGCAAAAAATGCTACTACTATAAAATCTACCGTAAAAGATGTAAATGAGGCAAAAAATCAAAAAGCAAAAGAATTAGATAAAGCGGCGGGGATTTAATTCTCGGCTTCGTCCTCAATTGTAATTTCTATTAAAGGATTATATCTCACTGATATAATTGTTTCTACATTATTTGTATTTAATTCCCTTATAGTTTTATCGTGTATTTGTGCTACTCTTTTCATAATAAAAAAATTTATGGGAACTGTTGCTAATGATGCAAACATATATAGATCTATCATGTGCAATGCTTTATAAAATATGTAAAAATTGTAAAAATATGACCAAGACAATATAAAATAAGTAATAAATTTATACTTTGTTTTTTCTATATAAATTTGTTTTCTGTGAACGCGATTTTTTAACCCAAATAATAACTGTATAAAAAATACCATGCAAAAAATATATGAAGTGTAGCTTAAATAATAAATAAACCCAATCATTTGTCCATCGTTATCAAAATTAATTATATTTGGCTTCTTTCCTCCATTTAATATAAACAATGATGCCTGGTTACAAAACATAATAAACAGTATATATACAAAATAACGGACACATAATACGATTTGGTCTAGTTATTATTTGAAATGTTTCTGTTGGATAGTCCTGTAATATAACATAGTCTGCTTGGCAGATTTCACATTTTATATATTTTTCATTATCGGTGTTTACATTTCTCCATTTTTGCAAACAAGATTCATGAACGTAAGAAGTGCTGCATCTACACGGTTGTATTAAACTTTCTTCATCATTACTTATCATGCAAATTCTACATTCTCTTTGAGTTTCCATATAGTTATATAATAACAGACATTTTTATATAACTATTATATAAGCATGGCAAATTTCTTTGATAAAATAGCAAAAGGCGTAATAGACGACGAACAAAGTATGCTCGGTCCCGATTATAAATATTATAAACATATTCGACCGCCTGGGGCAATGGGTGCAAGTAGTGCAGGCAATATGGGCGCAATGGGAAAAGATGTAGCTAGTATTATAAACTACGTAGAATTATTGGTATCAGGAGGGGGACCGGCTTCTGATACTGGTGGACCTTTAGGACCTAGATTTTATGTTAAAACGGCAGGCCACTGCAAAGATGTAAAAACTAAAAAAGTGGTACAACGATATATTTATATTGATAATGTACCAGATGGCAAGATCCCATTAATATCTTCAGGGTTAGGTGTGGATTTTAAAGAATTCAGGGGTCTTTTACCCGGTATTTTAGAAGATGCAGGAGCTTTAAACCCGATGAGTATATTTTCTGCCTTTGGACAAGGAGCGACACCTGATTGTAAAGAAGTTAAATTTCCCGTACAAGGAGACGATAGAGCCAACCACCCTACTAGTGGACATTTAGCTATAGCAGAAATTAATGCGTATGAGGCTGACCAAAAGAGAGCAGAAGGGTTTTTATCAGGAAATAGAATACTTCGTGGAGAGAAGCGAAAAAAGAAATCTAAAACTACCGTACCAGTATTTGCAAATATGTATTTTACTGGCTTTGGACTTCTTTTAGTGTATCTGATGTATAAGATGATGCATAAGAAGTAAAAAAATTAAAATCGCCCTTTTGTGATATGAAAACTGCTAAAATATATAATAAACTTCCTAAAATGATATGAAATTCCCACCCGGGACAATTATGAGATGTCAGTGCAGATAATACACCACAATGTTCTGTATGGGGGAAAAATCCTATAAACAGTGATACTACTACTATTATTGAACTAATAATTACTTTAAACATGTATAGTAATTATTAGAAGTTAATAAACCTATCTACGACGAGACCGGCGGCGTTTCTTTGTATGTCTTTTGCGGTGTTTCTTTGTATGTCTTTTGCGACGGCGCCTTTTCGTGCGTCTTTTGTGGCGACGATGTTTAGATTTTCTTCTTTTGTGGCGAGTATGGCGTCTTCTCCCTCCTGCTTGGACAGCAGCTTTTGCCTTTTCATGTTCCTTTTTTGCTTGATCTTGATTGTCCTTTGCATCTTTACGATCTCCAACAGCAACATTATGTTCTTCAATTAATTGAGTTTTTTCGTGATGATTTGGGACGATATCCTTTGCTACCTTTTTTTGTGCCTCTACAACTTTAGTTGCTTTTAATTCTGTTGATGCTGTTACTAATTTCTTTTGTGTTTTAATTACTGCATCAAGTTTTTTTTTCCTTTCTTTGGCGTCCTCTGCTGCATAGTGGTTTCTTTCTGCCGCATCAAGTGCCGCTTGTGTGTTTACGGGCTCTGTTCTTCTCACTACCGCTGGTCTTGCTACTGCAGGTATTTTGGATGACATAAATTTTTTCAAATTTACAAAAGGTCGTCGTTGCATGAAACCTGACATATATATATATAATTGCTAAAATAAATTATATAAATTTAATGATGACGTCGATGAGTTTTGCGTTTTCTACGATGTTTTCTCTTATGAGTTTTGCGTTTTCTACGATGTTTTCTCTTATGAGTTCTACGATGTCCACCCATATGGGTCTTTACTTCCGTGTCTACTTCCCCTCCTGCTGCTGAAGCAGCAGCTGATGCTTTGTCCGCAACATTTTTAGCGTGTGCAATTCCAGCGTTGGCTGTTTGTTCAAAAGCTTGTGTCCCTCTATCGATACCTTTAATAGTTTCGTGATGTGCTTTTACTGCCATGCTTTTAGCTTTATCTGCTGCTTCTTTCGCGGCTTTTGAGATAAGAGCTGCTTGTCTCTTGGTTGCTGCTGCAATTGCATCAAAAAAACCTCCTCTTCTTTTTCTGGAACCTCCTTTTCTTCTTGTTCTTCCCATTATATATATTTCATTAGAAAAATATATAGAATTTATATTTTAACGCGTTTGTATAATTCTAAAGCTGCTAAACCTCCGGCCACTTGAGCAACAATGTACGGAAGCAAATCGGATGCTGGTTGAGCTCCTTTGGCTACCATCATAACTGTAACTGCAGGATTAAAGTTTCCACCAGAGAATGGTCCAAAAATCATAATAGACACCATCAATGCAATACCAATTGGAATAGCTGAACCTGTTGCTAAAATTACATATAAGAAAAGTAAAGTTCCTAAAAATTCTGCTAATAACTTATTCATTATAATAATAGAATAGAATAAATTATGATTTAATTTCGACCAATGGTTGTTGGTGGGGTGGTGACACAAGAAACGAAACTGCAATTACCATGAGCATCTCCACTTCCAGATGTCACAATATTCATTGAACCACCCATCACGCGTTTCCAGTAGGTAACATCAGCACCGGCTCCACTGTTTGCGCTAAAGATAAAACGACATTGACCTGATGGCAACCATGTTCTTCCAATTCCTTTTCTTAATCCGAAAAGAGGACCAAATCCATAATTAACTTGATTGCCATATTGATCAGTAGATGGTGTTTTCACTCTTGCTACACGTCGTCTAAGAGCTCGTGCACGAGCATCTTCGCTGCCATAATTGCGTGTTGGTGCTGGTTTTGACTGTCGTTGTAAATAACTCAATCGACCAATAGAAGGTCGGCTAGCAACTCCTCGTTGTCTATTTGTTCTGCAAAGTCCGTACGGGTATTGTCCACAAGGCATTTATATATATACAAACAATATTATTTTTATCCAAAAGTATTTTCTCCACTATAGCAGGTATATAGAAATCCGTCTAAATCTTTATGCTCGGCATACACACTTCCCATTATCTGACAACCTGCGACCATAACGGAATCTCCAACAAAAAGATAGATACTTTGTTCAGGTTTAATTTTAATGCGTTTTCGGATTACATAAAGAAATTGTGCCATGGATAAATCAGAAGGTACTAAATATTTCTTTCGATCGATGTCCGGGACTTCTCCTCCTATACATTCACAAATTACAGGAATCCTATTTGGATATTTTTCCATAATCCCGGTGGCTTCTGATAACCGTTTTTCAAAAGAATGTTTATCTTTAAATGGCGTTTTTTGTGTTAAATAAGCCTTACCTTCATCAAAAAATCGTCGAATATTGTGCGCTACTTCTGTCATCTGATATATTATCATTATTTAATTATAAAATTTTAAGTAGTTATATTTAAAAATTTATTAACCACACATCATAATACTATATACATTCTTCTCTATACCAACATTTTAACACCGTCTTCTAAACTCGTAGTAACTTCCCAACCCAAAGCCTTCAACTTTTTGTTACTTATATAATATCGTTGGTCATTAAACGGTCTATCTTCTATATAACTTATCCATTTATCATGGTCTTCTGTATTATGGATAGCTTTAATTAAAATTTTTGCTACTTCCATAATAGAATACTCCATCCCTTCATCACAACCGATATTATAAATCTCCCCTATTTTTCCTTTTTCTAATATGCGCTGGAATGCAATAACTGTATCATATGAATGGAGAAATGCTCTAACGCAACTTCCATCTCCTTGAATAGTAACTTTTTGATTATTTTTAAGTTGTTGAATAAATCTTGGAATTACTTTTTCTGGATATTGATTTGGACCATATACATTGTTTCCTCTAGTAATTATAATGGGCATTTTAAACGAATGATTATAAGATTGTACCAACATCTCAGCAGCTGCCTTTGTTGCGGCGTATGGATTAGTCGGACATAAAATAGAATGTTCTGTTTTATGTTTTTCACCCAGATCTAACATAGATTCGCCATATACTTCGTCCGTTGAAACATGAATAAATTTTCGGATTTTGCCATATAACCTTGTTGCCTCGAGTAGTGTATGGGTCCCGACAATATTATCATTTGTATATTGCAAAGCATCAGAAAATGAATTTTGTACGTGCGACTGTGCCGCAAAATGAATGATGTGTGTTGGTTCATGCGTGTCTAAAACATGTCTAACAAGGTCTATTGAGCATAAGTTACCCTTTACCAAAACATATCGACGCGATTCCCTCCATTTTTTATCCACATTAGTTTCATTTGCACAGTAATACATCGCGTCAAAGTTAATCAACTTAATTTTATCATAAGTATCCATAATCAAATTAATAAAGTTGGAACCAATAAATCCACAACCACCTGTTATTAATAGAGTCGTATCTTTCGAATTAGTAAAATCGGTTTTTATATTTTTCTTTCTTGGAAAATTGCACTCTTTATATTGTGTGAGCATTTCGCGAACACTATCTTTTATAGATTTTACTTCGGGAAAGAGCGCCTTTATTTTTGTTGTATCGAGAAAGTTATTTGATCGATCAGCTGCCAATATTTTAGACTGTTCTTCTATAGTGAAATTTTGCCATTCAAATTCAGGATCTACAATCTCTTTGTACATTTCTAAAATTTCATTATGACTAATTAATCCAGGATTTGTTAAATTTAATGTTCCAGTATAATTTGCTTCTGCCAATTTTAGGACCATAGGTAATAATTCGGGGAGCACGGTCATCGAATTGGACACACTGCATATTTTCTCATAGCTGGCAATCTTGGTAATAAAATTGCGACTATTGGGAATTCCGGTTATAGGCATTCTTATACGCAAATTTAAAACATTGGGGAATAATTCCATCATTTGGTCAGTAAATCCTTTTACTATTGAATATCCTGATCCAAAAAAGTTTGGTTTTGATTCTTCAGTAAATCCATTTTCTTCCATGCCGAATGGATGTTTATCGTCAAACTTAAATATACACCCAGTTCCCAAATATGTTAAATGGATATTCATATCATTACAAAGCGTTGCTAGATTAATGGGTGAAAATAAATTATCTCTTATATTATCAACAAGTTTGCCTGGTTGTTCAAGATAATCGATTGTGGTATACACTTTCTCTCCAATGGTTCCGTGAGTTCTTCCAATAAAGCAAAAAACATGTGTTGGTGCATTATCAGATAACTCTTTTTTAACTGCTGTAATATTATCTAATCGCATAACACCTTCAATAACATTGCGCGTTTGACATATTTTCATAAACTGTTGTCCAATCCACCCTTTACTTCCATAGACAAGAATTTTCATATATATATGTTATAAAATACTTGTTTTAAACTATTATAATTAAATGCTTTATCTATTATTAAAGACTCAGAACATATAGCTCAAATATAATATTAAAAACTCCTAATAATAAATCTACTTCACAGGGTCTGTAATATTTGGCATTAATAGTAACACGAATTATATTGTTTTGATCAAGACCTACTTCTTTCAATCCATTGCCATCCCAACGAATTTTATACCCTTTAAACGCGAATGCACACCTAAATTATGTAAGAATTATTCAGTAATAATCCTTGGAGCAATGTTCATTGTAATAAGCTCGTGAAACAATAGCTTACAAGCATATGGAATATTAATCTGAGCAAAGTCTGTTCGATTATCACAAGTTTTGCATAAATGAATTCCTTTTTTGTCATTGTAAATGGAAAGCATACCACATTTCTTACAACAATAAGTTGTAAATTTATCTGAACAATCATACATTCTTCCCTTGGTAAATCTATTAGCTCCATGCGAAACCATACAATCTCTTTCCATCTCACCAAATCTGAGACCACCTTCTCGTGCCCTACCTTCCGCTGGTTGACGCGTCAACACCACCATAGGACCATGACCTCTACTATGTTGTTTGTCTTTGACCATGTGCTTCAATCTTTGATAGAATGCTGGACCATAAAACACGCTTGTTTCAATTTGTTCGCCAGTCATTCCATTATTAAATACCTTGTTTCCGTGTGCTTCGTAACCGTGTTGCGTCATCAATTTGCAAATATCTTTAATGGGGAAATTATTAAAACTTGTTCCATCGCCAAACAAACCTAATTCTAATAGAACACATCCTAGTAAAGTTTCTTTCAACTGACCAATTGTCATGCGAGAAGGGATCGCGTGAGGGTTAATTATGATGTCAGGTCTTAAGCCATTTTCATCGAAGGGCATATCTTTTTCTGGCAAAATGATACCAATTGTGCCTTTTTGGCCATGCCTTGAGCTAAATTTATCCCCTATCACAGGCTTTCGGTAAGCTCTAATTCTAACTTTTGCAAATGTATAACCGTCGCCATTACAATTTACATAATTTTTATCTATATAACATTCTTCATTTGTCCGATATGATTTGCTTTGATCTTGATATTTAATAACCTTTGTATGGTCGTTTCTATTTTCTTTGATGGGCACTACTTTCCCTAAAATAATATCTTTATTGTTCAGTAAAGTATTTTCAGCGACAACACCTTTATTATTTAATTTATCATAATTGCCAAATTTCATACCTTTTGTTTTTGTTCTGTCTGGTTTACAACGAATCTCTTCGTCACCATGAATTTTTTTATCTTCATCTTTTTCCGTATGATAAATGGTAGCAGCGAACATCCCACGGTCAATCGCGCCTTGATTAAATATAATACTATCCTCCTGATTATATCCAGAGTAACTCATAATTGCAACCATGACTACTTCACCAGACGGAATTCTATCTAATTTAATATACTTCATCAATCGAGTATCTACCAATGGTCTCATTGAATAACTCAAAATATATGCTGTTTTATCCATTCTATTTTTAAAATTAGTAACATACATCCCCATTGCTTGTTTTCCCATAGCACACTGATAGGTATTTCTGGGAGATTGATTATGTTCGGGAAATGGGATACACGAAGCTAGGATACCAAATATTGTACTAGGATGAATTTCACAATGTGTATAAGTATAATTGAATTTGTCCATTTTACTAAGATGTTGTCTGGTCATTGCAATCATCGCGAAATTTTGCTCTTCGGGATCTATATATTCTAATATTGATTCGTTCACTTCATGATTTACGAGCAAATCTGCCCATTTTATTTTTTTATCTTTGACTTTTGCAGCAATTTCAGGTGTAATAATAAGTTTATTGTCTTTTACTTTAAGCAGAGGACGCGTAGGACGACCGGCCTCGTTGCAAATTCTAATTTCTTTATTTGTATAATCAAATACAACGGAAGTATAGATATTAATAATACCGTTATATTTTTTTTTAAGCAAGGACAAATATAATTCGTAAGGTTCTTTGGCAATTCCTATCCAGTTACCGTTAATAATCACTTTAACTTTATTAAATAAATCTTTTACATTCATATCTTCAATTGTCGTAATAAATCCTTCCGTAACTTCATATAAAGGATTACTATTAGAACGAATAGTGATATGAGCCATATAACTTAAATTTTTTACAACACCAACCGGTTGACCTTCTGGTGTTTCTGCAGGGCATATATATCCCCATTGTGTATTATGCAATTTTCTAGGTGGAATCAACTTACCACTTTTATCAATTGGGGTATTTATCCTTCTTGCGTGTGATAGACTAGAGATATATGTAAGTCTATTCAATACTTGTGCCACACCAACCTTTGATGAACTGGTATTTTTAATTCCAAAATCTCCAGTAGCCAATGCTCGTTTAATGCCATTTTCAATGGTGGTTGATTTTACAATTTTATAAACGTTTGTTTGGTTTACGATATTCAAATAATTTTCAGTAGATTTCCAGGAGCCATTATTAATTTCTCTAACAATTTGTTTTTGCATATCTTTTACAAGTTTATTAAAGTAATTACGAAATAGGTTGTTCAACAATGTTCCAGCTAGGTCAATCCTCTTATTAATATAAGAATCGCGGTCGGAAGGCAGAATCCATCCAAAACTGGTAGATAATAATTTATTTGTCATAAATCCAAGAAAATATTTCTTTTGGATATCAGATTTACAATGCGGAAATAAATCATTTTCTAATACAGATACTGTAAATTCTTTTTTTTTCTTTTCCCCCGCTTCTTTTTCCATATTAATTGGAGTATACATCGCAAAATCAACAATATACATTAGAGCTTCTTCTTGTGTAATATGTTTATTTGCTTGGACCATAGATGCTTTGAGTCCGAACAACATTTGTTTCATTTTCTCATTATCAATATCTAAGATAATCAATTCGCAAATAGCTTTATCGGATACAATGCCCATTGCACGAAATAAGATAAATAGTGGGATAGGTTGTTTTATTCTAGGGATTTGTATATAAATAGGATGACCAAATCCATTATTTCTATAAGCAATCATCATATTAATTTGTTTTGGAGATATACATTTATAATCGGGTACCGATTTAATTTCTGCCAACCACTCCCATTTATTATTATTTTTTTTAATATTGAAACAATATATTTTATTCTCTGCGGCTCTTTCTTGTGGAATTACAATTTTTTCACTACCATTAATTATGAAATACCCTCCAGCATCTACATAACATTCACCGGTAATTTTATGATCTAGATGCTTATATTGTTTTAATACACATATATCCGATTTTACCATAATAGGCATTTTACCAATATGAATTTTGGGAAGTGTTTTATAAAATGTTTCTGATTGTGTAAGAGTTTCTCCAAAGCGTCTAATAATTTTAACATTTAAATCTACTGTCATCGATGACGCGTATGTAAAATTGCGCAAACGAGCTTCGTGGGGGAACATTAGTTTTGTGGCTCCATTATTTTCATGAATTTGAGGACGATAAATATGAAAATTGCTGAATGTAACAACCATTTCTAATGTGTACTTATCACATTCTTTATTATAATCGTGTTCAGAATGAATCGTTACAGGGTTGAACATATCTATTGTTTTTTGAATTTCGTGATTTACGAAATGATTATATGATTCTAATTGATGACGAACGCATCTTGTTAAATGTTGTCCATCAAAATAAGATTCAATAATACTCCAAGGCATTTCTTCCATTGCATTATTTTTACCTTTGCTTGTCATTTGGGAATTATCATTCATCATCAGGTTAATTTATATTTCAATTTATCTTTAAATGGTTTTGAATATTTGAAATTGTAAACTCTTATTTCAAGTTATACTTTTATGCCATATTCTAAGCCAATAGAAAAATTGAACTATTCAATGTTATTCTTATATAAATATATTATTGAAATGAACACACGAGAAGAACGAATGAGCCATGCAAGAAAGCGAAGGATAGAGCATCGTAAGAATAATATGCACCACTTTGGTGCTGCCAAAGATAAGAACGGGATTGACCCCGCTGTTACAATATATACGACAACAGATGTTTTCATTGAATCACCATTCGCTAAGCAAACAGATGTTGCGGAAAGTCTGTTAAAAAATATGGAAAAAACAAGAATTGAACGTTCTATGAAAGATTTTCAAAGTGTCGCGCCTGTTGCAAATAACAGTTATATACCGCCTGGAAAAAGAGAAGGGTCGGATAAAAAAATGGCATCCGGTACTAAAATGACAGAAAAAGATTTGCATACATTACGCATTACCAATGTTAGTCTTGAGACAACTGAAGATGAACTTGGTGATTTGTTTGCTCAATTCGGTCGATTGACGCGTGTCAAATTAATGGTTGATTACAGAGGAAATGGTAGTTTTGCTTTTATTTCATTTTCTTCGACAGTTGACGCTTTGGAAGCAAAAAACAAATTACAAGGTTATGGTTTGCATCATTCGATTTTAAAAATTGATACGGCTGTGCAAAAGAAAAGAAATAATTGGTGATAAAGTACTTACTTGTTGTAAACTTACGAATCTCTTTAAATTATTTGTCATAATTAATATAACAAGTATATATATGAACAATCCTCCAAAAAATCCAAAAAATCCAAAAAAAAATCTTCTGTTTTTCATTAAAGACATCTCAAACAATGATCCGTTTCTAGATCATAGTGGGAATATATTTATAAATCCGCTTTTTGACCCCCTACAGGGTTGGGAGAAGAATAAAAATACTTTGTTATTAGAAGATTATAATAATAATAATATTAAAAAAAAGGGAGATAGTTTTACTATGAGACTAGATTCAATTATTGATAATATTCGCAAAGAAAGAAAACGAAATGCACAAAATATGCAAATGGAAAATTTATTCAAATTAAAAACAACTTTAAATGAGCAATCAAATCCCCAAAAACAATTATCCTTTAATACTACTTTAAATGCCAGAGATGCTCTAGATGATTTATTATTTCAAATAACAAAAAAATATGATTTAGCTAATAATTCATCACTTGATAGTAAACAAATTGTACCACGAAGAAAACCTCCTCCGCCGTTTCCTAAGTCTAGACATAGGCGTTCATCGTCAATATATATCCCACCAAATAATGCTTGGAACACACCAATACCGCCTCCTCCGCCGGAAATTAAAAAAGAACTCAAAATTATAGATCGCGAGGTCAATGGAATTGCTGATTTGTTAGAGCTTATAAAAGATAACCCTATCTCTCCTTACATTGAATATAATATCAACATGGAGTCCATTCATAATATTAAAGAACCCTTATTTGAATTAAATGAGATGATTGGAATGAATGGTCTTAAGGATTCCATCGTAGACCAAATTATATACTTCGTACAAAATTTACACATTAATAAAGATGCGGTAAATCCCGATTTTATGCATACTTGTATTTATGGACCTCCGGGTACAGGTAAAACGGAAATAGCTAAAATTATGGGGAAAATATTCTCTTCATTGGGAATACTTAAAAAAAAGTATTTTAAAAAAGTAACACGAGCTGATTTAATTGCAGGATATTTAGGTCAAACGGCCATCAAAACAAGAGATGTCATAAAGGATGCTTTGGGTGGTGTATTATTTATAGATGAAGCATATGCTTTAGGAAATAAAGAAAAAAGAGATAGTTTCGCCAAAGAGTGCATAGACACCTTATGCGAAGGATTAAGTGATCATAAAGGTCAATTAATGGTTATTATAGCAGGATATGAAAAAGACCTTAAAAATTGTTTCTTTGCCTATAATCAAGGCTTAAATTCCAGATTCCCTTGGCGATTTAACACAGATGATTATAATGGTTCTGAATTAAATAAAATATTTCAGAAAAAGATTAATGATGCCGGTTGGTCCCTCAAAGAAGAAATACCCGATAAATGGTTCGAATCCAAAATGGATACTTTTACCTTTTATGGGAGAGATATGGAAACATTGCTATCAAAGACCAAAATTGCACACGGTCGTCGCGTATTTTGCAAACCTAAAGAAGAAAAAATGAAACTTACTATGAAGGATATTAAAAGAGGATACGATATGTTTATTGATAATAATGAAGTTAAAGAACGTAATAATAAAAATAGTCATATTGAACACATGTATCTTTAATTGGGTTATTAACTCATTGTTTTTCTATTTATAACTATTAGTAATGGAAAAACATCGAAAAACAATTCAAATCAATCCTGATTTTTTTAGAATAGGAAAAAAAACTAGAAAACAGAAACAAGCAAAAAAACGATCAGATTTAAGACAAACAATCAAACCCAATAATTTAAAAAAACAACTTTTAACTAGAATTAAAAATCATCAACAAGAACACGAGGAAAAAAACAAACAATCTGACACTGATAATCTAGATAAATTCCAAAATGATTTTAATTCATCCTTAAATTATCTACAAACTATGATTAAACAAAAAAAACAAAAAAAACGAAAAAGAACCAGAAAGAAAAAAGAAAAAATAACACCTATTGCACCACCTATAATAAATACGCAACCATTTACACAAGCACCAAGTACCGATGCCTCCGTTCAACAACCACCGCAATTGGTTCAAACAAAGTCAAATGATTCTGTTGCGCTACCGTATGGTTGTTTAAAAAACGGAACAAAGCCAACATATTCGCAGTACATAAAAACACTTAAAAAGAATAATACTTCTAAAAAACAAACATTAGTATTACCACCAAAACCACCTCCTACTATCGAAGTATTGGAGAGAAAGGAAAAACTTAATAAACTAAAAGAATCTATGGCGTTACCTAAAAAAGAAACTATATTGAAAACTATTAATAGGAAACGCACTATTAAAATATTTAAATTAGGGAAAAAAGGAGATAAAGTTGGAGTGTTAGTGAAATCAGGTAAAACAAGAAAGAAAATAAGAGAAGAACATAAAATACTACATTCTAAATGTATATTAGAAGTTAAAAGTTATCTGCGTAAACATAATTTAATAAAAGCAGGTACTGCCGCCCCTGAAAATATATTGAGGAAATTATATGAGGATAGCTTTTTAGCGGGGGATATTTATAATAAAAATGCTGACATTTTACTACATAACTACATGCGGAATGACAACTAAGACTTTAACTATAAATAAAATATATTTAAAGTCTCTTCAAACATTATATTAGATGGGTATTCACGAACAATTTTACGATATTGAAACAAAGGCTTGCAAAAAATATGGTGAGAAAACATTGGTATTTATGCAATGTGGGTCTTTTTTTGAAACATATGGGTATAAAAAGGACGGACAATTTCTTAACAAATACTACACCGAATATAGTAGAATATGTGATTTTTGTATGAAAGAAAAGAATATAAAATATAAGGGGTTCGATGTCTGGATGATTGGATTTCCTGATTATTGCTTGGAAAAATATGTACCAAAGATGACTAGCGAAGGATTTACAATAGTAATATGGGTCCAAGCAGATGACCCAACAAAAATTCGTTTTGAAAAATGCATTTGTTCACCCGGGACAGATTTTGATACTAACACCAAAGACATTACCAATTATAGTATGTGTATGTGGGTAAAAAAAACTAAATCAATTCTTCTGAATAAAACACCTGAACTCATTTGCGGAATGTCTGCAATAGATATATTAACAGGCGATACGCACATTTTCGAATATCGAGAAAAATATTTTCATAATCCAACTACCTTTGATGAAATAGAACGATTTTATTCCTCCTATAATCCGAGTGAAATATTAGTAATATATGAAACTTCTGA
>LWDU01033831.1_pt1 | contig 14277 bp, 16 predicted proteins | sample 727161 | NCBI WGS metagenome assembly LWDU01 (sample SAMN04566230, study PRJNA314399) | hydrothermal vent metagenome | isolation source: deep sea hydrothermal plume seawater | place: Mexico: Gulf of California, Guaymas Basin | collected 2004-07-11 | reverse complement strand
CAATGATTTGCCACTAATTTCGGAAAATACTAAATTTTCTGTTGCATTAAATATAATGTCAAAGAAAAAATTAGGTAGCTTAGTTATGTTAAATAAAGAGAAATTTTTATCAGGTTTCCTAAGTGATGGTGATGTACGTAGAAAACACAAAAAAAGTATGTCCAATTTAAAAATAAAAGATGTTATGACCAAAAATCCTTTAGTCGTTCAAAAAGATATCTTGGCAGCAAAAGCAATAAAAATAATGCAAAAGAAAAGAATTACGGCACTAATAGTTGGTAAAATAATTACAAAAAATAAGATTAAAGTAATTGGCTTGATTCATATCCATCAAATACTTGGGGCTGGGATATAGTGGTCAAAAGTAAAATAATTCAAATTATTTTATTTGGTTTTGGTTTATTAATATTCTAACTATTTAAATGAAACAGAGAGATTGGAAAAGAGTTTGGAACAAAGTTTGGATATGAAAAAAATTGTAAAAAAAGATAAAGATAATGATAGTGTAATTGAAGAAGATAAAAACGCTTCTAACATAATTAGTGATTTAAGTTATAAAAATATTGATCATAAAGGCAATATTTTTAACATAAATTCAAAAATCACAAAAATATTTGAAGATAAAGAGGATTTAAATTTTATGGAGGTTGTAGTTGCAAGAATTTTTTTATCAGATGGAAGAGTAATAGAAATTTTTGCGGATAAATCTTGTTACTGAAGATGAAAATAAAATAACTTCAAATAATTTAGATTTTATTTTTGATAAAAACTTAATTACTATTTATAATAATGTTAAATATAAAGGATATAATAAATTTCTTACGGCGGATAAGGTAGATATAAATTTATTAAATCATAAAGTTAATGTTTATATGTATGATAAAATGAGTAAAGTAAAAGCAAATCTTAGAAATTAATATGGAATCTAGAAAAAGTTTTAGAATATTAAAGTTTAAAAAATCGAAACCAGTTTTAAAAATAAGTGGAATTTCAAAATCTTATGGACATAGATTGGTTTTAAAAAAAATTAATTTTGAATTACATAAATCAGAAATTTTTGGTGTACTGGGCCCAAACGGATGTGGAAAAACAACTATTTTTAATTCAATAATGGGAATATGTAGAATAAATGAAGGAAATATTTTTGTAAATAATATAAAAATAAACAATCTTCCAATTCATGAAAGAGCAACAAAATTTAGAATAGGATATATTCCTCAAAACTCAGCAGTTTTTTTAGGATTAACATGTGAAGAAAATATTAGAGCTATTGCGGAAGTTAAAATTAAAGAAAAATCTTTACAAGAAAATAAAATACAAGAACTGTTATCTGATTTTAATTTAGAATATTTAAAAAATATTAAAGCAATAAATTTATCAGGAGGTGAAAAAAAACGACTCTGTATTTCAATGGCCCTTGTAAGCAACCCACAAATACTTTTAATGGACGAACCTTTTGCGGCATTAGATTTAATTACTATAGATATGATAAAAAAAATAATTGTAGGTTTACAAAAAAAATTAATATCAGTGATAGTTACTGACCATAATGCAAAAGATTTAATGAATGTTTCAGATAGGTGTATAATAATATCTAATGGAGAAGTAATTATTTCGGGAAATCCAAGAAAAATAATAAATGATCCCAAAGCCAGGCAATTATATTTTGGCGAAAATTTTAGTATTTAAAATAAATTTTCATGAAAATATATTCAATTGTTATTAAAAAAAAAATTAAGAGTTTTAAAAAAAGTTTATATGTTGATGGAGATAAATCAATTAGTCATAGATTCTTTTTATTAGCAAGTCAGGCTTTTGGTATATCTAAAGCCAATGGTATTTTAGAATCAGAGGATGTGCTACACACAATAAATGCCCTAAAAAAACTTGGGGTAAAAATCGTAAAAAAAAACAATAAATATTTTGTTTATGGAAATGGATTAAGCTCATTTCATGTAAAAAAAAATTTAAAAATTAATTGTGGGAATTCAGCTACTTTAGTCAGATTATTAATTGGACTGCTTGCACCTTATCCTAATAAATTTAAATTATTTGGAGATTATTCACTTAATAAAAGACCGATGGAAAGAATAATAAATCCACTAAAAAAATTTGGAATGGAATTTTTTCCAAAAAATCAAACAACACTTCCACTGACTGTATAATTTAATTTCCGTAAAAGGACTTACGGATTTTCGGGCGTTTAACTTATCTGTGCCTGGTGATATATCCTCTGCTGCGTTTCTTATAGCCATCACTTTGTTAAATAAAAAATCAAAAATAAAAATCAAAAATGTAAGTCTTAATAATACTAGAATTGGATTTATTAAAATTCTTAAAAAAATGAATGCAAAAATTAAAATTATTAATCAAAAAAAGATATCCGGTGAAAAAACGGGAGATATTATCGTAGCAAGTAGTAAACTAAAAAATATTAATTGTCCCAAATATTTGGTTCCAAGCACTATTGATGAATTTCCTGTTTTATTGGTTTTGGCTGCTGGTTCAATTGGAATTGCAACCTTTTCAGGTTTAACTGAATTAAACAAAAAAGAAAGCCCACGTTTAAATTTAATGAACAAAATTTTAAATCAAATAGGAATTAAAACAGTGCTAAAAAAAGATACAATCAAAATTTATGGAAATCCAAATTTATCACTAAATAAATCTCATTACATTAATACAATGTTTGATCATAGAATCGCTATGTCGGCTTTTTGTATTGGACAAATCTTTGGAGGTGAAATAACTATTTCTGATTGCCATTCTATATCCACTAGCTTTCCAAATTTTTTGAAAATAATGAAAAAAATAGGTGCTAAGTATGAAACTAAAAAAAAAAATTAAAATTGTTATTTCTGCTGATGGTGGCGCAGGCAGTGGAAAAACAACAGGTAGCAGATTAATTGCAAAAAAATTTGGCCTTGAATTACTTTCTTCAGGTCTTTTATATAGATATTGCGCATATAAATTACTTAAAAAAAATAAAATTAGAAATAAAAAAATTTTTCTTAAAAAAATTGTGAAAGAAATTACTAATAAAAAATTAAAAAATAAAAATCTTTATAATCCAGAAGTTACTGAATATACTTCAACAATAGCTAAGATTAAATTTGTTCGTGATCTACTTAGATCTTTTCAAGAAAACTTTGCAAAATCAGGAAAATGTATTTTGGAAGGAAGAGATATAGGAACAGTTATACTTCCTGGAGCAAAATCTGACTTAAAATTATTTTTTAAATGTTCTTTAAATACAAAGGCAAAAAGAAGATTTTTAGAATATAAAAAAAATAATAAAAAAATTACCTTTAAACAGGTAAAAAATGCGCTTAAATTAAGAGATTTAGAAGATACAAAAAGAAAAATTAGCCCTTTACGACCGGCAAAAGGTGCAGTAATAGTGGACACCTCAAAAATAAACATTAAACAAATGAGTGCAAAATTATTTCATATTGTTTATGTTGCTTTGAAAAAAAAATATGGAAAAAGTTTATAGAAATACAAATTTCCCTCAAATTAAAGAATTTGAAAAACTCCTAAATACAGAATTTTCCAAAACTAAAGCTGAAGAAGGGCAAATTGTTGAAGGTACAGTAACAAAAAAAACTGAAAAAGTTGTTTATGTAGATATCAAAAATGGAAAAAGTGAAGGTGTAATAGAATTGAGCGAATTAAAATTGCTTAAAGAAGATAACATTGAAATAGGATCAAAAATATTAGTCGTTATCGAAAAACTAGAAGATAAAAATGGTGAAATGATCATTAGTAGGGAAAAAGCAAAAAAATTAAAAATTTGGAATCTGTTAAAAAATTCATACGAAAAAAAGGAAGAGGTTGAGGGAAAAATTATTTCAAAAATTAAAGGTGGTTTTATAGTTGATGTCCAAGGCACGATGTGTTTTCTTCCTGGTTCTCAAGTTGATTTAATGCCCTTAAAGAATATTGACCACCTGATGAAAGAACCTCAACGTTTCTTGATAGTAAAATGTGACAAGATAAGAGGCAATATTGTTTTAAGCAGAAGGGCGATTTTAGAAACTATGAGAAATGCAAGCAAAGATGAAATTATTAGTAAATATAAAGTAGGAGATATTGTTGAAGGTACCTGCAAAGGAACAACTGCTTATGGAGTTTTTTTCGATATTGATGGTTTTGATTGTATGTGTCACATAAATGAAATTAGCTGGAGCAGAATTTCACATCCAGATGAATTGTTTACAATTGGACAAAAACAAAAGCTTAAAATAATTACAATTGATACTGAAAATAAAAAAATATCAGTATCTGTGAAAATGCTTACGCAAGATCCTTTCGAAAAAAATATAAATAATTTTAAAATTGGCGAAACTTATACCGCCGAAGTAAAAAAAATAATGGATTATGGTTTATTTCTTTCTTTAGAGGATGGTCTAGAGGGCCTATGTCATCAATCCGAACTTTCTCACTCTAAAAAAAATGTTTCCGCAAAAAAAATGTTCACAATTTCACAGAAAATTCAAGTTATTGTTAAAGAAATAGATTTAGAAAAAAGAAGAATTTCTCTTTCTCATAAAGATACTATTGCAAATCCTTGGAAAGAATTTGAAAATAAATTTCCGGTAGGATCAAAAATATCAGGCAAAATAAAAAATATAACAGATTTTGGATTATTTGTTTCTTTAAAAGATTATGATCTAGAAGGTTTGGTACATTATAAAGATCTAAGTTATTCGGAAACGGAAAACGATCTTAAAAATTATAGTAAAAACCAAGATTTAAAACTAAAAATTTTAGAAATAGATTCGCAAAAAGAAAAAATAAGGCTAGGGTTAAAACAGTTAATGCTTGATCCTTTAGAATACTTCAGAGGAAAATCTAAAAAAGATATAATTACGGTAACAGTTAAAGAAATTTCTGAAAATGCAATTAAAGTGTCTCCTGACGGTTGTGATTTGAAATTTTTAATTAGAAAGGGTCAAATAGCTGTTGATAAACAGGACCAAAGAGTAACTAGATTTACCAAAGGTGATAGATTAGATGTAATGATTCAAGAATGTGATATAGAAAAAAGAAAGATATCATTATCCATTAAAATGCTAGAAGAAGAGGAAAATAAAACTGCAATTAAAAAATATGGCAGTGTAGATTCGGGTAAATCTTTACCATTTGCCGATCTTCCTTCGGCCTTAAAAAAGAAAAAAACTAACAAAGAAAAATAAAATTTGTTTTGAGCATTGTAAAAAGTAAAATACTTGATCAATTAACTGATAATTATCCAAATTTTTTAAGAAAGGACTTAGAAAAAGCTCTAAATTTAGTTCTTGATGAAATAGCTAGAGCATTATCAAAGCAACAAAATGTAGAAATTAGAGGATTTGGAACATTTAAAATCAAAAAACAGAGAGCTAGAATAGGAAGAAATCCAAAAGACGGATCAAGAATAGAAATACCTGCAAAAAATACTATCCAATGGAAAATGTCCAAACAATTGTTTAAACTTTTAAATAATGAATCAAACAACAACAAATAAAATTATTTTAGCTTTGGACACAAGCGATTTAAATTTTGCTATTGATATTGCAAAAAAAATAAAAAATAAAATTTTTACAATTAAGCTTGGACTAGAATTTTTTAATGCTCATGGAAAGAACGGAATAAAAAAATTTAATGATCTTGGTTTTAATAATATAATGCTAGATTTAAAGCTTAATGATATTGGAAATACCTGTTTTAAAGCAATTAAATCTCTTAATGGAATTAATTTTGAATATTTAACCATACATGCTCTAGGTGGCAAAAAAATGATTTTAAAATGTAAAGAAGCAGCAAATGAAATCAATCAAAATATAAAAATACTTGCTGTAACTATTTTAACTTCTTTAGATGATGAAGATATAGGCTTAATGGGAATAAAAAATAATATAAATGATTTAGTTGTAAAATTAGCAAAAAATTCTTCTGACGCACATGGTTATGTTTGTTCTGGCAATGAGGCTTTGGCTTTAAGAAAAATTATAGGTAAAGATAAAATAATATTTTGCCCTGGAATAAGAATGCCACAAGATAATAAAAATGATCAACAAAGAGTTATATCTCCAAAGCAAGCGTTAAATAATGGTGCGAATAAAATTATTATGGGTAGAAGTTTATTAAGTGGTGATATAAGTAAAAATATTGAAAAAGTTATTAATTCTTTAAAATAAATAAATGCGACTTGAGGCTAAAATTTGTGGTCTGAAAAAAAAAGAAGATATTATCCTTTCAATAAATAAGGGGGCTTCTTATTGTGGATTTATAGTTAATTATCCAAAATCACATAGAAATATTAAAAGCAAATCTAGTTTGGCAAAACTAAACAGTATAAATAAAAAAAATTCAAAATTTGTAGCTGTTCTTGTAAATCCAACTAATAAAGATTTAATTAAAATAAAAGGTATAAAATTTGATTTTATTCAGCTTCATGGAAATGAAAGTATAAAACGAATTAAAGAAATTAAAAAAATATGTAATATTAAAATAATCAAAACAATAAAGATAAAAGAAAAAAATGATGTAAAAAAATTTAATGATTATCTGCCTGTTGTTGATATGTTTTTATTCGATAGTTTTGGATTTGAAAAATCTAAATCATTCAACCATAATTGGTTAAAACATTTGTCTAAAAGAGGCTTTGCCTGGATGATGGCTGGAAATATAGGTGTCGATAATTTAGAAAAAGTTGCTAAAATCACAAAAATTGTTGATGTTTCAGGAAATCTTGAAACAAATAAGAGTAAGGATAAAAAAAAAATTATAAATTTTTTAAATAAGGTCAAAGAAATAAATGATAGAAATTAAAAAAGGTATACCCTTAATTGATCAACATGATGAAAATGGGTTTTATGCTGGAAAGTTTGGTGGAAACTATGTGCCTGAAACTCTTAAAAAACCGATAGAAGATCTGACTATTGCATTTGAAAAACTTAGATATGATGAAAGTTTTTTAAAAGAAAGAGATTATTATTTTAAAAACTTTATAGGTACACCAACTCCATTTATAAAACTTGAAAATTTAACTAAGCACCTTGGAGGTGCTGATATTTGGTGTAAGCTTGTTTCAAAAGCAACNNNNTTGAGTATGGCTGCTGCAAAATTTAATCTAAAATGCAAAATTTTTATGGGTACAAAGGATATCTCAAGACAAGCAATTAATTGTTTCAGCATGAAAAGTTTTGGTGCCGAAATAGTTCCTGTGGACTCAGGAAGCAAAACTTTAGTAGATGCTGTTTCAGAATGCATAAGATACTGGGTTGCAAACTGTGATACTACCCATATGGCAATTGGTTCAACCGTTGGTCCTAATATTTTTATTAAAATTTGCGCTTGGTCAACAGCTCAAATTTCAAAAGAATTAAAATCACAACTAATTAGTTATTTTGGATCTGTTCCAAAAAAATTAAAATTATTAAACTGTGTGGGCGGAGGATCTAGTGCTGCTGGATTTTTCAATGAATTTATTGATGATGAGAATATAGAACTAATTGGTATTGAGGCTGGTGGACCCGAAAATGGTAAACACGCAGCACCATTAACCAACAATTGTAAAATAGGTGTGCTGCATGGAGCTGCACAATACGTTTTGCAAAATTCAGAAGGTCAAATAGAAGAAACTGAGTCAATTGCTGCAGGATTAGATTATCCAGGAGTCAGTCCATTACATTGCTTTTTAAAAGAAGCTGGAAGAGCAAGATATACATCTGCATCGGACGAAGAAGCTCTGGAAGCATTTAAGCTTGTATCAAGGCTGGAGGGATTTGTAAGTCCTTCTCTTGAACCTTCACATGCTTTTGCTGAAGCAATAAAAATTGCCCCGAAATTAAGTAAAGATACTATTTTGGTTGTAAATTCATGTGGAGAATCTTCAAAAGATCATAATATCATTGCTGAAAAATTAGGATATAAATTATGACATCTCACACCTTAAAAAAAAATTTTGATAAATTAAAAGAAAAAAAAGAAACAGCATTAATAACATATACCGTGGCTGGAGACCCAGATAAGGAAACCTCACTTGAAATATTAAAATCAATTGCAAAATCTGGGGCAAATATTATCGAAATTGGATTGGCTCACAACACCCCAATAGGAGATGGAAAAGAAATTCAAAACAGCGCACACAGAGCAATTTCAAATGGAATATTAGTAAAAGACCTATTTGATATTATTGAAGATTTTAAAAAAAATTATTCAACTGATATAATTATTATGACTTATTATAATATGATTTTGCAATTTGGACCAGATAATTTTGTAAATGAATGCCAAAGAACAAAAGTATCTGGAATAATATGTGTAGATTTGCCTTGGCCAGAAAATAAAGAGTTTGCTGAAAAATGTAAAAATAATTCTATTTCTTTTATTCAGCTTGTTGCTCCAACAACCTCAAAAGAAAGGTTGAATAAAATTATAAAAGATTCACATGAAATGATTTATTATATCAGCATGTTGTCTACAACTGGGGGTGATCTAAAATCCTCCCCAGAAGAGATTTTGAAAAATTATAATGATGTTAAGAACATTGATCCAAGTAAAAAATATGTTATTGGTTTTGGAATTACTGAAAATACAATTTCTGCACTTAAATCAGCTGATGGATTAGTTGTTGGAAGTATATTATGCAAAGAAATTACTAAATCAATAAAAAGTGGACAAAATCCTGTCACAAATGTAGCTAATATGATAGTAAAATTAAAAAATAAAATTCAATGAATTGGATAAAAAAAGTTTTAAATATTGGTGAAAAAATAAAAAAGGTTATAAGAGAAAGACCTTCAAAAGAAGATGTTGAAAAAAGTAATTGGACTACATGTTGTGCGGGCCCAATTTTAAAAACAGAATTACAAGAAAATCAGTGGGTTTGCAAATTATGTGGAAAACATCATAGAATTAGTTGTAAAAACAGATTTGATTTATTTTTTGGTAAAGATAATTATGAAATTATAGATACACCTGTTCCAATAGATGACCCATTAAATTGGCATGACTCAAAACCTTATACCAGCCGACTAAAATCAGCTAGAAAAGCAACAGGGCAAAAATGTGCTGTTATGATAGCAAGCGGCAAAGTTAATGGAGTAACTATAACAGCCGGTGCAATTAATTTTCAGTTTATAGGAGGCAGTGTTGGAAGTGCAGAAGGAGAAGCTATAATTTATGGTATTCAACATGCTATTGATAATCAAAATCCTTTTGTATTTTTTCCATCTGGTGGAGGACAAAGAATGCACGAAAGTCCAATTGCTCTAACTCAAATGACAAGAACAACTTTAGCAGTTAATGAATTAAAGAATAAAAAATTACCATATATTATTTGTTTTACTGATCCAACTGCAGGAGGAATTACCGCATCTTTTGCTTCACTTGGCGATGTTGCAATTTCAGAACCAGGAGCTTTAATAGCTTTTGCGGGAAGAAGAGTTATTGAGGCAACGGTTAAAGAAAAGTTAGATGAAAACTTTCAAAAAGCTGAAAGGGTTTTAGAATGTGGATTTATTGATCTTATAATTGAAAGAAAAGATTTAAGTGAAAAAATTGCTACTCTGCTTAAAATTCTGCTAAAGAAAAATTCAGTTGAATCGGCAATAAATATTGATGAAACTACAGAAAATACTAGATCGATTTCTCCGATTGCATCCTAAAGAGATTGATTTAAGTCTTGATCGAATTAATAAACTTCTTACAAAACTAGATAATCCTCAAAATCAACTTGATAATGTAATTACTGTTGTTGGTACAAATGGTAAATATAGCACTATTCAAGCAATGAGATCTTTCTATGTTGAATCTGGACTGAAATGTAATTTATATTTAAGTCCACATATACAAAAAATAAACGAGAGATTTATTTATGATAATAATGAAATTTCAGATAATAATTTAACTCAACTTTTAGAAGAAGTTGAAAACATCAATAATGGCGATCCAATAACTTACTTTGAAATCCTAACCGCTGCCTTTATAAAAGGCTGTGTAAAATATAAAAACAATATTACCCTTGTTGAGGCAGGATTATTTCATAATTTTGATGCCACAAATGTTTTTAAAAAAAACTTAGCATCAGTAATAAGTATAATTCATAAAGATCATTTAGAATGGCTACCTGAAAACGACAGAACCATAGACAGAATTATTTTTGAAAAAACTTCAAAACTATTAAATTCTAATATAATTATCGCAGAACAACATACCCAACAAATCATTGATAAAATTGAAAAATCAATTGAAAAAAATCAATCAAACAAAATTTTTTATAAAAAAGATTATAATTATTCTTTAAGTGAAAATAATTTTTTCTATTATGAAGATAAATATGGTGGATTAAAACTACCATGTGTTAATCTTGCTCAATCTGAAATTTCAAATATAGCAGTAGCAATAGCAACTATAAGGAGCCTTGAACAATTTAAAGTTAATGACGAACATATTAAAAGTGGAATTACAAAAATAAAAAATGTTGCAAGACTTCAAGAAATTAAGGATGGAAAATTAAAACAAATTGCAAAAAATAATACAATTTTATTGGATGGAGCTCATAATGAAATTGCTGCTTTATCATTAAGTAAACATATTAAAAAAAACTATGGTCATAAAAAAGTTTTTATGTGTTTGGCAATGATGGCTAACAAATCTCATAAATCATATGTTTCTTATTTCAAAGATGTTGTTGAATCTATTACAACGTTAAATATAATTGGGCAAAAAAATGCAATCTCAAAGGAAGATTTGAAAAGCATTATTGATCAACTTCAAATTAAATCAAGCACATCAAATTCAATAGCCGATGCTATAAATAGTATTTCAGATAAAGAAAAAAATGCTCTTATATTAATAACTGGTAGCTTATATTTCTGTGGGGAAGTTTTGAATATGAATTAAGCGTTTTCAGTTAACCAAGCTTTCATTGTTGACTCAGGAACTGAACCAACCTTTGTACTTTTTAGCTGACCATTTTTAAAAATCATTACAGTTGGAACACCTCTCACACCAAACTTTGTTGGAGAGTTGGGAGCAGAGTCAATATCGTGATAATAAAATTTAAATTTATCAGACATTTCATCAGAAACTTTTTCCATAATTGGTTTAAGGGCCTGACAAGGACCACACCATGTGGCACTGAACTGAACTACTGCTGAAGGAGATTTCATGATTTCATCTTCAAATAAATCATCGGTGCTTGTAATAAATGCCATATCTACTATTTAGTTTTAAAAATAAAAAAGTCAAGAATTAATAAATAATTTTTTATCTAAGCCTCTCTGTATTTTTTTTCAACTCCTTCTACGAAAGCATTAAGCTCATCTAAAAATTTTAATTTTTTTTCATCCTTTTCATTAGTAAATTTTTCTCTTAGATTATCACATTCAAAATAAAATTCTTTACAAGTCCACCATTTTTCTTTTTCTTCACTTAATATTCTTTCAGCAATTTCTCTTCTAATTTTTTTATACATGGTTTCAGGCAGAGTAGATGGAGATTCCTGATAAATAATTTTTTTACCGAAACCAACCAAACGATCATCTTCAAATTTATCAAGCATTATCAATTTATCTTTCCATGTTGAATCATGCCATTTTGAAAACAACAATGTATCTTTTTTAGATGTAAACCTTGTATAAATACTTTCCTCTGCTGTTATATCTTCTTGAGTAGCTGTTTGTTGCTTTTCTTCTGCTATTTCCTTTACAGCATTAAGTACATTTTGAGAAAATTTTTCATTATTTTTTACTAATTCTGCACGTTCTTTTATTATTTTCGGGTCTATCGTATTGTAAGGTTCTACTTGCTTTCCATAACTTGCATCAAGAATGATTGGTGCTTTATTTGATCTTATGGTTCTTAAAAATTTTGGAGTTTTTTTTATCTCTACTTTTAAATCAGAAATAGAAAGTTTTAATAAAGGCTTAACATCTACTCTTAAGTCCACAACTTGACCCCATTTATAAACTGGATGAATGCAAGCATTTGGATGAAGGGGTGCACATAAATATAGACGACTTTTTCCATAAAAATATTCATTAAGAGTTATTATATTTTCTTTTTTAATAATTGTTTCTGTGTCATCTCTATTGCCTGTTTTTAAAAAAGCATCCCAAGTTTGCGGTTGTTTTTTTTTGATTAAGCTCAAAACTTTTATCGTCAATTCTGCGTCAAAAATAGCTGAGTGCGCACCTGAAACCTCAAAGCCATTATTTCTTGCAAGAGATTCCAGCTTCATCACTGCATTACCTTTTGCATTGATTTCTGTTTTTAATACACTGTTATCTATTGCATAGGCTCCCCTTGCAATATTAAGTCCATCATGCCTTTTATTTGGCGATGCATTGGTAAGATATGGATAACGAATGCTTCTAAAAAATTCTTTTCTTATCATCTCATCATCAAATCCTATATTTGACCAACCTAAAAAAATTGCAGGACTCCATTTTTTAAAAATTTTTTCAACTTCACTTAGCATTTGGTAGTGACTTAAATTACTCTTGGTAAGCAAATCAACGCTAGTTTTATTGACAATTAATGCCATTGCTTGAGGAATTTCACCTTCCGGAAGCCTACATCTTAAATTAAAACGATCTTTTTCTATAAAATTTTCATCTATTAAAATACCGCCTATTTCAATGATGCTTCCAAAATCAGTACTAGCACTACTCGACTCTATGTCCCAAATAACTAAATTCACTTATATTCCTTTAATTTATAATGCTATTTGTGATGAAAGTTTGAGAAAGGAAACTCGCATCTAAACAAGTAGCAAAGTTTGTTAATTTATAAATTATATTAATTTCTTCTAAAGTCAAACTCTAATTCGTTTCTAACTGGTGATAAAATTGTTCAACTTTTTCTAGAAATTTATTTTGAAATTGAATTAGTTGTTCACCTTCAATTTTAAAATCCTGAAATAAATTATCTACTGTACAAAGTAGAACCACGCCTTGAGTTATTTTTGAGTTATAAATAATATTATGCGCTAAAGAGTAAGCTCCTAATTGTAGAAAATAATCTTCAATATATTCTTTTTTTTTTGGTTTATTACTTTGTTTAAAATCTACAATTGTTTCTTTACCTTCATAAACACCAATACAATCAGCTGTTCCTGCATACTTATTTGGATAATATAAAGTGGCCTCTACTCCCCATATCTCAGACAGTTTATTTTTAATTCCGTTTTCAATAATTTTTTCAGCCATTTTTTTAGCTTGATTATCTTCTTCTAAAAGATCCATATTTAATTTGTCCAATAAATACTTTTCTAAAAATGCATGCATTGAACTGCCTCTGTTTGAGGCTTCAATTTTAATTCTTTCTGCCTCTTTGTGACCTACTCTTTCTCTCCAAGCTGCAATACCCGCTTTATCTTCAGCACTTTTGGTGGCTGATAAAATAGAAGTTACACTTGGTAATCTTGAGTTATCAATTAAATAATGTCTTGAACCATTGATTATGGATCGTGTTGATTTTGGATATGTAAATTTAGAGTTCCTCTCCATGAACTAACTTATAGATCTTATTGGATTAAAATTGAAATTAATTTTTAAGTTGTTTTGAGTGGTCAACAAATTTTTCTACGTTTTCTGTTTCAACAGCTTTTTCAACTTGCTCGGGATCTTTTATATTTTCTAAAGTTCTTGTGATTGATCTTGCATCTTTACCAAAAGTGTCAACAACACCCATGGCTTCTTCTAACTTTTTTCTTAGCACTAGCACATTGTCGAAATGCTTAGAAAATCTTGTACTAATATTTCTTAGATGATCATAAATTTCAGTTGCATGTTTTTGAACTTTAAGAGTTTGAAATCCCATGTGTAAAGATTGTAAGTAAGCTGAAAGTGTATTAGGTCCTAAAATCACAACCTTATACTTTTTCATTAATTCCTGAGTTAATAATTCTTTGGTGCTTGGATCTTGATATGAACTTAATTCAGAAAATAAACTTTCTGTAGGAGCATATACAATAGCAAAATCGGTACTCTTAGGTGGAACAATATATTTTTCATTAACGCTTTTAGCTTTATCTCTAAATGCTCTAGCTAATTTCGTTCTAGCATCTGCCGCTGCTTTTTTATCATCTGCTTGATAAGCATCATCAATGGCTTTAAATTTTTCTATTGGAAAATGTGAGTCTACCGGAACTAAAACTCCATCTTGAAGTTTAATTGCAAATTCAACATTTTCGCTTGTATCCTCTTTCATCTTAACATTTGAAATATATTGAGAGGCAGGCAATAAATCTTGTAAAAGAGATCCCAAACTGAACTCCGCCAA
>LWDU01000337.1_pt1 | contig 14277 bp, 21 predicted proteins | sample 727161 | NCBI WGS metagenome assembly LWDU01 (sample SAMN04566230, study PRJNA314399) | hydrothermal vent metagenome | isolation source: deep sea hydrothermal plume seawater | place: Mexico: Gulf of California, Guaymas Basin | collected 2004-07-11 | reverse complement strand
GCGCGTCTCCATCGCTTTGCACATGGCCGCCGCTTCCCTGCTACTGACGGGCCTACCTTTGCGCCCATAGCGCTCGTACCGCTCTTTGCACCGCTCGATTCGCATATTACTCATCGACATTAGGCCACCAGGTCGCCTGCCATGTCGGCAGAGGCATGCAGGAAGGCTTCAACGGCAGCGTCGAACTGCGTGCCAGCCTCGGGCTTAGGGATTTCCATCATGGTCTCCCCGGGAAGCTCCACGATCAGCGTGTTCTGCTCGTCGGAAAGTCTGGCCTGGAAGCGGCGCACCATAGGCGCGATGTAGACGCCAGTGAAAACGCCAAGCCCAAAAGTAATCATCTTGCCAAGCATGCAACAGCCTCCGCGCGTGTACGCGGGGGAGTCTACCAGGGATGTGACGCTCTCATCGAGGCACCTTGAGCAAAGGAAACTCAGCCTGCCAGTCGTCGATCAGCGAAGCCACCTCTTCGTGGGAGAATACCACTCCTCGGTAAGCCCAGCCATTAGGGATGGCCCCGGCTAGCCCGCAAGAAGCGTCGGAGCCACCGTGCTGCTCCGGCTTCCAGGTGGGGTCGAAGATGGCCCCTGATGGGAGTACGACCCAGCCGTGGAGTACGGGGATGAATGCGGCGCCCCGGGCGTAGCCCTCGGCGTAGCGGATGTCGTCGTCTCGGAGCAGATAGACTAGCCGCTGCGCGTTCATGTAGCAGTCGCCGTACTCCGCCTTCTTCCAGATGACACAGGACCGCTGGACTATCTTGCGATCCTTCGCTGTCAGCGACTTGGTTTCAAAGCGGACTCCCGCTTGAGCCACCAAGTCCGCGAAGTTCATGTAGTGGTAGCCCTCGGGGTGCGGCATCCCGAGCATCTTCATGCCCCGGACCTGCATGTCGAGGAAGGCATCTAGGTGATCGTCGGCTTCGGCTCGGCGCCCCGTTACTCTTCTAATCAGACCCATTTGGCATCTCCCGTCGCACCTTACGCCATTGAACCTCCATGATTGCGGCGTTGTCCCGAAGCTGGCCATTGGCGCTGCGGAGAATCTCACAGAGGCGCAGGGCTTCTAGGGCTTCTGGGGTTGAACCCATCCTACGGCGGATCAGGCGTTTCAGCCGGTCGATGTCAGGGCAGGTCGCACCCACAGACTTATAGCCCTCGGGGCACTCCATCAGAACTCCGGGGCCAAGGCTGCGAAAACTTGTGCTGCACGGGGGTAGCCGTCCAGGGTCTCCTGGGCATCGGTTCCGACACCAGATGCGGCTACCCACTCAGGGCGCGAACGCATCAGACTTCCGATGGTGCGCTTTTGTGCTGATGTGGGTTCTGTCTCGGTGTCCAGCACGAAGCCGTCTTCGTGATAGCTGAAGCGGATGGCACCAGTGTTCCGCAGCCACTCGTTCATGGCTTCGGTGCGGTATTCGAACTCGCCTTCGACCCAACGCTCCACCACGCGATGATCTTCTACGCGGTGGCGCTGTCCGTAGCTCAAGTCGAGGAATCGCCCGTCAGGCAGAATGAAACCAGCCTTGTTGGGATCGGTGGTCGTGCCGAACTCTGCAAGAGCTTCTTTGATGGAGCGACGGCCAGAAGCTCGATGGATGAGGGCCATTAGACCTCTCCACGGAGGGCGGGCATCGCCGGGTCGGTGTGGTAGATCATCATCTCGCGGTCTTCGAACATCATCTCGCAGCCGTGTCGGTCGATGGCCTCTCGCAGCCCCTCGCGTCCGGCGACCTCGGGCTGGTACTGGACGTTCGTGATGTCCATGCGGAGGCCCCAGGTAGGATCGAGGCGGTGCCCGTCCACGCTCAGCCAAACGTGTAGGAACGGCCCACCGGGGTCCTCCACCGGAAGCTCGTTCACCCAGCGCTTCACCCGCGTCGCACAGGTGTCGAGGGACTCCTTCCACTCGGGGCGCCGCATGAAGGCGCGGTCGGGCTTGTAGACGAACCCCTCGTAGGGCGGTCCGGGCAGGTCGATGATCCCCCAGCCGCGAGGCTTGGGGTCGGTGCGCACCCAGGCGTGCTCCTCCGTAGCCTCGATCTCACCTCCGTAGACCTGGTAGGCGAGCAGCGCGCCGAACTTGCATGCACCCTGCACCAGGGTCTCTGCGCGCTCTTCCCAGAGGCGCTCCAGCACCTCGCGGGCATCGTCCAGTTCGGGATAGACCGGGGGCGGGTCTGCCACGCCCGTCACGACCTGCACGCCAGTCCAGTTGGCGCGCGCAGCGGCGAAGTACAGGGCGATTGAGATGTCCGCACAGCCGCCTTGGAAGTGCTCGGGGTCGTGCTCGTACAGCGCGTGCGTGGCCTTCCAGAGCCGCAGTACCTTCTCCTTGGTGGGCAAACGGACGGCACGGCGGCCAGCTACTCGTCGGATGAGAGGACTCATGGGTTCAGGTCCACGTGCGTGCCCTCACAGCGGCAGCAGATGGGTGAGCCCGTGCCCTGGCAATTCCCGCAGTCCTCGCCGGCCATTCGATTCACGTACTCGTCGGCAGTCTCTTGCCAGCCCTGCTCCATGCCTCCCTTGCAGTTGTAACAAACGCCCGTGCGCCAGAGGCCACCTTCGTCCTGCCACTCGCAGTCAGGGCACTCGGGCGCGTGCTTGCAGAGGCGTTCAATCTGCCTGACGCGCTCCTTGCCGAGACCCATCGAGGCACCGATGGCCTTGAGGGTCTCGCCCGCCGCGCGACGACGCAGGATCTCGGCGCACTTCTCGGGCCACGTCGGATCACCCGCAACACCGCGAGCGGCATGGCCAGCAACTCGTCGGATGAGACTCACGTGTCGTAGGGCTTTGCCAGCCCTTCCTTGAGTAGCCAGTCGCTGATGTTGCGCCAACCGCCATCAAGATCGGGCGCCCAAACCTCAGCCACAAAGCGATCGAACTTGCCGCCCTTGCTCGTGGCAATCCAGAGCAGCGTCCCAGCGGGATAGACCTGATTCAGGGCATCCTTGAGGGCAAGACCGGCGGCCTTCTCCGCCTTCGTCACGCCCTTGCGCATGGCAGTCTCGGGGGCGTCGATGCGGGCGATACGGTAGCCCTTAGTGTTCAACACCCACACGCCTTGACCGAGGTCAACGCGAGCTATGACGGTGTCACCATCCACCCAGCGGATTACCTCAGCCCGGTAGCGGTTGTCCGAATAGCTGAAGGTTTTGGCCATCCAACTACCTGGCGAGCGGGGCGATGAGCGCCTTGAAGGTCACCTCATCGAAAGGCTCAGCCTTCTGCCCCTTGGTGGCAAGCACCTCGGGCTTCACCGAGGACGGGATGTCCAAATTATCCTCCATGGGCAGAGGGGCCGCTTCCAGCGCTTCCACGAGCACCGGCGCCGGAATGTACTCAGGCGCCGCTGCTACGGTGCTCTTCTTGTCGAAGAAGTCTCTACCGAACCAACCGGCACTAAAGGCGCTGATAACGAGAATGATGTGCTTGGTGTTCATGTCCATGTTCAGTCCCGAATCTGGCGTCCGACCGCACCACCAAAGAGCCGCAGAAATTCGGGATCAGTGACCGGACGGTTCTGCCCACGCTTCGCCTCTTGAATGGACGTCACCTCTGCCGGCGTCTGCGCTTCTGCGGGCAGTCCTGCAACGACCCAACGCGGCTTGCCTCCCCGGAAGAAGACGAAGAGGGCGAACTGCTCGTTGTAGTGCTGCCAGAACGGTCCGCCACGGATGCCGTACGCGCCGTTTGCGAAATCAATCTGAAGCTCGTTGCTCACCAACCTCGCTAAGTCTAACTTGTTATTGAGGCGAACGATGCCGTCCTGGACGCCACCTGTGCGTCGATAGTGGTGTGCTCCGATCTTATTCCTGTTAATTCCGTAGGGCGCCGCATCCCACTCCTGCATCTCTTTCATGGCCTGATCTGCGGTGTAGGGAGTGAGGTCGGGCCGGACAGCCCGGACCCAGTTCACGAGGTTGTCCATCTGCCGGCTGGGCGGATGGGGCAGACCTCGACGGGTCAGGATGTCGAGCCAACGACGCAGCCTCCGTGCGTCCTTCGGGTTGAGGTCTGGAGGCACTTCGGCGCCACGGCCTTTCTTCGGCGGCGCCTCCAGCAAGCGTCTAGCCTGCTCTTCGACATTGCGGGCCTGGTGGTCCATGCCCTGCTGCCGCAGCCGCCCGGCGTACTCTCGCAGGTCCTGCGCTTCAAACTCTTTGTAATTGGGCTCGGCCCGCTCAGAGTCCTTGCAGTCCATGCAGATCATCTGTTCGGATCGCATCGACATGGTGCTTCCGCCACGCGTGGATTCGCCACAACGATCGCAGTGGGACCTGTGCCCGGCCTGCTCCCGATACTTCGCCTCGGCCCACTCAGTGCCGTGCACCTTGGCATCACCAGACTTGGCGAGTCGGGGCACGATGCCGGACTTGTCGAGTACAGCAAGAGCAATGACGCTCCCGATACCGAGCTTGAAAATAGGCTTCATCGACGACCTCGCGTTTTTCCTACAGTGGTGAAGATGGGGCCGTCAGAGTTGATCTCCGTCAGCATTCGGTGAGTCCCGTGGTGTAGGACTAGCACGTCCCCTACCTGCATTGAGGCCCGATGAAGGCTCATCCGACTAAGGAGTTTCTTAGCCTCGCCCCGGGGAGACCAGCGTTCCTCTTGTAGTGCACTGAAGAGGTCTTCTTCCTCCAGCCAGCCGACTACGCTCCCGAGCCGCACGTGGCTCGACGGGAGGGCCGAGGTGTTCCAGGCCCCCAGAGTCCCCTGGCTCAGGGTCTTGGAGAAGAGCTTGTCGGGACGAAGGAACCAGACCTCCATGTCGCCCGGGGCCAACTCCGGCAAGTTGTACCGCTTGGCAGCGTCATTCAGGGACTGGTAGTACCGGCGGAGAAATCTCGTACTCGTGAAAGCCACCGAGAGTACCTGCAGCTTTCCACCCTCCTCGATGACTTCTACTGCAACGGGCCTGTTCAGCAAGTTGGCCTCGTACAAAGTGTGAGCCTCAGCGGTGCCGTAGTCCGTGAACACGAAGCGCAAGACTCCCAAGCGATCTTCGATCTCCGCAGCCACCAGCCCACCGACGTTGACGCCCTTGCGTGGCTTGATCGAGACGACTCTGCCGACTATTCGGTTAGTGCCCCCTTCAGCCCGGAGTCCGGTAGTTCTAGTAATCAAAGCCATCTCAGCCCCCGCAGCCGCAGCCGGGGAGCTTCTTGGCTTCCGTGGCCGGCTGCCCACGCCTCTTGTTGAGGGTAATCGCCGTTAGGGCGGCAACAGCGGCAAGGATATATTTCGTGCTTAGACTCATGCGCAGCAGTCTACTCCAAACAGGGACTTCGATGCAGTAGACTGCGCGGCATGAAAAGACATTCTAGTCGTGGCCGTCGTGCCGTAGCGGACAAGCTCGCACGAATCTGGAAGCTGGATGCGCGGCGTGACCCCTCTGGGGTGACGCAGCCGGCTATCTACGCACTAGCCGTGAATGTGCTTATTCCCGCCACGGAGGTCACCTACCGGCAGTTGCGGAAGAGCCCATGGCAGTTCATGGGTCTCCTAAACGATCCGAAGATAGATCGCCGGCGTGAGAAGCTGCTGATGTGGTTCCACCGGGAGTTCTGGCGGATGGGGCCACTCGTCAATGGAACCGAGACTATCTACGAAAGTATGCACCCGTGGCTCAAGGAAGTGGTCAAGTACCTACTGGCCAACAAGGTGGATCTCAACCAGGTCACCTGGAGTGATGTGATCGCCCCGTTGAAGGCCGCCCAAGCGCAGAAACTTGCCCGTATTCCGGCGGTGCTGCAGATCGACGCGGGACTTGTGTGGCGGACCACCAAGAACCTCGACTTGATCATGGAGATCGGCCATAAGCTGAACCATTGCTACAAGCAGTCTAAGTATGCCCAGGACTACTTCCTCACCCCTGGCACCAGTACCTCCGTGCTGTTCGATGATTTGGAACCTGTGGCAGCCCTGACCGTAGTCCAGGGAGAAGTGACCGAGTTCCGAGGAGCCCACAACACGGTGGCACCCGAGCAATTCTACTTAGAGGCTCGGGCACTGGTCCTGCATCTGGTGCCGGGGGCACGCGACGACTTCAACTTGTGGGGGGAAGCAAAGCCGGCAGCGCCTGAAGACATCCAAGAGTCGGATGGACTCACCGACTGGGGCCGCGACTACCTCAATGGGGCCATCTCCGAGGTCGAGAACATGGCTCAGCATCATTACGGATCTCACGACTTTGGCTTAGCTGCATATTCAGATGGAGATGGCGGGGACTTCACAATTTACGTCAATGCGTCCGCCGAAGCCTCTAGCCATCGAGTACGGGAAATTGCTGATGAACTCATGCGGGAGGCTTTCAATGAAGTAGCGGGAGGTAATTTTGGGGGATCAGTGGCACAAGGCGTCCAAGAAGCCTTAGAAGCTGAGATCGACGAAGAGGCCCTAGAGGGTGGCATCGAAATGCCCAAGCTGGGTCGCGTCTTCACGTCTATCGAGGACTTCGTGCGGGACTTCTGTAGTGCCGCGAGGTTGTGGGATCCAATCGAGGCAATCAAGGACTTGGTAGAGGAAACTGACCTCTACGACAACTTCAGTCCCCCCGGCAATCAAGGACTTGGTTCCGGGCACACGGTGGAAATCTACTACCAGTCCGACTCTCTCGATTCTTACTTCGATGATGACTGGGATAGTGCTGCAAGAGCCCTGGCCGATGACGTGACCGGCACTGCCCAGGAAATCGTTGACTGGATGGAGGGCGATTTCGAAGAGGAGTTGGGGTCCGCCATCGAGGAGAGTCTGTGCGATCTCCTGGGGGAGGTAGTCGAGAAGTACCTGGAATTTATGGAGCCCACGGGCTTGCGCAATAGTGCGGGTCGGCGCCAGCGTCGAGGGCGCAGCAACGCCAAGTCGTGGCTTGAGCAAGCTACTCGTGGTCTGCGTCAGGGGTTCGCCATCGAAGACAGTCGGGGCAACCGGGCGATGCTCCGCAAGCTGCACGCGGCAGAGAAGCAGAAGGGGCGCCGGGGCATACGAGTTAAGCAGGCCGCGCGCCGAAGTCGCCGCGTCCTCTACGTCAAGCGGTAGCTACCGAACTCGTCGAGGACGCTTGAGGAGCTTGAGCGCTTTGGTCAGCCCCAAAGCGGTGAACACTGCCTGCACAGCTTCCGAAGGCGGCAACGGTGCCGCTTTTTGCAGGAGAGCCACTAGGGCTTCGGCTGCTTCATTCGGCATTTTTAGAATCTGAACTTGGCCGGGCTTCGCATAGTCAGGTACTAGGTGATCTTCGTCGTACATCAGTACGATCTCGCTGCCCTTTGGGTAGCGATACCACTGCACTGGTTTGGACTCGATCTCCGGCCTGCTTCGCACAGCACTTCGCAGCGTCCAGCGTGCCCAGATCGGCATGTTTTCGCGCGTCCCATATTGGATGGCGGGGATCGTAGTCGCCCGAGGCTTCGCCTTGGAAGTCCGCTTTCGACTCGACTCCCACTCCGCAACACGAGCATGGTAGTCCGCCCACATCTTCGCCTGCCGTGCTCTAAGGTCAGCCCCAGCCGACAGCGGCAATTTCTCCAGGGCACTGAGCATTCCCCGGGGCACTTCCGTGAGGCCCCGCTCGTAGTTGCTTGGGGGTCCAGCGTGAAACTTATGCAGCAGGAAGGCGGCATCTTGTTGGGTCAGTCCCCGGTCCAGCCGCAATTCACGGAAGCGTTGACCGTCTAGTTCGCGCAGAGATTCAGCCGACTGCCTCGGGAATGGATCGGGCTGACGAAGCGCCTCATTAAGGACAGGGAGCGCGGCTATAACCTGCAACGGGACCAAGCGATCCCCGTCCCGCCAAAAGGCGACGTTGCGGGCATTAACCTTGATCCCGTCGAACCCGGCGCGTGCCCGCTGCGGATTGCGGGCTTCTCTCAGGCCAAAATCACGCAGAAGTGCAAGAGCACGCTGGGCCGTACCAACCTCCCGGATCCAGAGGTAGAAGATGTGCCAACGGCGGCAAAACTCCTTGGGGGTCACCGTGTACCGATGGGCCTCGATCGTCCTTTCGACACTTTTGATGGCAGCGGCTTCCCCCCCCCACTCAAGGTTGGCTTCTACGTCCCAATTGGGGTGGAAGCACCCCCCGAGGCGCGCACCCCTTGTCGGCCACCTGCTCGACCACCCTTCCCGTTTGTTGGGGCGGCCAGCTATTCGTTGGATGAGAGGCATCAGCGCACCCTTCGGATCAGTGCTCGACGGCCAAGGATACGGCCTTCGCGCACCAGCTTGACGTTGTCGATGGGGATGAGGCCACCGAGGTCCCGGAGTTTCAACTCGTCGTAGATGGCGGCGGCGTGGGGCTCCATCTCGTCAGGATCGTGGTTGGCAAGCCAGAACACCTGCTTGATGGAGTAGCGGTTGCCCGGTCCAGGCAGCAACCCTCGGACGAAGGCGTCCACCTCAGCCGGGAACTTCAGCACTTTCTCGCGGTCGCCCTTGATGAAGGGCGGGACGTCGGCGTGGCGGGTCTTGCGAAACTTGCGGCCACCGACGTCGTACTGGTTGATGAATCTTGTCTCATCTTTGGCGAACCATGCAATTTCGGGTTCATCAGGACTTGCCAGCGTCCATCGCGTCGGATCGACGATGCCACCCTGCTGCTCAATCCAGCCGTGCTGAACAAATCCCGCCGAAGGTCCGGCAAACATCGAGTTGGAGGCTACTGGCCCGAGGTAGTGCCCATAGCGGTCTGTGCCACCGACCAGCTTCGCGTCGATCAGAGCTTTGGCGACTCCGGCGCAGTTGCCCTCCCAGCCGGTGTAGTTGTCACACGTGAGGAAGCCGCCTTCATAGAGGTACTCAGCCACGTCGTCGATGTCTTCCAAGTAGACCGGCGGGCGGCCTCGCCCGCGCCACTCCAGATCATCACCGTCTTTGTTGATGAACCACACGTGGAACCCCTACTCGCAGTCGCAAGGAGCACTGCGATTGCACTTGTAGCAGGGTGAGGATTCTCTCCGGGCCTGCTTATACTTCGGGCAGGACTTCACGTGCTTCTCGTAGGACGCGAGGTCCTTGCACCACTTGTCACACGAGGGGCAGTAGTGGTCGTAGTTATCGTCGCCGTCTTCGTACGAAGCTACGTTGCGTAGCCCGGCAGGCTCGGAGCACTCCCAGTACATCTTCAAGACGGCGCCGCGCTTGTCCACGTCCGCATACGGTGTACAGCGGCCCATGGACGGAGCGTCATTTCTGCTTGGGATGCTCCACACGATCCAATCACCCGGGCGCCCGCCTCGGACCTTGCCCGGCGCCCGTGCGAACAAATGCTGCCGCCAGTAAGGTGCCGCCAGCGGGCGAGACACGAAGGGGACGTTGAAGGTCTTGCCTCTGTCGATGCGCGACATTGAGCCAGTCTTGGCCGGAGTCAGTTGCACGGTGTACTGCACCATGCCCCAAAGCGGAATCTTCCAGTGCTTCGGGTAGATGAAGACGCTCGGGGATTTGCTGATCAGCACCTCGATATGATCACCCTTGTCCAATAGGGTCAATGGGCGCGCGGACAGCTTTCCCTTCTTGCCTCGGGTCTCGATTAGGGCCTTGGCATCCTTGAAGGACAGCCCGCCGGGCTGCTCGGTCCAGTGCACGGCCTTATAGGGCTCCACGGGATGAACAGCACGGCGCCCACGTCTGGCCGCTTGGCCTGTGCGCAACTCTTTTTTACTGAAGTGCACCCATTCCCGCCAGGTTTTCAGGTCTCCGATCCCAAAAGCCTCACTGTTGACCAAGCCCTTAGCCATGAAGAGCTTGAATGCCCGGGACATGGCAGGGAACACACCTGGAGCTATCTCAGCCGCCCGGAAGTCGGCCAAAGTCCGGTCTTCGGCGGGGATTTTTTCCAGCGTGCGCAATTTCTCCCATGAAGCTGCTCCGCCCTGGCAGTTTCTGTAACTCTTGGCCTGCTCAATACGCCCCGAGCGCAGTTCGAAAGTCACCTTGGGTTCGCCCTTGAGGCGGAGCGACAAGAGCGTAGACCTGTTGTGCACGTGGCCAACGATGCAGTGCTTCAGATTGGCGCCTTCGAAGTCAAATTCGGCCTGTTCGCCGTACGGCAGGTGCCACAGCTTCCAGTCCTCACCCAGATCCGCAAAGATTAGTTCGGTCCTAGCCATGCGCCGTTGGTGCTGCTCAAATAAAGTCGTTTTGGCCGCATTCTTGGCGTCCCGCAGAGCCTTGTTGTGCCACGCCTTGGACTGCTTCGTGGCGTCTTGCCACGTCATGCCACCAAGACGTGCCCCGCGCACCGCCGTCCACTCTGCGATGAGAGGGAGAGCCTCATAGAGCTTCTGCCAAGCGAGTGCGAAGGTCCGTTCGGTTACCGTCGGGAATGGGGCAACTTTTCCCTCGTGATGCAGGGCATGCGCACGAGAGATTAGTGACCCACGATGCCGAGAATCCGTGGGGAGTGGCTCACCAGCAGCGTGCAAAATCGCCGCACGGTCCGACATGATGGGTGCGGCATCTTCGTAGCGCATTTGCCGAATGGCCCGCATCAACCACTGGATGTTGATCGGGTGGGCTAGGGGGCGGAAATTAAAGCCTCGATCGTATCTGGAGCGCGAGCTAATCCACGCCCGCAACTCCGGGTGGTTTCTACCAGTAATTAAATAAATCCCGCCTGGGAAGAAGTCCCTTGCCTGGGTCTTTGCCCAGACCTTTTGCTGCTTGCGCGTGCGCGGCTCAATCCTGAGCTTATCGAAGGACTTCTTCCCCCAGCCTTCGTCCCACAACAACTCCAAGGCGTACTCGACATCCTGCTGGCCCCGAAAGGTCTTGAGAAGTTCCCACGCGACCACCCCAGCGGTGCTGCCTGCCGTAGTGCCAGGGTGCACCAGGTTGCTCTCGGCGGGGCTTGGACCTTCCCACCAGATGTACTTCTCGGCTGCTCTACGGCCTCTGACCCGGAACATGCTGCTAGCCGGTGGTCAGGGCACGACGCTTCGACTGAGCCATGCCCACACCCGTGTCGATCAGCTTAACGGCTGTGCGCCCGACGATGTTGCCCGGCAAGTTGATGACGGCGCCTGCCCGGCAGTGTGGAGAGGGATCGTTTGCATCACACATGGAAGCTAAGGTGAGCCCCGTGACGGCGATGGCGGTGCCTGGGAACGACAAGCCAGTGGCGGCACGGCTTGCCATGCGCCAGCCGATCACACTCGCCACCACACCAGCAACGGCGCCGACTATTTCCTTCTTGCTTTCATCCATCACTTACCTCCGACCAGCTACGCGCAGCAAAGGAAGAGCCTGCACGCCGGCATCAAAGTCCTCGCTGTAGCGCATCTTCTTTTTCGTGGAGGGCAGCCCCACCAACTTCGGCTTCACGTCAACCGGCTTCTTCGGGGCGCGCTTTTTCACCCCGGTCTTCGGCCCTTCCACGCTCTTGTGAGACGGCTGTAGGCCAATGGCTGCGAGTCGGGCGGCCTTGCGCTCACCGCGAATTTCCTTGAGGGACTTGAAGAACGCGCCCACGGGCACGCGTCGCGTCTTCGCAGCACGATCCTTCGGTGGAACCCACGTGTCAGAGACCACTAGATCCCACTCTGTAGCGTCACCGAAGCCACCGGCCTCACGGTACGCCTTGGTGGACTTGACCTGCTTGCCACAGGAGATCCAGCGGCCTCGGCTCAGGCGCGACTTTGTGCCGTCCTTGTTGGTGCGGACGTAGATGTTGTCCGCACGGCAGCGGTCAGTGACCGGGTCGTAACGGCGGCGACCTTTCGGGCTGTTTGCCCGGCCCTGGGTGCGAGCGATGAAGGGAAGCATCTTGGCCATTATAGGGGACTCAGGCGGAAGTAGAGAATGGCCGCTGTCGAGGCTGCGAAGTAAGTAGCGCTCCCAGGGACGGTCAAGGCAGCGCCCACGGTTGTCGGAACCACTAGCGTGCGTTCGGTCCCGTCTACGAAGATGCCGAAGGTGATGTTGCACGCGGTGTCGGAGACCACTTGGGCCGAGCCCTCGGGGATGAACTTCTTGCCGCCTGTGCCGTCGTCTACAAAGGCTGGTGCATCCCACATGACTTCGCCGCCGTTGGCGTAACCGGCCTGAATCCAAGAAAAAACGATGGGCGAGATGGTGTTGTTCACCTTCTCGGTGATCACGTTGACATTGGGGTATCGACCGAACTGGCCGATGATGGCGCGGCCCCCAGCTACGGCTACACGGCGATTGAACTCGCCGCCTTCTCGGGTGCCGACGGTGATATTGATGATCCCTCCAGTCAAGATGGCCCCAGGGAGGGCCTTCGGGCCAGGTTCGGTCCTCGTGCCGTCCTGCTCTGGGTACGGGGCCGAGATGATGGCGGCAGGGTACTGTTGCCCTGTGCGCGGGTCCACCAGAGGGGGAGAACCCCACAAACGCGTCTTGGCCTTCTCAGCCTTGTGGCCCGTTCGCTGCGTGCTAATCGCATAGCGAAGAGCTTCTCCCGTAAGAGGTTCACCGATTTGGGGGTTCTTAATCACGGCTGCATGTACCTCCGGCGGAATCCTAACACGCAGAACCTTACTCGGCGTCCTGGGACTCTTCGGATGAGTCTCATGTTCGACGCTGCCCAACCAGGGCCGGCAACGGTGCACCGAATAGGACAGAGATCGCCGTGCGATGCCAGCCGTCCCAGATGGTCTCTACTGTGCCATCCACCGTCTCTGTGATGACGATGGGGTCGCGCTGAGGCCCCTTCGTCCAGGACTCTCGCAGGGCATCTCGGTAGTATGTTCGCATCGGGTCTTCCCATGGGTGTCGCCGGCAGAAGTCCACCTCAGCCTGCCACCACGTGGCCCAATCGACCAAGTGTGCGAGGTTGTGCGCGCCGTAGTCCTGCGTGTACGTCCAGTCTAAGTCAGCGTCGTGGTCCTCCTCGTCGGCCCATGACCTCGCCCAACCAATCTCGTTTTCTGTGGCAGGTCGGCGGCGTGCTGCTCGACGTCCTGGGACTCGTCGGATGAGACTCACTTGTCTTTGCCTCTGAAGGGGATGACGGTCCGTGCAGCGCGTGCGGCGGCAAGCACATCGTGGGCAGATTCCAGCGGCTGCCTCTCGCCGGAGAAGTCCTGTTCCCAGAAGTCTCCGTCAGCAGAGCGCCACACCGCAATCTCCTCCCCGTCTACGTCTTCAACAAGGACATTCGCGCGGAGGGCTGTGCCCGTGCGCCACACCTCCTTGATCTCGTGCCAGACGTGGTCGGGGAGGTTCTCGATTGCGTAGTCAAGGCGGCGCTCCTCCTCAGCGGAGAGGATGGTGCGGATTGAATTGCGGCGGCCTCCGACTCGTCGGATGAGGCTCATCAGTGCTCCACAACGGCGGGGGTGAAGGCTCTCAGCAGGTCCGGGTTCGCCGGGTCGCCGTACTGCCCCTGTGCGACCACGACTTCGCGGGCGTCCTGGGGGGTTGTTGCGTGACGTGGCAGGGCTGCGACCAGGGCAACTACTCGTCCCCCCTGTCGGCCCGCGAACACCGCGTACTTGTCTAGGTAGTAGCCCACACCGTGGGCCATGATGTTCGGTCAGAAGTACACGAAGCGGTGGGCCTCGGCGGGGTCGGCCCCCCAGCACATCTCCAACTCCGCGCCGACCTGTTGGTGGAGAGGGTCCGCTGGGTCCGTGGGGAGCTTGCTCCACACGATGTTGTCGGCGCGGCGCCCGCTGATTCGTCGGATGAGGCTCATGGCAGTCTCCAGGGCTCGACGTCCAGGATCTCGATCTGCTCGGGCCGGAAGACGATGTAGGAGGTCCCACCACCCTCGAAGATGTTCTCGTACTCGATGGCGTCGTAGCCGTGGGCGTGGAACCACGAGGCGAACTCGTCGGCCTGCACCCACGGGTCGTAGTAGAGGTCTTGGAGGTTCTCCCCCGAAGGTGCGATCACCTCGTCCTCGTAGAAGGCGTGACGCTCGTCCTCGGTGAACCCGTCGGGTAGCTCGTCGCGGTCGAAGATGCCCCGGAAAATCTGCACGGGGTTCCAGGCGCCCCCGCGCTCCTCTTTCAGCACCAGGGACCGGCGGCTGTAGAGCTTCACCGTGTAGAGGTAGACCGTGTCGCCGGGCTGGACGCGCCCCTCACGCCGGAGCTTGTCCCCGACCCGCAAGGCCGTGTCCTTGGTGCCGAAGTGGAAGCCGAAGTGCTGCTTGTGCTGCTGCTCGAAGCGATCGAACTTCACGGCGGAGAGGTGGTAGGCCACTGGCGGGACGGCGCGACGACCTGCTGTGCGGCGGATGAGGCTCATCAGTGCCCCCTGATAAGCGGGGGGTGCGGCACCCCCACCACGAGCG
>LWDU01043137.1_pt1 | contig 14282 bp, 16 predicted proteins | sample 727161 | NCBI WGS metagenome assembly LWDU01 (sample SAMN04566230, study PRJNA314399) | hydrothermal vent metagenome | isolation source: deep sea hydrothermal plume seawater | place: Mexico: Gulf of California, Guaymas Basin | collected 2004-07-11 | reverse complement strand
AGGCAAAAGTGCAATAATTTGCGCGTCCAGCCAGGGACTGGGTAAGGCTTGTGCCCTCGCCTTAGCGGAGGAAGGTGTGCGGGTTTATATTAATGGGCGTGATTTAAAAAAGTTAAAACTGACAGCAATTGAAATTAACCAATCGACAGACACTGACATTATCCCGGTTGCTGCTGATATTAATACCGAAGATGGGCGTGATAAACTTCTTGCCGCTTGTAAGGCGCCAGATATTTTAGTTAATAATAATTCCGGCCCACCCCCTGGAACTTTTGAAGAGTGGTCTCATGCGGATTGGTTAGATGGCATTGAGTCTAACATGATTGCGCCGATAATGATGATTAAAGGCGTGATACAAGGGATGGAGGCACGAAAATGGGGGCGAATAGTTAATATTACTTCTGCTATGGTCAAAGCCCCAACCCCAAGGATGGGCCTTTCGACTGGTGCTCGGGCTGGTTTAACGGCTTTTTCTAAGTCGCTATCAAGACGCGTTGCTGTAAATAATGTGACTATAAATAATTTATTGCCTGAGCGGATCGATAGTCCGCGCCAGATTTATATGGCTGAACTTAAGTCAAAAAATGAAAATATTAGTTATGAGGAGGCTCGAACACGGATTGCAGATAATTTGGCAACAAAGAGAATGGGATTGACTGAGGAATTTGGGGCTGCATGCGCTTTTTTATGTAGCAGCAAGTCTGGATATATCTCAGGGCAGAATTTACAATTAGATGGAGGGACTTATCCCGGTGTGTTTTAAGAGTTATTATGGAGACCTAAGGACCAACGAAAATAGAAGGAAGCAATGGTAAAAACTACAAAAGTACAATCGAAAAATTTGAGTAATATCAAGCGAGAGCAAGGAGAAAAGACCCAATTAGAAATTGAAATGCCCGAACTGGTTAAAGTTTTATCAATAAATAGCAAAAGCTCAGTCATTGATTACAATGCCGTAGCCGCTAAAAATAGGTTAAAGGCGATATTGGATCAAGAACAAGGTGAAAATACAGTCTCAGTATTCTTCAATCAAAGTCGAGATCATATGGTTTTTGGTTATATGATGATGCAAAAATTCTTTGAATCTATCCAACAAAACAGTCGTGCGCATGGTACTCTGATTAGCAGCATTAAATCAAATTTAAAGAATGGCCCTTCCACGAAAGAAAAAATATTTAATGATGCCTGCAGAAAAGGGTTCTCTATAAAAAGTCGAGCATCTTGAAATAAGAATCTTACTATCATTTTCCCCACGGCTATAACGATCGCTAATTTTCTGCAAGATAATTATAGTAATTATATGCGGGTTATTGACTTTGGGTTGGTTGAAATACATCAAAATCTCAAAAAAGAAATAAATATCAGTGTTATTCCAAAGATTGATAAAACTCTAAATGAAATTGACCGCCAAAAGCTTGGCCCTGTTTGGTCTCAGATAGTAAATGAGATGAAGTGATTAATTATTTAAATTAAACCCACTAGTAATAAACCAAAGTAGAACTCATTATTAGAAAACACTATTAGAAAACGCTATTAGAAAACAATACTGACTATTGACGCTAACACAAAAAATATGTTTAGATTATAACATAATAGAATTCACATATCAAAATGTGAGCATAAATGGGTGGTGAGCGTGGCAACTTACCTTATTATACTTGGTGAAATTGTATTAAACGGGTGCGCAAATTTTGAGTGCAACCTGATTAAAATACAATGAATCATCATATTTAACTGGACTTATTCAAATTGAATGAGGTCGCTGTTTGTAGTTTGACGTGAGTGATAGTCCGTGGGTGAAAGTTTTTTTGGCTGCGGAATACATAAATTGTTAACAAAAAAGGAAGTGTATGCATGGTTGAAATTTGGAAAGATGAAATTGTTGAGCATGAAGAGTTCGAATTTCCACCGGATCCCGCTGATGACTTTGAATGGGCGCCGGCAACAGCTGAAATAGCTGGAAACCAGCCTGATTTGCCATTGAATACATGGCAAACTACCGGAGTAAGCAGAAGAGACTTTTTGCGAGGAGTTGTATGTTCCGGGGTAGCTGTAGCCGCGGCTTCTTATGTTATGGTTGGAGGAATAGGAAAAGCGAGGGCGGCCATAAGGGGTGTAGAGCGTCTTGTTTCTTTGAATATTAACGGCAAAATACGTCGTGTTGATGTAGCTCCAAATGAAACATTGGCCCATACCATTAGATACCGTCTGGGTATGACTGGCACTAAGATTGGCTGTAACCGGGCTGAATGTGGGGCCTGTACCGTCATATCTGATAATGTATCAATTTATTCCTGTTCCACACTAACCCATATGGTTCGCGGACAAAAAATACGCACAATTGAAGGCGTTGCATCTGCTAGTGGAAAATTACATCCGGTTCAACAAGCATTCATTGATGAGCTTGGGCCACAATGCGGTTTCTGTACGCCAGGTCAGGTAATGGCTGCGGTAAATTTACTTGAAAAAAATCCAAAGCCGACGGTCGATCAAGCGAGACGAGCAATGTCAGGAAACTTATGCAGGTGTGGGGCATATGATCATTATCTCAAAGGCGTTATGCGCGCAGCAAGGAGTGTTTAATTATGGGATTTAACTTAATAGGGAAGAACTTTACTCCACCGGATGTTCACGCCAAGGTTACTGGGAGTGCTAAATACGCCGAAGATTTTAGAAAAGATGGCATGGTTTTTATTAAGATCTATTCCTCACCGATGCCGCACGCTAAAATTAAATCTATTGACGTTAGCAAGGCTGCAAAAATGCCTGGTGTCGTTGGCTTTTTGTTGCCGGATGAGATTAAACAACCAAAAGACGCTGGACATGCCATATTAAGTAACTATCCAGTATTTGTTGGTCAACCCATCCTAGCTGTAGCTGCAGAGACAGAGCAACAGGCGGAGGATGCACTAGAGGCGGTTAACGTTAATCTGCAGCCATTGGCATTCTGCATAGATCCGCTAGATAGTCTAAAGCCAAAAGGGGTTAATGCTCATAAAGATGGAAATGTGGCAAATAGGAAAGGGATTAAACTCCAAGAAGTTAAATGGTCAGGTAAAGATTTCGCACTTGCTGGTGATGATAAATTGCCCATGGGTAAGGCAGTTACGGAGTGGTCTTATGGTGATGTTGAGAGTGGATTCAAAAAGACCTTTGTTAGCGCTGCAAATGCTCATCACGCCTTGGAACCTAGATCGGCAGCTGCTTATTGGGAAAATGGAAAGTGCCACGTTTGGGGGTCAACCCAATCATCATCTTTCGCTCACCCTAGTTTAGCTAAGTACATTGGTATTCCGCCAACTAAATTAAATCTGGTTACGGAATTTTGTGGTGGTGGGTTTGGCGGAAAGGCTTATTCTTATCCGATAATGGCACTGCCAGCTCTAATGTCTAAAAAATTAAATGGACGTCCAGTAATGATGCGCTTAAGTCGTGCGGAAGAGTTTTATAACGGTTCTGCTCGCGCGGGATTTCAAGGCTGGGTTAAAATAGGCTTTGGAAACGACGGTCGTGTTCTGGCTATGGATAGTTATGTTATCCAAGATAATGGCTCAACCGGCGGATTCTGGGATTTTCAAAACTTCGGTGTTGCCGGTTCTGTTATTTTACAACCAAAGGCAATGAGGTTTCGTGGAATTCCGGTGTTAACTAATACACCTCCAAAAGGTGCGCAAAGGGGACCTGGAGAAAATCAAACTGCAAATATTCTTGAGCCTATTTTAGATAAGGGAGCCCGTAAGTTGGGTATAGATCGATTGGCGTTGCGTCTGGTAAATACGCCAGGCGGAGGGACTGGTGCTAAGGTTGGCCCAAAACGTGTGCCAGTGACTAGTGCATATCTTCGTGAAGGTTTGGTCCAGGCGTCAAAGAAATTTGGTTATTCCAGCCGTGTGAAAAAATCGGGCAAACAAGCTAACGGTAAGATAAGGTCTATTGGTATTGGGCAGGCTTATCATGCTGCTGGGTATAATGGCTGGGATGGTATGGTTAGAATAACGCCAGATGGTAAATTACATATACACACAGGTGTTGGTAACTTGGGAACCTATTCCTATGCGGCCACTTCGCGAGTTGCAGCGGAGGTATTGGGGTATGATTGGAAGAATACGGTCATTGAGCGGGGTGGAACTTTGAAGGCGATGCCGTTTAATATTGGCCAATTTGGATCTAACACGTCGTTTACTATGACGCGAACCAACTTTGCAGCAGCTACTGATGCCAAGCAGAAATTACTAGAAATTGGTGCCATGATGATGGGTGGAAAGGCGTCTGATTATGAATTACGTAAAGAGAAGGTGGTTAGTAAGAAAGGATCCAATTCGATAACGTTTGCCCGAGCGGCGCAGAAAGCTATTGAGCTGAAAGGGAAGTATGCAGGGCATGTAGTTGATGAGGATTTGAAGGGTTTGACTAAGATATCGGCAAAAATGATTGCAGGTACTGGCCTCGTCGGCGTAGCTAAAGATAAAATCCCAAAGAAGGGCTCAGTTCCGGCTCTTGCCGCGGCATTTATAGAAATAGAGTTGGACCCTGAAACCGGTCGCGTCGAAATTCTAGATTATCTTGGTGTCGCAGATGTGGGTCAAGTTCTTCACCCGCAGGGTCTGGATGCTCAAATTCGGGGTGCGGCTGTTATGGGTTTCGGCTTAGCAGCTTTAGAACGGTACGTATACGATCCCGCGTACGGTCGTCCCAATGCGAGGGGTTTATACCAAGCAAAACCGCCAACCTACCTCGATGTTCCAGCAAATTTGGATTCACTGGCGGTTAAGGGAGCATATGATAAACAAAATCCGGTGGGAGCTAAGGGAGTTGGAGAACCCATCATGGGGGCTGCATCCTCAGCATATCTGAGTGCCGTAGCGGAAGCCATGGACGGTCAACTTCTCAATAGGGTGCCTGTAGTGGCAGATCAAATTATAAACGCTATGGCTAAACAGCCACAGTCCCATAAACTTCTTCAAACAAATTGCCAGTAACTGGCTGAACGGAGACAGAGATATGTCTGATTATATGCATTCATTTGAACTCTTTGAGCCTGCCAGTATTGGCGATGCGTCAAAGCTTATTAATAAATTCGGAAAAGACGGGTGGATTATTGCGGGTGGTAAAGATAGTCTAGATTGGTTTAAAGATCGAAATAAGCGACCTAAAGCAGTAATAAATATAGCAAATTTGAAAGAGTTGAGAGGTATAAAAGATAACAAAGATTATGTATCAATAGGTTCTGTTACGACACTTACGGAAATGGAAGACAGTAAATTATTAAAAAAACATTTCCCAGTGTTGATTGATGCAGTCTCCCGTATTGCTAGTCCGCAGATACGGAATGCTGGAACTCTTGGCGGAAATGTAGCGCAAGATACGCGCTGTACTTACTACCGAGATGGTTTTCCATGTTATAGGGCCGGGGGAAATACTTGTTACGCAAATACCCCCACTGCGATGAATAGAGAACATGCTGTTTTTGACGTTGCACGTTGCGTGGCAGTAACGCCATCAGATACTGCACCTGCATTGGTTGCCTTAGAGGCTGAGATGGTCATTTCGAGTAAAGGTAAAACACGAAAAGTCATGGCAGAAGAATTTTTTATTGGTCCGGCAACTGATATCACCAGAATGACTGCCTTAAAAAAGAATGATATTCTAGTGGAAATCAGGATCCCTAAAAAGTGGGCCGGTGCTAAATACTACTTTGAGAAAGTAGCCGACCGACAAACCTGGGATTTCTCTCTGGTTAATATTGCGATGGTTGCAAAAACTTCCGGCGGTAAAATTTCTGAAGTCAGGATGGCTTGCGGTGGTGTTCAGTGCACCCCGCGGAGGATGACTAATGTCGAAGATCTTCTTAAAGGCGAGAGTGCTGGTCCAGAGATGGAGAAACTCGCAAAGCGTGTTGCCGCTCAGGGTGCAAAAGCACTTAATTACAATCACTTTAAAATACCGCTAATGGGTAATCTTGCCGCTAGGGCTGTAAGGTCAATGGCATAATTTATGTGGGAGTTTTTTAGGATTTCGAAGAATGTGTGGGGACAAGAAATGCTGTTGGGGGTTTCCTGGGACTTGCTATGGGTCCCAGTTGCAGCGGCAATATGCTTTATACTTGCACACCAGGTCATCCGGTTGTTAAAAATATAATACAAATATAAGAATTGGAAGACCTAGTAGTGGCTAATAATATTCGTCATCAATTATCTGATCGAGTTTTTCACTGGTCTATGGCGATCCTAACAGTCATATTATTAGGCACAGCATTTTTGCCTATTCTTGGGGTTAAGTTTAATTGGGTCCCAATTCATTGGGTTGCCGGGGTTTTACTTATAATCAGCGTTATTTTTCATCTTTATAGGTCTTTCTTTGTTCACGGTCTGTCTGAAATGCTACCGCGAGTAAAAGATTTTTACTCGCCTTTTGGTAAAAGTAGTTCGGAAGAGGAAAAATATGACTTGGGACAGAAAATGTATCACTGGTCGATAGCCTTGATTATGTTAACCTTACTTATTACTGGAGGTTACATGTTAGCTAAGATTGACACCCCATTCTGGAACCGTGATCCATCAATTTTAACTGATTGGACTTGGGGTATAGTATACGTCTTGCATGGTGTAGCTTCATTTCTTCTAATATTTTTCTTTATTCTTCATATTTATTTTTCTTTTTTACCTGAACATCGAGAGTTATTGCGTTCAATGGTATATGGTAAAAGAGATTTGAATAATTAATAAGGTGCATAAATGCAAAAAGTAAAACAAATTAGAGACCAGATTGAAAAAATAGAAGAAGCATACGAATATATGCTCGCCTATGCCGCTCAGGGGAGGGCAGAGGAAGGGGCAGGGGCCGATGGAGCTCAGATAAGAACCTTCTTGAAGCAATTTTCTGCAGCTTTAACTGCGCTGGAAGAGGCCACCTCACTTATAATTGACGAAAACCCAGCGGCGGGTGGCTTTATTGAAGTTTTTATATCTGAGTCTAAAGTTATGGCGTCTATCTTGCTGGTTCTTCTCGCGCGAGAGAACCTCTCTTCAGAGGTAATTGATAACACTAATGGTTTAATTTCGGTTAGAGCATATCTCACTTCACTGTTCTTTCTAGACAAGTCTGTCTTGTAGTCTGAAACTTATATTTTAAGGTATGCTATATTTTTTGTGTTCGTTTAGAAAAATTTTAGTTTTAGTATTCACTTTTATCGCTATTTCAACTCAAAACTCAGCATCCCAAGATATAGATTCTGGCATTACTGCATATAAGCGGGGAGAATATGCAATTGCTTTGAGGAACTTTCTGCCGCTAGCTGATATAGATACAGATTATACCCAGCTTAGGATTAGTGAAAATAATCCTACTACTACTCCTCTTGCACAGTATTATTTAGCTTTAATGTATTGCGGAGGTTTGGGAGTGATGCCTGATAGGCGTAAGGCCTTAGTTTGGTTTGATAAGGCCAGAAGGGGTGGTAATTTATTAGCAGAAAATGAAACTTGTAAAAAATAATATAATTTTATGGAACTAAAATAACCCGCCCGATTGTTGAACCACTTCTGAGGTCATCTAAGGACTCTGATGCTTTTGTCATAGGCCGTTCTTCAACAGGAATAGGATTAATTTTTCCGGATTTTGCGAGTTTTATGACTTCTTTTGTTTCGTCAAGAGACCCCGTTAGGGTGCCAATTATGCTAATTGCCCGCAGCGGAATGGTTGCAAGTGGGATTGATATTTCTCCACCATATAAGCCAACCACTATATACTTGCCGCCTCGTTTGATACACCTCAGTCCAAATGCGGCACTCTTTTCAGAGCCAACGAAATCTATAACCGCTGCAATACCTCCGTCAGTCTCCGAGATCAATCTCGGGACTGAATCTTTGGCGCCCGTGTCATAAACGCTCGCCGCTCCCAAATCTTTGGCATGCTGAAGTTTTGCATCATCGATATCAGCGGCAAGCAATGGGTTATCCAGAATTGCTTTACCAATTTGCAGGCCAGACATACCTACGCCGCCTAAACCTAGAATAAGTACACTGTCATTTTTCTCTAGTTTACCTATTTTTTTTATTGCTGAGTAGGCAGTGACACCTGAGCACATATATGTCGCAGCTAAGCGGTCATCAATTCCTTCGGTATTTATTAAATATTTTGAATGGGGAACGATTACATAGTCGCTATAGCCCCCATTTACGCTTGTCCCAATACCATTACTTCCCTTGTCGCAAAGGTTTTCATTTCCTTGAATACAAGTTGAGCACTTACCACAGCCAATCCATGGAAAAACTGCGCGTCGATCACCTGTTTGGATGTCTTCGGCATTTTCGCCAAGTCCGGCCACCTCACCGAAAATTTCATGGCCTGGTGTGAATGGGAGCGAGCGTCTTGAACTTGTATCCATTCTTTTCTCACCAGACAGCGTAAAGTAGCCATCGTTTATGTGAACGTCGGTGTGGCAGACACCACAATAAAGAATTTTGATTAAGACTTCTGTTCTCTGTGGTACTGGAGTGTCTTCTTCTACGGATACGAGGGGTTTCTCATATTGAATTATTTTTTGGCTTTTCATTTTTTTATCCTTTGTTGTTCCTCTTAACCGTGTTCTCAGCGCAAGCAATATGATTTTTAGTTTTGCTCTAAATTACTTTACTCAAATATGAGATGTTCGAAAAGTTTGTAGTTCAGTAAACTTAACGTAAATTATATAAATTGATAAAATAAGGTTGAGGAAAGAGACTTATATTTGATGTTTTGCGATAAGATTGAAGGAACCCCGACTTAGTTAAACATTTTGCCTTGAGTTTAGGTCAAATTATTAACTAGATAAAAAAGGACCTTTTTTTTACCTTGGGTTTCTGTGTAATTAGTAATAATTTATTTGATATGCTCAAAGCTTATACTTTTTTAAAATAAACTAACTTTGGGGAGGTAAATAGAATGGATGTGCCTAGAAGTCAGGCGATGCCATATAATAATGATCATTTCACAGTAAAAGAATATGATTGGGATGTTTTTGGCGGTCCTTCGTCAGGTGAAAAATTTATTGATTGTGAACTGTTCGATCTAGGAACAGGTAATAAGGTCAAATTTTCTGATTTCGAAGGGAAGTGGGTTGTCCTTGAGACGGGTTCTTCTACTTGCTCTATGTATACTAAAAATATTCCTGACATGAAGGGGATTGAAGAAGAATTTCCAGACGTAAAATTTTTGATGATTTATGTTCGCGAGGCTCATCCAGGTGAGCGTCTGGGTGCTCATAAAAACTGGGAAGAGAAGCTCGCGGCAGCAAAACTTGTTAAACCTCGTTATAGTGAACATCGACAGGTTTTGGTTGATGGCGTTGAGGGTGAGTTTCACCGTCAATACGGTATGATGCCTAATATCATTTATGTGATTAGGCCCGATGGGACAATCCACTACCGATGTAATTGGGCTACGGCCAACGATCTCAGGTCAGCTCTTACGAATCGTGAAGAATTTCACACTTATGAAAATGCGGACCTTAAAAAGTTAAAGGCGGCTCGCGGACTTTATACAACCATTAGGACGATGTGGACGGGTGGTTTTGTTGCGCTGTATGATTTTATTAAAGCCAGCCCGGGTATGGCTATCCGCCACCAGCGAGTAGATCAATATTATAAGGAAAATGGAAAATTTAATAAAAAGCCCGGCTTATTTTCTCAAGGTTCAACAGGTCTTCAATCGTACGAAGATACTAAAATAGAAAATGACAGTAAAACATAAGAGAATTAATTATAAATAACATTTGTTTTTATGAGAAAATAAAAATTAAACTGCTTCCACGTGGCATTAAAGCTAAATAACTATTTAATTATGGGGGAATTATGTTTTCAAAATATAACGATAATGTAGCAGCGGTAGTCTTGGGCCTTTTTTTACTAGGTATAGTTTTTTACGTTTCTCAACTTTTTTTTAATACTGAGGGTTGGTTGTTAGAAAATAAGATAAATGTAAATGCCACCACTATAGCAAGAGTTATGGGGGGAGCATGGCTTGGTCTTGGTTTTGGGTTGTTATTGACCTTTCTACATGGACCGGATGGTCAAAAAATTTACTTTTGGACCATTGGTCTAGCGCAGATCTCAACTTTGGCGGTGATTTTGTATCATCACTTTGCTCTATCTACACCCGGCACTGCCGACGATGCCGCAATTGTATCGGTGCTTACTCTTTTACTCCTTATTGGATTTTTTAGAATAAAATCACGCCTTTAATAGAGAGTATCTTCTTAATACTTTTAATTATTACAACATGAGAGTGTATCAGCTTTCTGATGACTAATCTCCTCAGAAAGCTGATCCCCCAGGTTTTCTATACTTCCGGTTAGCGTCAGGGCTCTCGCATAAATCTTTGGTGATCACTCATGCCCGTGTATAGGCCATATACTGTCTACAGCACATTGGTGATTTTATCTTGCTAGGGTCGTTGGGGCACTCTGATACCCGATCAGTACTTCCATCATCTTTCGTTAGGGTGTTATTTTTAAGTGGCTCTTCACATTTGCCACAGCCAGCATTAACGCTCATCTCACAATATTACATTCGTATGTTGCTATTGAGTTTCTTTTTTTGGTTTTGTTTAAGCATCCATTAAATCTGACCAAATAAATTTAGGAGGGCTAGATAACATGGTCATAATTTTATCTATATCGCCTCGTTCCTTTCGATAGGCAACATAGTTCTCATGGTGAGACCGGCTATCCCAGCGTTCGACTAAAACTATTCGATCTGAATTATCTTGATCGACACAAACATCAATACTAATGGCTCCTTCTTTCTTTCGGGTTTCAGGCACCATCTCACTTAAGCACTCAAGTAATGCGGGCCCCGCGCCATCCTTACCCGTAAATTCAGCTGTTACTACGCAAACCATATTAAACCTTCTCTTGAAATGATTGTCTTGGTTTATACCAACTAATTACACATATTGTAAGTAGCTCGTACTTTAAACATTTTTATTAGCTATGTATCATAAGTGTCGTTTGACCAACGTTCTCTTTGATCTTATAAAAATTTAGTTTAGAATGTTTGAAGTACTAAAATTTTAACAAATTGGGGAGTATCAGTTAAATGAAGAAATCTCTAACTATTTCAATAGCTCTATTGGGAATGTTATTTGTGCCGTTTGGATCCCCAGTAGTGGAAGCTGCTGAGTCTAAAATTAAAATGGTTACAATGTTGCCAGCGAAACATCCAGTGGGAAAATCATTTGGTGGCTTTATCAAAAGAATAAATACCGCCTTGAAAGGGGAGTTCAATATTGATTGGCGTGGGGGTCCAGAGACTGTTCCGCAATTTAAGCAGCCAAATGCTGTGAGGTTGGGATCGGTTGACGCTACAATAACCAGTCCCAGCTATGTTAACGGAATTTTGAATGTATCTGGCGTTTCAAACTACTCTAATAAGACTTATAACGAAAGAAAGGCAGCTGGCTTTCATGATTATTTTGCTAAACTTCATAAAGCAAAGGGTCTTATTTATGTTGGGGAACTTCCCATGTCGAACAAGAGTTTCCATATTTTTCTCAAGAATCCCATTAAAAAGCTTGATGAATTAAAGGGCTTAAAAATTAGAGTTTTCCCAGCGATTGCGCCCGCTGTTAAGGCGTTGGGAGCCCATCCTGTCGTCTTGCCGATGCCAGCGATTTACACGTCAATGGAACGAGGTGTTGTCAAGGGATTTGTCACGGGAATTCCTGGAGTTGCTAAGATGTATAAAGGAGTCCTTGGCGGTTGGATTCATGAAGGATTTTATACCGCGGTTTTTCATTTTCTCGTAAATCCAAAGTCTTGGGCCAAGATCCCGGCTGCAACAAGGGCGAAAGTGGTAAATTACGTTCGTAATGTTGACCCTCCAATTTTTGAGGCGAAGTGGAAACCTATAATTGATGCAAATTATAAGGCCGTTAAAGTGGCTAAAATTCCTGCAACTAAATTTTCAACTGCGGGAACCGCTAGGTATAATAAGACCGTCTATGATGCCGCTTGGGCAGCTGTTAAGAAAAAGGCCCCTATAGAAGGTGCTAAGCTTGAAAAAATGTTGATGAAGTAAAGTTGTCTTTTTTATAGAGATTACACTAGAATTTGGAGGATTACTTTTGAAAGTAATCCTCCAAATCGTATATAAGTGTTTGGAAGTAATTTGTAATAATGTTCAGCCGGTTGTCATCAGTAGCTAAATGGTTTGATAAATTTAACCAATTTCTGGCCTTTGTTGCCTGCACTTTATTGGTGCTTATCATCCTTGCTATCTGCGTCGAAATCGTTACACGTTCCTTTTCCACTATAACAAACCCGTGGCTCATCGACCTCAGTGAAATAACGTTGCTTTATTCTACCTTCCTTGCTGCAGCGTGGGTCCTTGGTAAGGATAAGCATGTCTCCCTCGATTTAATTTTAGACGTTTTAAATCCCCGGATAACCAAATACATGCATTTTATTTTATCAATTTTAGCTGCGGTGGCGTGCTTTACCATCTGTTGGTTTGGTATTTTAACGGTTATCGATCAATTTCAACATGATATTCGCGAAACAACAATTATGGCTCCATTGACATTCTGGATAACGGCGGTGGTTCCTTTTGGGCTGTTTTTATTGGGTATCCAGTTTGTTCGGCGAGGCATTCATGCCTTACTTGATCTTCCGCTGGCAGTTAGCCTAATTTCTGAAAAAGAAGACTGATTCTATGGAATGGTGGGAAGCATTTCTTTTGATCATGGGATCGCTCTTCTTCCTAATGTTCATAGGCATGCCGGTGGCATTTACCTTCTTGGTTGTAAACGTGGTTGGCGCTTATTTTTTCTTTGGTGGCTTGCCGGGGATGTTACAGCTTGTCATTCAAATTTCGGCATCTCTCAGTACATTTACTTTGGTTCCGGTGGCCTTATTTCTCGTAATGGGCGAAATTATGTTCCACTCCGGAATTGGCGTAAACCTTCTGGATGCACTCGATAAGTGGTTTGGCAGTATAAAAGGGAGACTGGCACTGTTAGCTGTTGGTGGAGGGGTGCTTTTCGCCGCCTTGACTGGCAATAGCATGGGAAGTGTCGCGTTACTCGGATCATCTCTAGTGCCAGAAATGGAAAAGCGGGGATATGGGAAACCAATGTCTCTTGGTCCAATCCTAGGCAGCGGGGGATTGGCAATAATGGTTCCCCCGAGCGGTTTAGCTGTTTTGCTCGGCGTCATTGCTGAACTTTCAATTGGACAAATTTTAATAGCCATTATTTTGCCGGGTATAATAATGGCCATTCTCTACGCTATCTACATCGTGGGTCGCTGCACGATCGATCCCAAAGTGGCTCCGGCATTTGCCGTTGAGCCGGTTCCCTTATCTGAAAAATTGCACGCAACTGTAGTTCATATCTTGCCGGTTTCCTTCATAATTTTTATGGTTGTCGGGGTGATTTTTTTAGGATTTGCGACCCCCAGTGAATCGGCCGCATCTGGTGCATTAGGGACATTTCTCTTGGCGTGCTTCCAACGTCGGATGAATTGGAATGTTTTTAAGAAAGCTATGATAGGTAGTCTGGAAATTTCAGTGATGCTCCTTATGATAATCTCTGGGGCACTAGCTTTTACGCAAATGCTTGCGTTTACGGGAGCAACAGTGGGGCTTATTAAAATGGTTTTAAGTTTTGGAACCAGCCCGTTCATATTAATCGTTTTGATGCTGATAACGGTTATCCTGCTGGGGATGGTTATGAGCCCCGTACCTATCATGTTAGTGACGCTTCCTGTTTTTATACCCATCGTGGAGCAACTGGGCTTTGATCCAATCTGGTTTGCAGTACTCTTTTTGATCGCCATTGAGACTGGCACCACGTCGCCGCCATTTGGGGCCAGTCTTTTTGTAATGAAGGGTGTCGCCCCTAAGGGGACGACTATGCCTGAAATTTATCGGGCGGCAATACCATTTTTAATTTGTGATGCGATTGCTTTAATTATTGTTTTATTCTTTCCAATTATTGTTCTTGGTCCAATGGGTTGGATGTTTTAGAGATTTACCCATTTTATCGAAATTTGATCTAATTACATCGATTACTTGTGATCTAGTAAATTAAGATTACCGTATCAGTTATGTGGTAAATAAGATTACGGAAAAATAACTGATTAAAAATACAAAACGCAGCGCTATGACTTGCGTGCTAGTACCTTTCGTTAACTACTATTAGTTTTGTCTAAGGTGCCTTTCCGTTTTCCAGATTAACTCAGTGAGATTTGAATGAGTAGTGTTTTGATGCAGCCTCTTTATAAATTGTTTGGCGAAAGATTTATA
>LWDU01033675.1_pt1 | contig 14293 bp, 8 predicted proteins | sample 727161 | NCBI WGS metagenome assembly LWDU01 (sample SAMN04566230, study PRJNA314399) | hydrothermal vent metagenome | isolation source: deep sea hydrothermal plume seawater | place: Mexico: Gulf of California, Guaymas Basin | collected 2004-07-11 | reverse complement strand
TTAATAGATTGAGATGGTATGAAATAATAGTTTTTTTATTTATTTCGATATCTTTATTATCACCAGAATTTGTTCTTAATAAATTTTATCCCAAATATGATTATAAAGATATTAACGAAATTCATCTTGCAAAACTAGATTCAAATAAAGAAATTCGACTTAAAGTAACTCGACCAAGTGAGTATGGTGAAAGGTATAAGTTATTTGTGATAAAAAAGAATACCTTTGAAAATGAATATAACTTAGAACAATATGGAATTAGTTTAGTTAAAAAAGAAAATATGATTGTTGTTGATGTTTTAAAGTGGAATGGAAAAGCTAAAAAAAGTGGTTTTGAAATTGGTGATTATATAAGTGAATTAAAAATAGAAAACCTAGATAGACCAAATAAAATAATTATTTATCCACTAGCAATTTTACTATTAATTATTTTTGGATATTTAAACTATCGTAGAAAAAATGATTTAATTGTCAGTCCCTAAATCAGAAGGTTTAAGCTTTAAAATTTTCCAAACTCCTGACGCAGAAGCTATAATTTTATTTTTACATTGAAGATGACATATTAAAAAAACTAGTGAATTTGTTTTCTTTTGAATTTTTGCAAAACCAATTATTTCATCATCTGCTTTTGTTGCTCCTATAAATTTTAAATCTAATGAAATTGTTACACAAGGTGTATTTCCAGCTGTTCTATGAGCAGCTGTTCCCGCTCCAGCATCTATTAATGCTGATAAATAACCGCCATGGGTTATTCCAATAGCATTTAAATGGTTTTCAGTAATAGTAGATTTAAATTCATATTCTGTCTCAGATATACTTCTAAATAAAATACCACCATTGTGTTTCATAAAGCCCGGTTTAATGCTTATTTGTTCAAAATGTTTGGACATAACTTTTTATAGTATAAAAGTCAAAATTAACAAAATTATAAAAATGATTACAAAAAAATATATTACTGCTTTTTGTAATGATGACTTAATTAACCAGTTTAGCATTCTATTTCCTCTTTCTTTGGCGCGCCTGCTAGGAGTTGAACCCAGAACCTCCTGGTCCGTAGCCAAGCGCTCTATCCAATTGAGCTACAGGCGCAACTTTAAATTAATGTTTAGTATATATATTTTTTAATGTAATTTAACTATTTAAGAATTATTGTATTTATATGGCAAAAAATTTAAAAGATATCGTTTTTACATCAGCTTTAAGGACACCAATTGGAAAGTTTAAAGGTTTATGGAGAAAATTCCAAGCTTATGAATTAGGGAAAATTGTTATTTTAAATATTTTACAACAAACAAAAATTGAACCAAAATTTATTGACGAAGTTATTATGGGGCAGGTTTTAACTGGAGGAACAGGTCAAAATCCAGCTAGGCAAGCAGCTATTGCAGGAGGTATACCTGTCGAAAAAACAGCTTACTTGATAAATCAAGTTTGTGGTTCGGGTTTAAGATCTATTGCTGCGGGCTATCAATCAATCTTATTAAATGATGCAAAAATAGTTATTGCGGGAGGCCAAGAAAGCATGACTAATTCTAAAGAAGAAATGATGCTTAAAGATGGTTTAATAGACGCATACAATAATTATCATATGGGCATTACAGCTGAGAATGTTGCAGAGAAATGGAATATTTCAAGGAAAGATCAAGATAACTTTGCTATTTCTTCTCAATTAAAAACACAAGATGCAATAAAAAATAAAAGATTTAAAGAAGAAATAATTCAAGGCAAGATCTTACAAGATGAATATCCAAGGGCAGATATTACAATAGAAAGTTTATTTAAGCTTAAGTCTGTATTTAAAGATAATGGAACTGTAACAGCAGGCAATTCATCTGGAATTAACGATGGAGCAGCTGCAGTTATTTTAATGACAAGAGAAGAAGCTGATAAGAGGAATTTAAAGTCTTTAGCAAAGATTGTATCTTGGGCAACTTGTGGAGTAGATCCAACTTTGATGGGAGCAGGTCCTATTCCTGCATCAAAAAAAGCTTTGAAGAAAGCTGGGTGGGAAGTTAAAGATTTAGATTTAGTAGAAAGTAATGAAGCATTTGCGGCTCAGAGCATTGCAGTTATTAAAGAATTAAAAATTCCTATTGAAAAAGTTAATGTTAATGGTGGAGCTATAGCTTTAGGACATCCTATTGGCGCCTCAGGAACTAGAATAGTGGTTACGCTAATTCACGAAATGATTAAAAGAAATGTACAAAGGGGCCTAGCAACATTATGCATTGGTGGAGGCATGGGAATATCTATGTGTATAGAAAGAGATTAATACTTATAAGAATTCAAATTTTTTTTTAACAATATTTTTTGTATCCAAAACCTAGCATCTAAGTCTTGGTTATCTGTATATTTAATTATTTTTTTTAATATAATTGCAAACATGATGTATAAGTGTGACGTATAAGGTTGTCCAAAAAAGGCTTCAAATGTGTTAAAAATATATCCAATATACTTATTTTAACTATATAAAGTTGGTAAAAAAAAGATGAATCAAAAAATACTAGTTCCTGATATTGGAGATTTTGAAGAAGTTGAAGTTATTGAAATTTTAGTAAAAACAGGATCTATCATTAAAGTCAATGATCCTGTTGTAACAATAGAAAGTGACAAGTCAAGTGTTGAGGTTCCATCGGCTATAGAGGGAACGGTTGATTCAATTAATGTTAAGATAGGAGATAAAGTTTCAAAAGATGATTTGCTCGTTACTTTAATTGATACAAGAAGTGCAGAACCAGAGGCAAAAAAAATTATAGAAGAAAAATTACCAGTTGATACTGAAAAAATTATTAAAGCAGCAGAAAAAACTTTAGTTTTAGAAAAAGAAGTAAGTGAAACAAAAACTAAAATTAAAGAAGTTAAAAAAGAAAAAATTGAGGTTATTACAAATAGTGAGGATATAGACCCTACAGAAACAAAAGAATGGCTAGAGTCTCTTTCAGCAGTTCTTGATAATGATGGAAAAAATAGAGCTCAATTTTTAATAAAGCAGTTAATAGAACATTCTTACAAAGAAGGTTCAGATTTAATTTTATCAAGAAACACTCCTTATATAAATACAATAAAGTCTGAAGAAGAACAAAGATCTCCAGGAGATCAAAATCTTGAAAGAAAAATAAGATCATTAATTAGATGGAATGCTGCGGCCATGGTGGTCAGAGCGAATAAAAAGTATCCAGAACTTGGTGGTCACATAGGAACATTTGCATCTGCAGCTACACTTTATGATGTTGGCATGAATCATTTTTGGAGAGCAAAAAATAATAAATTTGGTGGAGACTTAGTTTATTTTCAAGGACATAGTGCTCCCGGCATGTATGCAAGAGCATTTCTTGAAGGAAGAATTACAGAAAAAGAATTAGATCGTTTTAGACAAGAGGTTAATCCTGGTGGACTTTCATCTTATCCTCATCCCTGGTTAATGCCAAAGTTTTGGCAATTTCCTACTGTTTCAATGGGCTTAGGTCCTATAATGTCAATTTATCAAGCTAGATTTACTAAATATTTAATAAACAGAGGTCTGTTAAAAGATGAAGGAAGAAAAATTTGGTGTTTTTTAGGCGACGGAGAAACAGATGAACCTGAATCATTAGGAGCAATTGGTTTAGCTGCTAGAGAAAAATTAGATAATTTAATTTTTGTTGTTAATTGTAATTTACAGAGATTAGACGGTCCTGTTAGAGGGAATGGAAAAATTATTCAAGAATTAGAAGGGATTTTTAGAGGTGCTGGCTGGAATGTAATTAAAGTTATCTGGGGCTCCTATTGGGATTCTTTAATAGCAAAAGATAAATCAGGATTATTGATTAAGCGAATGAATGAAGCGGTTGATGGGGAATATCAAGCATTTAAAGCTAAAGGTGGTGCTTTTGTGAGAGAAAAATTTTTTGGTAAATATCCAGAATTATTAAATTTAGTTTCGCAAATGACAGATAGGGATATATGGAAACTAAATAGAGGCGGGCACGATCCCCATAAAGTTTATGCGGCTTATCATGAGGCAATGAAAAGTACAGGAAAGCCAACTGTAATTTTAGCAAAAACTATTAAAGGATATGGTATGGGTAAAACAGGAGAAAGTATTAACACTATCCACCAACAAAAAAAACTTGATGAAAAAGATTTGCTATACTATCGAGATAGATTTGATGTTCCGCTAACAGATGCACAAGTTAAAAATGTTGAATATTATAAACCATCAGATAATTCACCTGAAATAAAATATTTAAAAAAATGTAGATTAAAATTAGGTGGAAATTTACCTGAACGATCTTCTTTTGCAAAACCAATTAAGACGCCTACAGCAGACATATTTAGTGCAATGAAAGAGTCAACAGGGAAGAAAGAAATGTCGACAACTATGGTTTTAGTGAGAATGTTAACAAGCTTGTTACGAGATAAAAATATTGCCCCCCGTCTTGTGCCAATTATACCTGATGAAGCAAGAACTTTTGGTATGGAGGGTTTTTTCCAAAAAATTGGTATTTATGCTCATGAGGGACAAAAATATGAACCAGTAGATTCAGAACAACTTAGTTCCTATCGAGAAGATAAAAAAGGACAAGTTTTAGAAGAAGGGATTAATGAAGCAGGGGCAATGTCTTCTTGGATAGCTGCAGGAACTTCCTATGTAAACCATGATATTTCGATGATTCCAATTTATATATTTTACTCAATGTTTGGTTTTCAAAGAACTGGCGACTTAATTTGGGCTGCAGGCGATACTCAAACTAGAGGTTTTTTAATTGGTGCTACGGCAGGAAGAACCACTTTAGCCGGTGAAGGATTACAGCATGGTGATGGCCATAGTCATATTTTGTCTTCAGTTATTCCAAATTGTAAATCATATGACCCAACCTTTGCATATGAATTAGCTGTTATCTTTAGAGAAGGATTAAGAAGAATGCATGATAAACAAGAAAATATTTTTTATTATATAACAACGATGAATGAAAATTATTCTCATCCAGAAATTCCTCAGGATAAATCTGTCGAAGAGGGAATATTGAATGGAATGTATCTATTTAAAGAACATAATAAATATAAAAAAACTAAAATTCAATTGCTGGGCTCAGGGGCAATTTTAAGAGAAATGATATATGCAGCAGAAATTCTTCAAAAAGAATATCAAATAGATAGTAATATATGGAGTGTTACAAGTTTTAATGAGCTAAGAAAAGAAGCCTTAGAGATTGAAAGATATAATCTTTTACACCCCGATCAAAAGCCAAAGAAAACATATATTGAAAAATGTTTATCATCAACTGAAGGTCCTGTAGTTGCTGCATCAGATTACATGCGTATAAATTCAGATCAAATAAGATCTTTTACAACAAAAAGTTTTTATTCTTTCGGAACAGACGGATATGGGAGAAGTGATACGAGAAAAAATTTAAGAAAATTTTTTGAAGTAGATAAAGAACATATTGTTGCATATTCATTAAGTGTTTTGGCGAAAGAGCAATTACTCCCCTCAAAATATGCAAAAGAAGCAATAAAAAAATATAATATCGATCCAGAAAAACCAATGCCTACAAAATTATAATATCATGACTGAAGATAAAAAAATATTTACAACTCCAAAAGTTAGAAAGTTTGCTAGAGAATTAGGAGCAAACGTTAGTCAAATTAAAGGAACAGAAAGAAAAGGTCGAATTACAAAAGAAGATGTAAAAATTTTTATTAATAATAAATTAAATCAACCAAAAAATATTAACGATGACAATGAAAAATCTAAAGAAATTAAAAATGAATTTAGCCATTCAGACTTTGGTGAAATAGAAATAAAAGATATGCCAAGAGTAAAAAGATTAGCGGCACCTAATCTAGTAAATTCTTGGAGTAAAATTCCCCATGTAACACACCATGATGAAGCAGATATAACAGAACTAGAGGAATTTAGAAGTTCACTTAAAGATATATATACAGGTGAAAAAAAAAAATTAACTCCTCTTGCATTTATTATCAAAGCACTAGTTTCAACCCTAAAAAAATTTCCAAGTTTTAATTCATCAATTGAAGATATTGAAAAAGGCAAAATAACAATAAAAAAATATTATCATATAGGAATCGCAGTTGATACTCCTCATGGGTTAATGGTTCCAAAGTTAAGAAATGTAAATAATAAAAAAATTAATACAATAAGTGATGAATTAAAAATTATAAGTGACAAGTGTCGTAATTTAAAAATAAATAAAAAAGAATTTTTTGGAGGATCGATGACTATTACAAGTTTAGGTAGTATTGGAGGATCTTTCTTTACTCCTATTATAAATTTTCCTGAAGTTGCAATTTTAGGTATAGGGAGATCTTCAAAAAAACAAATTTTAACTGGTGAAAAATTTGAAACGAGAGTGATGTTACCTTTGTCTTTATCTTATGACCATAGAATTATTGATGGAGCTGAAGCAGCAAAATTTTGCAATGATATAAAAGATAATCTTGGAAAAAACTTTGCTTATAAATTAGCTATATAAACTCTATGTCAAATACAGTTTCTTTATTTAGTGCTTTGCTTTGTACGCTAATATGGGGAACCACATTCATTGCTCAAGATACTGGTATGGATGATATTGGTCCGTTTACATTTAATGCGGTTAGGTTTTTCGTTGGTTTTTTAGCTATATCGCCTCTAGCCTTTATTTTTGAAAGAAATAAAATTAAAAGTTCTTTAAAAAAAGGTAAAAAAACATTTAAAAATTTAGCAATTTTAATTGGTATATCTTTATTTTTAGGTTCAGCCCTTCAGCAAGTATCTTTAATTTATACCGATGTAGCAAATGCAGCTTTTTTTACTATCTTTTATGTCCCTATGGTTCCAATTATTATTTTTTTTATGTATAAAAAACCAATTCACTGGAGTATTTGGCCTTCAGTCTTCCTATGTGTAATGGGAGGATATTTATTAACTAATTTTTATAGTGCAACAGTTAGAATGGGTGATGCTCTAGTTATAGCTGGTGCTTTTTTTTGGAGCACGCATATTATTTTTACAGGTAAAATTGTAGAAGATTATAGTCTACCCCTAACAATAGGCGCTATTCAAACTTTTATAGTTGCTTTTTTATCTCTTGTAATTAGTTTAATTTTTGAAGATTTTATTATATCAAATATTCTTAAAGAAAAATTTCAAATTTTATATGCTGGAATATTATCTGGTGGTTTTGCTTTTGTGTTACAAATTTATGCACAAAAGAATATCTCACCCGCCCCAGCAGCCATAATATTTTCTTTAGAAGGTGTTTTTGCAACAATAGCTGCTTGGTTTTTATTAAATCAAATTTTAGATATTAATAATTTAGTTGGTTGTTTGTTTATTTTGTTTGGAGTTTTATTTTCTCAACTTTCACCAATTTATGATTCTAAAATTAAAAATATATAATATAAAATAAAAATAATGATAAAATAATTCTATATATCACAAAAACATTTAAAGAAAAATTTTTAATAAATATAAAGAAGAATTTTATAGTGATATAAGAGAAGATAAAAGATAAAAAAATACTAAGTAATATTAAAAAATTAAATTCTATATTTTCATTAAACAAATCTTTAATCGATAATGTACTAGCTCCAATTAAGGCGGGTATAGACATATAAAATGAAATTTTTGTGGAGTCAGTTCTATTGAAACCTAATATTCTTCCAGCAGTTATTGTTATACCAGCTCTACTAACACCAGGTATTAAAGCAATGATTTGAAATAAACCAATAATTATTGCTGATTTAATATTAAAATTTTTTTCTAAATTATTAAATATTTTATTTTTATCGGCAATGTATAATAAAATTCCAAAAAATAGTGTTGACCATGCAATGACTTTTATACCTCTTAAATAATTAATAATTCCCGTGGCATATAAAATGTAGCCCACTATTACCAAGGGTATTGTTGAAATTCCTATTTTGTAAAATAAATTAATGTTTTTATTAAAGTTAAAAATTTCTTTTTTAAAATAAAATAAAATAGCAAGTAACGAACCTAAATGCAGGCTAATATCGATTAATAAAGATTGGTTTTTAAATTCATAAATATTAGAAACAATTATTAAATGGGCAGCTGAACTGATTGGTAAAAATTCAGAAATACCCTGAATAATAGAAAAAATAAAAATTTCGAAGAAATTAGATATCATTAAGATTGTTTATAAATAACTTAGAATTGTGTCTAATTCTTAATGCAATTTAGTGCATAAAAGGTATGCAAAAATGTAAAAAACGTTAAAAACAAACACTATTTGGATAATAAGGTCATTATTACTGACCTTGTTAACCTTTAATTGTTAATAATACTGTTATAAATAGTTAATTGTATGACGGAAAAAATGTTAAAATTTGTTAAAATAGGTCAACAAACTCCACCTAAAAGAGAGATTTTAACAAGAAAGGAAGATTTTAATGAAATTTATAAGGAGTTTATTGATGAAAAAGCTAAAGAACAATCAAGTAGATGTTCTCAATGTGGAGTTCCCTTTTGTCAAGTTCATTGCCCTTTAAGTAATAATATTCCTGATTGGTTAAAATTAACCGCTGAAGGTAGACTTAAAGAAGCTTATGAATTAGCTCAAAGCACAAACAACATGCCAGAAGTATGTGGTCGGATCTGCCCACAGGATAGGTTATGTGAAGGGAATTGTGTGATTGAGCAGTCTGGACATGGAACAGTTACAATAGGATCTGTTGAAAAATATATTACTGATAATGCATGGGACCAGGACTGGATAAAACCTATTAAAGTTAAAAATGAAAAAAGCCAAAGTATTGGAATTATTGGTGCTGGACCAGCTGGGCTAGCTGCAGCAGAACAGTTACGTCAAATAGGGTATCAGATTACAGTATATGATCGTTATGATAGGGCTGGAGGTTTACTGATTTATGGAATTCCAAATTTTAAATTAGAAAAATTTGTCGTAGAACGAAGAACAAAATTATTACAAGAAGGTGGAATTAAATTTATTCAAAATTTTTTGGTTGGTAAGGATGCTACCTTGGAGCAGTTGCAAGAAAAACATGATGCAATTTTAATTGCTACTGGCGTTTATAAGCCTAAAGAAATAGAATTACCTGGCAAAGATTTAAAAAATATTTTTCCTGCAATGGAATTTTTAACAGCTTCAAATAGAAAAGGTTTAGGTGATAAAGTAGAATTATTTGACAATGGAACATTAAATACTGAAGGAAAAGATATAGTTGTTATTGGAGGTGGGGATACTGCGATGGATTGTGTAAGAACTTCAGTAAGACAAAATGCAAAATCAGTTAAATGCCTTTATAGAAGAGATAAAGAAAACATGCCTGGCTCTGCTAGAGAAGTTGCAAATGCTGAGGAAGAAGGAGTAGAATTTGTTTGGCTATCTGTGCCAAAAGAATTTTTAGGAATAAATACAATTGAAAACTTAGTAGTTAATAAAATTAAACTAGGAGAACCTGATGACAGTGGTAGAAGGAAACCAGAAATTCAAAAAAATTCAGAATTTAATTTAAAAGCAGATATGGTAATTAAGGCTTTAGGATTTGATCCAGAAAATTTACCAAAATTATTTAGCTCCGAGGATTTAAGAGTAACTAGATGGGGAACATTAAAAACAGATTTTGATACTATGGAGACTAATTTGTCTGGAGTTTTTGCTGCTGGAGATATTATTAGAGGAGCCTCTTTAGTAGTTTGGGCTATTAAAGATGGTAGAGATGCTGCTCAATCAATTAAAAAATTTTTAGAAAATAAAGAAGCTAAAAAAATGAAAGTAGCATAATGCATAATTATAAAAAAAACTTAAAACTCTTAGAAGATAACCATGTTTATTCTAAAAGTATGGAGCATGATGCCTGTGGAGTTGGATTGGTTGCGTCAACAGAGGGAAAAAAATCAAAAAAGATTGTTGAATATGCGATTGAAGCCTTAAAAGCTGTATGGCACAGGGGTGCGGTCGACGCTGATGGTAAGACAGGCGATGGAGCTGGAATACATCTAGAAATTCCATCTGATTTTTTTGCTGAAAAAATAGAACTAGTTGGACACGAACATGATGATTCCGCAATTTGTGTTGGTATGATTTTTTTACCTCGAAATAACTATGCAGTACAAGAGAGTTGCAGGACTTTAGTTGAAAAAGAACTCACTAAAAGTCATTTTACTATTTATGGATGGAGACAAGTGCCCGTTAATACTAAAGTTTTAGGAGAAAAAGCTAATTTTACAAGACCAGAAATTACTCAAGTATTATTTAAGTATAATAATAAGGATTTGGTTGAAAAAGATTTAGAAAGAAAACTGTATGAATCAAGAAGAAAAATTGAAAAAGAAGCAATTAACTCACAACTTGATGGTTTTTATATTTGTTCGCTGAGCTCGAAATCAATTATTTATAAAGGAATGTTTTTAGCTGAATCGATCTCAGATTTTTACATAGATTTAAAAGATGAAAGATTTATTTCAAGATTTGCAATATTTCATCAAAGATTTTCAACCAATACATTTCCAAGTTGGTCTTTAGCTCAACCTTTTAGAGCTGTTGCACATAATGGTGAAATTAATACTTTTAAAGGAAATGTTAATTGGATGAAAGTTCACGAACAAGAAATGAATAGTCCATTATTTGATGACATAGAAAATTTAAAACCCGTAATACAGCCTGGCGTTTCAGACTCCGCAGCTTTAGACAATGTATTTGAGTTATTAAATATTTCAGGCCAGCCCGCACCTTTAGCAAAATTAATGTTAATTCCTGATGCGTGGTCAAAAAAAAATAAAATTTTATCAAAAGATCATCAACAATTATTTAACTTTTTAAATAGTACAATGGAACCTTGGGATGGACCGGCAGCAATTGCAGCAACCGATAATGAGTGGGTAATAGCAGCTAATGATAGAAATGGTTTACGTCCTTTAAGATATACAATTACAAAAGATAAACTTTTATTTGCAGGATCAGAAACTGGTATGATTGAGCTTGAAGAAAAAAAAATTATTTCTAAAGGAAGATTAGGACCAGGAGAAATTATTGGAGTTAGAATTGAAAAAGGAAAAGTATTTACTAACAATGAAATAAAAAATTATTTAGCAAAAGAATACAAACGTTTTCATACTCAGATAGTAGATCTTGATAAAAAATTTCTAATAAGTAACGAAAAAAATATATTTTCTGGGGATCAACTTAGAAAAAGACAGCATGCTTTTGGTTTCAGTATTGAAGATTTAGAATTAATTCTTCACCCCATGGCAGAGGATGGAAAAGAAGCTACTGGATCAATGGGAGATGATACTCCCTTAGCGGTATTATCTGATCAATATAGACCTCTTTATCACTTTTTTAGACAGAATTTTAGTCAAGTAACAAATCCACCAATAGATTCTTTAAGAGAAAATAAAGTGATGAGTTTAAAAACTAGATTTGGAAATCTTGGAAATATCTTAGATTTTAATAATCTTACTAAAGAAAATATTTATGTTTTAGAAAGTCCAATATTATCAAATTCTCAATTTGAAAAATTTACTAATTTTTTTGAAAAAAAATCGATAGTAATTGACTGTACATTTGCTCAAGAAGAAAATCTTGAAAATGCAATAGAAAGAATAAAAAAAGAATCGGAAGTTGCTGCAAGAAAAGGTGTAACACAATTAATCTTGAGTGACAAAAATATATCTGAAAAAAAATTAGCAGTTCCAATGCTTTTAAGCATAGGAGCAATTAATACCTATTTAATAAAACTTAAATTGAGAGGATATGTTAATATTAATGCACAAACTGGTGAAGCATTAGACACACATTCATTTGCAACGCTTTTAGGAGTCGGTGCAACAACAATCAATCCATATTTAGCTTTAGATAGTTTATATCAAAGATTTGAAAAAAAATTATTTGGTAAATTTAGTTATGATGAATGTATTAAGAGATATATTCAATCAGTAAATTACGGTTTACTTAAGATAATGTCGAAAATGGGCATATCTGTTCTAAGCTCGTATAGAGGTGGGTGTAATTTTGAAACAGTTGGTCTAAGCAGAACTATTGTTTCTGATTATTTTCCAGGAGTTTTATCTAAAATATCAGGAATAGGTTTAATAGGAATAGAAAAAAAATTAAGGAATATTCATAAAGAAGCATTTTTAAGTATTGATACAGTATTGCCTATTGGGGGAATTTATAAATATAGAAAAAATGGTGAAACTCATCAATATCAAGGAAAATTAATTCATTTACTTCAAAGTGCAGTAACATCAAATTCTTTTGAAGCATATAAAAAATATGCAGAAGGAATTTATAATCTTCCCCCAATAAATTTAAGAGATTTAATAAATTTCAGAAAAAGATATTTAAATCCATCTATAGATATTTCAGAGGTAGAACCAATTGAAAATATTTTGAAAAGGTTTGGAAGTGGAAGCATGTCTCATGGAGCTCTTTCTAAAGAAGCTCATGAAACTTTAGCCATAGGAATGAATAGGATTAAAGGTGCTTCATGTAGTGGTGAAGGTGGTGAAGATGAAAAAAGATTTACCTTAATGAAAAATGGGGATAGCACAAATTCTAGAGTAAAACAAATAGCATCGGCAAGGTTTGGTGTAAATGTAAATTATTTAAACAATTGTAATGAAATAGAAATTAAAATTGCACAAGGTGCTAAACCAGGTGAAGGAGGACAGCTTCCAGGTTTTAAAGTATCTAAAGAGATAGCAAGATTAAGACATTCTACTCCTGGTGTAACATTAATTTCACCACCACCACATCATGATATTTATTCTATCGAAGATTTAGCTCAATTAATTTATGATTTAAAACAGATTAATCCAAATGCAAGAATAGGGGTAAAATTAGTTGCTTCATCCGGTATAGGAACAATTGCCGCTGGAGTAGCAAAGGCAAAAGCAGATATAATTTTAATTTCAGGACATAATGGAGGAACTGGAGCTACTCCACAAACAAGTGTTAAGTATGTTGGTATTCCATGGGAAATGGGATTAACAGAAGCAAACCAAGTTTTAACCTTAAACAATTTAAGACACAAAGTTACCCTTAGAACTGACGGTGGAATAAAAACTGGCAGGGATGTTGTTATAGCAGCAATGATGGGAGCAGAAGAGTATGGTGTGGCTACTACAGCTCTTGTTGCCATGGGGTGTATTATGGTTAGACAATGTCACTCTAATACTTGTCCAGTTGGAGTATGTACTCAAGATGATAAATTAAGAGAAAAATTTACAGGCACTCCAGATAAAGTTGTTAATTTGTTTACATTTATTGCACGAGAAGTCAGAGAAATTCTTGCTGAGCTTGGCTTTAAATTTTTAAATGAAGTAATAGGTAGAACAGATTTATTAAGACAGGTAAGCAAAGCCTCTTCTAATTTAGACGATTTAGATTTAAATCCTCTTTTTGTTCAAGCAGATGCAGGTGAAAATACAAGGTACTGTGCATACCAAGAAATAAATAAAGTTCCAGATACTTTAGATCAGAAGATATGGCCTGAAATAGAAGAACAAATAGGAGTATCAAAAATAATTGAAAAAGAATTTTTAATCCAAAATACTAATAGAGCAGTTGGAACAAGAATATCACATTATCTTTATAAAAAATATGGGCACAATAAATTAGAAGAAAAATTCTTAACATTAAAATTTAATGGATCAGCCGGACAATCTTTTGGTGCCTTTGGAATTAAAGGCTTAAAACTTGTTCTCAAGGGTGATGCAAATGATTATGTTGGCAAGGGTTTATCGGGAGCTACAATCTCTATTAAACTATCAGATGAAAGCAATTTACTCACTCATGAAAATACAATTATTGGAAACACAGTTTTATATGGCGCTACATCAGGAAAACTATTTGCGGCAGGACAAGCAGGCGAAAGATTTGCAGTAAGAAATTCTGGGGCAATTTCAGTAATTGAAGGTTGTGACTCCAATGGATGTGAATACATGACAGGAGGAACTATAATTATACTTGGCGAGGTTGGTGATAATTTTGCAGCAGGAATGACAGGTGGAATGGCCTTTATTTACGACCCCAATAATAAATTTGAAAAAAGAGTTAATCCAGAGTCAGTAATTTGGCAAACACCAGAAACGGAACACTGGATAAATGACTTAAAAAATTTAATTAAAGAGCATTTTAGTGAGACAAATTCTAATTTATCTAAAAAAATAATTGAAAACTTTGATGAAGAAATTTTAAATTTTGTTCAAGTATGCCCAAAAGAAATGATAGATAAATTGGAAAATCCAATTAGTTTAAAATCAATAGTGAAAGAAGTTGGCTAAAGTGAAAAATATTTTATCAATAAACTTCATGCAGAA
>LWDU01044845.1_pt1 | contig 14294 bp, 13 predicted proteins | sample 727161 | NCBI WGS metagenome assembly LWDU01 (sample SAMN04566230, study PRJNA314399) | hydrothermal vent metagenome | isolation source: deep sea hydrothermal plume seawater | place: Mexico: Gulf of California, Guaymas Basin | collected 2004-07-11 | reverse complement strand
CTGAATCGGATGTCGCTTTCCGGGATGTGGCGGCTTAAACTTCGGGTTTTTATCTGTAGACTCTCTCTCGGATAGAGCCGTAACACCCTTCCAGTCATAATCCCAGACAGAACCGTCATAGGATAAAATTTGCCCCTTCTCGTCATCGGTATGACCAGGCTGACCCTGAGGTGGCAACATGTACTTAACCCAATCCTTAATATTGACTATACGGGTATCCTTAGTCCAGTCACTTTTTCCCTTCTTAATAACCTTGAACTTAGTACCAAACCAATCCATCGTCTTGCCGGCAATCTTATCAGAGCTTACTCCTTGTGGAATACGGCCGGTACGATCAGGAAGTTCCGCAAGAGGACGCATAATATCTGTGCTGCCAAATGGATAGTTTCCATTCTGGAGAGTATTGTAAACTCTCCAGTATCCCCACATACCTGCTACATAGTGATGAGCAACATGACAATGGAACAGAAAATCTCCCGCTAGTCGCTGACAAAGACCGGAACCACACTCAGTCTCAAGGTCAATTGTTTCAGAAGGTCCAATTACTGCTACATCAACTCTATCGGATGTTGTACGAACAACTGGGTATTTGACAGGTCCTTCGTAGGCAGCCTGGGTTAGGTTCGTTAAATTATTTATACTTTGTGGAGAACGTGTCCAGCGAATGGTACCACCGTGCGGATGATGCGAATGAAATACCTCACCGCCACCATGAACGAGTCTAAATTTTGCTGGATCACCCAAATACGATCTCGGGATCGTCGTTGGTGCATCACCGAATGTGTAAGAACTATAAGACAATGACTCATCTTCATAGTGAAACCTTTTCTCCTGCTGAGCAAGATTGTTTATACCAAAAGGTTCAGAACGAAAATTCAATGCCCGAGCCGAAGGACGATAAGCATCAGTCAAGGGATCCCTTTGTGGAATCATCTCACCAAAGCGGTTAAGCGGACGGAAAGATTCGTCACCGACTTCGTGATAGATTAGAACAAACTCTCGAAAATCTCTTTCATCATCATTTGTTATCATACCTTCCCAACCACTCTTCATCGGCTTGGAATCCCAGGGATCCATATATTTGGAACCCTTAGGTTCAACAATCATAACTCCCGTCAGCCCAAGTGAAGATGGGTCACGTCCGGCATGACTCTGAATCATATGACTTCCTTCCTGCTCATCGATCGGAATCATCCATTCAAAGTCCTGAGATTCACCAGCTGCGGTAATACCACCCACAGACACAGCAGTTGCTGGTAATCCAGAAGAACTAATAATCATCGCTGACCCATTAACCTGAAAACCGGCATCTTCATCTTCCAGTTCATTAGTAAAGGTAACCCTAAGGCAATCACCTTGGTTCGCGCGAATAACAAGTGGCTGAATAGCGTCGCCCTGCAAGCCATTAGTAACAGCACCCGGGTCTAAATCATCTTCACGTGCAGCCTCATTTTTTGCTTCCTCAGCTCTTACTCTTTCAATGTCATCCTTTAAGACATAACTATAACCGGGATAATAATCACCCCACTGGTTCAAGGTAATCTCCACGTTTATTGCTACGACGTCATATTTTTTAACTGGAGCATTGCTTGGACAATGTGCACCCTTAAATACTTCTTGTTTAGCTTCCGTGGGTCCAAGCAGATAACTTTGCTGCAGTTGGTGTGCTGACCAAGAATCATGGAAGCCACCACCTGAAGAAGCTGGGGTCGCGTGTTCCTTGATCTTGTTCTGAAGCCTATCCATTAATTGCATGAAAGTTTTATCGAGACGATCTTGACGGCCATCCATGCCGCTCATCATTTCTTCATAGTCGATCTGAGTCTCAAGTTTTTCCAGCCAGACTGGGCGGTCATGCGCTTTTTTCGCTTTGTGATCAGATGCATTGTGATCGGATGCAGCGGTAGCGTTCGATACTAGCCCAAAACTAAAAGCTAGCGTAAGAATAGCCAGCATTTGCCACGACTTCCAGCCTTTGGTGATACGACGTAACATGTAGATACCTCCCTTGGAAATGTAAACAGACAAAAAAATTTATAAAAAAAATATGTAATAACGGTTTTTATCCAATGCACTATACTAACGATAAAAAAAATGCAGGAATATTCCCTTCTTTCAAGAACCGTATTATCTAAAAAGTGTGTAATTTTAACTGTGGGAACTTATCATTTTTTAACCAATTTGCAAAGTCTAATTTAACTTCTTTTTGTTAATTCAATGTGAAACTTACTTTTATTTCTCAAAACTAATAAATGTATTTTCCCTCCACCTAAAATAGAGCCTAGAACATCTTTAAATTCAATAACCTCAAAAATCATTTTCCCATTAATAGCTTCAATACGATCTCCCACCTTGAGACCGTTTTCATCGGCCACGGATTCTGGGTAAATCATTGATATAACTAATCCTTTATCATCACCAATGCTTTCTACTTCAAGACCTAGAGGTGACTTATCGATATCTTGAAGTGATTTTTTAAAAACTTTATCAGGCCGTTTTACTTGGTTTTTCAGTTTAACGGTTACTACTTTACGCTTCCCGTCTCGAAGGATGTCCAAGTTTACCGATTGCCCTGGTGAGAAAGCACCTATCAACCTAATCATCCTGTTCGGTGTACCAACAGAAGTACCTCCAATTTTCAATATCACATCTCCAATACGTATTCCTGCCTGGTGAGCGGGATCCCCTTCAAAAACAGAGTTTACCCAAACACCTTCACCTGCTTTTCCTTTTACTTGTTGGGCAATTTCCTTAGTCACTAGTTCGATACCAACACCCAACCAACCCCGCCGAACCTCTCCAAATTTAAGCAAGTCATCCACAACATTACGAACAATATTGGAGGGAATGGCAAAACCGATACTCTGCGCATAATTGATGATAGCCGTATTAATTCCTATAATATTGCCTCTAATATTTAATAGCGGACCACCACTATTCCCTGGGTTAATCGACGCGTCAGTCTGAATATAGTCTTCATAACGTGAAAGGTTTACATTTTCTCTATTCAAACCGCTGATGATTCCAAAGGTCAGTGTGTCGTTGAGACCATATGGATTTCCTACCGCAACGACTAATTGCCCAATCTTAAGCCCAGAGGAATCACCCAATACAGAAGTCGACAAAGGCTTTTCCGTTTCAATCTGAACCACTGCAATATCTGTATCCTCATCTGCTCCCAAAACAGTACCTACCTTCTCTTCCCCACCAAGCAAGGTAACCTTTACTTTTCCGGACCCCCGAACAACATGACCATTAGTAACGATAATTCCATTTATCCCATCAATAATAACGCCTGAACCTGCACTGGCTGGCATCCCAGAATTGTTGCCCTGCTGGCGAATCGAAGGCGAAGGAGGAACATATGCTGACAAACTTACTACCGATGGACGAACCTTGTCTGCAAGAGACACCAGTGCCTCTTCTAGATCGGCTAAAAGGTTTGACCCTGTTGAATCTGCATAAACGGGATTAGAGGAAAAGAAAAGAAGGCACGCAAAAAAAATAATCGTACTTAATAGTTTGTTATTTGTAAACTGGTGGCCCATTAGTAGTTTAATCAATCAGAGTTTTTAAATGAACACAAATATTAGTGCGTTTCTGATTATGCAGGAGCGGCCAAACTAATTGAGAATCAAAAAAATAAACTGTAAATATTGCAAATGCTACTAATCCCTCAAATAAGCCATTCGATTTAGGCTCTAAGCTTACCTATAATTATTTGCGAATAAGCTCAGCAAAGAAGAATAATAGAAGTTAAAAAACTCTACTGATAAGTAAGAATTCTGTCAAGAAATATTCCCAGAATGGTACCCACAATAAAACAAGGGTGATCTAGCTTTCCTTCGTGATGATTATTTATGTCCTTCCAACTATTAATCGCAATTTTCTTTTTACATTAAAATGTAGTAAACATAAGACATGGATTACAATAATTTTGAGTCAAAGTCCGCTCAGGAAATATTACAATGGGCTAAAAATACATATGGCAAAAAAGCGGGGCTCGCTTCCAGCTTTGGCATGGAGGATATGGTCTTAATTGACTTGCTGGCCGGGTTACAGGGAGATATCACAATATTCACATTGGACACCGGTCGCTTGCACGAAGAAACCTACGAAGTTATGGAACGTGCTCGATCCAAATACGGGATTACAATAAAAGCCTATTTCCCTGATAAAGAAGAAGTAGAAATTCTTCAAAAAGACAAAGGTTTTTTTTCCTTTCGCGAAAGCGTGGAAAATAGAAAGGAATGTTGCACTATTCGTAAGGTAAAACCTCTTAACAGAGCACTTGCTAATTTGGATGCTTGGATCACGGGCCTTCGACGAGAGCAAGGGATAACCCGAGTCGACGTCAACAAAGTTGCTCTAGACGATAACCACAACTCTTTAATCAAGATCAACCCATTAGCTGACTGGTCATTAAATATGGTCGAAGAATACATCAAAGCTAACGATGTTCCGATTAATGCTCTCCATAAAAAGAACTACCCGAGTATTGGATGCGCCCCTTGCACACGCTCAATAGAAACAGGGGAAGACGTAAGATCAGGACGATGGTGGTGGGAAAATCCAGAGCACAAAGAATGCGGACTTCATCCTCGATCTTAGATCAAAATCAACAAACTGCTCCTTAAATACTAAATAACAACTACCGTTTTTCAATACTATCCATAACTCGTTTCGGATCAGCAAGCACATCAACAACCCACATTATGATTGACCTCACCATTTCTTTCACCGTCTCAAAGTGACTGCGTTTATGTTTGACCTTGCCTTTTTGCCAGCAAGTTTCTATTGTTTTTTCAGCTTCAAAAAGAAGATGAGGCAAAATCTGAAACGACAATATTCCGACCAGCATAAATTCCTGGAGGGCTTCGCTTTTCGAAAAAAACTTTGACTTTGAACCGGAAACTATTTCCATAAGAGACTGTGGTGAGGATGTCCGCACCAAGATCATGGAAATCCAAATCATACATGCCAGCCTAGACACTGAATAAATACTACACTCTAAGCCTTCTTTTGTGACAGAAAGATAAAATTTGCTAAAAAAAACAAGCGGAGTCCCTGGGGTCAAAAACAAAGGTGTCAGACCAAGCACAAAAAACATAATTCTTAAGGCCATCAAGCGTTTCCACGCTTCCAAAATAGATGTCCCAGAAATCAACATTCCCAAGTGACACAAAAAAAATATACCCACAAGCGCAATACTATCACCTGCACCGGTAATAAAAATACAAACAAGAGCTAAAACTATTTTACTACCTGCTCCAGTAGCATGGAGAATAGAATTTCCCGGGTCGTAAGCAGAGTTTTGGGTACTCGTCATAACAGTCAAGACACTTACCTTAAAAAATATCAAGATATTCAGTATGTTAAAGTAACTTAAGTAAAATAATCTATTACCTCAGCTTGGTCAAACTTAGAATGAATTCTAAGAACATTATTGAAAAAACTCGTCTCTACGTAGAAAAAGAGATGGCTGGCGACAGTTCAGGTCACGATTGGTGGCATATCTATCGTGTCTGGTCTATCGCAAAAAAAATTGCTCAAAAGCTTGCTGCCCTGCTCCACGATATTGCGGATTGGAAATTTAATGATGGGGATGAATCTGCAGGACCCAAGCAGGCAGCCTGCTGGCTAAACACAAATAATGCAGAGCCCAAGCTAATTGATTCAGTGTGCGAAATTATTTCAACATTGTCATATAAAGGGGCAAACGTAGCCACTCCTATGCGCACGATCGAAGGTAAAATCGTACAAGATGCTGATCGTCTAGACGCTATAGGGGCAGTGGGTATTGCACGGACCTTTGCCTATGGTGGAAACAAAAATCGACTGATATATCACCCAGACGAAGCTCCTGTTATGCATGAAAGTTTTGAACATTACAAAAGCAATAAGGGACATACAATCAATCATTTTCACGAAAAACTTTTATTGCTCAAAGATAGAATGAACACGCAATCTGCCAAAAACCTTGCAGAGCAAAGACATCTCTTTATGAAAAAATATCTGGATCGCTTCTATGAGGAATGGAATGGTGACGCATAAATTAATCCAGCAAGCGGCAGAGTTAATCACTAACGCAAAACGAGCATTATTCCTGACAAGCGCGGGAATGAGCGCAGATTCGAATATCCCAACTTTTAGAGATAAAGATGGCTATTGGAAAAACTTTCCTCCATTTAAAGAAAAAAATCTTCAAGCTCAAGATCTAGCGAGCCCCTGGGCCTTCCATAATGAACTAACACACGCATGGGCCTTTTACGAATGGCGGCGACAAAATGCCAGTAAAAACATACCCCATGAAGGCTATAAAATCATCGATCAATGGATGAAAAAGTACTTTGCAGAAGCCTTCATACATACTACTAACACGGATGGTTATCATCTTCGTTCAGGATGTTCTACCAACAAAATACTTGAAGTACACGGATCAATGTGGCGGCTCCAATGTCTTAATGTTTGTTCACATGTTTTCTGGGTTGAAGAAACAGTTCCTCTTTGTAAGCTCAACCGGAAAACCATGAAAGCTTCCAGCTATCCAATCTGCCCCCAATGCCGTGGGACTGCTCGTCCACATATCCTGATGTTCGGAGATATGGATTATGTAGGTCACCCAGAACAAGAAAAAAACTTTCAAAACTTCCTCACAAAAGAAGTCGATCTTGCCATACTAGTTGGCAGCTCAGGAGCAGTACCCACCAATGACTACCTTGCCCTTGAGCTTAAAAACAGGGGAGCGAAGCTTATAAATATAAACCCGGATCAATCAGCCAATAACATAGCCCAAGCGGAGGTTTTTATTCCACTGAAAAGTGGCGACGCATTTTCACAGCTTGGGGCATTGGTTTTTTGAGCATAAAAACACCAGTCTCCTTAGTTAATAATATTAATTAAAGATCCCTAATATAGATTAAAGATATAGTATAATTTACAAAATTATTTCTCTATAATAGAACTATTAAACTTATATAAATAGAGATACTAAAGATGAAAGTTTTTCTAGCTACTCTTGTTTTATTTTTAATGGGCAGCATTTCAGCTCAAGCAAATTGCAGCAAGTCAAAAATTTGTTCCATGCTTGGAAAAATGAATCACTTTTCCATCTTAGATAAATGCCCTGACGCTGGATCTTTATTGGCAGAATGTAAAAAAGTCAATGAAACTACCATAGAGGACCTTCCTCCTGGAGAATTTGTTGATAACGGTGATGGGACCATAACGGACACCACCAACAAACTTGTATGGATGAGAACAGGTGAACACGATAAGCAAGGGAAGCTGAACAAAGTTAAACTCAAAATAGCCAAAAAATTAGCAGCCGCATCTAGTCACGCTGGCCTTTCCAATTGGCGCATCCCTTCACTTCCTGAATTTAAGACATTGTTTTTTTCCAAGCGGGTTCATAATGCTGGAGGGAAAAAAGCTTGGATCAATCCGGTTTTTGACGATGGGGTGGGTCACTATTACTGGACTAGCACAACCTGCGACCAAGTCTCTGTGATCACAGACCGATACCAGAAAAAGATTTGCCAACAGGGCGAATTAGGTGCTTGGCTAGTTCACTTCAACATTAATGCGGTCTTCTGGCACCATAAGAGTGAAGATTATCACGTCTGGTTAGTAGCAGACTTAAAATAGTCTGAGTAGTTTTTTGCTAGCTTAACAACAATCCAGTTATTATAAATTCAAAGAATCTCTTCCTTATTTAAAGATATATTCAATACAGCCACGTATCAAGCAGATCACCGCTTCCCATTCTAATAAAACAAATGCATATTAAAACCTTTTTAAATAGTGCAAACAGACGGTTAAATATATTTAATTTAAATCAATATTATTAATAAATAACCAAAATAATTGTCCATCAGCACACAAGTAGCGTTGGATTTAAACACCTTATATCGATATATTATATAAATAAATAATAAAGGAGTACTATCATGACATTAGATGGCGAAATCACTGAAATCACAAGCCCGCCCAACAAAGCTGATCGTTTTAGGGGTATCACTATTTGGGTCCCAGCAACAGAGGAGCACACCGAGATAACTTTACCGGTTGAGGATTTTAAAAAGGCAGGGCTTGCTGAAGGCGACCAAATCGCAATCAAATTAGAAAAAAAATTCGACATAGACGCAATGGCGCAAGACCTCTTCAAAGGAAAGTTATAGGAATTTACTTGGTTAAGTATAATTTTTATATTCAGTTGTTTTAAAGTTGCTGCATGTTTCTAAATTTATATGACATCGATTTCAAGTGAACCTCCAAAGGTTCTACAAATATGAAAAAAACAACCCACTTGAAACAATTGGGTGAGTTCGGACTGATTAAACGACTTCGTTCCAAATTAAATAGCCACTCATCACGAATAAAAAAAGGGATCGGAGATGATTCCGCAGTTTTTTCAACACATCCAAATACGTTACAGCTAACATCGACAGACGCACTCATAGAATCCATCCATTTTGATTTAAAAACAATTTCCCCAGTTCAATTAGGACGCAAGGCTATAGCCGTAAATATAAGTGACATTGCGGCTATGGGAGGAACCCCATACTTGGCACTTATTTCATTAGCTCTCCCCTCATCCATATCCACCAAGTTTATTGACAAACTATATTCAGGATTAAAAACAATATGTGATTCAAATAAAATAGAATTAGTGGGTGGCGATACCGTAGCCTCCCCTAAACATTTGTTCATCAACGTATGTGTTGTGGGTGAGGCGTTTAAAGATCGAGTCTTTTATAGAACAGGAGCAAAACCAGGTGATCAAATTTTTGTTACAGGTAATTTAGGTGATTCTGCCATGGGGCTCAAAATTCTAAGGGAAAAAATTAAAAAATCAGGAACTATAAAACACAAAAACACACTTGTAAAAAAACATTTGGAGCCAATCCCTCGAGTAAAGGAATCTAGCCTATTAGCCAGATCGAAACTAAAAATAACATCGATGATTGATATAAGCGATGGCCTAACTCAAGACTTAGGTCACCTTTGTACCGAAAATAATCTTGGAGCAAATCTTTACGAAGACAGTCTCCCTGTTTCTAAAGCTTTATTTAATGTATGCTTGCAAAAAAAATATAATCCAATTGATTGGACCTTACAAGGTGGAGAAGATTATGAATTGCTGTTTACAATAAAGCCAGAAGATGTAATGTCTTTGTATCCCATATTGGGGAAATTACCAAATCTCCAAAAAAAATAATCTTGATAAAGGAAAATGGTAGCAAAATTCCTCTTAAAGCTGCGACGGGGTTCAATCACTTTAAGTAAAAGTAACGATAGCAACCTTGTCATTTAAATTGAGATATACCCACCAAATTAAATTTAATGATTTCGTTTTAAAAACGTCGCTAATATTAGGAGCCGGCTAACACCTTGGACGAGTCTATATTACCGCATATCCTTCTTCTAACAGTCCTTCTTGTTTTGTCAGCTTTTTTTTCTGCCTGTGAAGCAGCTTTTTTCTCTCTCACATCATTTCAACTAAAAGAATTAAAAGAAGAGAAGGGGCGCTGGGGGCTCGCCGCAAATGATCTCCTTGAAAAACCAAGAGAATTACTCATAACCATTTATATTGGAAACGAGTTAGTAAATATTGGCGTATCCGTTATCACGACATCTATTTTTATAAATCAATTTGGAAATTTTGGGATAGGTATCGCAATTGGAGTGGGAACCTTTCTTTTGCTTGTCTTTGGAGAAATTATTCCAAAAACTCTATCGCTACAATTTCCTCAAACTTATGCTATTTCAGCCGCATACCCTCTTAGATTTTTTGCCTTTCTAGTAAGACCAATACAATCAGTCCTTACATTAGTCGCAGAAAAATTTATCTCATTTACAGGGTTTACCTTTAGTAAAGATAAAAAAACCGCAATCACTAATGATGAGTTTCGTACAATGGTTCAAGTGGGTGAAGGCGAAGGGGTAATTGATTCGGAGGAAAGCGAACTCATCCATAACGTTATAAAATTTGGAGAAACAACTGCAGCAGAAGTTATGACACCTAAAATAGATATATTTACACTATCTATTGATGATAATCTTGAAGATATCCTACCGCGTATTATAGAAAACTTTTATTCGCGCGTACCTGTTTTAGATAGTGATGGAGAAAGCTTCGCGGGAATTTTATTTACCAAAGATTTAAATAAATTAAAGAACCTACCTCCTGATAAATTTAGTCTCAAAAGTGTATTGCGCCCCTTCCTTTCGATTCCACAGACAAAAAAAATCAAAGAACTCCTACAGGAATTTAAAAAAAGAAAACGCCACATAGCTGCTGTCTTAGACGAGTACGGTAGCATCTGTGGATTAGTAACTCTGGAAGATATTCTAGAAGAACTCGTTGGTGAAATTGATAGTGAAATGCGCCTTGAAGAAAATCCTTTAGTCAAAATTGATGATAATAGTTTTCGTCTTCTAGCAACCTACCCGGTAGATGAGTTCAACACGCATTTCCAAACTCAGATTTCCGAAGAAGAGTACGACACAGTTGGTGGTTTTGTGTTTGGTCTTTTTGGCAGAATACCAAGGTCAGGCGAAGCAATAGCTCACGAAAATTTAAAATTCAGAGTTGAAAAAATGAAGGGAGCTCGAATATTAAATCTTCATTTAACTGTTATAAGTAAAATTACTAATAATGATCAAAAAAAGGTTGTGGAAAAAATATAATGGACCTTTCAACCACCTTAATTTTAATTGGAAGCTTTATTCTCATGGAAGCTTTTTTTTCTGGATCAGAAATTGGCATGATTGCGATTAACCGGATCAAAATGAAGAAGAAAGCTGACGAAGGAAATGTCTCTGCCCAAATTGTTCTTGATTTATTGAATACACCAGAAAAGCTATTTGCCACCACGTCACTCGGAACTAACCTTGCTGTCGTTTCTAGTACTTCTATTTTTACAGCTTACATGGTAACGAATATGGGACCAAAGGGCGAACTAATGGCCATGGTTATCCTTTCACCCATCATTCTATTTGCAGGAGAAATTGTTCCAAAGATAATTCTACAAAACCGTGCAGATATGATCATGCCATTCCTGATTAGACCTCTAAATATAAGTCTAGAACTCTTATCCCCTATCATAAGTTTCTTCACCGGTATTTCTAATTTTGTTACTTACAAGTTAATTCGATTGCCAAAGGAGGATAAAAAGTCATTTAGCCGTGATCAAATTCTGCAAGTTCTCAGTTTAGACTCTCAAACAATCGCTTTGGATGCCGCCGAGAGAACTATGATCCATAAAATTTTTAATTTTGGAGAAATTACTGTCGATCAGTGCTTGGTGCCGCTCGTCCAACTTATAGCTATTCGTGATGATTCAACTTTGAAAGAAGCGCACCAACTTGCAGTTGAGACAGGTTTATCAAGGTTTCCAATCTTTCACGAGAGAATGCATAATATTATTGGCATTCTGAATACTTTTGATCTGTTAAACCAAACAATAGACGACTCACCTCTAGCCCACCTTATCCGACCTGCGCATTATATTCCTCCTAATAAGAAAATTGACGACCTCCTAAAGGAACTACAAAAAAGAGGCTTGCATATGGGAGTGGTAGTAGATGAGTATGGTGGTTGTATTGGACTTACAACAGTAGAGGATTTACTTGAAGAAATTGTAGGAGAAATCGAAGACGAATACGACAAACCAGAACAAAAGTTTCAGCCATATCATGGAGGCGGTTATATCATCGATGGAGAAATGGAAATAGATGCGATCAACGAAACTATCAAACTTAACCTACCTACGGGGGATTACGAAACTCTTGCTGGATTGATTTTGAATCGGTTGGAAACGATCCCCCAAACTGGCGAACAAATCACCGTAGAAGATGTCCGACTGACGGTAAAAGAAACTAGTCGACGAAAAATCCAATCAATCATCGCAATCAAAGTCATCCCCGAAAAAATTCCAAAAGACTTAGCAACAGACTAAAATCATCAGCTAAACAGTTATCTCGCCCTCTAATTCTTTATAGGCTTCAATAATTTCTAAAAATTTGAGATGCGCTTCCTGTGCCTGTTCTTCTCCAAGGTGGGCAGTTTTATCAGGATGATATTCCATTAACATTTGATGGTATGCTTTTTTTATTACATCATGGGGTGCTTTGGAGGAAACACCTAGGATAGTATAGGGTGTTCTTAAAGCCACAAGATAATACTTGTCTCGGATTAAATCATGCTGATCATATGACAAACCTAAAAGTTTTGATAATTGATTTAATTCATTCTGAACGACCTCACTTAATTTCCCTTCAGCCAAAGCAACCCTATAAGCCAATGCAAGTAAAAGAGAAGTATAGTGATTATTACAAGCTTTACAGTATTGTTTAACGATTAGATTTAAATCGGGGTTTACCTTCTGCGTTTCATCAACAACATTATCGATGAAGCTAAGTTCACCAGCAGAATAACTAAGATTTTTTTGGAAAAATATTTTTATTGCCGTTCGGGAATGAGGTTTTACACTTCCACGAATCATAGATATTTTTGTCATCACAACCGCAATACAAGTAACAAAAACTCCTTTATCATTAAGTCCAGGAAGAGATTTATTGATTTTATTCTGGAGCTTCTTAGTAACAATATGCTGCAAGGCACCACCAATAACGGCTCCCATTGGACCACCTCGCAAAAAACCCATACCAGCTCCAACAATCCAAGACACCGAGAATTACTCCTTCAATGATATAAAAACCTGAGACAAAATTCTTAACAACTAATTAAAAAAAGTCTGACAAAGGATTACTTGTAAAAAGGATAGAAAAAAATATTTTCTGTATTAACATAAAAACTTAAGCTATAGAGATTCATAATAACAAGAGCTAGATATTAATAATAATTAATTTCACACAGTTTAGAAAGGAATTTATATGATCAAGCATATTGTGATGTTTAAGTTAATAAACAAAAATAACGAGAATGTAGAAAAAGTTGTCAATGCATTAAAAACACTCAAAGGTAATATTGACGTCCTTTGTTCTGCAGAAATCGGGGTAAACTTTAACAAATCTGATCGAAATTACGATATCGTACTGATAACAAAATTTAAGGATCGTAATACTCTTAAAACTTACGATACTCATCCTAAGCATCTTCCTGTCGTTGAAACCGTGCGCTCACTTTGCTCAGGGTCGGTTGTTGTTGACTATGAGACAGATCTTAACTAATAGTAAAAGAACTGCTTTGCGACTTAATAAATACTGAACAACCAATTGTTTTTAGCCTAAAACGAAACTCTCTGCTAATAAAATAAACTCTTGAAATTTAGAATTAAAAATGATACTAATTACGGCAATTTTTTAATTATATTAAAATAAAAAATTAGTATTAATCAAATATCTTATCAACAAAAATTGACTAGCATACTGAACAATATTTTGCTTCCAACCTAAGTTAAGACGACAACAGTTATAGGGACTCATATAAGTGACAAATTCAAAGCAGGAACAAACAAGACTATAACTTTATCTTTTGAGGAGATTCTAGATGGCAGCCAAAAAAAAATCTATCAAAAAAAAACCCTCTTCGAAAAAAGAGACAAAATCCGTTAAAAATAAGTCTTCTTCTAAATCGAAGGTGCAAAAAAATATTAAGGCAAAAGTAAAAACAAAGGCAAAAGTAAAAACAAAGGCAAAGGTAAAAATAAAGGCAAAGTCAAAAATAAAAACAAAAGTAAAGTCAAAAATAAAAACAAAGGCAAAGTCGAAAATAAAAACTAAGACAAACACAAAAATAAAAACAAAAGCAAAGTCAAAAATAAAAACTGAGGTGAAGAAGCAAACAAAACGCCCCCAACCTAAAACTATCAAACCAAGAAAAATAGAAATAAACCCCTCCACATCCCAAATCCGGGATCATTTGGAGGCTAACCAACAGGAACTTCTAAATATTATTCAGACTAATCAATCCGCTGAACGAAAAACATCCGAGTCAAACTTTAGCAATGAGATTGATATGGCATCAGATCTGGAAGGAAGAGAAATGATGTTCCAGCTCACTAGTCGGGACAGGAACGAATTAAAAAAAATTCGAGAAGCAATATACAAAATCGACCACGGAACATATGGTGTTTGCGAGAGTTGTTCAAGAAAAATAAGTCCGAAACGGCTAAAGATTCTACCACTATCTATCCTATGCATTGATTGCAAAGAAGCTATGGAGCAAGCCTAAAACTAAACAGTTCCTTATTTTCCGTGACATTTTTTAAATTTTTTCCCGCTACCACAATGACAGGGGTCATTTCGGCCTACTTTTTTATCATCTC
>LWDU01040247.1_pt1 | contig 14295 bp, 11 predicted proteins | sample 727161 | NCBI WGS metagenome assembly LWDU01 (sample SAMN04566230, study PRJNA314399) | hydrothermal vent metagenome | isolation source: deep sea hydrothermal plume seawater | place: Mexico: Gulf of California, Guaymas Basin | collected 2004-07-11 | reverse complement strand
ATAGCTTCAGGGCGCTCCTCAGCTGCCGTAATATCAGGAATATTCACATTACGTGTACCTGGCACATCCACGGGTGCACAGGCCGTTACAGCAAAAACTGTCACAGCCAATGCCGGCAGCAACGTACGGCGCGCCGATGCCATCACATCACGAATCATGAGTCACCCCCACCAGGTTCTTGCGCAGCCTCTTCAACGTCATCATCACGCCCCAAATCTAAAATACGACCGACCATGGTCAACAATCGATCCTTCTGCACCGGCTTCATCAACACAGCCGCCACCTTCCAGTGACCCGCCTGCTCCAAAAGATCAGAAGACTGATCCCCTGTTACCAGAATCACGGGCGTCTTATCATCACCCTGCCGTAGCGTTTTGATAAATTCGAAGCCACCCATAGGCTCCATGCGCACATCAACAATTGCCAGATTAACTTTGGAGGTCGCCATTTGACGCAAAGCAGAGCGCCCTTCGGAGGCTTCGAGCACATCACACCCGACCTCACGCAAGAAACTAACGATCTGCATACGAACAAAATCGTTATCTTCGGCAACCAATACTGTGTTTTGCATGACCATGCGCTTAGACAGTCCAGACTAAAAATGTAGTACTAAAATAAAGATTTCGCAGATTACGAATTCTTTGAGCTCAAATACAAAGGTAGACTAGGGCTATATAGACTGGCAATGCGCTGCCCCAAAACTATCCACGGAATTCCTGAAAAAGTTTTAGTGCATTGTCATTTAATACTCTTCTGTGTACATTTTTGTCTTGAAGTATATGTGCAAGTAAAAAGGACTATTAATGCTTTCATGGGTTGCTATGGCCTGCCTCTGCGGCGGCTTCGGAATGCTGACACTACTTTCCGCAGTAGACCTCAAAACACGTCTACTCCCTAACGAGATGGTGCTGGGCTTTGCCACGCTCGGGATTGTTTTTCACCTGACAACACTTGCGCAATTTGTTGAGCCTATCGATATCTTTGTTGGTTTCAGCGTAGGCTTTGCCAGCCTTTATGGATTGCGCCTCATCGCGAACCGCCTATACAAAACCGATGCCCTAGGTCTCGGCGATGTAAAACTCATGGGCGCCGGCGGCATCTGGCTGGGCTCAGAAGGAATATTGCTGGCGATGGCTATCGGCGCCGTAGCCGGAATGGTTCACGGTATTGGTCATGCGTTTTATGAAAGCAATGTAAACGGCACAAAATTCAACCTCTCACGCCTACAGATACCGGCAGGCCCGGGCTTTGCTGTCGGCATTATTATTGTGGCTATGTACCTATTCCGTGATTTCAATCCGCTCGGATAGGTCTATAATAGCGCCTATGAAATCAGCGCTTGAAAATATCACCATCGTTGACCTCTCCCGTGTTCTGGCAGGTCCCGCCTGCACGCAGATCCTTGGCGATCTTGGCGCCAATGTGATCAAGATTGAGCGCCCCGCACAGGGGGACGACACCCGTAAATGGGGACCGCCTTTTGTCAAAGATCAAGACGGTAACGACACGACCGAGAGCGCCTATTACCTGTCGGCCAATCGCAATAAACGCAGCCTTGCTGTTGACCTGACAACCGCGGACGGACAAGAGATCATACACAAGCTTTTAGAAAAGGCCGATGTGCTGATCGAAAATTTCAAAGTCGACGGTCTAGCCAAATACGGACTGGATTACGAAAGCGTCCATAAAAGACATCCGCACATTATATATGCCTCTATTACAGGGTTTGGCCAGAACGGTCCTATCGCCCATGAGCCGGGCTATGATTTTCTGGCGCAAGCTATGGGCGGGCTGATGGCAGCCACGGGCGAACCCGACGGGCAGCCAATGAAGGTCGGGGTAGCGCTGAGTGATATTATGACAGGGCATTATGCGGCGATCGGTATTCTGGCGGCGCTGAATAACCGCGCGCAGACAGGCACGGGGCAGCATATCGATGTGGCATTGCTGGATTGCACGCTGGCCAGCATGACAAACCTTGCGCAATACTATCTAACGTCAGGCAAGACAGCGCCTCGCTTGGGGAATGCGCATTCCACGATTGTTCCCTATCAGGTTTTTGAGGCTTCGGACGGGCATATCATTATCGCCGTTGGCAATGACCGCCAATTTAGCCGCCTTGCCAAAGCGCTGAACCACGGCGAATGGGCAGAGGATGCGCGCTTTGCCACGAATAGTGCGCGCATTGTCCATCGTGATGAATTATGCCCGATGATTGCCGAGGCCGTTGCCTCACAAACGATGGATTACTGGATTGCTCTGCTGCAAGATGTTGATGTCCCTGTGGCGCCCGTTAATGAAATGCCTGATGTCTTCGCCCATCCGCAGGTCAAAGCGCGCGACATGGAAATCGAGATGGAGCACAAAGGCAGTGGCCATACGGTCAAGCTGGTCGGCAGCCCGCTGAAGCTATCCGAAACCCCTGTTGTTTATAACCGCGCACCGCCTGTTTGCGGTCAGGACACGGATGATGTATTAAAAAAGCAATTAGGCATGGATGACACCGCCATAAAGGCATTGAAAGATAAAGGCATCATAGAATGACGCAGCCGGAAATTGTTAAAGGCAAAGGGTTTGAGAAAGTCGATCGTCAGAAATTCGGTCATGATCACCTGTTAGGCACGAAAAACCTTAACAAAGACGAGATCGAGATTATTCTGGATCTGGCCAATTATTATGCCGACCGTCTGGATGACAAGGCGTTCAAGCCCGACATTCTGCGCGGCAACATCATCTTGTCATTGTTCTTCGAAGATTCAACGCGCACCCGCACATCCTTTGAAATGGCGGCGAAACGACTCGGCGCGGAATGGATCAATATCGATATCGCCCATAGCTCGGTTAAAAAAGGCGAGAGCTTGCTGGATACCGTATTAACGTTGGATGCGATGCTGCGCCCTGATGCGATTATCATGCGCCACAGCGAATTTGCCGCGCCTGATTTTATCGCAGGACACGTGAACTGTCCTGTCGTAAATGCGGGCGATAGCTGGCGCGAACACCCGACACAGGCGCTGCTGGATGCGCTGACCATTCGCCGTCACAAAGGCAAGATTGAAGGGCTGAACATCGCGATTTGCGGGGATGTCGCGCATAGCCGCGTAGCGTCATCAAACATGGATACGCTGGTTAAGCTCGGCGCGAATGTCCGCGTTATCGCGCCGCCCCTACTGATGCCAAAGAAATTACCACACGATAGCATTCAAATGTTCACCTCTATGGAGGAAGGCCTGAAGGATTGCGACATCGTGATGATGCTGCGCCTTCAAAAAGAGCGTATGCTTGATGCTGAAATTCCATCCGAAGAGAGCTTCTTTGCTGATTACGGCCTGACGCTGGAACGCCTTGATATGGCCAAGCCCGATGCGCTTGTCATGCATCCCGGCCCCATGAACCGCAATGTTGAAATCGCCGATGAAGTGGCCGATGACCCACAGCGCAGCTTGATCCTTAATCAAGTGCGTAACGGCGTCCCGACCCGCATGGCTGTCCTAGACCTATTACTGAAAAACAAATGATGTTCTTACTCGCAATACTTCTTGGTTATTTATTCGGCTCTATCCCGTTTGGTCTGGTGCTGTCCTATATGGCGGGCTATGGCGATATCCGCAAGATCGGGTCAGGCAATATCGGCGCGACCAACGTTCTGCGCACGGGTAACAAGCCGCTGGCCTTTGTGACACTGATGCTAGATAGCGGAAAAGGCGCGATTGCAGCACTCACAGCCATGTATCTGATTAACGACCAAGCGGCGATCTTTGCGGGTCTTGCCGCGATTATCGGCCATATGTTCCCTGTCTGGCTTAAATTCAAAGGCGGCAAAGGCGTTGCCACAACACTCGGAACTTTGCTGGCCGCTGTGCCGACCGTGGGCGTTTTTGCCTGTTTGACATGGCTGGTGATGGCGCTGATCTTCCGCATTTCTTCGCTATCTGCGCTCGTCGCTGTCGCGCTATCCCCGATTGCCGCCCACTTTATATATGGCGATGCGCAGGTTTCAGGCGTATGCGGCATTATCGCCCTGCTTGTCTGGGTAAAGCACCGCGCGAATATCCAGCGCCTGATTAAAGGCGAAGAGCCGAAAATCGGCAAAAAGAAAGACAAGTAGTCACAATACCCCTACCCAAAGTAGTTCTTCTGTGTTTATAAAGGCATATGCTTTTTAAATCGGCAAGACAGAGCGCCGCCCCGCTGACAGATGCGGAGAAGCTGGCTTGGATCAGGCTTTCGCGCACAGAAAATGTCGGGCCGATTACATTTTACCGTTTCATCGAACAGTTCGGCAGCGCATCCAAAGCACTGGAAGCCATTCCGACCCTAACAGCGAAATCCAAAAAACAGCTAGTCATCCCCCCGCTCGCCGCGATTGAAAAAGAATATGAGCGCGTGCGTAAGAACGGCGGCGATATGATTACGGCTGCCGATGATGTTTACCCGCTGGCGCTGGCCGCGACAGAGGATGCGCCGCCTGTGCTATCTGTGCTGGGCAATGTCGATCTTTTGAACAAAGCCACAATCGGTATTGTCGGCGCGCGTAATTCATCGATCAATGGTTTGAAGTTTGCCGAGAAGCTCGCCAAAGAGCTGGGCGAAGCGGGGCAAGTGATCGCATCAGGCCTTGCGCGCGGTATTGATACGGCGGCGCATAACGGTTCGATCGAGACAGGAACAATCGCCGTTGTGGCGGGTGGCATCGACATTATATATCCGCGCGAGAACGAGAAGTTATATGCCGAAATCCGTGAAAAAGGTGCGATACTGGCTGAAAACCCGCTAGGCGTATCCCCGCGCAGCCGCGACTTTCCGCGCCGTAACCGTATTGTGTCAGGCATTTCTCAAGGCATTGTTGTCGTTGAGGCCACTGTGCGCTCAGGATCACTGATAACCGCGCGTCTTGCAGGGGAACAGGGCCGTGATGTTTACGCCGTTCCGGGTCATCCGCTTGATCCGCGCGCTAGCGGGCCTAATGCGCTAATCCGTGACGGTGCGAGCTTGGTGCGTGATGCGGCGGACATATTAGAGAGTATCAATAGCTTTAGCGGCAATCAGCTGTCGGATGTGGCGCGCCCGACCTATTCTGTGCCGCTGGCGGCCAATGATGAAATTATCGAAGCCGTACACAGACCCGATGCTGCCGAATCCAAGACATTATTAATAAACGCGATGTCATTTACGCCGTGCGAGATTAACGAGCTGATCCGTAGCGCCGACATACCAGCATCACTTGCCCAGACAATATTATTAGAACTGGAATTATGCGGAGAAATCCAGCGTTTGCCTGGCAATCGCGTAATGCTGGTTCATGCGTAATACACGCAACAGGGTTGACGAAATCACAATTACATGTCACTTCCTAAAAAGAAGAGTAATTGATTCGGGAAGATTTTAGTCCGTGAGTGCATCCAATCTTGTTATCGTTCAGTGATTACGAGGTCATCGCCTCTTACGGCCATGTTCGTGACCTGCCGCCCAAGGACGGTTCCGTGCAGCCTGACGATGGATTTGCCATGAAGTGGCAAGCGGGTGATCGTTCCGATAAAGCGATCAGCGATATCAAAAAGCTGGCCAAGAAGTCCAAAGCCATATATCTCGCAACCGACCCGGATAGAGAGGGAGAAGCGATTTCATGGCATATCAAAGAAATTCTGGAAGATGACGGCATCTTGTCCGGGCGCGAATTACACCGCGTTACATTCAACGAGATTACCAAGAATGCCGTTAAAGAAGCGTTCGCCAATGCGCGTGATCTGGATACGCCGCTGATCGAAGCTTATCTTGCGCGCCGTGCGCTGGATTATCTGGTGGGCTTTAACCTGTCGCCTGTTCTGTGGCGCAAATTGCCAGGCTCCCGCTCGGCGGGGCGCGTGCAATCTGTGGCACTGCGTCTTATATGTGAGCGCGAATCCGAGATCGAAGCGTTTAATGCGCAAGAATATTGGAGCATCGAAGCCCGCCTGAAAAATCCTGACGGCGTGCCGTTTACAGCCAAGCTGACGCATCTGGCAGGTAATAAGCTTGATAAGCTGGATATCAATAACGAAGCCGATGCGATGCATGCGGTTGACCGCATTAGAAACAAGGCTCTGAAAGTCCAGAGCGTTGAAAAGAAACAGATGCGCCGCAGCCCTGCGCCGCCGTTCATTACATCAACACTGCAGCAGGAAGCATCCCGCAAGCTTGGATTTAGCGCCTCACAAACCATGCGCACCGCGCAGCGCCTGTATGAAGGTATAGAGATTGACGGCGAAGCCACAGGTCTGATTACCTATATGCGTACGGACGGCACGACTTTGTCACAAGATGCCGTGAACCAGTGCCGCGGCGAGATCAAAAAGAATTACGGCGATAAATATCTGCCTGATGAGCCACGCCTTTATAAGTCGAAAGCCAAGAACGCACAGGAAGCGCACGAAGCGATCCGCCCGACTGACCTGTCCCGCACACCACAGTCATTGGCCAAAGTGCTGGATGACCAGCAATTGAAGCTGTATGAGCTGATCTGGAAACGCACGATGGCAAGCCAGATGGAAAACGCCATTCTGGATCAGGTGCGCGTTGATATTTCAGACGGCACAGACGATGTTGTCTTACGTGCTAACGGCTCTATCATTGCGTTTGACGGTTTCCTGACACTTTATGTCGAAGATACCGATGACGATGATGCCAATGAAAAAGATAACGACAGAATTCTGCCGCCGCTAACCCAAGGCGATGCGACACGTCTTGTCGATGTTGATCCGAACCAGCACTTCACTCAGCCGCCGCCGCGTTATTCCGAAGCGTCGCTTGTGAAGAAGATGGAAGAGCTGGGCATTGGCCGTCCGTCAACTTATGCGTCTATACTGCAGGTACTGCGCGACCGTAATTACGTGATCATGGATAAGCGCCGCTTCATTCCAGAAGATCGCGGCCGCATTGTGACGGCGTTCCTGATCAAGTTCTTTAATAAATATGTCGATTACGACTTCACAGCCAATCTTGAAGAAGAGCTGGATGTGATTGCCGCGGGTCATTTGTACTGGAAAGAATCCCTGAAGCAGTTCTGGGAAGATTTCAGCAAAGCCGTGGAAGAAACCAAAGGCCTGACAATCACCGAGGTGATTGATCATTTGAACGAAGAGCTGGGTCACCACTTCTTCCCTGAACGCGAAGACGGCAAGCCTGCGCGCTCCTGCCCTGCCTGTGATAGCGGTCAGCTGTCCTTGAAGCTTGGTAAGTTCGGCGCGTTTATCGGCTGTTCTAACTATCCTGAGTGTAAGTTTACGCGCCCGCTGATCGTAAAAGACGAAGATGGCGGCAATGAAGGGGCGGAGCTGGCCAACGAGCCGAAAGAGCTGGGCAAGCATCCTGATAACGGCCGCACTGTGACATTACGCCGAGGCCCCTACGGCCCTTACGTGCAGATTGATGCGCCTGAGGAAACGGCCGAAGAAGAAGCCGCGCGTATGAAAGAATACGATCAGCAGATCGAAGAATGGAAAGAGGCCAAGAAAGAAGCCAAGAAAAACGGCGAGAAAAACCCGCCGAAGCCGAAAAAGCCTGCGGCACCAAAGCCAAAACGCCAAGGTCTGCCGAAAGGCACTGCACCTGCGGACGTAACGCTGGAGATGGCACTTGATCTGCTGGCGCTGCCACGTGATGTCGGACCACACCCTGAAACGGGCAAGATGATCCGCGCGGGTATCGGACGTTTCGGGCCGTTCCTGATGCATGACAACAAATTCACATCCTTGCCAAAAGGTGATGAAGTACTACATGTAGGATTGAACCGTGCGGTTGTGGTGATCGCCGAAGCTGCCGAGAAGAAGGCCGCAAAAGAAGCCGCCAAAGCCGAAAAAGAGGCAGAAAAGGCCAAAGCCAAGCCGAAGAAGAAAGCGGCGAAAAAGACTACAAAGAAGAAAAAGGCATAAATGTCGAACGTACCCTCACAAGAGGACTTACTAAAATTCATCGCCGAGAGCGATTCCCCCCTAACCAAGCGCGAGCTGGGCAAAGCTTTTGATATAAAGGGCGCGGACCGCGTGCCGTTCAAAAAACTGCTGCGCGACCTTGAAACCGAAGGCTTGGTGGTCAAACATCCGGGCGGCGGTTACAGCGCGCCCGAGGCCATGCCCGCCGTTAGCGTCATCGAAGTGATTGATATCGATATCGATGGCGAGGTTGTGGCCAAGCCGACGCAATGGAATGAAGAGCTTCAGGGCGATATGCCGAAGATACTGGTCGCGCCCGATAAGAAAGGCCACCCGTCGCTCGGCAAAGGTGACCGCGTATTGGCGCGTTTATCACGCCAGAATGACACGCTGTATCAGGCCAATATCATCCGCCGTCTGGATACGCCTAAAGGCCGCGTGATGGGGCTTGTCACCCGCCACAAAAAGGGCTGGGTGCTGATGCCGACCGACAAGAAGGCAAAGTATCATTTCGACATCCATCAGCAGGATTTGAATAACGCGCAGGAAGGCGATCTGGCGATTGGCGAGATACAGCCGACCCGCACCATGAAAAACCGTTACGTGCGCATTGTCGATGTGATCGGCAACCAAGCCGACCCGCGCGCGATCAGCATTATCAGCGCCCATGAAATGGGTCTGCGCGAAGAATTTCCAACAGCTGTGATCGGCGAAACCAGCAAGATGAAAGTGCCTGATACCAACGGGCGCGAAGATCTGCGCGATATTCCGCTTGTCACGATTGACGGTGCCGATGCCCGTGATTTTGACGATGCTGTCTTTGCCGAAAAGCTGGATAATGGCGGCTTCCATCTGGTGGTGGCGATTGCCGATGTGGCCTATTACGTGAAGCCTGACAGCCATCTTGACCGCGAAGCCTATGCGCGCGGTAACTCCACATACTTCCCTGACCGCGTTATTCCGATGCTGCCTGAAAAGCTGTCGAATGATTTGTGTTCGCTGCGCCCTAAGGAAAACCGCGCCTGTATGGCCGTTCACCTGCATGTCAGCAAGGACGGCAAGCTGGAAGGTTACAAATTCGTGCGCGGCCTTATGAAGTCTGCGGCACGCCTGACATATGAACAAGTGCAAGCCGCCTTTGACGGCCAGCCCGATGATCTGACTGATCCGCTGCTCGAACCTGTGATCAAGCCGCTCTATGAGGCTTACGAGATACTGGACGAAGCCCGTAAGAAGCGCGGCGCGCTGGATCTGGATTTGCCCGAGCGCCAGATTATTCTGGATGACGAAGGCAATATGAAGGGCGTGAAAAAGCGTATGCGCCTTGATAGCCACAAGCTGATCGAAGAATTTATGATCTTGGCGAACGTGGCGGCGGCAAGCGCTCTGGAAGATAAACGCGCGCCGTGTGTGTACCGTATTCACGATACGCCCAAGCCTGAAAAAATGGATGCCGTGCGCAGCTTTATCCAGGGCTTCGGTCTGGAGCTTGCCAAGGGGCAAGTCATTCGCTCCGCCACCGTTAACCGTTTGCTGGAGCAAGCGGCGGGTCTGCCGTACAGCCATCTGGTCAGTCAGGTTGTGCTGCGCGCGCAGTCACAGGCCGTATACAGCCCTGAAAACCTAGGCCACTTTGGTCTCGCGCTGACCAAATATGCGCATTTCACCTCCCCTATTCGCCGCTATGCGGATTTGCTGGTACATCGCAGCTTGATCAAAGCCTATCGTCTTGGCCCTGGCGAATTATCGCCGGAAGAAGAAGTGACACTGCAAGAGAAATGCGATCATATCTCGCAGACAGAGCGCCTGTCGGCAGAGGCAGAGCGTAATTCGGTTGACCGTTTCACATCGGCCTATCTATCCGAACAGGTGGGCGCGGAGTTCGCAGGTCGCATCAGCGGCGTGTCGCGCTTCGGGCTGTTTGTGGAGCTTGCCGATACAGGCGCGGATGGCTTGATCCCGATGCGTACCCTGCCAAATGATTATTACATCCATGACGAGGTGCAGCACGCGCTGATCGGCCGTAAATCAGGCCGTGTGTACCGCATGGGTGCAAATGTTACGGTGCGCCTTGTGGAGGCCGATGGCCTGACGGGCAGCACGCTTTTGGAACTGACCAATAGTGACAGTGCCGATATCCCGGGCATCAAATTGCAAAAACCAGCCGAAGCCACACGCCGCGGCGGGCCGCCGAGAGGCCGCAACAAATCAGGCGGAAAACCACGCGGCAAAAGCGGCACAACACCCAAGCATAAGCGCGGGAATAAAGGAAAAATGGGCGGCTTTAAGAAGGGTAAAGGCAAGGGCAAGAAATAGGCGTGCGATTAATTGCCTATTATTTTCTTGACTTATAGCCAGAAATCCTTAAATTGCGCGGTCTAATTCAAATTTTTTTATATTAGGAACAAGACAATGGCTAAAAAAGGTGTCGCCACAAAAGTGCGTTTGATCAGCACAGGCAAAAACGTAAAAGGTAACGCAACAGGTTACACTTACTACGTTAAAAAAGGTAAAGGCGCGACTGAGAAACTGCGTTTCCGCAAGTACGATCCACGTGCCGTTAGCGAAGAAACAGGCAAAGTGGGCTGCCACGTCTGGTTCGAAGAAAAGAAATTGCCTCCTCACAAAAAATAAGAGGACGCTGTTCTATACAGAATTCAAAAACGCTCTCACTTTGGGGGCGTTTTTTATTGGTTCATACACTGTTTTGATTCTACCGTGTGTACCCAATGACATTCTCCTTGTGCGTCTTGATCACAATTACCAAAGGTACCCAAGCAAGCATCTTCTTCTGTTGGATTATGTATGGAAATACAAGATTGATTATCAGGACACACCTCTAATCCAAATACTTCGTCACTTTCATCTCTTAAAACTTTTAGCCTAACTTTTTCTGAACTTAACTCTCCGCACATATTAATGAATTCCGCAGCCTTTAAATTAAATAACTTAGCTTGACTCCCCTTATATACGCGACAGCCATTTGCTATAGCTTGAGTTTTTAGCCTGTGGTCTATACCCAACTTGTAAAAATTTTCCTGTAAACGCTCACCAAGTATTTTATCACTGTATTCGGGTCGCTTTGCACACGCCATATAAACTCCCATGATAAAATATGGATTGTCATCTATGCTATCAATCCTATTTAAACTAGGGTGATCCAAGTTAGGATGTTTGCTTAGGAATGCTTCTAAACTGTAGTTCCAAACATCCTGTAACTCTAAAAAGTACTTTTTAGATAATCCCTTATTCTCGTTCTTTCCGTTGTCCACAGACTCATGATATGCCCAATATTCATTGCAAGTCATATCGTATAGGCGCGGCTTTGCAGCCAAGGCATTCAAACCGAATCCAGATAATAATAAAAACACCAAACATAGTAATATTTTAGAAATGTCCATGACAGAATCCTATCACGGCGTGACAGGTTCGCCTAGCCTTCGGCGGCTTGGCGCATGTCTTCTAGTTCCAGCCAGCGGGCCTCTAGGTCTTCGAGTTCGCTTTGCGCTTTGGGGAAGCGGCGGGAGTATTTTTCAAAGCTTTGCGGGTCTTCCATATATAAACGCGGGTCGGCGAGTTTGGCCTCTAACGTTGTGACCTCTTTTTCCAGCTTGGCCAGTTTTTCAGGCAGCTGTTCCAGTTCGTATTTAAGCTTATAGGTCATTTTGACAGGTTCGGCTTTGGGCGCGTCTTGCTGCACCTGCTCGGCAGGTTTCGGGGCGGCTTTGGCGGCCTTTTCTTCCTGTTTTTGTTCGTCTTCACCACGTTTCTTTTTGTAGATCAGGTAATCGCTGTAATTGCCTACGATGCCTTCGACTTCGGCGTTGCCTTCGAAGACCAGCAATTTGTTGACGGTCTTATCCAGAAAGTCACGGTCGTGCGAGACGATGAACAGCGTGCCTTCATAGGCGCAGAGCACGTCTTCCAGCATATCCAGCGTATCCATGTCCAGATCGTTGGTCGGTTCGTCCAAGATCAAAAAGCCTTTGGGGTCAGCCAGCACCTTGGCCAGCATCAAACGGTTTTGCTGCCCGCCTGAGAGTGTGCTGGCCTTGCGCCATGCGTCTTCGGGTTCGAACAAGTAATCTTTGAGGTAGCCACAAATATGGCGCATCTTCCCGCGCACATTCAAATGATCCGCCCCCGGCGGGCAGAGATTTTCCTGCAGGGTTTTATCGGGGTCAAGCTCGCTACGGTTCTGGTCGAAATAGGAAAACTCCATCTCCTGCTTGACCTTCACGCGGCCTCTATCGGGTTCGTATTGGCCTGTCAGCAGTTTCAGGAAGGTGGTTTTACCACTGCCGTTCTTGCCCATGATACCGATACGATCACCGCGGCGAATGCGCATATTAAAGCGGTCGAGAATATTGATCTCGCGCCCTGTTTTTTCATCGGTGAAGCTTTTGCCGACATTGTAAAACTCGGCGATGTTCTTCGAGGATTCTTCGGTGGTGGGCGGCGGCAGCTCGATTTTGGAGACAACGCGGCGGTATGCGGATTTGTCTTTTTCCAGCTGCTTGGCGGCTTCGCGGGCAAGCTCTACCCTGCGGACATTGCGCTTCACGCGCGCTTTGACGCCGCGATTGGCCCATTCCAGTTCTTGGTTAACCTTGGTTTCGCGGTTCTTTAACGCGCGGGCTTCCTGATCCAGCAGATCTTGTGACCATTGCTCGAAATATTTGAAGCCTTGTGGGGATACGCGCATTTTTCCGCGATCAAGCCAGAAAACACGATCGGTCAGATTGGACAGGAATGTTCTGTCGTGCGATACGCACAGGATTGCGCCCTGAAAGCCTTTTAAGAAGGTTTCCAGCCATTCGATGATTTCCAGATCAAGGTGGTTGGTGGGTTCATCCAGCAGCAGGATATCGGGGTCTTCGACCAAGGCACGGGCGAGCGCGGCACGGCGCATCTGTCCGCCTGACAAGGTTTCCATCATATCGGTGACGGCAAGCCCCAGCGGCTCGATCACCATTTCGACTTTGTATTGTTTTTCCCAGTCTTCGGTATCTTCGGGCATACCTGAAAAGACAAAATCCAGCACGGTTTCACCTTTTTTCGGTGTCACGTATTGCTGCATATAACCGATTTTCGTGCCTGCCAGTACCCAGCGTTCGCCGCCGTCGATATCCTTATCGCCCGTAATCACGTTCATAAGCGTGGTTTTACCCGCGCCATTACGCCCCACGAGGGCAATTTTGGCACCGCGGTGAATATGGAAGGTCAGGTCTTCGAAAAGGGGCTTGCCCCCCAGAATGACATCGGCTTCTTCGACGCTTAAGATCAAATCGGACATAGGGCTAGGATATAGAGGATTATCCGCGAAAAATCAAAAAAATAAGCGGCCGTTAAATTGACATAGTCGTTATTTGTCTTTAAGTGTTGTTAGGTTATCAAAAATAATAAAAAAACAGGGATAAGGGTAATGGTCGACGCATCGACATCTGCGGGTATGCCGCATCCGGAAAAAGAGAAAAATTCACTGACAATGGGCTTTAACAAGCTGGTGAGTACGCAGTACTGGCGCATGATGGCCGAGCGTATTGTGCCGCGTGCCCTGCCCGTGATCGGCGTTGCCGGTCTGTTTGCAGGTGCGACGCTGAGCGGCGCGCTGGCATCCTTGCCCCCGACAGGTAAAGCCGCGACTTTGATTTTATTTGCTGCGGCGACGGCGGTTACAGGCTTACGCCTTCTGACAACGAAACTGCCAAGCACGATGGATGCGGTGCGTCGCATTGATCACGCGTCCCCGACCAAGCACCAAGTTGCCGAAAATATGTATCGCGACATGAAGGGCCAGAATGACAGCCCCGTATGGCGTTTGCATATGCAGGACATGATGCGCGAAGTACCGCGTTTGGTGGCTGAGCCTTACCGCCAGAGCGAGACCGTGCGCAAATTTGCAGCGCCTATTTTGCTGGCTTCCGCCTTGGCCACCTCTATCGGTGCTTACACAGGATACGGACATTACGAAGAGAACTTCATGGCGAGTTTCGACATGAGTCTTAACGTACCGCCTGCGCCTGCGTCCCGCATGAATGCATGGGTGACACAGCCGGGTTACACTGGTGAATATGCGCCGATCGTTCTGCATGACAGCGAGAACGGTGCCCAGTTTGCCGCGCGTGAACCCGTGGACATCATCGAAGGCAGCACCCTTACGGTACAGCTGTTTGACGACAAAACAGAGCTGCACGCGATTTCTGAGGGCGCAGAGTCCGATATGGCGATGGAAGTCCGCAATCGTGGCAATACGCGCGAATTTACAATCACGCTGACCGAAGATACACGCATCGACATTTCCCGCGGCCGTTGGGAAGGACTGTCATGGGCGTTTAATGTTACGCAGGATATGGCACCGACTGTGGAGCTGAATACCCTGCCC
>LWDU01000608.1_pt1 | contig 14296 bp, 25 predicted proteins | sample 727161 | NCBI WGS metagenome assembly LWDU01 (sample SAMN04566230, study PRJNA314399) | hydrothermal vent metagenome | isolation source: deep sea hydrothermal plume seawater | place: Mexico: Gulf of California, Guaymas Basin | collected 2004-07-11 | reverse complement strand
TCTTATAAAATACGCTCATGTAAGTCAGTTTAGGAGATATACGTTTAATAACTATTAGAATTATGAAATGTACACAAACAATACATTATTGCAAAGCCGATAAGAAAACAGGTAAACCCGTAGTGGTTACTGATTCCAAAGGCAAGACCAAGAATGTAAAAAAATGGCATATGGATCTGTTTGACGATAACGGATATCCTGTGCGAGTAGAAGTGGAATTTAACAATTCCAGAGGTAAAGCCAAAAGTAGTGGTGCAACCACAGTATTGAGAATATTGGAGTCGGACTCATGGGCTTAGAATTTAGCACAGAAGTGCATATTGTATGCCCTAAATGTGAACATGAGTTTGATACTGAGGTTGATGTAGACTACGAACCTGATCAATATCATTAAATGTGATAGTTCAGGTAACAGTTTATATAACCCTTTTACCTTTATTTATACATGGCTGATAAAAAACCAGATATAGATGAAGTTGTTGATAATATAGAAGAAAAGGAACTACCATCACCTAGATTTAACTTGGTTAATACCATGTTTGATGAGGTTGACGGTATGTTGGCAAAGTATGATGAATCAGATCATTTGACCATATTTGAAATGGAAATATTGTTAATGATGTTGAGAAAGAAGGTTGACCATATAGGAATTATGGCAGCTCTACAACCACGTGAACCAGAACATAAAGAAGCCGACCCTAATATGTATAAATAGGAGCTTCGGGGAGGCTAGGCACTCATTCTAGATAATCGCGTAAAATATTTTTTAATTCAATTTCTGCTTTATTTTTATTTTTTTCTTTAAATAGTGATGGACAATCTGATTTCCATATATCTGCTACAATTACATTAGATTCCTCTAATTCTAATCTTTGCCTGTCATCTATAATGGTGAATCGTTTAGTTTTATGCCTATCATCTTGTACTCTTACTGCTATTGTTTTATATTCATCAAATACTACTATATCTATTGTTTCTTTTTCTGCTCGTTCTCCCATTTCTAGTATAAACTCTGGTGCTAATAACTGTCTTAATGGTACTTGTTTTGCTAGTATGGATTTGGGGTATAGATCTGCTAGTATTTTTAATGCTAGGCGTTCCCCCTGACCGATTATTTCATCTGCTATGACATCCACATTCCGTATTATTTCCACCACAATTCATATGATATTTATATTCAATCATTTTTTTGCATTTATCACACATATGTGAAAAATCAAATTGTTTTAAAGGGTCCATCTTGTACTCGTATCCCTTAAATCTCTCTTTGTAGATTGATATCTTTCACACACTTTTTTGAATTTTTCTACCTCTTCATATTCAATTAAATAATCTGAAATCTCTTTAGCTTTTTTCCTACAACTGCAGCAATCATGGTCTTTTTTTGTCATCATATATATTCCCTTAATAATATCTTAGGCTTTTCTCTTATTTTAGTCTTTACATTTATTGATAATGCATGTAGATGATATCTCCTGCAAAAGTCTATGATAGGTTGACTAGCAGGCCATGAATTTGTTTTAAATTGTAAAAATATTAATTTTTGATGGTTGTTGAACCCCATTCCGTCAAATAAATTCCAATAATCTGTTGCCCTGTAATTTTTATCCTTGTTATATACAAAGTCCTTGTGTCTGCAGTGGGTCCTTAGTGTTATATCAGTGAATCCTAGTTTAGTTAGATATTCTATTGCTAGTTTATTAGTGGCTCTCATCTTTACCCTATTCTGGGATTTCTTTTTTGGTGTTACTGCCTTTACTGCTGCCATATATAATAATAAGAGGTCCCCCTATTTAGGGATTATCTATTCCTTTATCAGTGAGTACAAACTCACAGTCGAACACTGCTTGTTTTGGAGAGTCTATTGCTGTGGCGTATCGTTTTTTTCCTGCTTTCTTAAAATATAGTCTATATGTACTAGCATGACCAACTATGTTTCCTCCTACTGCATATGTTGGATCTCCATATGCTTTTGCTGGGTCTGTACCTACCTGGTTTGTCATTAGCACTGCAACATTGAAGAAATATGCTGAGTTCTTTAGTACTCCTAGGAATTTTGCTAGGTTCTGTTGTCTACTTGCTAGAGTTCCCCTGCCTAGATATTCTTCTCTGAACTGACCTGTTGCACCATCTACAATAATTAGTTTTATTGCTTCATCTTCTACCAATCTTGTACTAAGATTCATCACTTCTTCTACAACAGTATCGGTGTTAGGTGTGTGTATATATGATAGATATTCATCTATATATGAGTCCAACTCATCTTCTGTCATATCTGTTCCATATCCTCTTGCCTTTATTATTTGATGCAATCTTTCTGGGTCAAACGTATCTTCACAGTCTATCCATATTGCTTTCCATCTATGTTTAAACATTGCCTCTACTAGAGTTGAGTAGCAGAATTGTGTCTTACCTGATGCAAATGCTCCAAATACTTCTGTTAATGCTTCTAATTCTATTCCTCCTCCCAACATCTCATCTAGTTCGGTATTACCACTTGGTATTTTTAACATATCTTTTCTATATTTTCTAAGTGCTGATATACTTAATTTAGGGTTACGTGTTCTCTTGTTATTCTCTAATACTTTTTTACATACATTTAATAGATTGTGTAATCTACCCTCTTCCATATCAGTATATGTTCTTATTTCATTACTTCCTCTAATTAATACATCATATACTGTTGTGACACCAACTAACTCTAATTTTTTATATGATAGTTCTCCTAGACCTGCACCACTTCCAACGTAATCCTTTAAGTAGATTGATGTTGGATTATCCTTATCTTGTTTTTCCTTTTTGGTTTTCTTTGATTTTATAATTTCTTGTACTTCTGTTTTTATTTCTTCTGTCATGTATCTATTACACATCTCCCATTAATAAACCTATTCGCTCCAACGATATCTACCGTTGGCACACTTTCTAATTAATCCTGAATTATATGTCTGTGAGAATTTGTTCATACTTTGTTTTCTTTCCCAGTTAAATTCTAACTCTAATAATTCATATAGATCTTTCTCATCTACATAACCCTTGTCGTTTTCACATTTTTTCCAAGCTTTAGTCCATTGTTGTTCCTTATTTAGTTTATCTGATTTTATTAATGTTAATTGAGAACCTGTTTCTTCCAACTCTTTACCAAATGAGTGATAACTCTCTTTGAATAATTCATAAACGGCTACAACATCAGATTCATCTGCTTTTGTTTTGAATAATAACTTTGCATATGACATTGCAAGTCTTCCTAATGATTCTAATGTTCTTGGTGTAACTGGTATGCTGTTTTTTTCTTTTGATATATTCCTAAGTTTCTCATATATTTTTTTCAATTTAAATTGTGCTGGTACAGTTAATTCAACTTCCAATGTCTGAACATAATTTAGATATGATGTTAATTGTTTACTAGTCATATATGTTTTCTTTTCTTTTGTTCCACTTCCGAAATCCTCTAACACCTTATCTGCTTTTTTGGCATCCATTATACTATCAACTTTGTCCTTGATTAAGAATATTAAATCAAATCTAGTTAGTATAGGTGTAGGTAAATCTATATTCTCCATCAAAGTTAAAGAGTCATCATAGTTTCCAAATCGGGGGTTGGCTGCTGCCAATGTTACGGCCATAGCTGGTAGACTGACATTTTTTCCAGCAACGGAACGACTCACCTTTCCTTGTTCCATGACTTCGTGCATAATACCCATGTCATCTTTATTCATTTTGTCAAACTCGTCTACTATTGCTACACCACGGTGACTAAGAGGATAGGTTCCAGCTTGCAACACACTGGTTCCATTATCTCTCTTAACCATTCCTGCTGTGAGGCCTGCAGCAGTACTTCCCTTGCCCGTGGTAAACGTGCTTTTTTGTGTGACCTTTTCAACTTCCTCTAATAACATTGATTTTGCCATACCTGGGTCACCTACAAGTAAGGCGTTTATCCAACCTCTTCTTCTTTCATGAATTCTTCCTCTTTTACTTACAATAGATAATATTAGTGCAAGTTTAATATTTCTATAACCAAATATATGTGGTGCAAATGAGCCTATTATATCGTCTATCAATCCTTCATCATCTCTATTCATCCATTCCTGTAGATCTTCAGGTTTTGGCATAATTAACTCAACGTCATCTAAATCCTTTACAGTTAAAATATCCATATATATGTCTTTTTGTTTTCCTTTAGTGTCATAATCTACTCTAAATATTGCTGTTATTTTTTTCTTCTGTCCCATATATGTATGTCCTACATCAATGTCTATTAGTTTTGCATCTATATCTACTGGTTGATTCTCAACTATTTCCTCTATTGGTTCTTGTAATACTATATCTTGTACTAATTGTGATACTGTAGAGCCCTCCTTTAATTCCATTTTTGCTCTTTTACATGATGGGTTTAGACATACTAATGGTTTTAAGACCCTCCGACTGTCAGCATTTCCTCTCTCTTCACTATAACATATAGGACATACAAACGTACCTGATACAGGGCATGCTTGTCTTCTAGCAACTGCTAATATAACTGCATTGAATGTTAATGGTTTGTTCTCATGTGCTGTTGTTACTTTATGTAATCGTATATTACTATCTTGTTTTATCTTTATTTTAATATGTGCAAAATGAAATGCTGCTATTTTTTTTCCTCTATGTATGGTGTCCAATGTATTCATAAGTGATGCTGACGCAAGTTCAATTATATCTAGTCCAAATTTTGCATAAAATGGTGCAATATATGGATGGTCCACATCAAGATAATATATGCTGTGATCCTTCATCTTGAGGAGTTTTTCCTCATCCTTCCATCTTAATAGAACGGCCAGGTTATTTGCCCATAATCTATCAGGGTAAACTTCATCTAATATTGGTTTAGTAAAAGGCATAATAAGTATATTATGTGAACAAGTAATATAAACGTTTGAATAAAAAAAAGATGAATAGGTTAACTATTTTAAAGTGTTTTACCTAGACGCCATGTTTTGCCGGCTCTATCGAGTTCTTTAGCGAAAACTGCTGCCTTCTCAATAGGCAGTACTATTGGTTGATCAGCACCATCTATATGGATGTTAATCATCATAATATTTGTCATTGTAATATATTTACGTGAAAACCATATTTAACTGTATTGCTTAAAATATATAAATCGATTTATAATTAACCATGTTGATTAATATGTTGTTTATATGCATCAAATGTTACTGTCCAGGTACCAGGTTTGGAAGTTTTTAATTTGTTTCTTCTGTCAAACCATTGGTCTACACCATCTCTGATACCAGTTGTAAAACATCCCGAATTAACTAATATTTGGTCTTTTGTAGTCCATTTCTTCTTTTTATTATCAAAATATAGACAATCTGTTCTGAATCCCATAGGTTGATGTAGGTGACCCATCTGATATACATCAGCCTCTACGTTAACTGTGAGATTTTCTAATGCTTTCTTTGCATCTCCTCCACCTGCTCCATGATTGACAAATAATGTCTTCTTCATAAGTGATCTTCCATGGAATCTTATGTCAAGGCCTATAAATCCCTTAGAACCAAGGAATGCTGTTCCATGTTGTCTAGTCCAACGTTTCATCTCTCCTTCTTCCATTACTCTACTGTTATATTCGTGGTTACCCCATTGTTCATACCATATCTTATCTATACCAAATTTAGTTTTAAATCTCTGATGTTCTTCAAATAATTCTCCCCAGAATTCATCAAACTTATCCATCTGTTCAGATTTTGTTTGCATTCTAACTGACTCAAATTTAAATCTAGGATCTCCTGGTAAAATTAAATCCAACTGATCACCACCAAATGATGTGAATCTGTATGGATCGTCTAGTATAGCATCTCTCCTTCTTTCTGCAAGAGAGTCAACAAAATTATCATTTCCCATATGAAAATCAGAAATGTTTTCCCATTTTACGATGGTATCTATCTTATCTAATTCAACAATAACATTTTTACTAAACATATACTATTATAACTTCTTTCCTATATATAAATCAATAGGTATTTTATTAAAACTTTTGTGACCTGCATAAGGTGTGTGACGTACTGGTGAATTACAACATTTACAGTTCATTGATGTTATTTTTTGATATACTCCATCCATTGAAATAAATCTTTCACAGTTAGTACATCTTTTATTTCCTATATACATAGAAACACCTGGTGCATATCTATGTGCTCTATATAATCTTTTACAAATTCCATTACACATAACATATTATATGTAACTACCATTTATAAATGTATCTAACAATATCTGTATTCTAAAACTGTTGTTGATGCATGACATGTACCACAATATTTTGGTATTTCTTTGTATGGTCCTTGATAATGCCCTTTCTTACAAAAGAATCCTGTTATATCTGCATCATATGTTTCTGGAAATAATTGAGGTCCGTCTTTATTAAATAATTTTTTACTTTTTGATGCTGTCTTTTTTGAAAACTTTTTATTTGGACAATCATGCCATTTATCCTCCTTATTTTTCAACCAATTCTTACCTGTCTTGGTCTTTGTCCAATTATATCCTACAAGAAACTCCTTACATATTGGACACTGTGTAACTGCCATACATATTATTGTATAATACCATATTTAATTCTTTCTAAAATAAAAAAATAATCCTACTTTCGTAGGGATTCCCAAAATGGTGATACCGTTTGAGCACATGTAGAAATGTATGATTTCCATGTATCATAAGCAGAATCACATAGTTCAAGGTATGTTTTTGTTGTTGATGCTATTGTCATACACTTAATATGTAAAAAGGACTATTTAATTCTTTCGATTAAAATTTAAATCCACATCCTTTACAAGTAGAATATCCAGTTGATTTACCATCATTTTTACCCCATGTCCATGTATATCCTTCACTTTTTTTACATTTTGGGCAAGATTCAATATCAGTCATCTATCCACTACCTATTATATTGTGACAGGCACACCTACACTTAATTAGACCTCCATATAATATAGGGCAATTTCCATGTAAGTTATTTTTACATGCTGGATATATCATCTTGAACCTTTCACAAAGGCAACTATTGCCCCTATTACCATTGCCACAACCAAGAATGGTATTGCTTGCATTAATTCATTCATACTTGTATTACGCATTCACATAATATATATCTATTGACAAAATATCATTAATCCATATACTGTGCATACTTCTAGGGCCTTATTATTCATATAATCTAAGCGAATAATAGCCTCCTCTAATAGTCGTGATGCTATCTTAGCTGCTTCATATGGATTTAACCATGTCATTAGTGAAAATATCATCTCATATCCTCACTACAATATGGGCATTTCAATACACCTTTATGATAACCACATATACATTTAAAACTATATCTAAATACATCATCTTTAGATGTTTTTATATATAAAATTAATAAACCAACAACCACTATTCCTGCAACTGCTACAAATAACCAACTCATGGCATAACACCATCACTACAATCTATAACCGCACCGCAGTTAGGACAGATCTGATGACACACAGTCATTTTGTTCATTGTGAATTGGCATCTATCACATTCCATAATATTATTACGTGTTATTTTTATTTAAATTTACCCTTTCTGATGAATGTTCGAATCCTGATTTTAATTGTCGGTTGTGTTTTGTTTTCATTCTTGGTAGAAAGTTACAACATGGACATCTAAGGTTTGCCTTCATTGATTCTTTCTTCATCCATACACCATGACCTGTACCACATTTACTGCAAAATACATGTGTTTCATATCTTCTTCCTCCACCTCTTCCAAGTCCTTTAACCATTGGAAAGTCTGCAAGTGCAGAACATATACCTTTACAGTATCTGATCTGTGTATTTAATCCATTCATATTGCCTTTAATTGGTTTAAACATGACAATATATAGTCATATCCCTAATATAAATGTAAAAAAAAAGAATCTAGTTGTATTATTTTTTACTGATTAATATCAACTGATCTACAAATTTGCTTCGAATTTGTCCGCGAGTTTGATCTCCTGTTGGAAGAGTGTATAATTCTTCTACAAGTACATCTGCTGCTTTGACATATTCTTTTAGTTTTTCTGTTGCAGTATTAACTGCTGCAGAAACTTCTACTTGGGGAACCTTCAGTGTGACGTCTGCTCTAGGTGAGAATGTTTTCTTGAATCCTTGTGTGAAACTACACCTTGTTCTTTGAAACAATCATCGTCTATACACATGACGCTAAACCCTGCGGAGTTCTTAACATCCTTGTCCCAGCTGGCTTGATCTCCAACGGCCCAACCTTTCTTACATTCTGGACAAGTACCGGCTCGTTTAGCAACTAATTTAGTGCCCAACTTAATCGGTTCCTCTATGTTGTTTTGTCATTACTTTTATATAGTTGAACCGACATATAAATCTATGGGAGTACATTTTCACACAGAAAATTTAAACAAGAATTTATACAGACAGATGATATTCAGTATACTTGCATATAATCATAAAAATGCTTATGATTTTATAACTTTCTGGGATGTACATATATGGCCATTACAATCAATGGACCCAAAATATCTTGATGGATATAAATCAACTGAAGGCAATAAGGTTAATTTTAAAATGGCATGGGGAATTACAGGTAAAAATAGAATAGATTTATACTTGAATGACACGGATAATTACTTTATTGCACGAGAAAATAGTACAGTATTACAGCATGAAATATGTCATTCATTATTATTTGGCACACCACATTTTGTTAATGGTGTTCATGATAATCAGAAAAACATATACCCTATTGAATTTTGGTATCGAAGTAAATGGAGATACCGTAAATTTAAATTATGGTGTATTGATATAAGAGAATTATTATAAGATAAGATTTATATATATCAGCAACATTAATAGTATATGCCAAAGAAAAGAAAAGAGGGGACAACAAATACTACCATATCTGTTAGTTGGAGTGATAAAAATAGAATGAGACGACTAGCAAATCTTAGAAAAACAACAAAAAATGGTGATGTTTATGAATCAGATAGTGTAATATTTAACAGAATTCTTAGACATTATATTGATACACATCCAAGAGAGGTTAAATCAGTTACTACTGTTACTTACCCTGTGAAGATCGTAAATACGCCCGTAAAGACTCCAAATGAATCCCAGCAAAATTAAAATTCCTTCTTACCCATACTATATCTATTCTAGGTGTTAGTTTTCTCATTGTTTTTTTATGTAATGCTATTAAATTCTCCCCATTTACTCTATATATACCGTTAATCTGATTTACTGCTAGTTTACTGTCACTATATATAATAATATAATCTCTTGGGTAAAACTTTCTTGAGTATTCTATACCGTATATTATTGCTAGATATTCTAAATCATTATTAGTAGTGGCCCCTTTACGTTTCTTTATTATGTATTTTTTACGTTGTGGGTCATACAAACATATAACCATTCCACGAGTACCACCATCTACATATAGTTTAATCACTGTCTTTAGTATGTTTATTAGACGTATAAATCTTACGGCATAAATTTCCGCAGTAAATTCTTTGACGTCCTTTATATCTATCAGGTAGAGTGGTACCACAATTAATACAATGTTTAGTTTCTGATCTTCGTCCCATTAACTGCTTTAAGTATGGCTTGATATATAAGTGTAACTATTTAGTGAGTCTTTCTATATCTTCTTTTGAGGCCAATCTTGGACCATATCTTGTATTACTTTTATTGATAATTGATTTCTTTTTTTCATCTTCATTGTATAATGAGTTATTAGTTCCTGGTGTACCAGTTGTTACTGCACCTGATTCTTTTTCTATTCTATCTTTGATATCTTCTGGTGTTTTTTGTTGATGATTGTGATCAAATTCCTTGCCTTGAACCTTTGGTCGTTTCTCTTCATAGTCATCTGGTGCATCGAACGGTGTGTCTGTTACTACTCCTCCTGGTGCTCCGTGTTCTACATCTGATTGTTTAACTTCTGATAATCTATTAGCAACTGTTTGTCCTGGTTTAGCGTCATACTCTCTCTTTGCTGATCTTTCAGCACTTATGTTACGTTGTTTTCTTGGTGCAGATGCGTCTGCTTCTTTTTGTGAACCAAATGGTCCTTTACCAGAATCACTGAAAAATTTTGTTCCTCCTGGTGGTGCAACTGCAGGTTTATCTCCAGGTGATCCACCTGTACCTTCAATTTTACCAAATCCTAGACCTTTAGGTGTTGATGATTGTACTTTTTTCATTTGTTGAGATTCTAAACCTAATTCTAAATCGTTATGTTCTGGATCATATTCATTAAATTTTGGTTTTACTTGTGATGGATCATTTTTTCCTGGTTTACCAACCTTGAATGGGTTTGATGAGCCTATCTGACCTCGTGAATCAGTATTATGTGTATCATGTTGACCACTTGTAAATGACTGTTCTGTTTTTGTATCTGGTTCTGTATTCCATTCTGAAGATGATTGTTTTACTTTATTAATATTATTTCTAATTCTATAAATTGCTACTGCTATATCACCATATGATTTTGATTTGTCTAATCCTGTTGCAAATGTGACACCTTCATCTTTCTTTGGACCTGGTGCATTTGTTGATCGTGCTGCTGCTGCATCTGCAAATCTTCCTGAATCTTCACCTACTGGTTTTCTTTTAGATTCAGGTATTGGTTTTGCCTTTGGTGCAGGTTTATTTCCACCTGGTGTGAATGTTCTTGATTGACCTGTGTTTAATTTATTTCCAGTGTTTCCAATTAATATATTTTTTTCTCCAGTTGGAGTCATAGTTTGTCCTTCTGGTTTTCTTGATGCAGTACCTGGCATTTTTTCACCTGGTTCTCCTCTTGATGTTGGATTTGCCTTGTCTACATCACTTGCAAATGTGACACCTTCATCTTTTGGCTTTTTTGCAGTTAAAATATCAAGTCCTGATTGAGGCATATTTTGAATTCTCTTTAATCCTTTATCACCCTCAATTTTTTTACCAGCTGATATTGCGGCATTCATATCATTTGGAGTTAATTTAATTTTTTTATCATTTGTTACTTGTTTAGCTGAAACTGGTTTAGTCTGTTTAGGAGAATCTCGTTCTTTAATTTGTTTACGTGTTAATGGTTTTTTATCTTGTGTTGCTCCTGCTGGTGGGCTCTTTACTCCGTATCCTACTGACACTGATGACGGTGATAATTTTAATACGTCTTTAAGGTTCATTGGTAATTCACTCCATCGTCTATCTATAAAGTGTAATGGTTCTTGTATTCCTGATTTATGTAATGATGCCATTCTAGTTTCATGATTCATTTGGTCCCATAATTGGGTTATGATACCACTACTAATTGTGTCTCCTGGCATATGAGTTTCTCCTGCACGCATTCTATCATATGCGTTTGATTCTTCATTGTATATTGTAAGGTATGAACCATCTTTGGATACAACTACTCCTGATCCAGTAGTATATGCTACAATATCTCCTACTTTAGTATGTTGAATTCTTTCTAAATCGTCGCCTTTACTTGATTTCTTCTCAAATGATTCTGCTTCTTTAACTTTTTTAGGGTGAGTATTGATATTTTGTGTTGGTGGATCTTGGTTAAATGCTGTATCTAGACCTATTCCTGATGGCATACATAAATATAGACTACAGTATATATAAAGTTTTATAAAAGAAGAAGAGATTATTGCGTCTAATGGTACTACAATATATCACTTTTACCACCGATCAGAATGGCTTCCTTAGTTGTGATCTTTAGAAAAACACACAACATATACTATATGGTGTACACCTAATATAAATCAGCCCATGATGTTTTTCCATCCATCACCTGTTTCAATTACATACCATCCATCACCGAATGATACTGCTTGACATGCTAGTGCTAGTGCATCTGCATGGTCATCTTTTGTTCCTTCCTCTGTTTTTACTTTTAATTTCCCCTCCTCTGTATAGGCTCTCTTTAGGTATGATAATTGATATAATACTCTCTTATCGTCCTGTGGTACTACTATCTTCTTGTTCTCGAATATCATTCTTATATTACTATACATCTTGGATTTTTCTGATAAGGAGAAAGTAATCCCCCTAATTGGATAATCTCTTCGTCTTGCAAGATCTACTACACCACCACCAAGACCTGTCTCGTCTATATATATAGTCTCAAACGGATATTTTTGCATCAACTCCCCTATTCTTCCAACTATATCAACCAAGTTTGATTGTGATTCCTTCTCATACTCTACTACCCTGATCTTATTATCCTCATCTACTTCTATGATCATAAATACTGTCTCATCTCTTCCACTTCTTGCAACATCAAGTCCCATAAAGTATCTGGTTGCACCTATTGGTTTCCATGTTCTATTATGTGATGCCATTAGTAAATCAAATGGTATAAGTGAGTCACCTATATCGAGGAACTCTCCCTCTACCTCTTGTGTATACTCCTCTGCAGATAATGATTTAACTTGTTCCAGGAATAATGGGTCTTCAGCAATCTTCGGGTTATCTACTGATCTTACATGAAATTCTTTCCATAATCCATCTGGGTTTTTTGGCCGTGATTGTTGACTTGACTCATAGAAATAACCCTGCTTACCAAATGGTGTTGATGTAAGCCATACATTCGCTTGAGTTGCCATACCTGATGGTAAGAATGCTACCATTATACTTCTCTTAATGAAAGCACATTCGTCAGCAATAATAACATGTGGAGAGTAACCTCTCAATGTAACACCAGTCTCACCTGTTGCTCTTACGAATATTTTAGTTATACCTCCTTTGTTTAACCATTGTATCCACATCTCTGTCTGTGTACTTCTTACTACATATTTTGATAAAAAACCACTATTCTTAATCAATGTTCTAATCCTATCAAACATAATACTGGCCTGGTTTTGTGTAGGTGCAGCAATTATAACAACTCCTTCCTTCTTCTCTCTTGCATCTTTACTCATAATAGGTGCAAAGAAACTCCAATGTATTGCCTTTACTGCGGTAGTCATTGTTTTACCGGCCTGACGCCCTGACCTATATACTATAAATCTTTCTTTACTGTCTGCATACGCTGCATTATAGTCAAATAATTTATGACCCAACATGACCTCACTAAACTTGCTTGGACTCTTGGCCATATCTGCAACCATTGTCATAAGTTTTTCACGTTTATCTGTAATATCTTTAGGTGGTTTAGCCATATATTATATTTCTCCTTTAAACTCCAGTTGTCTAAACAATTCTTCCAAGTCACCATTCTCATCAAATGATTTCTTTTCTGTTACTGTAATTTTGCTTCCCAGTTCCACCAATAATTTTGCAATGTTAAGGAAAGCATTCTGTTGACTAATTGAATTTCTGTCTGGTATATTACCATCCATTTGTGCTTGTACCAATGCAAGGAACACGTTCTCTCCCATCTCTTTTGCCATTGTGTCCAGCAGCATCTTTAAATCTTCCGGATTCCTAGTGTTTATCTGGTCCAAAAAATTCTTGATATCCTTTCGTACGGCACAAGCGGCACCCTTCTCATACTTGGGGCACCGTCCGTTTCCTCCTTCCTCTTCAGATCTATAAATACATTTGTCGCACTCGGCAGGTAGTTTTGCATATTTTAGATGTTTTGCACTGTTATAGGGTGATACTGTCTTATGTTTATTTACCTCTACCTTGTTATCTTTAGTGATTCTAAGTGATCCCTCTTTCTTAACCATGACAATAAATGGTTCAAAGATATATATAAGTTAATCGTATTTTTATAATTTAAAATTATCCTCATAACATCCTAAATCATGGAACATAGGCATATAATATAATACCAATGGTGCCAGTGTCAATGCTGAATTATCACCATCAATCAAATTCTTTGGATCAAGTCCAGCCTTGCTTAGATATATAAGGTTCTTTTGACATGCCAACTGTATATATGCCCTGTTATTCTTTGTCCTTTCCATACATCTGTTTTTCTTCCCCTTACACCGCTTGTCCATGTAGTACTGTCTATACTGTCAACAATACAATTTCTATCCTTGGTCCATCTGCCTTTTGCCAATCCATGATATGAATAAGTTTGTGGCAGTTGTCTTAACTGTGTATCCTCACTGTTTCTACTTTGTGACTTGCCTAATGCTATCCTATTTCCATTATAGTTTGGCTTGAATATTGACAGTGATTGTGCATAGTTTTGGTGTAATATAGGTATTAATTTCTTGTTATATTCTTCCCCCTCTTTCCAGTTTTTATAGTTTCTAAGTGCGTCATTTGGATCGTCATATTGTAATGCCTCGTGATCCCAATCCTGTATAAATTCATGATATTTATCTTTGTCACTGCCA
>LWDU01000307.1_pt1 | contig 14299 bp, 28 predicted proteins | sample 727161 | NCBI WGS metagenome assembly LWDU01 (sample SAMN04566230, study PRJNA314399) | hydrothermal vent metagenome | isolation source: deep sea hydrothermal plume seawater | place: Mexico: Gulf of California, Guaymas Basin | collected 2004-07-11 | reverse complement strand
CCTGATAAGGTTAAACATGAAATATCATTATTTGGCAAAGTAAAAGGAACTGTACTTGATCAACTGGATATTAAAAGTAAGCCAGTAGAAGAAAAATCATTTGAGGAAAAATATCATACCATGACCGATAATGAGTTAAGAGTAGAATATGAAAAATTAAGATTACTATTAATCAAATCACCAGAGAATAAAGAACTAAGAAAACATTGTGAATTTTTAGTCAAAGAGTTGAGGGCTAGAGAATGAGTATTGCAGATCAAATTGTAGATGGTATATCAGGTATTACATCAGTTCTTGCAGGTGGACTTGGGTTTATTGCAATTTTAGTATTAATCATTGCAGTAGGATTTGTAGTTCTAGTAATTGCAATTATTTTAAGACGAAAGTTTGACTTTGAGGGTTCAGGTGAACCATTAGGTAGATTTCGATTGATCATGATGGGTAAACCAATTCTTGAAGTAAATTTAGCAAAGTGGGAAATGATAGATGATGAGGGGTTACGAGCATTGGCAAATGATCCAGACTTGGAGTTAGTACCAGATATTGTGAAACAGATGTACAATGAAGATACGTTACATATCTATACAGCAAAAATAACTGATGAATTTGATTCCCTAGAGAAATATGGTAATCGTACATTAATAATTTCATCAGGTAAATTAGAATCTGATGAGTATTCATGGGTTGATCAGAAATCCAAATTATCACTAAGAACACTATTCTCAAAAGAGCAAACAAGAAATGTCGTAATCTATTATTCTGTTAAGAAAATTCAGGTATTAAATGAAGATAGGAATATGGATGATTGGTATATCGTTACACCAATTCCTAGAGTAAAGGCAAAAAATATGGTAGGCTTTAACAATAAAGCAATAGAGGGATTTGCACATCATATAGAATTAAGAGAAATAACAAATGCTGATGTGTTATCAAAAGCATTAGACTTTGCACCATACGTTGCAGATGCAGAATCAAAAAACAAACATCTAAGAGATGAGTTAAAGAAAACCACAGAATTATTAGATGTAACTCGTTCTAAATTAGGTTCAGTCAATCAAAAATTAAACAAGAAAAAGTTACAGTTAGGTCAGAAAGAATACGTCATAAATAAACATGAGGAAGTCGAAAAAGAAGAAAAATTAAATCTAGCATTTATGATAATGGCAGTATTCATGGGTGGACTTGCTGTAATGTTCGTACCAAACTTTTTCAAAAATTTAGATACACAAACTGCACAGTTTGTGGGTATGATAATTGCAGTATTAATTATAGGTGGGTTTGCATATATGCAGAGAAAGAAACCTGTCAAAAAAGAGGAATATGAAGAATGAGTGAAAATCCAACTAGAGAATCAATCACAGCAGAAATGTCTGAGATTCTCAGATATTCACATGACTCAGTTGGTAAAGTAACAACAGAGCAAGAACTTCATACTGCTCTCAAAAATTTAGAATTATTTTACTTTAAGAAATCAGTAGAAAAATATCCATATCAATACATGGATGAGAATCAAGCAGAGTACATGGAAAACTCAATAATCATATCAACTGCCCTAGATAAGGTTGCACCAGTTTTATCTAACATAAAAGAAACAATGTTTAGACTAGAAAAGAACCAACAAACAATAATGAATCCTATAACACCAGAGGTACAATCATTGCCAAATCAACCTCAATCAGCAGAAAAAAAGAAATCAATCTTAGATGTTTTTTCACGAAATAAATCAGCATTACCAAATCCAAACAACCCATATCAATCAACAATAGACACACAAAAAGAATTGCTAAAATTAATCTCTGATTGGAAATTATTTAATGAGTGGCAGGTGGGTGGCACAGAATTTGAAATTGATGAAGATATGGATGAGTTTGGTATGAGGGATTATCTATCAGACCATAGATTTATTCTTAGAAAAGAAATATCACCAGTTTTAGTTAGGGTATATTCTGAGGGATTACAATTACTATTAGGACAAGAAAAGTTCTTTGCATTACAGTTAGCATCTGGTCAAATGAAAGAGATGTTTCAGACCAGAAATGATTTCACACCTCAATGATTAGTCTTAAATAACATACAAATAAAGTATTTTTGTGGATTTTAGAACAACTAAGGATGGTCACACATTCCCATTAACACCTGCTCATCCTGCATTATCATCTGCAATCCTGAATAATAAAACAGAGTCACATTCACAAAAATTTTCAAGATTAAAACAGTTACATGATTTTACCAAAAAAAGAAAAGAACTTTATTCTAAAAGTCAAAAAAAGAAAAAAGAAACTAAAGATTCAGAACGACTTGGCAAAATAAATGAAATGCAGTCAACATATTTCAAGATTATTGAAAATAATAATTATACAAATAAAAGACGTTTAATGTTATTACATTCATTACAACAAGAATACAAAAAAGACCTAAAAAAAGACAAATATCTATCATCACAAATTGATGCTGAGATATTAAAATTAACTAATATAGAACAATCTGAACAGCAAAGAACATCAAGAAATACATCAGATAATAGAACATCACATAATAGAACATCACATAATAGAACATCACATAATGAAACATCAGATGATGGTATGTCATGGGATAAATTTCCAACAAAGTCAGGTGAGTTACTTGATGTTGGTGAAAATTCAAAGATAACAGCAAGAGATATTCTAATGATGCAGAGTGCAGGTATTATTGATCCAGAAATTCAAATTCCAGAGGATGAATAATGGGTTTAACAACATTAATAGCCGTTATTGCTATTCTAATTTTTTCAATAGTTTTTGTTGTACCAATTTTAGCAAATATTGATGATATTGCAAATGATGGTCTTATTTGTGGTGTGTTAGGTATATGTTCAACACCAACAGAAGAAACTGAAAAATTCAAAGAAGAAGTAGAAAAACAAGAACAAGAAGCAGATAAGGTTTTACCAATAACAACAGGAAAAACAATGTGTGACTTGCAGGTGTTTGTTGATGCTAAATTAGTTGATGATTTCGGTTTTCTAAAAATAAAGATAGATGAATCTGATCCATCAAATTATCAATGGCATTGTCAATTTCCTAATCAATGGGGTTTCTTAAACAATATGAGTTTTAACCCAATGGCATTTTTCTTTGAAAGTGAATTTATCCATGCTGAAATTAAATTAATTGACAAAGATAATAAATCAAGGTGGTATGATGCAAATCATGAAGATTATAAAGAGATGTATAGAGAAATAAGATTAACTGACACAACAGGTTTTGTTAATACACCATTAAACATTGATCAAACATTTTACATTGATAATATTGTTCATGATGATTATATTTTAGAAATTTACTATGGTAGGGTAATAAATAACTTAGATGCAGGTGAACCAATAATAGATTCTGTATGTATGGTTGGTAATCATCCCTGCTAAACTAATTCTTAAATAACCCTTATGACTACTTAACATCATGTCATTATTGGTTAAAGGTGTGTCATTCAAGTATTATGGAATTAACGGTAAACGTGGTGGTTCAGTATATGAATTTCACAATGTCTGCACATATTGTATGTTAAAGTACCCAAAAACCGTATATCGTTGTACTAACGATAACCCAAAATGTTCACTCAGATTAAGATCACGTAGTTGGAACGGCACAATTAAGGTGAAAAGAATTGAATAGTATCACTTGTGATAATTGCTCAGTATTAGTTCATGATCAAGATTTCAATAAAACATTATTTGTAAACACAAAACAAAGACCACATAGAATATCATGTTATTGTTCAAAGAATTGTTACTTAGAGGATAATGAAAATTGAAAGCAGATCATACACGTTCAATCAGACTAAATACATTATTAAAACTAGCATTAAATGGTGCATCAGAATTACAACTAAGAGAAAAATGTATGTATTGGGGTGTAACAAAACCAACAGAAAATTCCTATATTAATTCAGTAGTAACTAGATTAAAGGTAATGCAAAAATGAAATTTATAATCACCAAAGTAGATAACCCAATGAGATATTTACTGTTTCTTGTTTTTGGATTATTTCTTGTCAATGTTATAACAATATTTCTTTATTATCAGTTAGATATAATCGAATCCTTAATCACATGGTATGATATGCCATTATCACATGACCAGAAAATATCAACATCAATATTCTCAGGTGTTGTTTTAGCAGGTATTATTTTGTATTTTTTCAGAGGTAGATTACATGAGTGATGATAGAGATATTGATATTCAAATGAATAGGTTATCAACAAAATTATGGGCTAGAGAAAACTATGATTATTATATCAAAGTAAATAAATTACGAGCAAAGATAAATCACAGAAAGAGTGCAATACCAAAACTTGAAGCAAAGATTATTCAATATGTAAAAGACTTGGAATCATATATGTTAGAACTAAAAAGTATTCAAAAAGGTCATAAACCAAAAGACAAAACTGAATGGACAAGTGATTGTATTTCATCACACCATAAAAGATGTATTAATTGTGAGTGTTGGTGTCATAATGCTTGATTACACCAAAATGTCATTAGAAGCATTACAAGAAAGATATGACTATCTTGATGAGGATTCACAAATGTCTGATGCTCATAATGTATGGGATAATAATCGCAGAGAAATGATGAAAATAAAACATGAGGTGGAATCAAGATATGCCAAATTGTAGTGCCGTAAATTTCTTAGGTAATGTGTGTGGTGAAAAATCAAACGAGTTGCATTATTTCTGGTATTATGATCCACATGGTAGACTAGACAAAACATTCCATATTTGTCATAAACATAGCAATGTAATAATTGATGATTTAATGCAGAAAGAAAAAGCATATTCAAATCTAATCAAAGCCTGTTATGACCAGATAGAAAGAAAACGCACAGAGTTAGCAACAGGAAATAATCTAACAGAGCAACGTGAAGCCATGAAAAATTCTAGAGATAATGGACTCCCTGAACCATCATTTCCTACTGTTCAAGAACTAAAGAATAAAATTTCAGAGTTATACACCAAAGTTAGCAATGCAAAAAAGATTCTAGTTATAGAAAGAAATAGAGTATGTAGATGGTGTAAATACCCATTAAAAACACCAGAGTCACCTCAAGACCAGATAGGTAAAAAATACACAACAGTAGATTTCAAATCACCAGTAGGGTATCGCAGACTAGATTGTTTATTCCATACAGAATGTGCAGTATCTTGGTTGACAAACAAGTTCAGATTAGATGAAAAAGATATGAAGTATATTCAACCAAAAAGAGCAGGTCAGCAAACTATTTTCGGTTCTATGTAAATTTATATTGGAATCAGAATAATTAATATCATCAATAAATCTCACCTCTTTTAATCCATTCTACAATTCCCTCAACGGTGTTCCGTTTTTCTAATTTACAATATTTATGAAATCTTTCATGTACAAGTTTTCTAATTTCAAAATCATCAGTAAAACAAATTCCACATAATGAACAAGTATAGTCAGTCATTTTAATACAATACCCCTACTGTTTAGTTGAATACTGAAACAATCTACCAGTTTTTTACAAATAATTTTCATGTAATCAATATTGACCAACTCATGTGATCTAAAGTCACCAGACCATCCTGAGTTACTAATTAGGTTTCTTCTTTTATTCAAAATTCTTTTACCTCTTTTCTTTACTTTGAAATAATCATATTGCCATGACATACCAGACAATGTAGACAAGCCAACAAAATCATCTAATCCAAGTTTGTCACCATAATCCCATAATCCTAATGGAAAATTAACTACATGGCATCTTGAACTGTTATCATAAGCATATCCACATTGATCACAGTTACAATTATGTGACCAAAAGATATTTCTTTGTTCAGGACTATTATATTTTACAAAAATACGCCATTTACCTGAACCATCAAGTGTTACTGCACATTGAAATTCATTATATTCAAATCTGTCAAACCATCCATGTTCTAATGTATAATCCAACCATTTTTTCATTTTTTTGATTTGGTATTCTTCAAATTTGTAGCCACATTTTGTCATGTTATAGAACTTTTCAATTAGTTTATTTTCTGTCAAAATATTACCAATGTGAAATTCATTTTCATTCATATCATCATTATCGTTATCATCAATTTGTTTTTGAATTTGTAGCCTACAATTATTTTTTGTAGTATTTGACTTCATATCATCATTATATTCTACTAACTCATCTGCTTTTGTTTTTATTGTAAAAACATTCTTTTTACTATTCATAACTAAATTAGGTGTTATGATCACTTAATGATTTTCTTGTATAGTACGAAAAAAAGTTGTACTATACAAATTATTCCTTAATTGTCACAAATCACTATAATTAATCATGGAACAATTGACAAGTAAAATCTTAAATAATCATTATTTGGTGGTATTATATGGTTAAAGGATTTACAGATAAAGATGGTAAATTTAGACCAACAGGTAACGGATCAAATGATAAAGTAAACCCAACTAATAATGATAAACCTAAAAATCCAGATTTTAATAAAATTAAAGATGAACGGAAAACATTTGGATTAGCATCAGATGTTACCAGTTTCTTGAAGAACGAATTAGGTAATGATGTTAATGTTAATAATGTAAAAGATGGCTATTCTAATCACCAAGATAAAATTATTGAAATGGATGATGGTTCAGAATGGGTGTTATACAAAAATTATGATGCAATGATAAAACACGCAGAAGAATCAGTTAGACAAGATTTAGAGGATGATCCAGAAATGTTTAATCAAGATTTTATACAATCACACCAGTCAATTAGTGAAACTGATGCAAGATTATTTGGTAATGATTTTGGTGATATGATGGTAGAGGATAGAGAATTAGATGAATTAAAAGATATGGCAGATCAATTTAGTATTGATTATGATGATGAAATGGATGATGATAAATTAAAAAACAAATTAATTGATGATGTTTCGTATGCTCGTTCAAAAGAAGTTGAGAAAACAATCAAAAATGATGGGTTAAAATCATTCATTTGTGATGATGAGGGATTATGTTCAGATGATGAATTTCAAGAACAATATGGTAAATGGTTGTCATTAGATGTTGATAGTGCAGTTGATGATGCAATTAATCAAGATGGTGCAGAACATTTTGTTTCAAGATATGATGGTGATTCCCACACTATGAAGAATGGTCAAGTATTGGTGAGGGAAAACTAATGAACGACAAACAAAGAAAAGCCATGTGGGCTTCAAAAGGCAATCATGACAACACCTTAGTTGATGAAGTTGTTCTAGTTTCAGAAAATGATGGTGATTTTTATCGTCAAAGATTAAATCCAATTTCCAATATGTTTGAAAAGAAAATGAATAATGGAATATTTAGAAAACAAAACGCATTATATTCAAAGTCATTTGTTGATTCTGTTGGTAAAGATGCTGTTGAACGGTATAGAAAAGAGCATGGCTTAGGTCATGTAAGTATTGAGGATAGAAGAAAGATTGGTCATGAATTATTAAAACAATCAATGCAATCAGCAAGAGAAAATGTACATTATAATAAAATAACCACAACTGGTAAAGGTCAAGCAATGATGGCTAGAGATAAATTAAAAAGAGTTGAAGAAGATGAAAGAATTAGAAAAGGAATGAGATTTCATTGAACGATAAACAACGTAAAGCAATGAGGAAAATGTATAGATGAAAAGAAAATATAATTACGGTGAATTGAAAGCAATTCATGCAAAATCTATTGATAACAGAAAAAACACACATCCACAATCAGCATCACAAATCAATGTAGTTAGTTATCATCATGAAACGAAAAAGAAAGCAGAAGAATTTAGAAATCGTGTTACTCATTCAGGTATGTATAAAGCAGTACCATCACCTGCACATCTAACGTCAGGTAGAATACCAAACCCAAAAAGAAGTGATGGTAAATATCATACAGTTGACGTTGCAACAAATATGACATTAAAATCCAAATATCAATAAACTAATTCTTATTAACCAACAAATCAATTAATTTAACGTGGTACTAGAGTCAAACATTACTTCATTTTCCGATATGTTTCATTGATATATCGTCTAGTACCACAATATCAATAATCTTATAAGTACCTAAAACTACCTAACTTTATGTCAATGAAACACGTAGGTAATTATGCCTAAAACATTATCTGACTATCAGTTAGAAGATATGCAAGAACTAGCCAAAGCATTTCTTCTAGTTTCAGAAGTTAGATATTTGGTTCGTGAAGCAGAAGTATCATACAAAGAGTTTTTTGAACAAGTTGATGATATTTGCACAGCATTTAATAGCCATACATTAAATGACGAAGCAAATTACATCATCAAACAATTAGAAGAAACAGGTAGACCAACAAAGTCATTAGAGAGGGTATTTCTAGTTGACTGAAACCTTTTTTATTTTTAGATACACTCTTAGTGGAAAATTTATCTATTCAGTCCAAGAACAAATAACAACGTTAGATCAAGCAGTTAGGTTTGCAAACCTAAATTTATCATTTGCAGATAGTGTTGATTATTTTAAAGCAGAAAAGGTGAATATACTTGACTAATTGTCTGTATTGTGGTGCAGTCACAAATGCTGATATTGATCACTTTCAAGGTGCAATATCAAAGTTCTGCAAGTATAGTAATTGTAGAATGACATATCAAAACTTTAAAACACGAATCAAGAAAAATCAAAATTCAAATGATGCACAATTAATTAATTTTGCAAATCTAGCGTACACACGAACAATCATCCAATCAAGTCCTGCAATGATGTGGGATAGACAACTCATGTTTTTACGCAGGTATGGCAATCTATTCATTAATGTAAAATCTTAAATAATAAATATAAAGTAATTCTAGTAGAGTCGATTATGTTCCCAATCCCGATTCTGACACTAATGATGGCAGTCCTCATTAGTGTTACAATTATACCTGTTTATGCTGATGAATCAGACACCTCTGATTTTTCAGAAACAGTAAATGGATTATTTGATTTCATTGATGATTTAGCACAAGACAATATTGATCAATCAGATATGGATGAACAGACAACAGAGAATGTTCAAAATACACTAGACTCAGGAATTGAAGCAGGAAAATCTGGTGTTGCTCTCTGGTTCGGTATTCATGAGTTCTTTGTTAATCTAATATTTGCAGGAACAACCGAAGCAGATTTACCAATAGATAAAGATATGATAGTAATAATCTCAATGATTGCAGTTTTTGGAATCATGATAGGATTAGTAATGCACCTTATTCGTGAAAATACCAAAGTTGCATTAATAATTGTAGCAATATTAATAGCATTAGGTTTGGCAGGTATTGTGATTGAATTTTAAAAAATTACTAAAACCATTGTTATCTTTTCTAATCCCATTCATAGTATTACTATTTCTAGTACCAAAGTTCTTCAAATTAGAACTAGATAATTCAGGAATTATGATGTTAGCAGTAGGTGCATTTGGACTATTCCTATTAATTCAACTGTATAGACGGTCAGGGCATCAAGGACATCTACCATTGTTTCTAGGAACTGGTTTACTATTCCTATCAAGTTTGGCGTTAGTATCATCAGTAAGTCTAAATGGTTCAGGTGCAATACTTGAACTTTCTGCACGTTCACAAGGATTTAGTATGATGGGTTTGGCATTAGGATTTATTCTTATTCTAGTTGGTGGGAAATCAGCAATGTCAGCATCATATTTTTGGGGTTCACGCAGAAGATAATCTTTATTTACCAATGATTATCAGATAGTATCATTGGCAAGTGCAAATAGTTTAGCAATGAAAAGAGAAATTATACTTAAAATGATTCCACTAGCATTGGTTACATTATTTTTTATTCAAATCGCACCAGTAGATCAGTTTTCAATTATCTCAAACGTTGACTTTGTACACGCATGGTCAGGTGTTTTATTATTATTTGTTGGTCTAATATTTCTAATTGAATATTTCAAAAATAAACCAGATGCAGGTCATTCCAAAAAAGCAAAGTCAGGTGCATATATGTTTCTTGGAATATCAGTAATTACATTAATTTACGGTGGTGCAACATTATTTGGATTCTTTGATCCAATGGCAAATGCAGGTAATTCTGAAATATTAAATCTAGGATTAACAATAATCTTAGGTATCTCAGCATTGTTACTTTATGCTAGTGTTCATCCTACTATAATTACACATAAACATATTACATTAGCAAAACATCTCAGGTAATGTCAAGTACATCATTAGGATATTTCCAATCAACGAAACCTGTTTTACGTGAGGGTTTTTTTGCAATCATTCTTGGATTAATAATGGTTGCATCCATTACTGCTACTGATATTTCGTTTCATGGTGATTATGTTTTATACATTGAATCATGGTGTCACCCAGATAATCAAGAAAGATTCTGTACTGACTTTAGAGAAAAGCATGATTTATCACTAACAGAACAATCAGGTATTGGAAATAAATATTGGGATAGATTGTTAGGTCAGGCATTGGAAGTGTTCATCATAATGTTTGCAGTAAGAATGGCATTTGCATATATGTTACAAGTTGGTGTACGAAAGAAAATTAGAATAACAAGTATCTTAATTGCAGTAGTTTGGGGTGCATCTGCATCTACATTATTCATGTTCGGTGTCTTAGACACTTTGTACTATGTATTCCAGTTTGAACCCATACCTGATCAGTTAGGATGGCTTGACGGTGCAGGAGTATTCATAGAATCAAAAGCATGGTTTGGTGATCCAGATATAGTGGATAAAGCAGACCTGTTTGCAACAAATCTAGTTGGTATTGGAATACTGGTTTCTCTAGTATTTCTTACTGCATTTGTTTTCAAAGAGAATGGATATGCCCATAGAGGGATTGCATGAATGGTAGATGTACAGGACTTTGTTTAAAGTATAAATTCAAATCTATAACTCCAAGACTTTCTAAGTACGAACAAGGTGCAAGTAGGTGTAACAATGCCTGTGAGGTTTTCATAAAATGGGATGGAATATTCTGTCCATGTTGTAGTATTAGATTACGAAAAAGTTGTAAATCAAAACATCAAGCAGAAAGACGGTTACAGAAAAAACTTTTAAACAACATACCTGTATTTAGATTGTAACGTATTTCTTTGATGAGGTACTATATATCCCAAAAATGTGAGGTAAAACCAATGATCATAATATTGGGATAAAATAATTCTTTTATACCATAGGTAGTTTAGTAGTCATAATGAGTACAGAGCAGGTTCAGACACCTAAACCAAAAAAAACACCAGAAGAACTAGCAGTAGAATCTGCTTTGAAGATTTTCAATTCTGGTAAAGCATTAGGTAAAGCAGAAGCAAAAGGTGAATCAAAAGATGCAAGACGTAAAAAACTTGGCAGATCACTTGACACCGTTGCCAAAGCAAGAGAAAATGGCAAATCAAAGAATTTCAAAAACATAAAGACTGCATTTAACAGTCTTGATGATGATAGAGATTCATATAACAAAGCCAAGACTCTGATGGAAACAGTAATGAATTATTTTGATCAAATTTCTGTTCCAGTAAAAATACCTAAACCTCAACCAACTGCACCTGAACCAAGCGTTTAGGTGTTAGTTATTTTTATTTTTATATAGTAGTTGTTTTTAGATAATTCATGCACCCTAACGCATTGAAAGCATATCATGCTAAAAAACACGCATTGAAAAATCATGGTTCAACATATCAATTACCTACTTGTACAAAGTGTGGCGAAACTGTATGGCATGGTAATCATTGTAGTAAATGTAAAAATTCCAAAATAGTTTAATTAAATAAATTCTTTTAAACTACTAGTTTCAATATCTTTAAGTATTAATGATTTTAACATAATTCATTGAAAGATTCCCAAAGAAAAGCAATGTGGGCAAAAAAACCTACACTTCCTTCTAAAAGAATCAATATTGCAAATGGCAGACCAGACCAGTATCTAAGAAGAAAAGAACCAAAGAAAATAAGATTAAGAAAAAAAGACTTTGATAATTCAACACACTTTGTAACTCTAGAGGGCAGGATAGCATCTAATTCTATGGGTAAAAGTGGTATTTTTCATTCAACAGGATTCAAACACCCATCAACAGTACCATCTACACCTAGAGGTTTTAATTCACCATCAGAGCATTTTGATATTTGGACTGACGAGTATGGGAATGTTTTGAAAACAAGAACTGGCACACCAACATATAATGGTGGTGATACTGATGATGCAGAACATAAAGGGTTAGGTAGTTCAGTCACGCATACAGGTAAACAGTTTATTGATCAAGGTCAAGGTAGACAGGACAGAGAATCACGAAGTCCAACTGCCAACAAGAAGAAAAAATACTATCAAGAAGATTATCAAGAAAAAGAAGAAAAGAAAAACTTTGATGAACAGAAAGAAATATGGAAAAGCAAGTCTAGAACCTGTTCAAGTTGTGGTGGTTCAGGTACAGCATTTAATTTTAGTAATGCAGTTAAAACCTCAACTGGTAGGGTAGGGCTAAGAACTGGTTATGGTAAATGTAGAAGATGTGGTGGGAGTGGTAATAAATAATGATTAAAATGAACTGGACAGTATTCCCAAGAATAAGTAATAATTGTAAAGGTAATTGTAACAATCAAAACTGGATTGTATGGACTAGAAGAATGGATGATGATTTAAGATGAATGATAAACAAAGACGAGCAATGTTTGCTAAGAGAAATAATTTTAATATGAAACAATATGAGAAATTAAATGATACAGATGATTATAGAGATGGTATAACTGCAACTAAAGAGTTAGTAGAAAAATATGGTACACCATCAGAAATTAGACGAATAAAAGAATTACATAATTATCATCATAGTACAGGTTATCTAACAAATGATTTGGGTGATGAAGTTAATAATTTAGACCATAAATATTTGCATGATTCAAGAAAAATTAATAATCAACCATACAAACACAAAACTCATTTATCAGGTTCTTACATTGGTAAAACCAAAATGATTAGAGATTAATTGAAATTCTTTTATACCCATTATTTCATACCTTAGCATTGGATAATTATGTCATAGATATGAGAGGTCAATTAATTACATTATCCCTCATCCAAGAACATTTGAACAGTCAGGACTATCAGTCTGCAATGATTGTTGTAAATGAAAAACTCAAAAGACTTAGTGATCAACACACAGATGTAAAAATTAACGCACCTGAGATGTTACTACCAACACATTAATCTTTTAATAATACCTTTTTTATTTTTAATCAGGTTGAATGGTATCATAATTCTATTTGTATTCATGGTAGTTCTAGGTTCATCTACCATTCAATCTTTTGCACATCCAACTGATTCATATCATAAAGAATCATATTTCCTCAAATCAGATTTTTTCTTCAAAGTCCAAACTTTCATTGAAGATGTTCGTATATCGTTTGCATCAAATGATGATAAAGTATCACTAATCAAAGAGTTTGTAACAGACAAACAAAAAACAATAAACATTGCAGTAACAAATAACAATCCAACATCATTAGAAATTGAAGATAGAAGAATGAGTCTAGTTGATATGTTAGGTGATTTCACAGCAGAAGCAGGAAAATATCAAAGTGATATGTGGGATATATCAGAGATGAATGAAATAAGATTACTTTATTCTCAATTCAAAGACTGTACAAGTTCATGTACTCCAGATGAGAAACAACAGTTCAATAATTCAGTAAACAATCTAAGTTCTTGGAATAACCACTGTACAGAATCATTTAACATTAGTAATTACTCATACAGTATGGAATCATACGACAAACTATCAAACATCTGTCCAGAACTAAAAACAATCCCATTTGAGCAGTTACAAGGAATGATTGCAACATGAAACTTAGAAAAGATATAGTAATTGCAATATCAATTATTTTAGCAGTTGTTCTTGTTCTAAGTTTTTCATACAACTATGAACTGTTTACATTTCATAATGATTTATCAGAATTAAATTTAGAAATACCTGATGATAATTTTACAAAGTTTGCATTAGCAGTTACATTTGCATACGATATGATGCCAACAATAGCACAACAATTCAGTATTGGTGCAATTACAGTTCAATTATTAATGACTGGTTTCTCACCAATCATTCTAGGATTAATTTCTGCAACTGGTTTACTTGTTGGTCAGATGATTCTCTATGGTGTTGGAATGGTCATTAGAAAAATCCACAAAGGTTCATTTGGTGATATTGCAGGAAATCATCATTTCTTACACAAATATCACTTTTTGATTTACTTTATGATTCCATTTGTAGGAATTTTAGGTGATGGTGCAATGTTATACTCTGGACACCAACGCATAAA
>LWDU01035777.1_pt1 | contig 14300 bp, 11 predicted proteins | sample 727161 | NCBI WGS metagenome assembly LWDU01 (sample SAMN04566230, study PRJNA314399) | hydrothermal vent metagenome | isolation source: deep sea hydrothermal plume seawater | place: Mexico: Gulf of California, Guaymas Basin | collected 2004-07-11 | reverse complement strand
AGATGGGCGGCCTGGGAGGGTTCCAGGCGCGGCTGACCTTGCCGCGTAACTACACGACCAACCTCGACCGGTTCACGATCTCCAGGTACAGCACCACGGCCGACACCAACGCCGACGTCGGTGATCTGTCGGCCCCGGCGGATGTGCGTGCGGCCTCCGCGCCGATGGCGACGGTGACGGTGGACGTCGACGAAGTCACGGACGGCGTCTGGCGTCTGGCCGGACAGTCGCACCACAGCGCGCTGTTGGAGTTCGAAGATTTCCTCGTGTTGATCGAGGCACCGCAAAGCGAGGCACGGACCCTGGCGGTGATCGAGAGCGCGCGCGAGCTGCGGCCCGACAAGCCTCTGCGTTACGTGATCAACACGCATCACCACTTCGACCACTCGGCCGGCATTCGAGCCGCGGTGTCCGAGGGATTGACCGTCGTGACGCATCGGACGAATCAGTCGTTCTACGAAGACATGGTCGCCCGCCGGCACTCCATCGTGCAGGACGCGCTGACCCGCAATGCCCAGCCGCTTACGCTCGAGGCGGTGTCGAGCGAGGAGCCCTTCGAAATCACGGACGGGTCACGCACGCTCCAAATCGCCACTGTCGTCGATGACCCCCATGCCGAGGGGATGCTCATGGCGTATCTGCCGCGCGAGCGGATCCTGTTCGAAGTCGACGCGTTCTCGCCGTCAGCGGCAGCGTCGCCGTTCGCCGAGACCCTGTTGCGCAACATCGAGGACCGCGAGCTGCGGGTCGAGACCATCGTGCCGCTGCATGGCGAGATCGCCACTCTCGAAGACTTGGAAACCGCAGTGGAACAAGAGGCGCAGGCACTGTAATCAAATCGCCGGGCGGGTAGGGACCGTGACGTGGACCCACCCGTCCGGCAATCGCCTCGTTCCGCTCTGAGACTGCCGTTCAGGCCCGGGCGTCCGATGTTCGATCAATAATTCGTCGGTCAGCCCCGCGTCTTGTGTTCGGACCACACTCGTTCTCACTCAAAGATCGTCGGTCGGCTCATGGTCCGCTTCAGCGTGACAGAACAGCGCGCTGCTCAATGAGGATGGTTCTGTATGGATGTTGTGTGCCTGGACCTGGAAGGTGTTCTGGTACCGGAGATTTGGATTCAGTTTGCGCAGGCTACCGGCATCGACGCCCTGAAGAAGACGACACGTGACGTGGCGGACTATGACGAGCTGATGCGGTTTCGGCTGGATGAGTTACGGCGGCACAAGCTGGGGCTTCGCGAGATCGAGTCCGTCATACAGACCATGTCTCCACTTGACGGAGCGGCCGAGTTTCTTGATGGCCTGCGGGAGCGGTATCAGGTAGTGATTCTGTCCGACACCTTTTATGAGTTCTCACGTCCGCTGATGGCGCAACTCAACTGGCCCACGCTCTTCTGTCATCACCTGGTGGTCGAGGCCGACGGCCAGGTGAGCGGGTACACGATGCGCCAACCAGAGCCCAAGAACAGTGCTGTGGCGGCGCTGCAGTCACTCAATTTCAACGTGATCGCAGCCGGCGATTCGTACAACGACACCGCGATGCTGGCGCAGGCGGACCACGGTTTCCTGTTTCGATCACCAGCCAACGTGATTGAAGTCTTTCCTCAGTATCGACACACAGACGAGTACGACGAGCTGCGCCAACTGATAGACAGCGTCAGCAGCTAGGTCTCCTGCCGACAGGAAACCGCCCTGGGCGTCCCCTAGGCCCTGTGGCGCAGGCCTTCAGGCCTGCGATCGCACGGCTAAAGCCTTGCGCCACAATGAGATCGGTGTCGGTCGACGTGGGCCGACTCCCACGCACCGACACTCCGAAGTCCGAAGCCTTGGGCAGCGTCCCCGCCCGTCCTTCAGGCCGATTCGGCCGCTGGGGCCTGCGGTGGCGTGGGCGGAGTCTCCGGCACGACCGGACGGCTCGCCACCGGCATCACCAGCCAGGCCACGCCGTAGGCGACGACCCCGCCGATGATCGCACCAGGGCAGATCGACAGCACGACCCAGAGCAGCCGGATCGGTGTGGAGTCGACCTCGAAGTACACGGCCAGGCCGCCGCACACCCCAGCCAGCCGCCGATCGGAGATCGAGCGCTCCAGCCGTTTGCTCGCGAAGGGCGTGTCGCCAGTTGCCCGTTGGCTGGCACCGCAGAAGGCGCAGAAGGCTGCGTCGGCATCGATCTCCCGCATACAGCGTCTACAGTCCATGACAGAAACTCCTTCGCTATTCCACTACGGGTGGACCGGAGCAACAGTTCCCCAACCGTGTCTCGTGCCGCGTGGTAGCATCGACCGGCGCAGGTCCCGGCTGCCTCCGCTTCTCTCTCACATGGGCCACGTCACGCTTCATCGGTCCGCCGCCGCGGCAACTCGACTGGCCGCCGCACACCGCTTTCTGGATGCGCTCTCGCCGGCGACTGAGGCCCTGGTGGTCGGCGCGACGCGGGAAGCGGTCGACGACCTGGTCCGTGAGCAGTCCGTGCGCCGCGGCGCCACCTTCGGTCTGCATCGCTTCAGCCTGCGCCTCGCCGAGCGGGGTCTGGCGCCATCCACGCGGCTGGGGGCCGAAGCGGTTGCCGCGCGCGCCGCCTTCGACGAACTGGAGCAGGGCACGCTGTCCTACGTGTCGCCAATTGCCCGTCTGCGGAGCTTCGGGCGCACGCTGGCCTCGACACTTGACGAGTTGCGGCTCAGTGATGTCGACACGGACCGCCTGGACCAATGTGGCGTCGTGGGCGGCGACCTGGAGTTGCTCGCCGCTCGCTACGGGCAACACCTCGAGCAAGCCCGGCTGATCGACATGCCGGGCCTGTATCGCCTGGCGGCCAGCACCATTGCTTCGACCACCAACGCGCACCGTGCGGGCATGCTGGAGACCGACTCCGCGGGCGGACTGCGGCTCGACGTGCCGGTGGTGCTGGTCGACGTGCCGGTTCACGACGAGGCCACCCGCACCCTGGTTCGGGCGCTGGCCGGGCGCGCCAACCGGTTCCTGGCCACGGTGCCGGTTGGTGACGACCGGACGCTCGGTGCCTTCGCCGGGTGGTCCACTCTCATCGAGCCAGATGAGACCTCGCCGTCCAAAGCCGGTCCGCTCGCCCGCGTGCGACAGCGGCTCTTTGAGCCGATCGCGGCGGTGGCGAGCGTGCCGGACGCAGGCGACCGATCCGGCGATGAGGACCGGCCCGATCACACTGACGAGCCCGACGTGTCGTTGTTTTCCGCGCCAGGAGAGACGCGTGAATGTGTGGAGATCGCGCGCGCGGTGCACGAGCAGGCGCGTCGCGGGATTCCGTTGGACAAGATGGCGGTGGTGCTGCGGGCCCCCCAGATCTACGCCGCGCTCCTGGAAACAGCCCTGCGCCGGGCCGGCGTCGAGGCGTGGTTCGTTCGCGGCACCCGTGCCCCAGACCCCACTGGTCGCGCGTTTCTCGCGCTACTGGCTTGCGCGGCCGAGCGACTGTCCGCGCGGCGGTTTTCGGAGTACCTGTCGCTCGACTCCGCCGGGGCCCCGCCGCTTGACCGCGGGCGATGGGTGCCGCCCGACGACGGTGACCAGCTCCTCCCGGCTCGGGTGCGGCCGGAACAGCCGTCGTTGTTCGATCTCGCGAAGGCGGAGCCGTTGACCGCCTCCGCATCCGACCCGATCGAGGATGGCGACCAACAGCCGGTGGTCGATGGGACCCTCCGTGCCCCATGGCGCTGGGACCGTCTGCTCGTCGAATCTGCCGTCATCGGCGGGCACGACCGTTGGGCTCGACGGTTGACCGGGCTCGAGCGGGAACTGGAGCTTCGCCTCCAGTCGCAGCAACGAGAGGATCCCCACTCCTCGCGGGTAAGCCGGCTCGAGAGCGATCTGATCAATCTGGGCCACCTGCGCCGATTCGCCTTGCCGGTCATCGACCGACTTGGTGGGTTCCCGGGTGAGGCCACCTGGGGCGAGTGGCTCGACCGACTCGAGGCGTTGGTCCCGATGGTGCTCGAGAGGCCGGACAGGGTTCTGGCGGTGCTCGGCGAGCTCAGACCGATGGCCGGGGTCGGCCCGGTTCCGCTCGCAGAAGTACAGAACGTGCTGGCCGAACGTCTCACCCAGCTCCAGGAAGAGCCGCCGTCTCAGCGGTATGGACGTGTCTTCGTCGGGGCCCCAGAACACGTCCGGGGACGTGTCTTCGACGTGGTGTTCGTGCCCGGACTGGCCGAGCGGGTCTTCCCGCAGAAGCAGCGCCAAGATCCACTGCTGCTTGACGATCACCGCCGCGTTCTGAACCACGCGGCATCGCCGTCGCAGGTATCGAGCGACGACATCCCTGGCGAGCGCGTCGGCCTGCGGTTGCTTGACGATCGGGCGGCCCACGAGCGTCTGCTCCTGCGATTGGCCGTCGGGGCCGCGACACGACAGCTGTATCTGTCATATCCACGGCTCCAGCTTGGCGATTCACGCCCCGGTGTGCCGTCCTTCTACGCGCTGGACCTGGAGCGCGCCCGGACCGGACATGTCCCTGACTTTGCCATGACCGAACGGCAGGCGTTCGCCCGTGTCGGTGCGCGGCTGGCGTGGCCGGCGCCTCCCGACCCCGACCTGGCCATCGACGACACCGAGCACGACCTGTCGGTTCTCGGTCCGCTCCTGCGTCGCCGGGTGTCACCCGATCTGACCGGGCGAGCCCGGTATCTGCTGCAATTGAATCGCGGTCTCCGGCGCTCGCTCTTGACACGTTGGGCCCGGTGGATGCCCGCCTGGACGAAGTACGACGGTATCTACCGGCCCGACCCGCCGGCGCGCGACGCGCTCGACCAGCACCGATTGTCGGCTCGTCCCTACTCGGTGTCGGCCCTCCAACGGTTTGCCATGTGTCCGTATCAGTTTCTGCTGTCCACCATCTTCCGCTTGCACCCGCGTGATGAGATTGAGTCGCTGGAGCGGCTCGACCCGCTGACTCGTGGAAGCGCGCGACGCGCTGCCGTTGACCCGCGACCGGCTCGCCGATACGGAGACGCTCCTCGACGACACGCTCGATCGGCTGGCCGCGCGGTATCGCGAAGATCTGGCCCCTGCCATCGACCGGGTCTGGACCGACGAGGTGGAAGCGATGCGCACCGACCTCAAGGGCTGGGTCCACCACGTCGCGAACGAAGAGGGAGAGTGGGTGCCCGTGCGGGCCGAGCTGGGGTTCGGTTTCCCTTCTGGGCCTGGGCGCGACCCACGCAGCCTGGCCGAGCCGGCCGTCATCGATGGGAAGTGGAAGCTGCACGGCATCGTCGATCTCGTCGAGGCGCGGGGGCGACCGACCGCGGAGGGCGAGCTCCGGGTCACAGACCACAAGACCGGGAAGAATCGCACCCGCGATCGGATGATCGTCGGGCGCGGCGAGGTGCTGCAACCGGTGCTCTATGGGCTCGTGGTCGAGCAGGCGCTGGGTCGTCCGGTGAAAGAGTCACGGCTGTTCTTTTCGACGGTCGCCGGCGGCTACGTCAGCCGGTCCGTGTCGTTGGGCGAGACGGAGCGTCGGCACGGCCTGGAGGTGCTGGAGATCGTCGACCGCGCGATCGAGACCGGCGTCGTGCTGCCAGCCCCCCGCCAAGGAGCCTGCACGTGGTGTGATTTCCGCCCGGTGTGTGGTCCCTGGGAGGAAACCCGAGTGAAGCGCAAAGACTCGACCAAACTGGCCGACCTAGAGGTCTTGCGCCGGCTGCCGTAATGACTGCACTCGTCGATGCACCGGAGCGGGAGCGCATTCGTCATTCGCTCGACGAGTCGTTGCTGATCGAAGCGGCCGCGGGCACCGGGAAGACGACGGAGTTGGTGACTCGTATCGTCAACGTCCTCGCGACCGGGCGGGCGCGCGTCGACCAGATGCTCGCGGTCACCTTTACTGAGAAGAGGGCCTTGAACAGGCGCGGCACGACCTGACGGACGGAGCCGCTGGCGCCGACATCGACCGGCAACAGCCCAACATCGAGCACGCCATCGCGCACCTCGAGGAAGCGCAGGTCAGCACCATCCACGGATTCTGCGCCGACCTGCTCCATGAACGTCCGGTGGAGGCCGGCGTCGACCCCCAGTTCGACGTCTTGGCGGACGGCGCGGGGCGCACCTTCAGCCAGGCGTTCGACGGTTGGCTCCAGCGCGCGCTGGCCGACCCGCCCGACGGGGTCCGACGGGCCTTGCGCCGACGCACCGCGGGTGGGTTCGGCGACCGGGAAGACAAGCAACGGCCGACCGAACGGCTGAAGAAAGCGGCAGCGGATCTCCGACCGCGTGGCGTCGGGAGACGTTCGAACGAAAGGTGGTCATCGACCAGATCGTCGCCCACCTGATCGATTTCGCCGAACTAGCCGACCGCGTGTCGAATCGTCGAAGCGATCGGCTGTATCTCGATGTTCGGCCGGCACTGTTGACCGCGCGGGCCATCCAGACCCACGACGACGTGCGTCCCCGCCGGCGCGACTACGACGGCATCGAAGCTTCGCTCGTCGAGTTGGCGGCGAATCGTGACTTCGCGAATCCACGGAGCGGGTCAGGGGCCAACTATGGCGACGGCATCACTCGCGCCACCGTCCTGGAGCAGCATCGCAAGATCGCCGAGGTGCTGCAAAATTTCCGACGCGTTGCCGACGCCGACCTGGCGGCCCTGTTACAGGCGGAGCTCTGGGCTCCTATCAAGGCATACGACGGTCTCAAACGGGATGCCGGACGGCTCGACTTCGTCGATCTGCTCCTGCAGGCGCGAGATCTGGTGCGCGACCACGCGTCGGTTCGGGCCGACTTCCAGCGGCGCTTCACGCACATCTTTGTCGATGAGTTCCAGGACACCGACCCATTGCAGGCAGAGATCCTGTTGCTGCTGGCGGCCGATGACGCGACCCAGCAGGACTGGCGGCGTGTCCGGCCGACACCGGGGAAGCTGTTTATCGTCGGTGACCCCAAACAGTCGGTCTACCGCTTCCGGCGTGCCGATGTCGGCGTGTATGAACAGGTCAAGACACAACTGGTCGACCGCGGCATCGCGTCGCTCGCGTTGACCACGAGTTTCCGCGCGGTGCCGTCGATTCAACGGCTGGTCAACCACGCCTTCTCACCGCTGATGTCCCGGAGATCCGCTCAGCCCGCTTCGCCGCAGGCGGAGTATGTGCCGCTGTCGCCGCATCGCAGCGAGATGACCGGTCAGCCGAGCTTGGTGGTCCTTCCGGTACCGCGTCCCTATGGTGTGCGTCGCATGGCGGCGTCCGCGATCGAACGGTCGCTCCCCGACGCGGTCGGGGCCTTCGTGAGTTGGCTGGTGAACGAGAGTGGATGGCAGGTGACCGAGCGCGTGCCGGAGGATGACGTTGACGCCAACGCCGGATCGGGGTCGACGACGACCCTGGTTCCGGTCGCCGCGCGTCACGTCTGTCTCCTGTTCCGCCGGTTCGAGAGCTTTGGCACCGACATGACCCGTGGCTATGTCGAGGCGCTCGAGGCGCGCGAGCTGCCGCATCTCCTGATCGGCGGACGTACCTTCCACGACCGGGAGGAGGTCACGACGATGCGGGCCGCGCTGTCGGCCGTCGAGTATCCGGACGACGAGTTGTCGGTGTTCGCCACGTTGCGTGGCTCGTTGTTTTCCATCGACGATGCGGCCCTGCTGGAATATCACCAGCGGTTCCACCGGCTTCACCCGTTTCGGATTCCGGCCGAGTTGCGTAATGACCATGCGTCTGCGACCGTCAACCGCGAGCAGGATCCGGCTCACACCCGCCTGGGCCCGATCGTCGAGGCGCTGGAGGTCCTGCGCAAGGCGCACCGCCATCGGAATGAGGTGCCGGTGGCGGAGACCATCGGCGGCTTGCTCGAAGTCACTCGAGCCCATGCTGGCTTCGTGATGCGCCCCGGCGGTGAGCAAGCGCTGGCCAACGTCATGCAGATTGCCGAAATGGCACGTCGCTATGAGGCCAGCGGCGGGTTGTCATTTCGGGGGTTTGTGGAACAGCTCGAAGACGAAGCGCAGGTGCGCCAGGCTGGCGAGGCCCCGATTCTCGAGGAGGGCAGCGACGGGGTCCGTCTCATGACGGTGCATCGGGCCAAGGGCCTCGAGTTTCCGGTGGTGATCCTGGCCGACCCGACGTGCAAGCTGCACAGAAAAACCGCCGGGCGCTTTCTCGATCCGGACCGTCGGCTGTGTGCCCTCCGACTGGCGGGCTGGGCACCCCTTGACCTGCTCGACCACGAAGACATCGAAGTCGAACGCGACCGCCAGGAAGGGATCCGACTGGCCTATGTGGCGGCGACGCGCGCGCGTGACCTGTTGGTCGTGCCGGCGGTTGGCGACGGGCCATTCCAGGGGGGGTGGCTGGGACCGCTCGATGAGGCGATCTATCCGCCGGTGGCGGTACGGCGCGACCCGGCGGCCGCTCCGGGCTGCCCGGCGTTCGGTCGTGACAGCGTGGTCGACCGGCCCGACGGCGACCCGGCCCGGCCCGACACCGTGGCCCCTGGTCTTTATTCATTCAAGCCGGACATCTCCGGCAGGGCGAAGGTGCTGCCCTTTCAGGACAAACCGTCCCCGGACGCCGACGATGGTGCCGCGGCGGCGGCTGAGCAGACCGGTCCGTCGATCGGCTACGAGGTCGTCTGGTGGGACCCCAATTCGCCGACGCTGCGGTTGGGTGTCGAGGCCAAGTTCGGCATCCGCCAGGCGGAACTGTTGTCGAAAGAGACGCCACCGGCGGTGGTCGAGGCAGACCTGACCCGGTACCGTGTCTGGCGCGACCAACGTGACCAGACCGTCATCACGGCGGAAGTGCCCAGTTTGCGCGTCCGCACCGTGACCGAGCTGGCCCAGCGTCTCGTCGCCGACGGCGAGCCGGCACCACCGGATGTAGACGACGTGGAAGTGGTGGAGCTCGTCGAATCGGTCACGCTGGAGGATGTCGGCCGGCCGCCTGTCGATCCTGACCGCCCGTCCGGGCGTCGTTTCGGCGCCCTGGTGCACGCGGTTCTGGCCGTGACTCCACTCGACGCGACGGCCGAACAAGTGAGCGGGGTCACGGGGCTCGAAGGTCGGCTCCTTGGTGCCGACGATGCCGAGATGACCGCCGCCGCGAGGTCGGTGGCCGCGGCCCTGGCGCATCCTCTGTTGGTAGCGGCCCGTCAGGCTCTCGCTGTGGGGGAATGCCGCCGGGAGACGCCGGTCACCATGCAACACGACGATGGGCTGCTCGTCGAGGGCATCGTCGACCTGGCGTTCAAGCAGGACGGCACCTGGGTCGTCGTCGACTTCAAGACCGACCGAGAGTTGGGGCAGACGCTCGCCGTGTATCGCCGCCAGGTTCAGCTGTATGCGCACATGGTGGCTCGAGCCACCGGTGAGCCAGCCCGGTCCGTGTTGATGCGGGTCTGATGTTCGAGGCCGCGCGAAGCGTATAATTCGCAGGACCAGACACCTAGCGCGCCCGACAGCCAGGACACACCGTGGGTCGAAGACAACGAACGAAACAGACTCGGCCCCCGGCCCCGACCCGACGCGCGACGCGCTCGAAAACGCGATCGACGTCGCCGAGGCCGGGCGGTCTGGGTGCGTCTCGCGGGTGGATCGTGGCGGTGGCTGTGACCACCCTGGCTCTGGTCGGGCTGTGGACGTCCCGTTCCGGTCGTTTCTCGGAAGCCGCGCCGGCCGCACTGCCTTCTGCGATCACCGCAGCGGTTGCCTCATCGACATCCCCCGCCCCGGCGTCTGCGGCGCCGGAGGTGCGAACGCTTCGAGTCGATGTTCTCCGCGAGTTCTCGCACGAGCGTGACGCCTATACGCAAGGTCTCCTGTGGTGGAAGGACCAGCTCTTCGAGAGCACCGGGCGTGTAGGCGACTCCACGCTGAGACGACTCGATCCCCAGACGGGCGAGGTGCGCCAACGCATCGACATTGCCCCGCAGTATTTTGGCGAAGGGCTGGCCCTGGTCGACGAGCGCCTGATCATGCTGACCTGGCGCGCGGAACGCGCGTTTACCTACGACCGTGATTCGTTCGAGGCCTTGGAGACGTTTCGGTATCAGGGTGAAGGGTGGGGCCTCTGCCTGGACGGGAACCGTCTGGTGATGAGCGACGGGACCGACCGGTTGACGTTCCGCGATCCAGTCACATTCGAGCCGATCGGCGAACAACGGGTACAACTGCGCGGCGAGCCGCTCTACAAGTTGAATGAGCTGGAGTGTGTCGACGGCGCGGTGTACGCCAACGTCTGGGAAGATGACTTCCTCGTCCGTATCGATCCAGACACGGGGTTTGTCACCGACTACATCGACGCCGCGGGGCTGCTGAAAGGTGACGATCTCATGGGATCCGAGGTGCTCAACGGCATTGCGTACGACCCCGACGCCGAGACGTTCTACATCACCGGCAAGTGGTGGCCAAAGATGTTCGAAGTCCGGTTTGTCGAGTAACCCGACTCCGGCCGCAACATCCCCCAGGCTCCGCTGTTCCTCGCCCGACGTAACCGAGCGCCTTCGGACCCTGCAGTAAGATCGGAGGCATGACGAGACGAGCGAGGTTTGCTCCGGTCGTGTTGGCACTTGCGGTGGCGCTGACGGTGGCGTCGGTCGCGCCCGCCAACGCCCAACGACCCAACCGCAACCACTGGACGACCGATACGGACGTCGGGCGCGGCGACGGCCCGGTCGATGACGAGGCGCTGAAAGCGGCGCCCGCCAACTCGGCCGAATGGCTGCACTACGGCGGCAACTACCAAGGTTGGCGCCATAGTCCGATCGAGCAGTTGACCCCGCAGTCGGTCGGGAATCTGAAGCTGGCGTGGATGGCGCAGACGGGGGTGCCGGGCCAGCTCGAGGCGTCGCCGGTCATCTACGACGGCATCCTCTATTTGACATCGGCCCGCAATCGACTGCTGGCTCTGGACGCCAAGACCGGGGCGCTTCACTGGCGCTACGACCACCCGCTACCCGACGACCTGCGGTTGTGTTGTGGACCGGCCAACCGGGGCGTGGCGATTGCCGGCGACGTGGTCATCATGGCCACCCTCGACGCCAAGCTGGTGGCATTTGACCGTCGCACCGGCACCATCGCCTGGGAAACGACAATCGACGACCATGCGGCGGGGTTCAGCGCCACGTCCGCACCACTGGTGATCGGTGACGTCGCGGTCATCGGTGTCGGTGGCGGCGAGTATGGTGTCCGAGGCTACTTCGACGGGTACGACGTCGCGACGGGCGAACGCCGCTGGCGGCATTACACGATTCCGGCGGCCGGTGAGCCGGGTATCGAGAGCTGGGCCGGCGAGTCTTATCTGCACGGAGGCGGCGCCACCTAGTCGACCGGCAGCTACGATGCCGAGACCGACCCCTTGTTCTGGACCACCGGCAATCCCAGCCCGGACTGGAATGGTGACGACCGGTTGGGCGACAACTTGTATAGCGACTCGGTGCTTGCGGTCGATCCGTCGACCGGCGAGCGCAAGTGGCACTTCCAGTTCACGCCGCACGATGTGTGGGACTACGACGGCAATTCCGAGATCTGGCTCGTAGACGTCTCCATCGACGGCCAGACAGTCCCGGCCCTCGCCCAGGCCAACCGCAACGGGTACCTGTATCTGCTGGACCGCCGGGACGGGCGGTTCTTGCGGGCGACTCAATACGCCGACCAGGTCAACTGGGGGACCGCCGGTGCTGACGGACGCGCGACCATCGACCCGGCGATGATGCCGGCTGAGAATCCAGAAGTGCGCGTGTGTCCCGGGCTGGCCGGAGGGAACAACGCCGCTTACTCCGGGGCCGTCAATCCTGACCTGGGTCTGGCCTTTGTGCCGGTGATCGAGAGTTGCATGATGTTCCGCAAGGCCCGGGCGGTCCTCCTGCCCGGTATCCCCTATTTCGGCGGCTCACCGGCTCCGGTGGATCAGGGTGATGGGTCCGCCTACGGGCACCTCAGCGCGATCGATCTGGCCACTGGCGAGACCCGGTGGAAGTATCGGGATCCCTATCCCATGATGGCCGGCGTGTTGAGCACCGCCGGGGGGCTGGTGGTCACCGGCAACGCCGGGGGCGACATCTTGGGGTTCGACGCGCGCACGGGTGACGAGGTGTGGCGGGTCCAAACGGGGTCCGGCATCCGCAGTCATCCCGTGGCCTACGAGCTCGACGGCGTCGTCTATCTCGCGGTGGGATCGGGCGGCGGTGGTGTGGTCCAGCAGGTCAGCGGAAGTCCGGCGTCGATGCCGCTCGGAAGCTCGCTGCTGGTGTTTGCGTTGGAGGGATCGTGAACCGTTTCGGCCTATTGGTCCCGCTCCTTCTGGCGGCCGTGGCGCTGACAGGGGCGGGCCAGGCGTCTGAGAATCCGTTCACTGGCGACGTCGCTGCGGTCGAGGAAGGCCGCGCTTTGATGGGGGCGGTGTGTGGCGGCTACTGTCACGCCACCACCGAGGGTGAGGCGACCGATGCCCCGGATCTGCTCGATTGCGAGTGGTGGCACGGCGACACCGACACGGATCTGTTCGGCGTGATCCGCGAGGGGGTTCCGGACACTCGAATGCAAGGTTTCGGGGGCATTCTGCCCGACGACGACATTTGGCGCCTGGTCACGGTCATTCGAGCCGATTCCCGGTGCGAGGAGGGGGATGGGGCGGCCCCGGATCCACGGTAGTCGGCCGGCTCTATCGGTCGGCCGTCGAGGGCTCGGCCCTGTGCTATGCTGCCGGGACCGTCTTGACTGCGTCGGGCGGGCCGGCCCGTAAAACCGGGAAGTTTTGCTAGCACGGCGCAACATCGGCAGTCGGAATACAGCGGCCTTCGAATGCACCGGAGTGTCCTTCCGGTTTTTCAGACGGGCCTTGTCCTGGGAGCGGTTGCTTGCGGCCACGGTTCTTCGTCCGCGCGGGCGTGATCGCGACGGCACTCATGGGTGCCGGAGGGGGCGCGGCGTGGCCGACGGAACCCACGGAGCTCCCGGTTCTGGGCTCCCGAGCCGCCGGCCCGGTGGCCGCCCAACGCCGACCCACTTTTCGGCGCGAAGACATTCGTCCGACGCTCAAGAATCCAAGCGCCAATGCGCGGGAGTTCTTCTTCACCCGCGCTATCTACAACGGTGGTGGTCGGCGCTGGGGCGCCTGGGCCACAGATTTCCCCAAAGCCGATCGCCAGTTCTTGACCATCCTCGACCGTCTGATCGACATGGATGCCTACGAGATGGAGAACGCCATCCAACTCGACGATCCGGCCGTGCGCCGATTTCCGTTCCTCTACGCGCTGGAGGTCGGGAACATGTACATGACCGAGGCGGAAGTCAAAGGGCTCCGCGAGTATCTGCTGGCCGGCGGGTTCTTGATGATCGACGATTTCTGGGGCACCTACGAGTGGCAGAATTTCGAGGCCGAGATCAAGCGAGTGTTGCCTGAATACCCAATCGTGGATTTATCCCTCAACCATCCGATATTCAACACCGTCTATAACATTGAGGAGATCGTTCAGGTTCCGTCCATCGGCAACGCGCAGGGGGGACCGACCTGGGAGCGTGACGGCTACGAAGCGCAGGTGAAGGGAATTTTCGACGAAACCGGCCGGTTGATGGTGGTCATCAACTGGAATACGGACATCGGCGATGCATGGGAGTGGGCCGAAAGCCCATACTATCCATTGAGGTACTCGACGTACGCGATAGAAATAACCGTAAACATCATCGTCTACGCGATGAGTCATTAAGAAGAGGAGACGGGCCGAGGCGCGGCGAGCGGGTCGATTGACTCATTCACTCTCTACGCCGCCGGCCCGGTCGCGTCTGTAGCAATGTTTGAATCGGTGTTCGAGTTTTTCTTCAAGTACCGTCCGATCGTCTTCGACGAGGGCGCCCTGGCCTTCCGGCCGACGGCGGCCACGTTTGTGGCGGCCGTGGTCGTGGTCGCCATCGGCGTGGTGACGTTCCAGATCGATCGCGTCGTGCTGACGGGGGTGCGTCTCACCATTCTGGCCGTCCTGCTGCTCTGTCTCTTCCGACCGGTGCTCGTGCTGTCGCAGGTGGTCGCCCAGCAGAACTTCCTGGGTGTCTTGATCGACGACTCACGCAGCATGGCCATCGCCGACCGCGACGGTGAGTCCCGCGCGGACTTCGTGACGCAGCAGTTCGGTGGGGAAGAGAGCCCGCTGCTCACCGCATTGGCGGACCGCTTCGCGCTGCGGCTGTTCAGCTTTTCGTCCGCCACCAATCGCATCACCTCGGTCGACGATCTGGCCTTTGACGGCACGCGGACCCATCTGGGGCAGGCGTTGACCCGCGCCCACGAGGAATTGGCCGGGGTGCCGCTGTCTGGGATGGTGGTGGTGAGC